>Ga0073909_10000539_pt1 | contig 12278 bp, 11 predicted proteins | sample Coa_R1_6_FD_66439 | JGI IMG/M metagenome (GOLD analysis project Ga0073909, IMG submission 66439) | Surface soil microbial communities from Centralia Pennsylvania, which are recovering from an underground coalmine fire. - Coalmine... | ecosystem: Environmental > Terrestrial > Soil > Unclassified... | reverse complement strand
CGACGCCAGCGGTCCAAGCTTGGGTGGATCGCCGGTGACTTCCGCGGTTCCGGTGAACCGGTTGCAAGAGCCGTTGCTTGAAGCTCGTCCGCCTTCCAGAAAAAAGAGTGTCGCGCGGGAGTGTTCGATCGCCGGTTTGCCACCCATTTCTTCCAGCGCCCATTGTGTTTCCACAAGACTTATGGTTTTCGTTGCACCTTTGGTTGTGCCGGCTTTTTGTCCACACCACATCCGCAAAATAAAATGCTTGCCGCAATCCCGGCAGCAAAAGTTGCCCCCTGCACAACCCATCGCTTCTTCGCGCGATCTTCGCTGGTGTTGCTCGGCCTACGCGGGCAATGCTAGAGTCCCAAGAGATACCAACTAAGGTGAATTTCATGGCTATTCCGCAAGATTTGTTGGAGATGCTGGTCTGCCCGGTCTGCAAAGCACCGGTGAAATTGCTCGATGATCAGAGCGGATTGAAATGCCCCATCTGCCGCCGCGTTTATCCCGTGCGTGACGATATCCCCGTGATGCTTCCGGAAGAAGCCTCGATCGCAGCCGAATAGTTTTCTTGAGAAGGAATTCCAGCAAATGCAAAATCCAGTTGCCGAGTCGCTGCCGCGCCTGAAACGCTTGCTTTCTCGCTTGAAGGGACTTCGCATCGGCGTATTGGGCGATATGATGCTGGACCGCTATTTGTGGGGAACTGCTTCGCGCCTTTCACCAGAAGCGGCGGTTCCGGTGGTCGATTTCGCGGAACAGAGCGAATGCCTCGGCGGCGCGGGAAATGTCGCGGCAAATCTTGCCGCGCTCGGCGCTCGCGTGGAAGTATTCGGTGTAATCGGCGAAGACGAACCTGGCCGCGCATTGCGCGCCTGCCTCAAAGCGGCTGGAATCGCCGAGCAGGGAATCGTCGCCGACAAATCACGCGTGACCACCGTGAAGACGCGCGTGATCGCTCGACATCAGCAGATCGTGCGCATCGATCACGAACGCCGCGAGCCGGTTGCTCCGCCGCTTGAAGAAAAACTTTTTCGGCTTTTGCTCACCGCGCTAAGAAAACTCGATGGGCTGGTGCTTTCCGACTACGACAAAGGGCTGGTCACCGATGCTTTTGCGGATCGCGTCCTCAGTGCCTGCCATCAATTGAAAGTTCCGGTTTTTGTGAAGCCAAAAACTTCTCGACTGTATGCTTATCGCGGGGCGCGAGTGATTGTCTGCAATGCCAAGGAAGCCGGATTCTTTGTGACCCGTTCCTTGCAGGATGAAAGATCTTTTGGAGAAGCCGGGCGAGCTTTGCTCGCGCACTTCGGTTGCGGCGCCGTGGTCATCACTCGCGGCGAAAAGGGCATGAGCATTTTTGAAGAATCCTCCCCGCGACATATTACGATTCCGGCAACAAGTTTTGAAGTAACATACGCTCGGGTAGGCCAGTCTGGCGTGGAGCGTGGCGCAACCGGCCGTCAGGTCTTCGATGTTACCGGCGCGGGCGACACGGTGCTAAGCGTCCTCTCCCTGGCGGTCGCAACTGGCGCATCGCTCCCCGATTCCGCGGTCCTGGCGAACACTGCGGCTGGCGTTGTCGTTGGAAAACTCGGCACCGCCAGCGTCACTGTACCCGAACTTTCTCACGCCCTCGACGATCTCCGCCGCTAGATCAAAACGACGGCGGAAAACTGAACGACTTATCTCCCGACTTCACAAATACGTTGACCTGCTTGGTACGTCGGCTTTTTTCCACGTCGGCTCTATCGGGCATAGGCGAAAACGGGCTGACATCAATGGTAATGGTCACACCGTTGGCGCCTTTTTGTTCCGCGGTTTTCACGATCGAATAACTCTTCACCGGGCCGTAGTAGCCGTCCGGTCCCCAGTCGGCCATAAAGTCGCCATATTTGTAGCTTTCCGAAGGTCTCCACAACTGGTAGGCCTGCCTGGTGTCGCCGGCCATCAGAGCAGTCAGAAAATGCTCGGCAGCTTTCTTCTCCGGGTAGTAGCGCACCGCAAAATACAGCACGACGGCTAGTGCGACCGCCAGAGCGATGACTGTAAAGGTTATCGCTTTCGGTCTGTTTGACGGTTCCGGGGGCGGTGAAAGAAGTGACATCGAGGCTCCGGCCTAGTGGCGCGTTTTTTCCGGCGCCAAACGCGGCGATCGTGGCATTGCGATTGCCCCACTGGCAGCTAAATCCTAACAAAGTTTGCACAGCGGAAGAAACATGCAGGGGAATTCACGGCAAGCGTAGAAGTGACCTGTGGGCATCCCTGCAGTGCGACTGGTCACATGGAATTAGACACCGAGTTCAGCCTTCCAGTGCCCCGGCAGCACCTTCCGGCAATTCGATTTGGTATTTGGTGCGGGCTTTTTCCTGGTGAACTTCGAGAGCCAGGGAAATCAGGCGGTCAATCAATTCGCGAAAGGGAATTCCAGTAGCTTCCCACAATTTCGGATACATGCTGATAGAGGTAAAACCAGGAATGGTGTTCACTTCATTCAGATAAAGTTTTCCGCCTTTTTTCTCCAGAAAAAAGTCCACGCGCGCCATGCCCAATAATTCCAGCGTGCGGAACGCCGAAATCGCCAGCGCCTGAATCTTTTTGATATGCGCGGGCTTCAGCTTGGCCGGAATAATCAGCGCGGTTCCTTCTTCCAGGTATTTCGCGGTGTAATCATAAAATTCGCGGTGCGGCACAATTTCCCCGGGAATGGAAGCTTTCGGATCGTGATTGCCCAGTACGGAAACTTCAATTTCGCGGGCGCCCACTGCGCGCTCCACCAGAATCTTCATCGCAAATTCCGAAGCCAGGTTCAGCGCCGGCGCCAATTCTTTGCTTGAATGTACCTTGGTCATTCCCACGGAAGAGCCCAGCGTTGCCGGTTTCACAAATAAGGGATAGTGAAACTTCTTTTCGATTTGCTTTTGAATCGCGGCCGGATTGCGTTCCCAATCCGCGCGATACACGGTGACCCACGGCACTACCGGAATTTTTGCATGCTGCAATAGTTTTTTGGCGACGTCTTTGTCCATTCCGACCGCGGAGCCGAGCACTCCCGCTCCCACAAACGGCAACCCGGCAAGGTCCAGTAGTCCCTGAATTGTTCCGTCTTCGCCGTAGGTGCCGTGCATCACCGGGAAAACTACATCCAGCCGCTGGCCCATGCCGCTGCGATCCAGCGGAATCAGCGCCGCATCAGTCGGGTCGGCCGCCATCACGATGCGCTGACCGCCTTTTAACACTTCAGGCAATAGTTTCTGGGCGGCTCCGCCGATCAGCCAGTGACCCTCTTTTGAGATGCCAATGGGTACCGCTTCATATTTGTCGGGATCGAGCCCGCGAATTACTGAAGCCGCCGAGGCCAGCGAAACTTCATGCTCGCCGCTGCGTCCGCCGAACAAAACTCCTACGCGCAATCTTTTCTTATCGTTGGTCATGGGGGTCGTGAGCGAGTCCACAGGTCACGGTTTACAGTTTACCGTCGAACGAAAAGGCGGCTGGAAATAGTGGAGCAGAGTGCGTACAAAAAGGTAGTGGCAGGTTGACAGGAGACGAATCGGCTCCATTTTGGGAATAGTTGAGGAGAAGGGGGGTACCCGATCAATACCCGTAGGGTGTCGAAAGCCTTTCCCGTGAGCGAAACACTTTCATGCGAAAGGACCCACTTGACCGTTTCGGAGTGATCTACAGCAGCGGGAATCGCTCTGTTTTCCACAACATTGTATCCGCTGGCGCCGCGAAGGAGAAGAAAGAGTGTCTAGCCGATGGACGGTGATTGCGCTTGTGGCCTGGCTGGAAGCCACACGGGCGCGGCAGAAAGCAGCGCAAAACTGCTTAAAGCAAAGGAGCCGCCTCGGAAGGCGGCCGCTAGAACCGCAAGACCAGGAGCGCCGCGTCTTGGACCGGCGATTAAAAGAGACCGCCCAGCTGCTGCGGTTGAGATCCTTCGTCCCGTCTGAACCTTTGAGCCAGCGTCGACAGGACTAAATGCGAATTGTTATCGACGGGGCATTGATCGTTCGCGAGTCGAAAAGGGTTAAAGAGAATATTCACCCCGGAGCACTTCTATGGCGTGGCCACCGACGCGGAGGTCGGCGACTTTGTCGGCTCGTTTCGTGGCGTGAGCGAAGATGTGGCTGGGGCGCTTCATTTCGACGCCTTGTAGGATGTGAATGGGTTGGGCGGAAGGCGACAGGCCGTAGCGGACGAGCCAGGAGGTGGCGCATCCGGCGGCAGAACCGGTGGCGGCATCCTCACCGCCAGGTCCGTCACCGAAAAGGCCGCGTGATCGAAGGCTGATCTTGGTGTCTTGGGTGTCGGCGGTGATGTAGTAGAAGCCGGTGAGCGCCGGCTCGCGCGAAAAATATTCCTCGATCCTTTTGAAGTTCGGGCGGAGGGATTGCAGGGCTGCGAGACTTTTGAGGAGCAAGATTGCGAAGGGAAGTCCTGTGGAGACGGTTTGGATCGGTGCGCCGTCGTGAATGTCTTCGAGCTTCAATCCGGCGAGCGCGGCAACTGTGGCGCGATCGTGGGTCGATCCGAAGACGGGATCGACTTGGTGCATCTCGCCGAAAAACAGGCCGGTGTCGTCGGTACGAAATGCGACCGGTATTTTTCCGACCTTGAGGTCGAGCGAGATTTCACTTTTTTCATCGTGCAGATTGGGTCCATTGGCCGCAGACTTGTTTGGCGCGGCTTGCAGATTGCGCAACACCATGGCCGTGCCTAGTGTAGGATGCCCGCCGAAGGGATTTTCCTGTTCGGGAGTAAAGATGCGGACCTTGATGCCTTTTTCTTTTTCGATGGCAGGATCGCGCCGGAAGACGAAGGTAGTTTCCTGCAAACTGGTTTCGCGGGCGATGGCCTGCATTTCGTCGTCGGAGAGGCCGCGAGCGTCCGGAAAGACGGCGAGGGGATTGCCTTCGAGACGGCGCGAAGTGAAGACGTCGATCTGTATGAAGCGGTATTTGCGTAAAGCTGAAGATTCATGAGCGGGGAACGGACAGAGACGCGGTTGAGCGATCGCGGCTGCGGTGGCGATGGTTCCGGATTGAAGGAACGTGCGGCGGGTCGTTTTCAATGGAAAGCTCCGTTTGTCGAACTTTAGCACGGCTGCTTTGTGTTTTCAGTAGAGCGGAGCTAAAGCCTCGCCTCTACAAGATCAAGGAAATAAGCGGGCAGGGAACGATTGCCGCGGCGGACATGAGTTACAGGATTTTTTGGCCTAAGCCGGAGAGGACTAGTTCCACGCCGAGAAGTGCGGTGCGGTTGTGTTCGTCGAGAATGGGATTGATCTCCACGACTTCGAGCGAAACCATCGCCTCTGAGTCCGCAATCATTTCCATTGCCAGATGGGCTTCGCGGTAGGTGACGCCGCCGCGTACCGGCGTGCCGACTCCGGGAGCGTCGGCGGGGTCTACAAAGTCCATGTCCAGCGAAACGGCAATTCCGTCGGTATCGTCCATGGCGTACTTCAGGGCGTCGGCCATGACTTCGCGCATCCCGCGTTCATCGATGTCCCGCATGGTGAAAACGTGGATGCCGGACTTTTTGACAATTCTGCGTTCCTGGGCGTCCAGATCGCGCGCGCCGACAATCACAATGTTACCCGGTTCGGCCTTGGGTTTGAAGCCGCCAAGGTTGACGAGTTCGTCTGCGCCGTAGCCCATAATTGCCGCGAGCGGCATTCCATGGATGTTTCCCGAAGGCGAACTGTCCGGCGTGTTCATGTCCCCGTGGGCATCGAGCCAGAGGTAGCCAATTTGTTTTTTGTCTTTGCGGAAGTGTCCGGCAACGCCAGCCGCTACACCTGCGGCGATGGAGTGATCTCCGCCGAGCACCACCGGCAGAAAGCCTTCGGTCAGAGATTTTTCCACGGTCTTGGCAATGTCCTGGCAAGTTTCGGCGATTTCCTGCAGATACTTCGCACGCTTCTCGCCGACGGGCATCTCTTCTGGCTGCTTTACTTCGAGGTTGCCGATGTCTTCCACGGTGAGCCCGAGTTTCTTGATGGCCGTCTGCAAACCTGCGCCGCGTAGTGCTGACGGACCCATGTCTACGCCGCGGCGGCTTTGGCCCAGGTCCATGGGTACACCAATAATTCTCACTTTTTGTGACATTCGGACTCCGATCCGCGACCAGGAACCTGTGACCAGACGAACCCGCCCGCTTCAGGAAGCGGCCGCTACTGAGGCATGTTGGTTGAAGCTGCGGGAAGCGCTGGAACTGCTCAATCTACCCGAATTAAGGATACACCCGGTAAATCATGCGTGGGAAGGGAATGACCTCGCGGATGTGCTCGGTACCGCAAATCCAGGCCACCGTACGCTCGAGACCCAGGCCAAAGCCCGAGTGGGGGACGCTGCCATACCGCCGCAGGTCGAGGTACCACTGGAATGCTTCTTCCGGTAAGTTGTGTTCTTTCAACCGTTTAACCAGCAAATCGTAGTCGTGGATACGCTGGCTGCCTCCAATGATTTCGCCGTAGCCTTCAGGGGCGAGCATGTCAAAGGCAAGGGCTTTGGCCGGATCGTCGGCGTCGGGCTGCATATAAAACGCCTTAATTGCGGTTGGGTAGTGGTGGACCATGACTGGGCGGTCATACTCATTCGAGATGATGGTTTCTTCGTCGCCGCCAAAATCGTCGCCAAATCTTGCTGGGTTGCCGTGCTTGTTCAGCACTTTGATCGCGTCTTCGTAACTGACGCGCGGGAATGGCGCTTTCACATTCTGCAAATTTGTAGTGTCGCGCTTCAGGACTTCCAGCTCGGCCTTTTTGTTCTGCAATACGGATTGCACGACGGCGCTGACTAGGCCTTCGCCGAGCGTCATCATGTCATCGAGGGTCGCGTAGGCCGCTTCCGGCTCCAGCATCCAGAACTCGGTGAGGTGGCGGCGCGTTTTGGATTTTTCCGCGCGGAACGTCGGGCCAAATGTGTACACCTTGCCCAGCGCCATCGCAGTTGCTTCGATGTAAAGCTGGCCGCTCTGAGTGAGGTAGGCTTTCTCGTCATCGATGTAGTTAACTTCAAACAGCGTGGACGTTCCTTCGCAGGCCGAGGGCGTAAACATCGGCGCATCGGTCAGCGTGTAACCTTGCGCATCCATAAAATTGCGCGCCGCGCGGACTGCTTCGGCACGAATCCGCAGAATCGCTGCCTGGCGTGGCGTGCGAATCCACAGATGGCGATGATCGAGCAGAAAATCCACGCCATGATCTTTCAGTTGAATCGGGTATGGCGTTTCTTCGGAGACCTTTTGCAGCACATTGACCGCGGTGACACCCATTTCGTAGCCGCCGGGTGCGCGCTGTTCGGCGCGAATCTTGCCGGTGACGATCACGCTGGATTCTTGCGTCAGGCCTTTCAACGCGCCAAACGCTTCGGGAGTCTCTTTAAGCGAAACCACACCCTGAATCACACTAGTGCCATCGCGAAAGATTGGAAACAGCAGCTTGCCCGATTCGCGCATGTTGTAAAGCCACCCCTGGATGGTCACTTCCTGGCCGTCGTATTTTCCCGCTTGTTCAATCGTGATCGTGGTCGTGGTCATAGTCCGCTTCTTCGGCCTGTTGCCAAACCAGCAGTTTATCAGATTCGCGATTCAAGGTTTCTTGCGCAACGGCCTCGGCCGCCTTCGGATGTCTAGCGGGAACGATGAAAGATAGCGGTATTAGCGATTGGCCAAGGTCTGGATGGTGCCCAGACCGAGCAATTTTTCGTCGGCTGTCACTAGAGTCATATCAAGGATTTGCGCGGTTGCTGCAAGGAAGCGATCCGCAGGATCTCGATGCATCGGAATTTGCACCGCGGCTGCTGCGATTTCATGCGTAAGTGGTGCTTCCTGCATTCCGCGAATCGCCCTGGCCAGCCAGAACTCCGGATCGCCGCTCAAACGCACGCGACCCTTTGCGTTTAGCGTCAGCAATTCCCAAGTGCTGATTGGCGAAAGCCACAATTCATTTCCGGAGTCAGTCAATTCGCGAATTGCACGCTTACCGATTCGACCAACATCGGTCACCAGCCAGTACCAAATGTGCGTGTCCAGCAGCAATCTCAATCGCGCAGAACCTCCCAGTCTTCTTCATCGGTAGCGGGCGAAATAATGTCGCCAAGAGTCTTGCCAGAGCCCTGCATCGACGCGATCCACGCGGCGCGATCGTCAAGCACACTTGGCGGCACAATCTCCGCTACAGGTTTCCCATGGCGCGTCACCCGAATCGGCTGTTTGGTTTTGCGGACCTGCTCCAGCAGCGCCAGGCATTTGGCCTTGAATTCGGAGATGGCAACTTCTTTGATTTTAGTCATACGACCATTATTATAGACTATAGTCAAAATAATGGTCAAATTCGATTTTGCGTTCTTACGGTTTCTTCGGCACCAGCGCATAGCTAACAAACGCCACACTCTTGCTGTCTGGCGACCACGACGGCACATTGTTGGTGCCCTGCCCGCCAAACAATGACGCCAGTACTTTGATTTTTTTGTCCGCTAGGGTCATCAGCCGCAGCGTCACGTCTTTATTTTCCGGGTGGCCGCTCACCGACTTGTCGAAGGTCAAAAACAACATGTATTTTCCGTCCGGCGAAATGTGCGGGAACCAATTGTTGTAGTCGTCGGTAAAAACCTGTTCCTGTTCGCTGCCATCTACTTTCATCCGCCAGATCTGCATATGGCCGCTGCGTTCGGAATTGAAATAAATGAAGCGCCCGTCCGGCGAATATTCCGGGCCGTCGTCCAGGCCGGGCGCTGTGGTGAGCCGCGTCTCTTCGCCGCCTTCCACCGGAATGGTGTAGATGTCGAAATCTCCGTTGCGCTGGCCCACGAACGCCAGTGTCTTTCCGTCCGGCGACCAGCCATGCCAGTAGGACGGAGCATTTTTGGTGACGCGTCTCGGCGGATTCCCGGTGATTGGCATCACGTATAGCAACGACTTGTGGTCTTCTTGCGATTGATCGCTGAACACGATGAGCGAACCTTCCGGAGAAAGGCCGTGATCGTTGTTCAGATTCTTGGCAAAGCCGGTGTCGATGGTTTCGGCCATTCCGCCGGTGATTGGCAGGCGCAATAGCCGGCCGTCGCGATTGAAGAGCAACGATTTTCCGTCGCGCGACCAGTTCGGTGCTTCGAATCGCCCTTGCAAAACGTAAAGCGCGGTGCGGTCGCCGGACTCCACCGGCGCCGTCTCTAGAAAACTGTAGAGCGTTGAGTTTTCCGCCGCTGGCGAAGTCGCTGCGCGGCTGGCGACTTCTACATTTGTGAATACCGCGGTCTCACTTACGTTGGGATCGTGGCTGCACACCCCTATGCCGACGTAGAACGGTTCCTTCAATTCGATTCTTGGTGAGGGCGCTGCCATGCGCATTTCGCCGTCGGCGCCCGACAGCCACATCGTGAAGTACGCACCATGCTTTTCAATCCGCAGGCTTTTCGGATTCCAGTTGGGTGATTGTACTTCCTGGGTCAGGCCGCCTTTCTCGGTGCGAAATTGTATCGCAGTCATGCCATTTCCGTGCCGCGCGATGTCCGCGTACACCGAATCCGCGTCCAGGCTCTGGCGAATCATCAACACCGCTTTGCGATGCGGATTCCCACCGGTCCCCACAAAGGAAATGTCTGCGCTGAGATTGACATCGCCGGACATTTTCTTCCAGGCGAACTGAAACGCGTCCGCCTTGAACCACATGTTCTCGCCGCTGCCGGCAATGGTGTAACTCTTCTTGGCAGTGTCATAATCCACTGAACCTGCGTACATCACTGTCCCCACGTCGCCCTTCGCTTCAAAAATTCCGACCGCCTCTGGCTTCTCCTGTGCATGGGCTGCGTCTGGATGCATAAACGAAAAAGCGGCCACGCACAAAGCGAAGGTGTAGAACTGAATGCGAGTTCTCATGGCCGATCCTTCCGACGATTCAGCTGTTTACTTGGGCCGAGCCAAGCGGGCTCATTCCCGAGGATATACTACTCTGTGTGAGGGCTTACCAGGCTTTTTCGAATTTGTAGAATGCGGCGCGCGCTGCGCTCAATTGCTCGACCGCCGCCGGCGAATCCGTACCAAACTTTTCTTTCAGCTCCAGCACGATTGGAAAGTTTTCGATCGGCGTCGTTTTCAGCAGTGGAATCGCCGCGCCCCAATCAATCGTTCCGTCGTACGGCGGCAAATGCTCGTCCTTTTCGCCGTGGTTGTCGTGTAGGTGTACGGACACCGTCAGATCGCGCATCGGCGTAAAACTTTTCTCCAGCCTCTCTTCCGCTGGACCATCCGCCAGGTGAGCGTGCCCAATATCAAAATTAAATCGCAACCCGGTGAGCCGTGTTTCATCCACAAATGCTCGCAAGTACGCCGGATCGCCCATCTCGCTATTGGTATTTTCGACGGCCAGCGTCACGCCAGCGTGATGCGCATGAAGTACCAGGTGTTCCAGTGAACTGAACGCTGCATCGCGCTTTCGCGGATCGGCGGTCTCTCGCGAACCACCCATGTGCAGTACCATCCGCGAGAATCGCAAGTCTTCTGAAACGTCAATGGCGCGCTTCAGCTCGTCCATGGCTTCAATGCGGCGAACGCGCTCGACTTCACAAATGGAAAGTGGTGTTCCGCTTTCCCGGGTCGCACTCAAGTCGCGGCTGGTCGGAGCATGCAGCGAATTCAGCGTCATCTTGTTCGCTTCCAGAGCCGACGCCAGCGCTCGAATCTCAGCTTTCGAACCGTAGTCAAAATGTCCGCGCGAACAAAACACTTCCAGCGCCGAGAAACCGTTCTCGGCAATCTGGGTCAGCAACTCCGGTGTCAGTTTTCGCGAAACAAAAAGGTAAGTAGACAGGACTTTCTGCATGATGGTGATAGGCTCGCAGACGAGATTTTTACGGCGGGCTTCGAATGCGCCGCTAGTATCCCACGGCGGAGCCCTCATCGCGAGGATCCGCCGCCCCTAATCTTTCCCCGGTTTTCGAATCAATACCTATGGCATTCACCAGCCCGATGTGCCCGCGCCGCCGCGTGGCATGTCCCATGGCGTTCAATCCCTGTTCAAGCGAAGTCGGAAATTGCTGCTCCATCAAAACCCGGTCCGGCAGCCATTGGTGATGGAATCGCGGCGCGTTGATTGCCGCCTGCGCGTCCATTCCGAGCCGCATCCAGTTGATTACCGTCAGCAGCACTGCCGAAATAATCGTCGGCCCGCCTGGTGATCCGGTCACAAAACTCAATATTCCGTCGCGCAGCAAAATTGTCGGCGTCATCGAACTGAGCGGCCGGTGCCTCGGCGCAATCGCGTTCGCTTCAGACTGGATCAGCCCAAACAGCGCGTTTGGCACTCCCGGCTGCGTCGTAAAGTCGTCCATCTCGTCATTCAGCAAGAATCCGGCGCTCGACGTCACATGTGATCCATAGCTGTCATTCAGGGTGGTCGTGCTGGCAACCGCGTTTCCCACCGCATCCACCACCGAAAAATGGGTAGTGTGCGGCCCGTCATTCAAATTGATTTCAGTCGGAGTTCCGGTGTTGCTCGCCTCTTCACCGCAAACGTGAGGCTCGCCGGCATGAATGGTATTGCTGGACGACGCCCGCCGCGGATCAATTGTCGCGCCAATCTCCTTTGCATAACACGTGCTAATCAGCCCATCCACCGGCACTTTGGAAAAATCCGGATCGGCCAGATACGCAGCGCGATCCGCAAATACCCGCCGCATCGTTTCCGCGACGACGTGCACGCTTTCCAGATCGTCCCAGCCCTTCAGCGGATAATCTTTCAGAATGTTCAACGCTTCAATCATAGCTACGCCGCCCGAACTTGGCGGCGGCGACGACAACACTTCCCAGTTGTGTCCGTCGATTGCGTATTTCGCGCGCACCACTTCCCGCACTCTCGGCTGGTATTGCGCCAAATCTTCCAGAGTGATCAGCCCGCCCAACGACGCCATGTCCCGCGCAATCATGCGCGCCGTCTCGCCGCGATAAAATTCCGCCGCTCCGCTTTTTGCTATCCGCTTCAGCGTTGCCGCCAACTCCGGTTGCCGGAGTGTTTCTCCCGCTTTGTACATTTCGCCATTTTTCAAAAATATCCGGCTGCTCAGCGAAAATTTCTGCAGATCCTTTTTCTCTTCCTGGAATTCGTGCTCCAGGCTCGCACTCACCGGGTAGCCGTTTTCCGCCAAGCGAATGGCCGGCGCCATCACGTCTGCCAGCTTCAGCGTTCCAAACGTTTTCAGTGCTAACTCCAATCCCGCCACAGTGCCTGGCACCGCCACCGATTTGTAGCCGATCACTGACAATTCGTTGTCCAGTTTTCCGTCGGG
>Ga0073909_10000537_pt1 | contig 12284 bp, 11 predicted proteins | sample Coa_R1_6_FD_66439 | JGI IMG/M metagenome (GOLD analysis project Ga0073909, IMG submission 66439) | Surface soil microbial communities from Centralia Pennsylvania, which are recovering from an underground coalmine fire. - Coalmine... | ecosystem: Environmental > Terrestrial > Soil > Unclassified... | reverse complement strand
GGCCACTCGGCGGGCCAACAAACGTTATTTAACGAAATGAAAAAAGAATCGACTTGACTCCGACCGGCCTTCTCATGGAAGGCGATTACATCATTGAAAGTTTATGGACTTTGCAGGTGAAGAAAGGACGGCAGACAAGGGAAATCCGTGATTCCTCCGCTTCTGATAGAGGAAGGATATCGACGTGGGCGCCTGAGTTGAACATCGATTGAAATACGCTGCTTGCTGCTTCCACTACTTCCACAGGGTCTGCTTCATCGGTCACGATGCAAGTGCGACGTGCCGTTCAGAGGGACGCCCGTAGTCCACCCGTGCCAGGTATGCTGCTTTTACGGACCCTAGCCGTGCAAAAGTATCCGCAAGCATTCGCTTCAAGTCGCGTTCTGGTGATCCATCTTGCTCGGCCAGAAAGTTCACCGTGGTCGACGTCCCCTGCTCCATGGGTTTTTGCATGATGTTTGGAAATTGTACTCTGCAAATTGGTGTAATCAGGCGCTCTCACCAGCGTGCGCTGTTTGTTCGCCCAAAATCGCCGCATTGACACTGGAAAACCCCGCACTCAAGAATGCTTGGCGGGTGGCCCGCATGACTGCCGGATGCCCCATTCAATTCGCGATCTCTGCGATTGAGTGGGGTTAGCGATGCAGCCGGGAAACAATGACAATCGAGTCAATGACCCACTACTCCGGCAGCGCCGCAATCGACGCCCTAAGCGTTGCCAACTGCGATTCGAGGTTGGCTTTGTGCGCGCCGACGAGGCGTTCGATGTCTCCCGTAGTCAATTGGCGAGTGTGGACCAGGGCCGCTTCCAGGGCGCCCACGCGGGCTCCCATCTCCGACAGGCGATTCACAATTTCCAACAAGATCGGTTTCATGCCGAAAACGATACCAGAAGGAACCGGGTCGGTGCCCCAGGTTCGCGTCCGTTCTTTGGACGCTAACCTGGGCCTAGGGCAGCGGAGCCTAGATGGCCTGCACTCCACCTCTTTTTCCTACTCCCTCCACCTCTATCCTCATTTATCCACAGTTTTTCCGAACCTCCGCATGGCCGTCGAGCCATTTCTCTTTTGGCGCACTCGTGCCCCACAATAGAATCGTCCCACGCTTCCATGCCCGCTTCCGACTTCAAAGACGCCCTCAAGCAGCAGGCCGACATCGTTCGCATCGTCGGTGACTACGTCAAACTCAAGAAGGCGGGCGCCCAGAATTTTTCCGGGCTCTGTCCCTTTCATAACGAGAAGACGCCGTCGTTCTCCGTGCATGCCACGCGCCAGTTCTTTCACTGCTTCGGATGCGGCGTCTCGGGCGACGTGTTCTCATTTGTCCAGAAAGTCGAGAACATAACTTTTCCGGAGGCCGTCCGGCTGATCGCGCAGAAGCTGGGCGTGCCCATGCCGAAGGTCGAGTTCTCGAGCCCACAAGAGGCACGCGAAGCCAAACTCCGCATGGCGCTGCTCGATGTCCACGAGCGCGCGTGCGCGTTCTTCCAGAACTACCTGAAGCGGCCAGAGGGGGCATCCGCGCGCGCTTACCTCGCAGGGCGTGGGCTCGACGACGAAACGATTGTGCGCTTTCGCATCGGCTACGCGCCCGACTCGGGATTTCTTTTGCGCGACGCCCTCCGCCGGGAGTTCGACGAAGAACTGCTGCGCGAGAGCGGTCTGTTCTCGTGGAAGGAAGAGCGCGGTCGCCAGTCGTCGGTCGTCAGTCGTCAGCAGGAACAACAGCAGTCGCTTCGCTCCGCCCAAGATGACAAGAGTGGCGAAGCAGGATCTACACAAAGGAGCTCACAGCCCAACGAGAGTGGCGGAGACAAGGTCGAGAGCCGAGAGCCGAGAGCCCAAAGCCTGACTACGCCAGCGCGTAGCTCGCAGCTCGAAGCTCCTCCCAAACTCTCCGCCTTCTACTCGAAATTCCGCAACCGCATCATGTTCCCCATCGCCAACGACGCGGGCCGTGTCATCGCCTTTACCGGCCGTACGCTCTCGACCGACGAGAAGGCAGGGCCGAAGTATCTCAATTCGCCCGAAACGGGGATCTACTCGAAGTCGCGCGTGCTGTTCAACCTCGACCACGCCAAGGAAGCCATCCGCAAGCTCGATTACGCGATTCTGGTCGAGGGGCAGATGGATTGCATTTCCGTCTTCGCTGCCGGATTTCAAAACGTGATTGCCAGCTCGGGCACGGCGTTTACCGAACTGCAGGCCAAGCTCCTCGGACGCTTCAGCAAGAACGCCGTCGTCAATTTCGATCCCGACACCGCCGGCGCCAAGGCTACCGAACGGAGCCTCGGCCTCCTGGTCGAGGAAGAATTCCAGATCAAGGTACTGACCCTCGAGCACGGATTCGATCCCGACCTCTTCATCCGGCGCAAAGGCAAGGACGCTTACGTTGAGGCCCTTCGCCACTCGCAGCGTTATTTCGATTACCTGATCGAGCGAGCGCGCACGCAATTCCCAGTGCGCACTCCGGAAGGCAAGGTCAAGGCGATCAACCACCTGCTCCCGCATATTCAGCGCGTGCCCAGCCGCATCGTCCGCGACGAGTTGGCGCACGAGATCGCGCAGAAGCTGGGCATTGACTCGGCCGTGCTGCGCCAGGAACTGAAGCATGTAGCCGCCAGCCGCTCAGCCGCTGCAGTCAAGGCGCCAGTCGAAGCGCAGATCACGGATGCGGAGCGCATCCTGGTGCGAGCGCTTGCGTCGGCGCACGAAATGCAAAGCGGGCAGGAACATCTTTCAGCTCGCGACGGTGCCGAGGAGGAATTCGATCCGGCACGGCAGGCCCGCTTCGCTATCGAGAGCGAGCGCCTGCACATGGGGTTGGCAACCGAATCGCTGGTCGACACGCTACTAGGGGGCGCACTGGAAGTCGCCGACGTGATGCAGTTGCCCTTCTCCGAAGGCGACCGTCGCCGCCTCGCGACCATTCTTCTGAAAGAAGACGAGGAGTTGACCGCCGAGCGACTCGAAGGCGCGGTGCGCGCTCTCCGGCGCATTCACCTGCGTCGTCGTTTAGACGACGTTCAGCGCGAACTCGAAACCGCAGGCCGCAAGGATCCGGTCGAGATGCAAGCGCTTCTCCAGGAAAAAGTCCGCCTGAAACACTCCCTGCGCGACCCGGGAGTTGGCTGACGAAAGCGCGTCCGCGCATCGGCGCCCGCCTAAGAATTCTTGGCATTTGGAGATTTTGTGCCAAACCGGAAAGCGTCGCAGAGCGTCTTACTCCTGCCGCGCCGCTGTTACTGGGAACAAAAGGAAATCGGGCAAGTCCTTGAGAAAGCTCTAGAGAATGGAGCAGAGAGGGGTGCCGCGGCATCTAACTGATTAAGCGGGTTGCGAGTTTTGCGCAGCAGAAGCGAATCGGGTTCTACCCACACTGCTCGATGGGCAGGGACGCCGCTCGTCTGCTATAATCTGTAAGTTTGTGCCTCCGGGCGCAATCCCGCATTGCCACGTCCCACCATCTGGAAGAAGAGGAAAAGGCGCCCTCACCGGCGTTTTGAGGAAAATTCGTCTTGGCCCTTGACGACAAGTACGACGATATTAAGAAGCTGATCGATACAGGCAAAGAAAAGGGATACCTGACCTACGATCAAGTCAATGACTTGATCCCGCACGATGTGCACAGCCCCGAAGACTTGGACGATCTGCTGACGACTATCGGCACGCAAGGTATCGATGTGCTCGAAGGCCCGAAAATGCCTTCGTCCGCGCTCGATAAAAAATTCGAGGAAGCTGAAGAAGGCGCCGAGGACGTCGAACTCGACTTAAGCCCCGGCGCTCTGGAAAAAACCAACGACCCCGTCCGCATGTACCTGCGCGAGATGGGGACTGTGCCCTTGCTTACGCGCGAGGGCGAAGTTGAAATTGCGAAGCGGATCGAGCGCGGGCAGTTGCGCGTGCTCAAGGCGCTTTCGCGCTCGCCGATCGTGATTCACGAACTTTTGGCAATGGGCGACGACCTGAAGAAGGGCGTCCGCTCGATTAAAGAAGTGGTCACGTTCGATGAAGAAGAGATCACCGACGACATCCTGCAAAACCGGCTGAAGGAATTCACGGGCAAGATCGATGAGCTTGCCAAACATTACAAAAAAGCCGGGCAGCTGCAGGAAAAGTTCGCGGCGGTTTCGCAGAAGAAGCGTCCCAAGGACCATCGCAAGTACCGAATGGCTCTGGGGCGGGGCATCGTCCGGGTATCGCTCGCGGTGCGCAATCTCGGCTTCACCAACAATGAGCGCAAGCGGCTGATCGAGCGGGTCAACAAGACCGTCGACGGCATGCGATCGCTCGACCGCCAGGCCCAGAACCTGGAACGGAAAGCCGACGCCACCCGCAGCGAGGACCAGAAAAAAGAATACCGCCGGCAGGCTCGCTCCATCCGTGCCGAGATGGAGAAGCTCGAGCAGGAAGCGGGCGTGTTGTTCCTGGAGCTCAAGCGCACGCAGCGCGAGATCATCCAGGGCGACATGGACGCTGAGCACGCCAAGCGCGAGCTCATCGAAGCCAACCTCCGCCTGGTAGTCTCAATCGCCAAGAAGTACACGAATCGCGGACTGCAGTTCCTCGACCTGATTCAGGAAGGCAACATCGGCCTGATGAAAGCCGTGGACAAGTTCGAGTACCGCCGTGGCTACAAGTTCTCGACCTACGCCACATGGTGGATTCGCCAGGCGATCACCCGTGCCATCGCTGACCAGGCGCGTACTATTCGTATCCCGGTGCACATGATCGAAACGATCAACAAGCTGATCCGCACCTCGCGACAGCTGGTGCAGGAACTGGGACGCGAACCGACGTCGGAAGAAATCGCCAAGCGCATGGACATCCCGGTCGCCAAGGTCCGCAAGGTCCTGAAGATTGCGCAGGAACCGATCTCCCTCGAAACGCCGATCGGCGAAGAGGAAGATTCGCACCTGGGCGACTTCATCGAGGACCGCGGCGTGGTTTCGCCGGCCGAAGCCGTGATCAACGTCAACTTGAAAGACCAGACTTCGCAGGTGCTGCGCACGCTGACGCCGCGCGAAGAGAAGGTCATCAAGATGCGCTTTGGTCTCGAGGACGGCAGCGAGCATACGCTCGAAGAGGTCGGCCAGTCGTTCGCAGTTACCCGTGAACGCATCCGGCAGATCGAGGCGAAGGCGCTGCGGAAGCTAAGGCATCCGTCGCGGTCGAGAAAGCTGCGTGCTTTCATGGACGGAGTTAGAGACTGAAAACCAGCTGCTAGCTCTTAGCAAGAACGAAGGCCCCGCTCGGGTGAGTGGGGCTTTTTGTTTTGGAAATTCTTTTGGACTCGGCAGCGTCTTGACCCTCCTCAATCGCACCGTGCGCGCTTGAATGGGGCACCCGCCCTTCGCTCTTATCGAGGTCACCCGCGCTTGCTACCCGCCCACTGCAATTTGTGTGGTCCACCCGTCCATCTAGCTCCCAAGCCACTTACTGACGTAGTATCTTGCTCGCGTGATTTCCCTCCTCAGGAGATGGTTCGGAGCAAAGCCGCCGGAACCACGTGATGAGTTCACGGTGGTAAAGAGAGACCTTCCATTCAAACAGGTCATCGCCGATGAAGACGATGACCTTGAATGGCTTTGGCCTCCGAGCACGATTGCCGACGTCGCCGCGTGGGACAAATACTGGACTGATCAGATCAGTCACCGCCTGGCGCCGGCCCTGTTTGATTTCATGAATCACGGCAGTGCCCTGGCTGCCGTCATGTCCACACTCGGAATGCGGTCGATCCTTTGCGCGGGCAATGGCATCACCCAGGAACCACGGGCCTTTGCCGAGGCCGGATTTACCGTCACGGCTATGGATCCTTCGCCGGTGGCGATGGAGTTCGCGCTGGCGTGGAATTATGGCCCCCAGGATTACGAAACAAATTTGCAGACTCAGCCGCGTCGCGCAGGGGGGCGAGTTGAATTCGTTACCGGCGACATCCTCAATCCTGAGATATGCCCAGGTCCGTTTGATGTCGTCATCGAGCGACGCATGTTACAGCTGTTTGAGGTCGAGCGAAGGCCCACCGCACTGGCCACGCTGGCTTCGCGGATGAAAGAGAACGCAATTCTTTTGTCCCACACTCATTATGGAAACTGGAGGCCTGGCGATGATCGCACGCACCCTCTGCAATCTTTGTTCCTGGAAGGAGGGTGGCAACTCTGGAATCCGCACGAACGCCCCAAGCCCCCCGGGCGTGTTGCCTGGTTGTACTTCACTACGGGATAGGGACTAGCTGTCAGGTTTCAGCTGTGTCCAGCAACCCTACGGATTGAAATAAGGATCTCTGGCCATGCCAATGAAGGCCGCTTCCGCTTCGGGAGACGAACTGATACGCCAATCGGCTTCCTTATTGATGTCGAACCAGACCAGACATTTGATCAGTGGGAAGCTGGTGCGTAGGGTGGGAATGATTTCATCGATCCACTTGCCTTTGTCTCCCCCCGCTTGAGCAGAGGACGTCTCACCAATCATGATCGGCTTTTTCCTGGCTGCAAGGAGTGGGTAGATTTCCGCAAAAACCTGTTGAAAGGTTTGCCAGCCACCGTTTTTCGTGCCCCAGTTGTAGCCATCGACCCCGGTCCAATCGACGTAGGCATCCCCGGGATAGTAGTCCATCGTATTTTTGTTCCCTCCGTGGATATCGGTGACGTTCGGGCACCACGCCCAGATCACGCTGGTCGCACCCGCGGCCACGAAGATGTCGTGAATATGCCGGTAAGCGGCAACATACAGTCGTGCATTGTTGCCGCTCCACGCCTCGTCCCCATTCATCTCGGCTGCGAAGTCGAGGAAGAACTTTTTGCCGAGCGCTTTGGAGCCGTTGGCCCGCGCTACGATCGTGGCATCGAGGCTTCCGTCGATGATCCTGGCGAAGTCGATGTTGTGGGGTTCCCAATTGACGAGCGGGATGCGTCCAGCATCCAGATCTGCCTGGGTGACGGTGCCTGTCCAGTCGTCGGTCCACTTGTAGTACGTGAGGTGAACGCGAGGTGTCCGCGCGAGCTTCGCCGTGGTCTGGGCCAGATTGCCGGCGCCGTAGAAGAACCCGAGCCATGCGCCGGATGCCGGTTCCAGGATGGACGAGTCAGCAGCATTGGCGGTGCCAATGAGCAATACGTTGGAAGCAAGAATGAGGATGCCCGCCAGTGCGGCTCTACCAAGGAACTTTCTCATGGGTAACTCCTGAGAGTGTAAATTCTTTCGGACTCGGCAGCATCTTGACCCCACTTAATCGTACAGAACACGATTGAATGGCACCCTCGACCGCATGGGCCACCCTCTACCCGTCCTGATTGTGCGCCATACTTCGAAGACCGCACTTCGAAAAGTTATTCCCCCTAGGTAGGCTTCGTTCGCGACTGGTGACCATTCCGCAGTCTCGAAAACGTTGGTGTCTCAGCACGACCCTCGCCACGGATAGTCTGGCCCCGCGCTGCAGTATTCACACTAGGACAAATCTCCTGACTTTGCGGCACAGAATTGCACGATGACACAGCATTCGGAGCATCTAACTCACGGTGCTGCTGCGGCGCTGCTTTGGCCTGGGACGTGCTACTGACAATCCGGGCCACTGAAAACCTGAAGAATCGGGGAGACCGGTGAGTGCAATGACGAAATGGCTGGCTTGGGGAGCGTTGCCCGCGATCCTTTGCGTCTCAGGATTTGCCCAAGAGTCCAGCCGTTCAAACCCGATGCCGCTGAACGCGATCGTCGAGTCGATGGAGCGGGCGCAAGAGGGCACACCTCCGGTATCTTACCAAGTCATCCGCGAATACCGGCTATTCGGCGCGAAGGATTCGAAAGCCAACTCGGAAGTGATTGCGGAGGTGAACTTCAGGCCTCCCGCGCGCGGGGACTACCGAATTCAGCAGTCGTCGGGCAGTGATCGCGGACTGCAAATCGTGCGGCGCCTGCTGGACCATGAAGCAGAAAGAACATCGCAGAACTACAAAGCTCAAACCGCGTTGAACCGGGACAACTACGATTTCGATTATGTCGGCGAAGCGATCCTGGATGGCCAGTCCTGCTACGTGCTGACGTTGAAGCCGAAGCGTAAAGAGAAAGAGCTGATTGCAGGACGGGCGTGGGTCGATCAGCATTCGTTCCTGGTACGCCACATTGAGGGCGAGCTGGCCAAGAGCCCATCCTGGTGGCTCAGTAAGGTTCGTGTCAAACTCGGCTTCGACGATCGAGGCGGAACCTGGTTGCAGACCGAGATGGAAGCCGTGGCTGACGTGCGGATCGTCGGTCCTCACACTCTGCAATCACGCATACTGGATTACCGCACCGCGGACCAGGTTGCTTCCGTCCAGGTCATTCCACGCAAACTGCGTTCTACTCCCTAACTGAAGGCGGGGTGGCCCACACAACGAGGGTGCTTCCTCCCGAGGATGTCTTCCTCCACCGCCTGCCCAGACAGTTCTCAGCAGCCCATGCCGCGCGCCACCGGTTACGCAACACTCTCCGCCAGTTCAATCAGATTGCCAAACGGGTCGCTGATGAACGCGAGCTTGCGGTTGATCGCTTCGAGGTAGAACGGCTCCGACACGATGGTGACGCCGCGCTTGCGTAGCTCTTCGAGGACGGCCTCCATATTCACGACTGTCAGGCAGAAGTGGTGGTAGCCCGCATGGCGCAGGCTGTCGGCGAGATCGGTGTAGGCGGACTTCGGAATCGGCCTCGGCTCTCCTCCAGCGAGCAATCGACGGTGAAGTTGTCATCGGTTGCCGGGGCGAGATAAGCCAGCTTCTCGTCGGCGAATGGCCACTGATGGACGACGCGAAAGTCGAGCTTTTCGACATACCACTTCACTGCCTGCTCGAAATCGGGGACGCGGACCGCGACATGATTGCCAACCATCGAGGCCAGTTTGCTTGCCGCATTTTTGGCAGGGAACTTGATGATAGACATAGGTCTTCCTTCGGTTGGAGGCGTGAGTCTAGAGACGTTTCACCCAGATCCGGTCGGGATGGTGGGGGTGAGAATTTTCCACGCAGGTTTCGAAGGCAGGGATTTGCGCAGCTTGCTGGGTTACGGAGGGCGCGCCGCCGAAGGCGCGAGAATAGAGGCGATAGGACACCTCGCAGGCGTGGCACCGGAACGTGTATCCGGGGGCAAAGCCACCACTCACCATGTCGTCATAGGCGGAACCTTCTACCACGCGAGCCGCGACCATTTCCTGCATGCTGCTTCCAGCCTCCGGGAGGGATTTTAACTGGCAGGCGACGGGGGATGGGATGGATGTGTGGTGCATGCATCTGGATGATTACGGTGTCGTCATCGCCGCCGGCTGAATCGCAACATGCGCGAATGAATGGGACCTTCCATCGTGCGGGCCTCCTCTTAGTACAAGCTAAGGCCCCACTCGGGAGAGTACGGCCTTTTTGTTTGGATTCTTAGGGGCTCGGCGACATTTTGACCCTACTCAAATCGCACAGGACAGCGATTGAATGGGCCTAGGGCTTTTGTGGCCACCCGCCAACACAATGTCAAAATCACTGCGATATCAAATGATAGCCATGAGGGTGATCCGTATTACTTGTGCAACAATACCTCAATCGCTGGTGGCTTGAAATCATACCCAAAGTTCACGAACGCATTGTTACCCTGTCCCCGACAGAGTTCGTAATCGGGACTTGTTTATACCGCGCCCACCAGCAGCGGTCAACTCAACGAAAGTGGAGTCAGCAATGTCGCATTTTGTAGGCGGATGCGGAGGTGGCCGACACAACCTGGGGCCGCCCATTCAATCGCGCCTCGCGATGCTGCATGCGATTACTCCGCCTGCATCTCGTCGGTTCATCACCGACCCCAGACAAATCCAACTCGAGTGACGGGATTCAAGAACAACGCCTTCTAGGCGGAGGCACACGGCAGCTACGGGCACTTCGTGTCAACGAATGTGCCGCTGGACTAGCTCTTACAACCATGAGATCGTCAAGCACTGCGGCGGAAAGGAGTTGTAAAGCCAATGAAGCACTTGGTCCTGTTCTTTTTGGCGGTTTCTTCCGTGGCTCCCCTGTGCGCACAGGAGTCGGTGACGATCCAGGAGCCAGCGGAGCAGTGCTATGAGGATTTGAAGTCGAACCTGCCGGAAGCCATTCGCTGGGATGACAAGCAGCTCACGGTAACCAGCAGGCCGTTAAGGACGACGATGTCCGGGAACGTGGCAGTGGTTGCCCGAATCTTCACCGAGTTCGGCCAAGATAAGAAGACCAAAGAAAAGGTAGAGATCTGCAGGATCGTGGTCGGGATCGATGCTCCCGAACACGGCACGGCCTGGAATGCCCTGAATAGCAGTGCACTCTTTCAGCAGGCTAGCCTGATGAAGGCTCGAGTTGAGAGCGCGATGAAGGCCCGGAATAAGAAGGCGCATTAACCACGGGCGGGTGGCCCACACATCCGAAGGTGCCCCATTCAATCGCGTCCTGTGATCGAGCGGGGTGGCGATGCTGCCTGCGATCACTCCACCGGTTCATCACCTACCTCAGCCGAGAATCCAACTCGTTATGATGGGATCAAGAGCAGATCCGACACGCGGAGAGACGACGCCCGTCGCTCCATTTCTTCCGGTTCCCCTGGCGTCCTTACATCCGCACGCGGGCCAGCGGATCGATCCCGGTCGACTTCACTTGTGGGGCGAGGGACTCCAGTACCTCGAGGAACACGAGCACGTTGGGTACTTTGTCAGACCGGACGCTGATTGCGGCCATCCATTTTCCTTCACGTTTGACCACCAGGTTCGTGCGCAGTAGTTCCGCCTTTGTGATCTGGGTGACGGGAATCGACTGGTTCTTCCAGGTGACCGTCGTCGCGGAGAGTCCGATGCCGCCGAACGGCACTGTTTCTCCGCGCTGGAGGCGGCTCTTCACGTTCTGCACCATGGGCGGAAGGATGCGCGCAAGAATGAGGCCGATCGCCTCGCTCGCGTCGCGCAAGATCGACGTGACCTTCAACTCGTTGCCATCGCCGCTGATGAGTTCCAGCGAAAGTTGCGCACGTCCGGACTTGCTGGACGACATGGCAAGGATGTATCCGACGAGACCGAAATGCGCGTACACATTGACGGGGGTGACGCGATAGCGCGTCTCGATGATCTGGCCCCATGCCATTTCCTGTTGCCCAAATACAGATTCGCGGCGAATGCCGGCATCGCTGATCGTGAGCGCAGTTTTGCCGAGGAGAACCCAAAACGCGGCGAGCGCTCCGACGATGCCGACCGACACCAACGTCAGCGTCGGGTGGGCCTCGGGACGCGGATTGTTCTGCGATACCCAGATCCCAACCAGAAATCCGAGCACAACCAAGGCCGTGAAGATTCGCACAGAATATGACGCACCAAACCGGCGCTCACCGTACGCCATCGCCGCAGTAGCCGTCCCAGTAGCCATAGATGCTCCCCGCCTGCGGTCTCCCGCAGCCCAGTAAGTTGTTTGTAGGTATCGTAGGCAGAAACGACAGGCTGGGGATAATTACGGGGGTAACTGGGAACTTGATGGGTGGCAATGCCGTCTGCGGGTGCCCCGTCCAAGCCGGGTGGGCGGGTGGCCCACACATCCGAGAGTGCCCTATTCAACCGCGTCCTATGCGTTTGAGTGGGGTAGCGATCCCGCCTGCGATCATTCCAACTGCATCTCGTCGGGTCATCACCGACCTCGGTTGAGAGTCCAGCTGGTTTGATCCGGATCCAGGAAGAATCCCGTCCAAGCTCCGCTTGGGCGGGGTCGTTGATTGATCCGGAGATGAGCCCCCAAAACCCGGTGCGAACCCGGCGCAACTCAGCGGTTCCGTCTCAGACGTTCACCCGTCACACCTGAACTGTGACCACTGACCTTGTACCTATCACACTGAGTGAGCAAAACTAGCTCGCTCGGCGTGTTCCTGAAGAACAGTGACAGAGGGAACTAGTCCTTTGTCCGAAATATTTTGCATATAAGATCTTTGAACCCAAAGATTTTGCAGGATCTTCTTCGTAACGCGCTCATTCCACAGGACCAGGGGGGAGGGGGGTACCCCTGAATCGGCACCCCACGCCCAGAAGTGGAGGCCGCAAACGCATGTGCGATCCGATACCGCACCGTCAAGAGTCCCAAATCAGGAATGCTAGAGTAAGCTCTGCGGGAAAATCAGCATCGCTGAGCAACTCACTTTGCGACGATCGTTTTGCAAAATGGCTGTTCTGCTGGTCCTCACATTCCGTGCGGGCCACACCGCCGCGTACTCCGTCCTCACGCATGAAGAACTGATTGACCTGGCCTGGAATGATTCCATCCGCCCGCTTCTTCT
>Ga0073909_10000533_pt1 | contig 12359 bp, 10 predicted proteins | sample Coa_R1_6_FD_66439 | JGI IMG/M metagenome (GOLD analysis project Ga0073909, IMG submission 66439) | Surface soil microbial communities from Centralia Pennsylvania, which are recovering from an underground coalmine fire. - Coalmine... | ecosystem: Environmental > Terrestrial > Soil > Unclassified... | reverse complement strand
TACCACTGATATGGAGTGACCGGCTGTCAAGGTCGATAGCTATCTCCCGGCGGCCACCTTCGCGAGAGGGTGGCCGCCGTGTTGGTGAACACGATGGGTGACGGACGAGGTCTCGTGACCGACGGCGTGTCACTCTGATATCCGCGGGTTGCTCCGTGAGGAGCCGAGCCGCATGACCGTGCTTCGTCGGGGGCTACCGCAGTCTGACGTCGTGAGTCCAGGACCGAAGTCCCGGTCGCGCAGTGGTATCGCGGGTTGTCCCGTGCTGCATCGTCCTCGTCCGTCGCCGTTCGTGTCCTCTCAACGCGTGCCGGATGCGGACTGGGCCGCCGGCGTGAGTGTTGCCCACAGGTAGCCGACGAGCTCACGCGCGATGGCCACCACGATCTTGTTCGGGTGCTTGCCCTGCCGCGCCATGCGCCGGTGACGCCGGCACAGCCGGAGTTGAGCACGGTCAGCGAGCGCGATGATGGCCGGTGGCTGGCCGTGGCGGCGGGCGGCGAGCTTCTCGCCGACACGGGGCTTGTGCCGGTAGTGCCAGGCGGCCTCGATGAGCAGCCGGCGGACGTGGCGGTTGCCGGTGTGCGTGATCCCTCCGCGCTGCTGGTGTGGCCCGCTGCTGTACTCGCTGGGCACCAGGCCGAGGTAGGCCATGAGCTGGCTCGGTGAGCGGAAGCGACGGAAGTCGTGCAGCTCCGCGATGAGGGTGATCGCGGTGATGGTGTCGATGCCACGGAAGCACCTCAGCCAGCCCACGCGCTCGGCGTAGAGCGGCTCGCGCGCAAGATCCTCGAGGTGCTGTTCGAGCGAGCGCTTGCGGGCCTGGGTCTGCTCCACCGCGAGCAGGTAGTCCTCGAACATCACCCGCTCCGCGGTGCGCTCGAACGTCTGCGTTCCGAGCCACCAGCGATGGGCCTGGGACCAGGCGCGATTCCCGGTGCCGAACACGCGGCCGCGGCGTAGCAGGAACTTGCCCAGACGATGCCGCGACCGCACCAGATCCAGCCGCGCATCGTCGCGGCCGCGGCACAGGTCGCGTACCGCCTCCTCGTCCTCGCTCGGCGGACGCACCACGGTCAGCAGGCCCGCGCGCGCCAACTCGGCCAGCTTGCGAGCATCCCGTCGGTCCGTCTTGATCTTCTCGCCGGGCCGGATCGGGATCATCGACGGTGCCACCACGTCGCAGGCCAGCCGCTGGCCCTCAAGCTGCCGCTGCAGCGCGTAGCCACAGGGCCCGGCCTCGTAGACGCAGCGGACCGTGCCGCCACCCTCGTGCTGCAGCTTCCTCGCTAGGCGCTTCACCGCCGTCGGCTCGTTCGCCACCCGCCACTCCACCGGTCCCGGCTGGCCCTCGATCAGCATCGCCACCGCGATGTCCCGCTTGTGGACGTCCATCCCGACGAAGGTGGTAGGCTCGCGCATAGACCGGCTCCCTTCTTCGTATGCGGCTCTGGGACCGCAAGGACCTAACCCGCGACTGAGTGTGGGGTCTACCCACCCGGCCGCCACCCGATGTGCTTCGGTGGCGACGCTACGACCGGGGGCCGGTCGCTCCATAGGGTCTGACCCCACCACGCTGGTGCGGCCGGCAAAGCGTGACCGGCCACGAGTCGCCAGTGTGCGGCCGGCCTCGGCTCCCCGGGGCCGGCCGGTTCATTCTCGGCCGCGCGCTAGGATGAGACGCATGAGCGTCTCCCGTTCGGCGCGCCTTCGCCTGATGCCATGAGCCCGGCTGGCGTGCGGCTCGATCACGTCGTCGTCCTCGTGTCGTCGCTCGCGGGGGCGACGCGCACGTTCACGGGGGCGGGCTTCACCGTGACACCGGGCGGCGTGCACGACGCCATCCCCACCGAGAACGCGCTGGTCGCGTTCGCGGACGGGAGCTATCTCGAGCTGCTCGCGACACGCGATCCGGCGACGCGCGACGAGCTGCGCGCGCTGCGTGCGGGCCCGGGCTGGGAACGGCACCTGAAGGGCGTGTCCGCGATCGCGCGGCGCTTCCTGCCCGCGCTCGCGGGAGCCGACGGCGTCGCCGACTGGGTGCTGGGCGGTGCTGCACTCGGCGGTCGCGCGGCGGCGCTGCGCGCGCTCGGCGTCAGGTCGTCCGGCCCGGCGACGATGGCGCGTGAGCGCGCGGACCGCGTTCGCCTCGAATGGCAGCTGCTGCTTCCCGAGGCCCCGCTCCATCCGTTCTGGATCGCGGACCGCACGCCGCGGGAGCTGCGCGTGCCGGGCGGCGCGGCCGCGACCGCGCACGCGAACGGCGCCACCGGCATCACGGCCGTGCGCGTGCGTACCCCGAGCGTGCCCACCGCGGCGCTGGCGCTCGGCGAGGCGTTGGGCACGATGCCGAGAGTCCGTGACGGCGTGAGCACGCTGGAGCTCGAGCGCTTGCGCATCGAGCTGGTCGAGGGCGAGCCGGAGGGCGCGTGCGGCGCGCAGCTCGCGGGCTGCGGTCCGCTTCCCGAGGCGGTCACCGCACTCGGTGTGACCAGCTAGTCGCCGAGCCCGCGCCCCTCGACGCACATCATCGTGCCCGTGAGCGTGGCGACGAGCGTCTCGCGGCCGCCGTCCAGCGCTACCGCGTCCGCGCGGCAGACGTTGATGGTGCGCCCGGCGCGCACGACACGGCCGCGCGCCACGATCGAGGTGCCGCGGGCGGGCTCGAGCAGGTTGATCTTGAACTCGATCGAGAGCACGGCCGCTCCCGCGGGCATGAGCGTGAGCGCCGCGTAGCCGGCTGCCGAGTCGAGCACGGAGGCGAGCGCTCCGGCGTGGACGAAGCCGTGCTGCTGCGTGAGCGCCTCCGCCACCGGCAGCTCGATGTCCACCTCGCCGGGCGCCACCCGGCCGAGCCGCGCGCCCAGCGTGCCCATGAAGCGCTGGCGGTCGAAACTGCTGCGAACACGCCCGGCGAACGCGGGATCTTTCGCCTGCCACGCCATGTGAACTTCCTCCATTCCACCGAGCGGGAACGTGGACTACTCTCCCGTGCTCACGCCGGCTCGCTCCGTGGCGGCCAACGGCCGCCACGGTTCCAAAAGGAGGCAGCATGTCGCAAGCGCCGTCCCCGCGCGAACGCGATCGCCGCGGGTTCCTGAAGATGATCGCCGCCGCGGCCACGGTGCTGCCGGTCGCGGCCCACGCCCAGGCCCCCGCGCCCTCGACGCCGCCGGCCACGCCACCGACCCCTGCACCAGCGACACCCGCCGCGCCCGCCGGACCGGAGCACAGCACGGGCGAGGCCCGGCTCCTCACCGAGGTGCTGCGCGCGCGGTATCCCGACCGCTTCAACGAGACGCAGTGGGCGAGCATCGCCAGCGACTTCGACGGCGACCTCGCGGGCGGCAAGCGCCTGCGCGCGATGAAGCTCACGAACGGCGACGAGCCCGACGTTACTTTTCGCGCCTGACGGCGACACGTTCCGCGCCTGAACCACGGCGCCCACCTCTCGAGAGGATCCCATGCCTGATTCGGACCTGCTCTACACGCCGGTGCGCGCGCTCGCAGCACGGGTGAAGTCGAAGAAGCTCACGTCGGTGAAGCTCACGGAGACCTGCCTCGAACGCCTCGACACGCTGGGGCCCAAGCTCAACGCCGTGGTCACGGTGATGCGCGAGAGCGCGCTCGCCGAGGCGCGCGCCGCCGACGCCGAGATCGCGAAGGGCAGGTACCGTGGTCCGCTCCACGGCATCCCGTACGGCGTCAAGGACCTGCTGGCGACGAAGGGCGTGCCCACGACCTGGGGCGCCGAGCCCTATCGCAACCAGGTGTTCGACCACGACGCCACCGTGGTGAAGAAACTGCGCGACGCGGGCGCCGTGCTGTGCGCCAAGCTCGCCATGGTCGAGCTGGCCGGCGGCATGGGCTACAACCAGGCCGACGCCTCGTTCACGGGCCCCGGGCTCACGCCGTGGAACACGTCGTTCTGGAGCGGTGGCTCCTCGAGCGGCCCGGGCGCGGCGGTGGGCGCGGGGCTGGTGCCGTTCGCGATCGGCAGCGAGACCTCGGGCTCGATCGTCACCCCGAGCGCCTACTCGGGCGTGACCGGGCTGCGGCCCTCCTACGGCCTGGTGTCGCGGCACGGCGCGATGGCGCTGTCGTGGACGCTCGACAAGCTGGGCCCGATGGGGCGCACCGCAGACGACTGCGCGCTCGTGCTCGCCGCGATCGCGGGGCCGGACCCGGAGGACGTCTCGTGCACCGGGCGTCTGTTCCCGTGGAAGGAGACGCAGAAGCCCACGCGCGCGATCAAGGTCGCGGTGCCGAAGGGCTGCATCGAGAAGGTCCAGCCCGCGGTGCGCGAGAACTTCGAGGCCTCGCTCGCCAAGCTCGGGGACTCGATCAAGGTGACGCGCGACGTGGAGTGGCCCGACCTGCCGTGGGGCCCGGCGGTGGGCACGATCGTCAACGCCGAGGGGGCGAGTGCGTTCCTCGAGCTCATCGACTCGGGCGACGTGACGAAGCTCCGCTGCCCTGCGTGTCGAACCGGCGGCTACTCGGCGCTCTTGACGCCCGCGGTGGACTACGTGCACGCCATGCGCGCGCGGCGGCCCATGCGCGCGGCGATGAAGAAGCTCTACGCCTCGTACGACGTCGTCGCCACGCCCACGCGCGCGACCGTCGCCTACCCGATCGACAAGGAGTTTCAGGCCGTCTATCCCGGCGTCTCGGGCGGGCCGCCGATCATCGCCGCGGGCAACCTGACCGGGCTCCCGGCGCTGGCGCTGCCGAACGGCTTCGGCGAGAACGGGCTCCCCACCAGCATCGCCTTCATGGGTGCACCGTTCTCGGAGGCGCTGCTCTGCAGCCTGGGCGCGCTGCTCCAGTCCCAGACCGACTGGCACACGAGGAAGCCGCCCGCGTTCGCGTGAGGACCGACAGCCGCTCTACCTCAAGACGGGTGGGGTCTCCCCACGACCGCTGTCGAGGTGTGCCGTTCCGATCCGCCGCTCGCCGAGCCACGTGGTGATGATCGCCGCATATCCGTCCGCGTCCACGTTCGCGGACTCCACGTGGCCCGCACCGTGAACCTCGTGTAACTCGACCAGGTCGGGCCGGGCGCGCGCGAATTCCTCGCTCACCGCGATCGGGACGGTATCGTCGGCATCGCCGTGAACGATCAGCATGGGCGTGGAGAACTCCCGCGCGTGGGGCGTCTGCTCCAGCTCATCCCAGCGCAGCCCGCTGCGGAGCGAAGCGACCCACTTCCCGAGCCCGGTGATCGGCGGCGGAACATGGAGCTGGCTGGCGGCGAGCGCGATCACCGCGTTCCAGTCGAGCGCGGGTGCGTCGAGCACCGCGGCGCGCGCGAAGCCACGGTCGGCGGATCGGCGCAGGAACTGCGCCACGATGCCGCCTCCCATGCTGCAGCCCACGACGACCACGCCGCGTGCGCCCCGATCGCGCGCGTAGCGCACCGCGTCCTCGAGGTCCGTCCACTCGCTGAGGCCGAGGCGGAACTGCCCGCCGCTCACCCGGGGCGCGCCGGCGTCGTTGCGGTAGGCGAGGTCCAGACACGGCAACCCGAGCGCGCGGTAGGCTGGCAGCATGCGCAGCATCTCGGCCCGCGTCGCGGCGCGGCCGTGCACGAAGATCGCCCACGTCGAGTCACGTCCCGGGATCCACCATGCCGGCAGGGGCCCGACGCGTGAAGGGACGGTGACGTTCTCGAACTCCCAGCCGAACCAGGTCCTGGGATCGGCATCGGGCGCGAAGCCCGCGAGCCTCGCCGTGGTGTCCGGTGGCGTGCCGGATGCGATCGCGAAGCGCGTGAGCACGCGGTCCGGCTGCTCCGCCACCAGCGGGCCGATCCGGCCGTAGCCACCGGGCCACTCGATCGCCCACTGACCCGGCCTGCGCGCCTTGAACGTGGACGCCAGCGCGATCGTGGAATCCGTGCACGCGAGGACGCGCTGGCCGGTCTTTCCCTGTGGCGCGTCGGGTCCCAGGATCTCGCCCGAGTAATACCAGCCGACCGCACCCAGCGCGACGACGAAGACGGCGAGCAAGATCGTGAGCCAGCGGCGCACGTGCCGTCACCCGCCGTCGAGGAGACGCGGCATCACCGCCTCTACTTCCTCGGCAGCGCCCAGCTCGCGCGCGTGTAGAGGAACCGCCCGTTGTATCCGAACGGCGACGCCGCGGCCCACGGGAACACGCCGAAGTTGTTGTTGAAATCGAGCTGCGCCTTGCCGGGATAGGTGTCGAACACGTTGCGAGCGCCGATGGCGAACTCGACCTGCATCAGCTTGTAGGCGCCTTCCACGTCCACGAGCGTGCGCGCCGGGTAGTTCTCCGTGTAGCCGTCGGTGAACGCGGGCTGCGCGGACGAGAACTTGCCGTAGTAGGAGACGCGTGCGAGCCCGCGCCAGGCGGATTGCGTGTACTCGCCGGTGAGCGTGCCGCGCCAGTCGGGGCGCTCCTTCTCGATCGCCACGCGTGTCACCTCGTCCAGCAGGCCCTTCTCGTCGGTGGACGTCGAGAGCACGCTCGGGAGCGGATCCACGTGCGTGATCTCGTTCTTGCCGTAGTTGAGCGCGCCGTGCAGCGTGAACGAGCGCGACTCGGCCGTGAGCACCCGCCAGTCCGCGGTGATGTCGATGCCGTTCGTCTTGGTGTCGAGGCCGTTCGTGAAGTACTGCACCCCCGCGATGCCACTGAAGCCGGCGTTGCCGAGGATGCGCGCGGTGGTGCTGTCGTCGAACGTGGCCCCGAGCAGGATGCGGTCGGTGATGGTGATGCGGTAGGCGTCGAACGTGACGTTCAGGTTGTCGAGCAGCGTCACCGCGAGCCCGGCGCTCAGGTTCACGGACTTCTCGGGCTTCAGCGGCTCGGCGCCGAGCGCCTTCGCCGCCGGATTGTCCACGGGGAAGACGCCGACCTGCTCGGGCACCCCGGCGATGACGTTCGTCACCACCTTGCTGAAGTGGATCTGCCCCAGGCCCGGTGCGCGGAAGCCGTTGCTGGCGGCGGCGCGGAACGTGACGTGCGGGCTCGGCTGGTAGCGCGCCGCGAGCTTGCCGGTCGTGACCGAGCCGAAGTCGCTGTAGTTCTCGTAGCGGGCGGCGCCGTTCACCAGCACCTGCTCGCTGAGGTTGGTCTCGAGGTCGGCGTAGACGCCGGTGTTCTCGCGGCGCGAGTCCGAGGCGTCACTCGGCGAGAAGCCGGGGAACACCTGCGAGCCGCCGGGCGTGTCGTTGCCGTTCTGGCTCGTGGCGCCGCCGTCGATCCACGACGCGCGCTCGCCCGGCAGCGTCACCCAGCGCTCGCGCCGCCATGCGGCGCCGAACGCCGTGTGCACGGCGTAGGGGAGTCCCAGCTTCAGCTCGCGGTCGCCGTCGAGCGAGGCCACGAACTCGTCGCGGTGGAGCTCGCCGGCGAAGAACGACGTCTGGTTCGGGATGCCCGGGTCGTCGGGCGTGCCGAAGATGCCATCGGGGCCGGGCGCGGTGGGCGTGGTGAGCGAGGGCCCCAGCGAGGCATTGAGCGTGTGATCGAGGTCGTAGCGGAAGCCGTTGTGGCCGAACGACGCCGCGGCGTCCACGCTCCAGCCACGCACGTCGCCCTTCCAGCCGCCGGCCGTGGAGTAATCGGTGACGATGGGGCGGAACTCCGGCAGGAAGCCGAGTGGGTAGATCTGCGGCCAGTTCCGGTCGTCGCCTTCGTAGCGGCGGTAGCCGTTGCCGGTGCCCTCGCGATGGCCATAGCTGCCGAATGCGTAGAGATGGCTGCTCACCCCGAGCGGGTAGTGCGCGAACGCCGTGCCCAACACGTCACGCTCGAGGCCGTCCCCCCAGTGGTGGTTCGGCTGCTCCACCGGATTGCGCTTCTGGATCACCTTGCCGTCGGGGCCGACGATGTCGTTCAGGCCCGAGCCGCTGATGTCGCTGCTGTCCGCCCAGGCGCGGTTCGTGGGCTGGCGGTCGAGGTACTCGCCGGAGAGGTTCAACGAGCCCTGGCCGAGCGGCAGACCCCAGCCGCCGTTCACGTTGACGTTGCCGCCATCGTAGGGGTAGTCGGGGCTGAAGTACTGGCCGCCGGTGACGTTCACGAACGGCGGCGTGACGCCGCGGCGCATGACCACGTTCACCACGCCGGCGATGGCGTCGGAGCCATACTGCGCGGAGGCGCCGTCGCGCAGCACCTCGATGCGCTCGATGGCGCTGGAGGGGATGGCGTTCATGTCCACGCCGCTCGAGCCCGCGGCGGTGCCGTAGGCGAACGTGTTGACCACCGCCGTCTGGTGGCGGCGGATGCCGTTCACGAGCACGAGCGTGTGGTCGGGCGAGAGCCCGCGCAGCGTGAACGGGCGCACGACGTCGGTGGCGTCGGTCACGGTCTGGCGCGGGAAGTTGACCGAGGGCGAGAGCGCCTGCAGCGTCTGCGAGGTCTCGGTCGTGCCCTGCTTCACCAGCACGTCGTGGTTGTACACGTCCACCGGCACCGCCAGCTCGTCGGCCGCGGTGTGCTTGGCGCGCGAGCCGACCACCACCTCGACGCCCGAGGAGGGCAGCACCGTCTCTTCGAGGACGAAGTCAGCGGTCGCCGTGGCGCCCGCCTCGACCGTCACCTCGTGCGTGAGCGGTTTGTAGCCGAGCATGAGCGTTCGCACGACGCGCCGGCCCGCGGGCACCTCGCGCAGGGTGTAGCGCCCGTCGCCATCGGTGCTGGTGTGGATCTGCGTCGAATCCACGCGCACCTCGGCGCCTGCGATCGGCGCGCCGCCCTTCTCCGTCACCCGCCCGGTGATCGTTCCGGTCTGCGCCCGTGCGCTACCGGCCCCGAGCATCGCCACGAGCATCATCGCGAACCACGTCGTGCGACCGATCGTCATGTCCGCCTCCATTGCGATTCCCGGCCCTCGCGTCGAACATGCCCTCGGCGCGGTAGACTGGGCGGCGCTTACAGTCGAGTCAAGAGTCGGTTATGGTTCCCGCCCGCGGATGAACGTGTGCGCTCACGGAGAGCGCCCGGAAGCGCCGCCCGGAGGGAGATGCCGTGAAGCTCATGTCGGGGAATGGCCGCAAGGCGGGCGGGGCGCTGCTCGCGGCGCTCGCGCTCGTGGCCGGCTGCTCGGGCGACATCGCCAGCGAGCTGGGACGCAACGTCCAGGTGCGCGACCGGGTGATGGGTGCGATCGTCGCCGACACCTCGCTCTCGAGAGAGATGACGACGCGCATGCTGGGCTCCGACCGCCAGCGGCTGCAGGTGGTCGAGACCATGCTCGGCGACGACCGCTCGGCCCAGTACGTGCTGGCCCGGATCGGCCGCAGTCCCACCGCCGTGGACTACGTGCTGCAGGTCGCCGCGTCCGACAGCGTCGGCCGCGAGCACCTGATGACGTTGCTCAAGGGCATGCAGATCGCGTTGAAGAGCGGGAAGAAGTGAACGCCGCTTGGTGCGCGGCCGGCAGATCGCCGCGCCGCGATGAAGATGGACGAGAGAACCTGGGGGAGAGTGCGATGAGAGCCGTTGGAAGGATCATCCGGATCGCGGTGTGGATGCTGGTGTCGGCTGCCGTCCTGACGCGGGGAGCGCACGCGCAGGCGTCGCCCGACAGCTCGGGTGTCGCGAAGCCCGACAGCGCCGCCGTCGCGAAGCCGGACACCGCCGCGGCGCATACGCCAGCGCCGGCGGCCGCGCCGGCCGTCACGACGCCCCCCGCCACGCCGCCCCCCACCACGCCGCCCGCCACGACCAGCGCCACCGTGTCGGCGTCATCGTCGGCGCCGGTCCAGGCCGCGGGCATGTTCTCGAAGGGCAACAAGCGAGTGACCGGGACGCTGGGATGGGGGCACTCGTTCAACACCGACTACCTGCTCCTGGGCATCGGCGCCGGCTACTACCTCGCCAACGGGCTCGACGTGGGCGTGGATTTCGAGGGCTGGCTGATCGGCGACCCGAGCATCTACAAGCTGAGCCCGCGCGCCGACTACGTGCTGTGGAAGATGAAGCGCATCAAGCCCTATGCGGGCGCGTTCTACCGCTGGAACTTCGTCGGCAACGGCTACGACGACAAGAACTCGCTGGGTGGTCGTGCCGGCGCGTTCTATCAGAGCAGGGGGGGCCGCAGCATGGCCGGCGCCGGCGTGGTGTACGAGCGCTACCTGAACCTGGACGACCGGTTCGGCTCGAGCGACGTGGTCTACCCGGAGGTCTTCGTCTCGGTCTCGTTCTGACGCCGGCGGCGGCGCGCCCCGTGCTCGAATCGGACGGGGCGCGCCGCGCGTCGCGGCGCGGGGTAGAGGGAGAGGCACGATGCTGTGGCCGGTGATCAAGACCGTCCTCGTCTTGATCGTGATCGTGTACATGGTCCGCATGACGAACCAGGTGCGGAAGCCCAGCGGCCGGATGGGCCGGGCGGTGGTGACGCGCATGAACTTCTCGCACGCTGCGCTCACCGACTGGGGGCTCGAGCACGTGCGGATCGAGCCGTCGTTCACCATACTGGACGTGGGCTGCGGCGGCGGGAGGACGATCCGCGAGATGGCCGCACGTGCGACGGCCGGTCGTGTCCTCGGCGTCGACTACTCCGAGGCGAGCGTGGAAGCCTCGCGCGAGGCGAACCGCGATGCGGTCGCTGACGGCCGCGTCGAGGTCCAGCACGGCAGCGTGTCGCGGCTGCCGTTCGCCGACGCGATGTTCGACCTCGTCACCGCGGTGGAGACGCACTACTACTGGCCCGATCTCGCGAACGACGCGCGCGAGATCCTGCGCGTCCTCAAGCCGGGCGGCACGCTGCTCGTGATCGCGGAGGCCTACAAGGGCCGCTACGGCTGGCTGTTCCAGCTCGCCATGCTGCCGATGCGGGCCAAGCTCATGAGCGCCGACGAGCACCGCGCGTGGCTCGAGACCGCCGGGTTCACCGGCGTGGAGGTGTCGGAGAAGCGCGGCCACGGCTGGATCTGCGTCACCGGGAGGAGGGCGTGAAGCACGCCCGGGACGCGTTTGCCGGGCCCTGTGGCGCGGCATAGTCTGGGCGCATCATGCACAAGCTCGAGCCAGCCCGACTGAAGCCCGGCGTCACCCTGGAGAGCCTGCCGGCCCCGGCCGCGGCTCCCACGGCCGTCGCGGCCAGGCCCGGCGCCGCGGGCCTCGTGCGCGGTCGCGCGCTCATCTTCTGGGACCCGAAGGTCCCGGGGAAGAAGCTGGACGCGATCGACACCGACCAGATCACGCCCGCCGCCGACTGCGTCTCCGAGAGCCTCGAGACGTTGGACGAGCGCTGGAAGGCGGGCTCGTTCCGCCACCTGATGCCCGACTTCCGCGCGCGCGTGCACCGCGGCGAGACGTTCCTCGTCGCCGGCGACCGGTTCGCCATCGGCAGCTCGCGCGAGATGAGCCCGGCGGGGTTGAAGGGCGTGGCGGAGGAGAAGGGGCTGACGCTGGTCGTGGTGTGCGCGAACAACATGGGCGACATCTTCCGCAGGAACGCGTTCAACCTCGGCCTGCACGTGGTGCAGAGCCCGGAGGCCGTTGCCGACGCGCAGGACGGCGACACGTTCACGTTCGACCCCGACACGCGCCGGCTCGCGAACGAGACGCGCGGAAAGTCGTACGACCCGGTGCCGCTCACGCCCAAGGAGGACGAGATCCGGCGCTCGGGAGGGATCTTCGAGGTCGGGCGGCGCGAGTTCCGCGAGGCCACCGCTCGCAAGCCTGAGATCGTGTGGCCCGACGCCGCCACCGCGCGCAGGCTCACGACCACCGAGCAGATCCTGTGGGCGCATCGGGTGGACAAGGAGGCCGCGGTGCGCGCCGGCGCCACGCTGCGCGTGTACGCGGACCTGCTGCCCGCATCCGATGGCACGGCGCCGTTCTCGATCCACACCTTCAACCAGATCACCGGCGGCGCCACGATCTGGCCGCGCCAGATCGCCATCGCCAACGACCACTTCGTGTTCACCGGCGTCGATGCCGACGAGAAGCAGACCAGCATCGGCCGCCAGTTCGCCGCGCTCCACGGCATCGAGCGGCCGTACTACGCCACGCCCGGCGACGGCATCTTCCACTTCTACTTCCCCGAACAGGGGCTGGTTCATCCGGGCATGGTGATCCCCGGCGCCGACTCGCACAGCCGCGCCTACGGCGCCTACGGCGCCATCGGCATCGGCGTGGGCTCCACCACGCTCGGCTTCGGCTGGAGCACGGGCCACATCTACACCACGGTGGCGAAGCCGCGGCGCGTGGTGTTCACCGGGCGCCTCCAGCCGTGGGTCACGGGCAAGGACCTCGTGCTCGAGCTGCTCCGGCGCTGGGGTGCGAAGCAGTCGCAGGGCATGAGTGTCGAATTCGTGGACGCGCAGCGGCAGCTCCCGATCGCCTACCGCAACACCATCTGCAACATGATGGCCGAG
>Ga0073909_10000532_pt1 | contig 12369 bp, 9 predicted proteins | sample Coa_R1_6_FD_66439 | JGI IMG/M metagenome (GOLD analysis project Ga0073909, IMG submission 66439) | Surface soil microbial communities from Centralia Pennsylvania, which are recovering from an underground coalmine fire. - Coalmine... | ecosystem: Environmental > Terrestrial > Soil > Unclassified ... | reverse complement strand
CCCGACCAACCTGGCCTGCCTGTGCCGACGCCACCACCGGATCAAACAACGACCCGGCTGGCAGGTCCGCCTCAACCCCGACGCCTCGATGGACTGGACCGACCCCACCGGGACCATCCGCACGACGCACCCGGTCGACCACCTCGGCACCACCCTGCCCACCCCCAGCGATGCCACCGGCCACCGTGACCATGCCGGCTTCGGCGATGCCACCTGGACCGGCGACTACTGGAACCCCGACGCCCACACCAGTGGAACCGCGCTCTGGCTCCAGATCGAGCTCGACCTTGCCCAAGCCCGCCGGCTCCTCGAAGAGAAACGCCAGCGACACCCCCAACCCAGACGCACAAGCCCGCTCGAAGACACCATCATCGGCGTCGTCCACGCCCGACTCGACCGACCCTAGTTCCATCGCGCCGCCGCCCACTCGGAGCACGTCGACGTCAGCTGGTCCGCAGCTTGACGGGCCGATGACCGGGGCCGCGGCAACGCACCAGCCGGGAACTGGCACCGATTTCATCGACGGCCCCGCGCTCGGGTAGCCTCCTCCGTTGGAGGATTCGCATAGTGGCCTAGTGCGCACGCTTGGAAAGCGTGTTGAGTGAAAGCTCTCAGGGGTTCAAATCCCCTATCCTCCGCCACCTGGGTCAGGGCCGGAATGCGCACAGCGCATCCCCGGCACTGACCCACCTCACGGGTCCACGCCACCTGGGTCCACGCCACCCAACCCAGAACCCGAATGCGCACAGCGCATCCCCGGCACTGACCCACCTCACGGTCACGCCACACCGAACTTGAGCGATCCGCTTCCCAGAACCCCGGCGACGTCCTATGCTTCGCGCGTCATCACGAGCCCGGGGGAGAACCCACAAATGAGATTCACGAGCCTTCGCGCTGCCTGTGCAGCCGGCCTGTCCACCGTCGTCGTCGCAGCTGCGATCGCCGCAACCGCGAGCACGGCGAGCGCCGCGGCACTCCCCGACGAGCTGAGGATCGATGGCGCCTACGCGTCCGGAGCCCTCGGGCAGGGACAGCTGCTCGACGTCACCGGGTCCGGCGTCACCGTGTCGCCCGCCGACAACGCGCTGACCATCTCTGGCGGGTCCGGGGCGACCGCCGCGACGATCGCTCTGGCGGGAAGCACGGACAACGTGCTCACCGCCGGCCACAGCTACCAGACGGGGCCGGCCCCTGCCGCAGCTGACCATGTTGCCCTGACCGTCACCCTCGGAAGTTGCGTCGACGCCGAGGGTGGGCTGGCCGTCCTGGACGTGACGCGCGATGGAAGCGGCACCCTGACCTCCTTTGCGGGAACTCTGGTCTTCTCCTGCGACGGGACGACGGCCAACGTCGCTGAGCTGCGATGGAACTCCTCGGTCGGACACGTCGCGTTCGGGGGCGTCGCCGCCAACGCGACCTCCGCGGCGAAGACGGTCACCGTCACGACCGTGGCGACAACGACCTTCGGCACGGCAACCCTCGGCAACAACTCGAGCGGCCACCCGAACGCCAACGACCCGTTCTTCGCCTTCCGGACGGGCGCCGACACCTGCTCGGGCAAGACCGTGAGCGCGGGAGCCTCCTGCACGATCCAGGTGACCGCCCACCCGACCGACCGGGGCGGCAACGCCGGCGTGCTCAGCCTCCCGACAACCAGCGGCGACCCCTCGTCGGTCGTGAGCCTCACGGCGGTCGGCCTGGACAGCAAGGGCGGCTCGTACACCAGCCTGTCGCCGTCCCGCCTGCTGGACACCCGACACACCGGCGGCGCCTTCACCGCCGGCCAGACCCGGTCGCTCCAGGTCACCGGCAAGGGCGGAGTGCCGGCGACCGGCGTCTCCGCGGCGGTGCTCAACGTGACCGTCGTCTCCCCGACGAAGGCCGGCAACGTCGTGGTCTACCCGAGCGGTGCGGCCCGCCCGACCGCGTCCACGGTCAACTTCAACAAGGGCTGGACGGGCGCCTCCCTCACCACCGTCCCGGTCGGGACCGGTGGCAAGGTCGACATCCGCAACGCCACCGGCAGCGTCCAGGTTGTCGTCGACGTCGTCGGTTACTACCGCACGGACGCGAGCACCACCAGCAGCGCCTACGGCGGCTACTTCTTCGGGACGCCGTTCCGGCTCATCGACACCCGCAGGGCGAGCGACGGCCCGGCACTGCCGCCCAACGTCGGCATCGGCCTCTCAGTCGACTTCAACAGCCCCGATGACCCCTTCGACTACAACGGCCACGTGAAGGCGCTCGCCATCAACGTCACCGCCGTGGGCCCGAAGGCGGCCGGCCACTTCACGACGTGGGACGGGTCGGGCAGCTCGGTACCGAACACATCCACGCTCAACTTCACCAAGGGCGCGACGGTCCCGAACATGACGATCGTGCCGACCATGCCGTGCGGCGAGGACTGGTGCGCCCCGGGCTCGCCGATGTTCACCGTCTACAACTCCTCGACCGGCAGCACCCACCTCATCGTCGACGTCTCGGGATACTTCGATGACAACCAGACGCCTGGTTCGCTGCGCTTCGTCCCGCGCACGCCGACCCGGATCGTCGACACCCGCTCCGGCAAGGGCACGACCACGCTGGGCGCGGGCGCGACCAAGACGGTCGTCGCTCCCGCAGCCGTTGCCGGGCAGAGCACCTGGGCGCTCGTCACGACCCTGACCGCCGCGGCCCCGCAGGCCAACGCGGCGATCACCATGTGGGCCCACAGCGGCGGGGCTCGTCCCACGGCGAGCAACCTCAACCCCGCCGCCGGTCAGTACGTCTCGAACATGACCATCACCGGCGTCGGCCCCGCCAACGACTTCAACCTCTTCAACGGCAGCAAGGGGTCGACCAACCTGATCGTCGACGTCTTGGGCTCGATGGAGCACTACCCGACGCTCGCGCCGACGTCGAGTGGGTCGTCCACAACGGCCAAGGAGCGCATGAATGCCGTGACCCAGAACCCGACCAGGGGTTCGACGGCCGGTACGGCCGGGTCATTCCACCAGACCGCGATCAGCAAGACCTTCTCGGTGGGCTGACCCCCGGGGTCAGGTCTGCCGGACCGAAGTGGGGTGACGAGCCGCGGCTCGTCACCCCACTTCCGTGTGCGCCTCCATCCGTCCGTCCAGCGGCACCGCGGGGGTGCACGATGGGACCATGAGCGACGGCGCCTACTCTGCGGCATACGAGCGATCCCTGACCGATCCCGAGGGCTTCTGGGGCGAGGCGGCGGAGGCGATCGAGTGGACCGTCCCGCCGACCCGGGTACTCGACGACTCGAACCCGCCGTTCTACCGCTGGTTCACCGGCGGACGGCTGAACACCTGCTTCAACGCCCTGGACCGGCACGTCCGCGACGGTCGTGGCGAGCAGGCCGCGATCATCTACGACTCCCCCGTCACCGGCACGACCAGGACGATCACGTATGCCGGGCTCCTCGCCGAGGTGAGTACCCTCGCCGGCGCCCTCGCGAGCCTGGGCGTCGAGAAGGGCGACCGGGTCGTCATCTACCTCCCGATGATCCCCGAGGCCGTCGTCGCGATGCTGGCCTGCGCGCGGATCGGCGCGATCCACTCGGTGGTCTTCGGCGGTTTCGCCCCCGCGGAGCTGGCCGCGCGGATCGAGGACGCACAGCCGGTGGCGGTGCTCGCAGCGTCGTGCGGGATCGAGACCACCCGAGTGATCCCGTACAAGCCGATGCTCGACGCTGCCCTCGACCGCAGCAGCCACAAGCCGGAGTCGGTCATCGTCTTCCAGCGCGAGCAGTGCCGGGCGGAGATCGGCGAACGCGACACCGAGTGGGAGGAGCTGGACTGGGCCGAGCTCGTCGCCGACGCCGAGCCGGCAGACTGCGTCGACGTCGACGCGACCGACCCGCTCTACATCCTCTACACGTCCGGGACGACCGGCCGACCCAAGGGCATCGTCCGCGACAACGGCGGACACGCGGTCGCCCTGCGCTGGTCGATGGGCAACATCTACGGTATCGGCCCGGGCGACGTCTGGTTCACGGCGAGCGACGTCGGCTGGGTCGTCGGCCACTCCTACATCGTCTACGCGCCCCTCCTCACCGGCGCCACTTCCGTTCTGTACGAAGGGAAACCGGTCGGCACGCCCGATGCCGGCGCGTTCTGGCGGGTCATCTCCGACCACGGCGTGACGGCCATGTTCACCGCCCCCACGGCCTACCGTGCGATCCGGCGCGAGGACCCCGACGGAACCCTGCTCGCGGCATACGACCTCTCCTCGCTGCAGACCGTCTTCCTCGCCGGCGAACGTCTCGACCCGGACACCTGGGCGTGGGCTACCGAGCGGCTCGGCGTCCCGGTCGTCGACAACTGGTGGCAGACCGAGACCGGCTGGCCGGTCGCCGCGAACCTGCGCGGGCTCGAGCCGATGCCGATCAAGCCCGGCTCTCCCTCGGTCCCGGTCCCGGGGTATGCCGTGCACGTCCTCTCCCCGACCGGCGGGCAGGCGCCGGCCGGCGAGGAAGGTGCGATCTGCCTCAAGCTGCCGATGCCGCCCGGGACGCTGCCGACGCTGTGGAACGACGACGAGCGGTACCTGTCGGGCTACCTCTCGGCATACGACGGCTACTACCTCACCGGCGACGGCGGGCTGGTCGACGAGGACGGCTACCTCTTCGTCATGGGCCGGACCGACGACGTCCTCAACGTGGCCGGGCACCGGCTGTCGACCGGTTCGATCGAGGCCGCCCTGGCCGGGCACCCCGACGTCGCCGAGTGCGCCGTCATCGGGGTCGCCGACGACCTCAAGGGGCAGGTGCCGCGTGGGCTCGTCGTCGTCAAGGCCGGCGTCGACGCGGCGGCCGAGGGCGACCGGATCCGGCGCGAGCTGGTCCAGCGGGTTCGCGACGAGGTGGGTGCGGTGGCCTCGCTCCGGCAGGTCGACATCGTCACCGCCCTGCCCAAGACCCGCAGCGGCAAGATCCTCCGCCGGACGATGCGCGAGATGGCCGACGGCAGGACGCCGACCATCCCCGGCACCATCGAGGACGTCTCGGTCCTCGACGCCCTCGGACCGGTCCTCCGAGCCACCCCCTAGCCTGCTGGGGTGTCCGGAGTCGTCGAGGGGTTCGCGACGATCGGGCTGGTGATCGCCCTGGGCGCGGTCCTCGCGCATGTCGGATTCCTCGGGCGGACCGAGCAGCACTTCCTCTCCCGGCTGGCGTTCTTCGTCGGCAGCCCGGCCCTGCTCCTCACCACGATCGGCCACACCCCGACCCACGACGTCATCTCACGCAACCTCGTGGCGTCCTCGGTCTCGGCGCTCGTCGCCGGGGGCCTCTACCTCCTCGGGGCCCGGCTGGTCTGGCACCGTCCGCCCGGCGAGGCGGCGATCGGCGCACTCTCGAGCGGGTACGTCAACGCCGGCAACCTCGGACTCCCCATCGCGGCATACGTCCTCGGCAGTGCTTCGTATGCCGCCCCGACCCTCCTCCTGCAGCTGCTCGTCCTCCAGCCGGCCGCCCTCGCCGTGCTCGACGCCGACCGGACCGGCCGCCGGCCCTCGCTCTGGCTCCTCCTCCGGTCACCGCTGACCAACCCGTTGACGCTTGGCGCGCTCGCGGGCCTCGCCCTGTCGCTGACCGGTACGTCGTTGCCGCCGGCACTGGGCAACCCGATCTCCCTGGTGGCGGGGCTGGCCGTGCCGGCGATGCTCATCGCCTACGGGGTGGCGCTGCGGCTCGGGCCGGGCCTCGGCGGTGACGTTCCTCGCGCCGAGCTGGCGACGACGACCGTCCTGAAGTCCGCGGTCCAGCCCCTTGTCGCGTATGCCGTGGCCAGCCTCCTCGGGGTCTCCGGACACGCCCTGCTCGCGATCGTCGTGATGGCCGCGCTCCCCACCGCGCAGAACATCTTCGTCCATGCCACCCGCTACGACCGCGCGACGACGCTGGCCCGCGACACGATCCTGCTCACGACGATGCTGTCGGTCCCGGTGATCTTCGGCGTCGCGTTCCTCCTCCACTGACCCGGCGCACTCTGAGTCGGGACGGCGCGCACGCTGCGGACGTGGCATGCGGACGCGGGCGCCATACGGGCAGGATGGTGGGGTGATCTCCGTCGACCTCGCCCGCCAGCTGCTCGCGACCGGGGTGCTCTGGCAGCCTCGACCCGGCGACCGGTTCGTCATCGACAAGGAGGCGCTGACCGGCGACGTGTTCTGGGTCAGCGACCTGACCATCGAGCTGCACCACTGGGGCGACAAGTCGGTGCTCGGCTTCAACGGTACGACCGAATGGGCCCTGGACTCGGTCGACCTCGACCAGGCGCTGTGGCTCCCCCGCGAGGACCAGCTGCGTGAGCTGCTCGGCGACCGGCTCGACACCTTGCGTCGCGGTGGCGACGGCTGGACGGTGCGGCTCATCGACGGGTCGGAGACGACCGACGCCGACGTCGAGTCCGCCTATGCCCGAGCCCTCCTGGCCGCAGTCACCCCCTGACCCGTCCGCCGAGTGCCGGTTACCGAACCGGTTACCCGACCAGAAGTGTCGGGGTCACAACACCTTCGGTCCGGTAACAGGTCGGGTAACGCGTCGGGTCACACGGGTGACCCCGCCAGGGGCCGGGCCCAATCAGCGGCGGCGGCTGGCCGTCCCGAAGATCGAGCGGGTGATCTCCCGGCCGACCACGGTGCCGGCGGACCGGAGCATCGACTTGAACGCGCTGCTCCTGATGACCTGCTCGACCATCCCCGGCTGCTCCTTCTGGGCCCGTGGCTGCGGGGCCGGAGCGGCCGAGGCCGGCGGAGCTGCCGTCGGGTCAGGAGCCGGGGCGGCGTTGAGCCGGGCGTTGAGCATCTCGTATGCCGACTCGCGGTCGACCGCGGTGGAGTACTTGGCGTTGAGCGGCGAGGCGCTGATGATGCCCTTGATCGTGTCGTCGGTCGAGGGCGCCATGAGCGACTGGGGCGCCCGCATCCGGGTCCACGCGACAGGGGTCGGGGCGCCGGTCTCGGAGAGCACGGTGATGACCGCCTCGCCGATGCCGAGGGAGGTGAGTAGCGACTCCAGGTCGTAGCCGGACTTCGGGTAGGTCGACACCGCGGCCTTGAGCGCCTTCGCGTCGTCGGGGGTGAACGCCCGCAGGGCGTGCTGGACCCGGTTGGAGAGCTGGGCGAGGACGTCGGTGGGCACGTCCTTGGGCGACTGGGTGACGAAGAAGATACCGACGCCCTTGGACCGGATCAGCCGGACGGTCTGCTCGATGGCGGTCTGGAAGTCCTTGGAGGCACCGTCGAAGAGCAGGTGCGCCTCGTCGAAGAAGAACACGAGCTTGGGCTTGTCCAGGTCACCGACCTCGGGCAGGTCGTGGAACAGGTCGGCCAGCAGCCACATGAGGAACGTCGAGAAGAGCGCCGGCTTGTCCTGGACGGCGGGCAGCTCGAGGCAGGACACGATGCCCCGCCCGTCGGCCGAGGTGCGCAGCAGGTCGGCCGTGTCGAACTCCGGCTCGCCGAAGAAGACGTCGGCACCCTGGTCGGAGAATGTGATCAGCTCGCGAAGGATGACGCCGGCAGTCGACGACGACAGGCCGCCGAGGTTCTTCAGGTCCGCCTTGCCCTCATCGGAGGCGAGGTACTGGATGACCGCGCGCAGATCCTTGAGGTCCAGCAGCGAGAGGCCCTTGCTGTCGGCGTAGTGGAAGACCAGGCCGAGACTGGACTCCTGGGTGTCGTTGAGCCCGAGCACCTTGGACAGCAGGGTCGGTCCGAAGGAGGTGATGGTCGCCCTGATCGGGATGCCGTTGCCCAACCCGCCGAGGGAGTAGAACTCCGTCGGGTAGGCAGTGGCCGTCCACTCCTCGCCGATGTCCTTGGCGCGGGCCGCGATCTTGTCGTTGCTGGCCCCGGGCGAGGCGATGCCGGAGATGTCGCCCTTGATGTCGGCGAGGAACGTCGGCACCCCTGCGGCGGACAGCTGCTCGGCCATCAGCTGGAGTGTCTTAGTCTTGCCGGTGCCGGTCGCGCCGGCGACCAGGCCGTGCCGGTTGAGCACGGCGAGCGGGATCCGCACCTTGGCGGAGGGGTATGCCGTGTTGTCCACGACCGCTGCGCCGAACTCCAGCGCTGCTCCGTCGAAGGCGTAGCCCATGGCGATGTCGTCGATCTGGGCGTTCCCGGAGGAGGCGGGCGCCGTCGTGTTGTCAGTCACGGTGCCGACTCTAGTGCCGGCTCCGGCCTGAACCGGGGATCCCGATCGGCAACCTGTGCGTGCGCTTTGCAGTTGGTAACACGCTGCTAACGGCCGTGGACGTCCAGGGCGAGGGTCCGGCATACGGCATAGATTGTCGACGTGATCTTCAAGGCCGTCGGTGACACCCGTCCCTACCCGGACCACGGCCTGACGTCCACCAAGGACTGGTCGGCCGTCCCGCCGCGACTGGTGCGGCTCGACGAGCTGGTCACCACCAAGCGGACCCTCGACCTCGGCCAGCTGCTCGCCGACGACTCGACCTTCTACGGCGACCTGTTCGCGCACGTCGTCGACTTCGAGGGAACGCTCTACCTCGAGGACGGTCTGCATCGTGCGCTCCGTGCGGCGTTGCACCAGCGACCTACGCTCCATGCGCGGGTCCTCGTGCTTGACTGACCCCCACAGGGTCGCCTCGGGCTGGCGGCCGCAGCCGGGAGGACTCGAGTGAGCGATTACGTCGTGGAGTCGGGGGCGTCGGCCCGTGCCCGCGCCCGGCGGCGGCGCGCGATCGTCACCCTGCTCGTCGTCGCGCTGGCCCTGTTCGGTGCGTTCTGGTTCGCCTGGTCGTACTGGAAGAAGCCGTCGACCCCCTCCGCCGGCCCCACTCCGACCTGCACGACGAGCAAGCCGGCGGCCAAGCCCGTGAAGGTCAACGTCTACAACGCCACGACCCGGGAGGGTCTCGCGGCGTCGACGGCCGCAACGCTGCAGAAGCGCGGCTACGTCATCGGCACCGTGGCCAACGACCCATTGCGCAAGACGATCAAGGGCACCGCCGAGATCCGCTACGGCAAGACCGGGGCCACCGTCGCCGTACCCGTGCTCGCGCTGGTCACCAAACCGGTCAAGGTCGTGGACAAGCGCAAGGACACCTCGGTCGACGTCGTCCTCGGCAACGGGTTCAAGACGCTCGCGGCGGCTCCCACGGCGACCGCGACGCTCCCGCCGTGCAAGGCGACGAGCACTCCGGCTCCCAGGCCGAGCAGCACGGCCACCAAGAAGTAGTCAGGCCGTCTCGTCGGCGTTGCGCTCGGCGGGCTCGGCGGGCTCGGTCCCACCGGCTCGTCCGGCCCGATGCCGGCGGACCTGCCACCCGACGATCGCGGCGACGACAACGAGCGCGAGCACCACCGCACCGCCCGTCCCGACCCACTTCTCGATCCGGTGGTAGGACTGCCCGGCGAGGTAGCCGATGGTCACCATGGTCACGCCCCAGGCGACCCCGCCGACCGCGTTCCAGGCGAGGAACCTCGGATACGGCATCCGGCTGGTCCCGGCCAGCGCGGGCATGACGGCGCGGAAGAACGCCGTCCACCGGCCAAGGAAGACCGCCGTCCCGCCCCGCCGGCGCAGGAAGTCCTGGGCGCCCTCCAGCTGCGTGCGGCGGCTGTCGAAGAGCCGGTGACCCAGCAGCCGGGTCCCCCAGATGCGGCCGACCTCATAGCCGACCGAGTCGCCGACGATCGCCGCGAGGACGACGATGACCCCGACGACCCAGACGTTCGTGTGGCCGAGGCTGGCGGTGACCCCACCGATGATGGCGAGGGTCTCTCCGGGGATGACGAAGCCGACGAAGAGGGCGTCCTCGGTGAACACCACGAGGCCCACGACCAGGTAGACGAGCCAGGTCGGGGCCCCGAGGACGTGGTCGACGATCCAGCTCACCATGGGTCGACCGTATGCCGGTGGGCCGGCTTCACGCTCCGGCGGCTCGGGTGAACTCGGTCTCGAAGATGTCCAGCCCCTCGCTGAGCAGGTCGTCGGAGGCGGCGAGCGGCGGGAGGAACCGGAAGACGTTGCCGTAGGTGCCACAGGTCAGGGTCACCAGGCCCTGCGCGTGGCAGGCCTTGTTGACGGCGGCGGTGAGGGCGGAGTTCGGGGTGATGTCGCCGGCGCCGGTGACCAGCTCGATGGCGAGCATCGCACCGCGGCCGCGGATGTCGCCGATCTGCGGGAACTTCTCGGCCAGGGTGTGCAGACGGCCCATGAACAGGGTCTCGATCTGCTTGGCGCGGCCGCACAGGTCCTCGGCCTTCATCGTCTCGATGGCACCGATGGCTGCAGCGCACGCGACGGGGTTGCCGCCGTAGGTGCCGCCCAGGCCACTGCCGTGGACCGCGTCCATGACGTCGGCCCGACCGGTGACCCCGGCGAGCGGCAGACCCCCGGCCATGCCCTTGGCCGTCGTGATCAGGTCGGGGACCACGTCCTCGTAGTCGCAGGCGAACCAGTCACCAGTGCGACAGAACCCGGTCTGGACCTCGTCGGCGATGAGGAGGATGCCGTTGGCGGTGCACCACTCGTTGACCTGCTTGAGGAACCCGGGCGCCGGGACGATGAACCCGCCCTCACCCTGGATCGGCTCGATGATGACGGCGGCCACGTTGTCCTCGCCGACCTGCGCGTGCACCATCGAGGTGAAGACGTCGAACGACTCCTTGGCGCAGTCCGCCGGACCGCCCGGCCAGCGGTACGGGTAGCTCATCGGCGCCCGGTAGATCTCCCCCGCGAACGGCCCGAACTTGTGCTTGTAGGGCATGTTCTTGGCGGTGAGACCCATCGTCAGGTTGGTCCGCCCGTGGTAGGCGTGGTCGAACGCGACGACTGCTTGACGCCCGGTGAAGTGCCGGGCGACCTTGACGGCGTTCTCGACGGCCTCCGCACCCGAGTTGAACAGCGCGCTGCGCTTCTCGTGGGTGCCGGGCGTCAGCTCGTTGAGCGACTCCGCGACGTCGAGGTACTCGGCATACGGCGTGACCATGAAGCACGTGTGGGTGAAGTCCTGGACCTGCTCCCGGACCCGCTCGACCACTCGCGGCGCCGCGTTGCCGACCGTCGTGACGGCGATCCCGGAGCCGAAGTCGATGAGCTGGTTGCCGTCGACGTCGACGATGATCCCGCCGCCGGCGCGCTCGACGTAGACCGGCAGGCCGACGCCGACCCCGGCCGACACAGACGCCACTTTGCGCTCGTGGAGTGCCTTGCTCCGGGGGCCGGGGATCTCGGTGGTGAGGACACGTTTCTGTTCGATGCTGCTCATGGAACAGAGCGTATGCCGCGGGCCGACCCGCCCGGACGCCACCCGGTATGTGGACCTGTGGGCCCCCGGCGACGCGTCTGCCAGCTGAGGGGTCTGAGGCCGTTCGGCCCCGGGGCGGGGGACCGAACGGCCTCAGGATGTGCGCTCGCCTACCGGGTGTGTCGGCGGGTGCGACGACCCGTCAGCACGAACCATCCACCCAGGAGCAGGAGCAGGATCGATGCTCCGACGAGGGCCGTGATGTTCGCACCGGTGAAGGCCAGCGAGCCGTCGGGAGCGCTGATCCGGAACTGGACGGTGGCCTCAGGGCTGACGTTGCCCGCGGCGTCCATCTGGGTGGCGACGATCGCGTTCAGCCCGTACGGGAGGGCCGAGCTGAGCGTGAGGCTCCACTGCCCGGAGCTGTTGACGACCGCGGAGCCGAGCTTGGTTCCCTGGTCGTCGGTCACCGTGACCGTGGCCCCGGGCTCTCCGGTGCCGGTGATCGTCGGCGTGTTGTCGGTCACCGTCGACCCGTCGACCGGGCTGGTGATGACCGGCGCGGCGGGTGCCAAGGTGTCGACCGTCAGGTGCACCCGTGCCGATCGCGGTGAGGTGCGTCCCAGCGTGTCGGTCTGGGTCGCCCGCAACACGTGGACACCGTCCGCGAGCGGTGCCGACGGCACGAGGGACCAGGTGCCGTTGGACCCGACCGTGGCTGTGCCGATCGTGTTGCCGGCGGTGTCGGTGACCGTGACCGTGGCGCCGGGCTCACCGGTACCGCCGATCGTCGGGGTGTTGTCGTTGGTCGACGACCCGTCGGTCGGTGTGGTGATCACCGGTGCGGCCGGGCCGGTGGCGTCGACGGTGACCGTCACCGGTGCCGACACCGGGGAGACGTTGCCCGCCGGGTCGGTCTGGGTGGCGGTCAGGGTCGTCTGACCCTCCGGCAGCGGGGTGGTCGGGGTGAGCGACCAGGTCCCGCCAGTGCCGACCGTGGCGGTGCCGATGGTGGCTCCGTCCTGGTCGGTGACCGTGACCGTGGCGCCGGGCTCGCCGGTACCTGTGATGGTGGGCGTGTTGTCGGTCAGGGTCGACCCGTCCGTGGGTGCCGTGATGACCGGCGCGGTCGGGGCATTGG
>Ga0073909_10000531_pt1 | contig 12377 bp, 10 predicted proteins | sample Coa_R1_6_FD_66439 | JGI IMG/M metagenome (GOLD analysis project Ga0073909, IMG submission 66439) | Surface soil microbial communities from Centralia Pennsylvania, which are recovering from an underground coalmine fire. - Coalmine... | ecosystem: Environmental > Terrestrial > Soil > Unclassified... | reverse complement strand
TCGAGCTGGCGCTGGTTGCCGTAGTAGACGAGGTCGATGCCGGCGTAAACGTTCTGGTAGTGGACCTTTGCGTAGGTCGGCACGTTGGTGCGCCACTTCGCTGGATCACGGCCAATGAAGTAGTTCACCTTTCCCGGTTGCTCCTCGAGTCCGCTCACGAGCGGCTTGCGATTGGCGCCCACGAGGTTCATGCGAAGGGCGACCGATTTTTTTTGCGCCTTGGCATCGCGCTTGGCGAGCACCAGCACCGCTTCGTCCGAGGTCAGGTAGAGGTTGTAGCCGGCACCGCGCGATAGGAAGCGCACGTCCTTGTCGGTCTGGCCGCGATTCGCTTCGAAGTAAAGGGGCAGCTTGCCGTAGCTCTCGCTCAGGCGGGCGTCCGTCACTGCGCCTGCGGGCAAGGCGAAGGCTGCGAAGAGCGTGAACGCGAGGGTGACGGTGCCGTGAAACAGGACCGACATGTGCTGGGACATGGCTATCTCCCCTTCTGTGGACCAACCGCCACACGGTGACGCGAGGAAACGACGGGGCAGCGCTGCGAAGCCGCCGACGCGGGGCTCGAGTCTTGGTCTAAGGTGTCAGGAATTCATGACATGCAGCCGAGGGGCGCAGAGGCTGCGAGTAGCTCATCCGGACTTGCTCCGAACGGAGTGGCGGGCCGCGCCTTTACATCGTTGTCCGGTGAATCGGCAGACCTTGCTTGCGGGCTTGAAAGAACAGATCGCTGCACATTACCTCTTCGTTCGCCATGTTCTTCCAGGGTGCGCTGAGCTCGGTCCGGGGCATCCCGTCGCCCCGGTGATTGCGCATTTGAATGACGGTCTCGAAGCCGGCGTCCTCCAGCATCCGGATCTGGGCGGACGCGGAGTGGCGGTTGATGAGGAACGGCCTTCCGCCGACGATGATTTTCCAAAGCCACTCGGGGTACTGCCAGTGTCCGTTCCACGCCTTGGTGACGCCGTGGGAAGTGAAATCGACCTGGTGGGACATCCAGCCGTCCTGGCGCAGCCAGGACGCGCAGCATCGGAAAGCCGTCGGCACGTCGACGACGTGCTCGAGCACCGAATGGGAATAGATCAGATCGATGCTCGACTTCTCGATGGCGCCCGCGTCGGTCCACGGAGCGACTTGCCTGACAACGATCTTTCCGTCTCTGCCGGGATGAAGCAAGGCTTCGCGGATTGCTGAAATGCGGTGGGGGTCAAGCTTCTTGGCCAGCAGGCCGTCGGTAAGAATGTGGCTGGGAAAGCGCGTGGAATCGAGATAGACGTCGAAATCCGGCCAGCCCTTGATGGGCTGCGGCGCTCGCTTCCTGAAGCGCTCGACCAGTTCATCCAGCATTTTCAGATTCTTTTCGACATTGCTGTACGCGACGACGTCGAGGGCGTAGAAACGCGACGCGCCGCACAGCAAGGCGGCAAGGCCGACCCCAAGGGAGTCGCCGGGTCCGATTTCGGCAACCGCCACGGGCATGGTCCTCAGCCCGCTCTGCCAAAGAAGCGTCAGATGCTTCAGCCACACCGCGTAGCAATAGTCGGCCGAACCGGTTCCGCCGCCGCGCTTGCGGGCGGCGAGGCGATAGGCGCCGGGAACCATCGTCGCGATTCCCCTGACGACGGGTCTCCAGTCAATGGCGTTCATTCTCGGCTCACGCGTGCGGAATGCTGGCGTCGCCACGCCTCGCGAAGGGGAAGCCAGATGCGGCCTTTGAGGCTTACGGGCAGGGTGCAGTCGTACGTACGAACCGCCTGCCCGCCGAAGTCTTTCTTGAATTTGTTGATTCCGGCATTTTCCGGTATGGATTCGTCCTCGAAGAGCCCTCCCCAGTCGTAGCGTTCTATCCCCATCTCCTTGAACCGCAGCATTTCCTTCCAGTGCAGCCAGCGATTGGCGCGCCCGACCAGGGCGCGGAAATCGTTTTCCTTGTCTCTGAAACAGGAGCCCGTGTACTGGAGCCAGGCGGCCTTTCCGCTGGTGAGGTAGGCGTGCCAGACCAGGGCCTCGCCATTTTGAGAGGCAGAAGTGAGAACGAGCTGGCGGGCTTCGCAGGCCGCAAGCAGCCATTGGGGATAGCAAGGCGCGACCGACTTTTGCTTCGCGAAGGCGTCGTAGAACTCCTGGAATTCCTCCAACCGGCTTTCGGGATCGGTTATGAACTCCAGGTGAAGCCCATCTTTCGTGTCAGCGCGCCTGATCTTGTATCGGCAATCCTTGCCGAATTTCTCCACAATCGCGTCTTCCGGGACGGACAGATCGGTCACCATCGTGAGGAACGGGGTCGTTCGCGCATCGGCGATCGGAGCCTCTCGCTGGCGATACAGGACGATATCCACGCCGCAATCCCGGGGCGGCTCCTCGTCGTACCACACCTCGCCGTAGACGGCCCCGCGGCCCTTGATGCGGATCATCAGGCCCTGGCCATTTCTTGGTCGGCGGTCCGACAGGGAAGCCTGCCGCTATAGGTGCCCGAAGCCGCCCGGCCCGGCGACTCCCTGAACCAGGCGTGGAACTCCTTCAGGGTCATGCCGCGGCACCACGTTGAAAGCTCCTCGAACAGAATCTCCAGATGCCCGTACAGGCGCTCGATATCCGCCGAGTTGCGGAATTTCGGACTTCCGCCCGGCATGAACTCGGAGGAATGCAGCGTGAACTCGACGTGAGCTGCACCTTCGACCCGCGCTTCCCGCGCAGCCCGCAACATTCCGGGGAGCTTGCTCTCCGCCGGGCATAGATGGTTGAGCGCCGGCGACACCAGCCTGTTCGCGGCCTGGCGCAGGACGGGGATGCGATACGTCCAAGGCGCCCTTCGGTGCAGGTCGCTCGAGCGGATTGTCATCGGCACCTCCAGCATTTCTCCGTCCGCCGGTGCCGAGATGTCGTGGGGGGAGAAGAAATAGGGGCGGTCGGGAAAGGCCCTGTAGTCCGTGCCGCCTTTCCCGTTCGGGTCGCCGGGAGTTCCGCTCCAATCCAGACGCGGACTCACGGAGCAGTCCACGCCGTATCCCTCGTCGAGCAGCATGGCGGCATAGCGGCCGTCGAAACCAAGACGGCCGGCACGATGACTGACGATCGCTTGGTCAAAGCGGTCTTCAAGGAGGCGGGTAACGAGCTTGATTTTTTCCCTCATCACCGCATCGGGATATTCGATCAGGTAGGGTTGATAGTAAAAATCGTCGCTCGTCAGCGGGACGATGGGCGGCGAGTTCCATGCATGCAGGTGCATGCCGATCTCGCCCGCGTCGCGAGCAAGCACATCCCGCCCGAATTCCACGAAAGCATCCGACATCGCCATCTCATAGTTCGTCAGGTAGACGGGCTTGAAGCCGAACCGCTCGCAGAGCGACTGGAATCGGGGCAGGTATTCCGCGTTGCGGGTGGTGATCTCCCGTGGTTTCGACCACAGGTCGTCGCCCTCGGTGTCGATCGCGATGATGAAAGGCGTGTCATGCATGGCGCGCTCCGGTCGATGCGGGCAAGTCGGCGGTGGCCGTGTCGGCGCGCAGGACGCGCTCGAACGTCTCCAGATAGGCAGCGAGAACCTTGTCTTCGCCGTATTCACGGGCGATGAACGCGCGGCAGCGGTCGCTTGCCGCCTTCCACGCGACGGGGTCACGCAATAGACGGCTGATCGCATCGGGAATCTCGGCGGCTGATCTTGCGCCGACACCGAGACCCTCGCGCTCGATCACGCCGTCCGGATCGATGAGCGTTATGACGGGCACGCCTCTGACCCAGGCTTGAAGGTACGAATTCGGAAATCCTTCGACGTCGGAAGTGTTGACGAGCAGCTTGGCCCGGCCATACAGCTCGTTGGCATCCCAGTACGGCAAGCGGCCATGAAACGGTACCTTGGCTCTGGCCGCCCCGAGGCTGACATCGAGGAATAGGGCATCTTCGCCGGGCAGGGATCCTCCCACCATATGAATCTTCACTTCCGGCAATCTCTCGGCGAGCTCGAGAATCCGGTCCGGCCTCTTTTCGCGCCGGATGTTGCTCACCCAAAGCACATCGATGTCACGGGAAGCGGCCGGCTCGGCCTTCTCGACCAGCATGCCGGCCACTCGACCCGCGAGTCCGTAACAGCGCGCCAAAGTCTCGGCCTGAGAAGCGCTCTGCACGAGAATGGCATCGGCCCGCCGCAGGCCATAGGCGTAGAGCCAGCGATCCCGCGCAAATCGCACGAGCAGTTTCGACCCGTCGCAGTCCGTATCGCTCGCGGTGCGGAAGACGAATCGCCGGCGATGACGCCGGCAGAACAAGGCCACCAGGCCGACATGCATTCCTGCACAGCTGGTGTAGTAGAGGTCGGCGTCGGCACGCGCGAGCGCCGACCACATGCCGGTCCAGCGCGGATGGATGAAGCGGAGTGCTGGAATACCCGCGTCGGGGGGATACGCCTTGAAAACCCGTATCGCCTCCCATTTCGCGCCGTCCCTCTGACCATAGTCTGCGACGACCATGCTGACGTCGTGGCCCCGGCGCGCGAGCGCCTGGCTGAGCAGCGTCTGCTGGACCGATTCGCCGCCGATGGTGTGCCGTCTGTATTCAGGCGCGAGAACCGGCAGGTTGTCGAGGCCGACGAAGCAGATTTTCATCCCATCCCTCCGGAGCCGGATCGTGGGCCGCGGCATCAACCCTCGACCGGCTGCACGTTCAGCCATTTTTCCGCGCGGTTCAGCGCGCGGTGCACCTGCAATTTCATCGTGTCGCGCAAGGCGTCCTTGCCGTAGGGCGCGGGATGGATCCCCAGCCTCCGCAGCCGTCCGTTCAGGTTGTAGATCATGCCGCGCTGCAACGAGGCGATCGTCTTGAAGCCGTTGCTGAACGAGACCGACACGGCGTCGCCGTTCTTTATCCAGTGGGGATCGGTCGTCGGAATATGGATGCCGTACCCGGCCTTGAGCTCGAAGACCGTGGCCCGTTCCTGGTATCGCTCGTGGAACACCATGTTGCGTTTGATCGCCGGACCGGTAAAGTGTTTCTCCAGCTCGATCTCCGAGACGACCTCCCGGTCCGATGCGGAGAACACGCTGATCGTCTTGCTGCCGCGGAGCTGCAGCAGGAAATTGATCTCCTTGTCCATGTGATAGGGCGTGATCGATCGGGGCGAGGTGACGAAGATCGCGGCTTCGCGCTCGCACATGCCCGGCTCGATCGGCTCCGACAGCAGCTCGATCTCGTCCAGGCACCGGTTGAGCACATCCAGAGCCTGCGGGTCGGCCTCGGCGCGCTTGAGCACCATCCACGAGCCGCACTCCTCGATGCGCCTGACGGTTTCCTCAGCGGACAGGCCCGTGTAAGGCGTGTTTTCCTGGTCGGGAAGGCTGACCGGAATATTTCCGGCGTTGTACTCGACGATACTGGGGGGCAGCGTTCGGGCGAGCTCCGCGAGATTGGAAAGCCTGAACAGCGGGTGATCGCAAAGATGGTGCCGGAAGAGAAACGGCTTGCGATTGAAATGGGTGCGAAACGTTTCCGGGTCGATGTCCAGGTAATGGTCCGCCTTGCCCGGCTCGCCGGTACCGTTGCCGCTCGAGAGCGGCCTTACCGCGTGATTGGCAGCTTGCATATTGTTGCCTCCTTCATTTCTGCGGATCTGCGTGCATCCCCGTTTCCGGAGCCGCGGGCGGGGGATGGGCCGGCGTCTCCGAAAAGGGCTTGAGAATTCGACGGGTCCAGCGCAGCAGCGGCAGACCCGAGATCACGAGGTCACCCAGCGCGCCGCCCCCGACGGCCAGGCTCTGGATGGTTTTCCGATCGTTCGAGAGCCGATTGACGAGGAAGTTGTCCGCGGCCGCGCAGGAATCCATCCACCGCACTCCGGGGAGCGCATGAAGCTGGCGGATGCTGTCCAGTTCGAGCATGGCGCCGGGTGAAAAATCCCCGAACTTCTCGTCGTACGCAGTCTTGAATGCGAACGATCCCTCGCCCGCCAGGAACGCGCAGCGGCGCGCGATGGGATGGCCGTCGAAATTGACGCCCAGCATGAGGAGGCGTCCGCGACGAAAGGCGGAAGTCGCTATCTCCGCGAAATAGCGGCGGCCGCTCTCCGAGCAAGCCATCGCGGTGCCCTCCCGGCCCTTCCAGCCGCTCGCCTCGATTTGCAGGAACTCGTCGATCCAGCGCGCGACATCGTCCCCCGGCTGCATCGCGACGTGCTCTACCCGGCCGCGCTCGCACAGCCGCCTCTCGATGCGGCGCATCCTCCGGCGCAGATCGCCCGATACCGCCGACTCGGGATCGGGGTGCTTGCCGTTGCCTCCGCACCACAGTCCGCGCGTGAAGATCTCCGTCGTCCAGGTCAGCAACCCGAGCTGGTTGGAGAGATCGACCAGCATCTTGTGAAACGGCCCGTCGCCGGAGACGCAGCCCAGCTCCATCAAAGATGCTTCCGCATGGCCGGATCGAAACCACTTGAACAACGCGACCATGCACTCGGCAGCGGCATCCGCACGTACCAGTGGTGTACACACATAGCAATGGGCATGCCGCCACAGGCCCAGGGCGGACACCTTGAGCTTTCTGAAGTTGCGGATCCGCTCCAGCGGGAACAGCCCGCCCAGTTTTGCCGGGGCGTTCGCATTACTCAGGTCGTGGATGAAGACCAGGACGACGCGGATATCTTTCTTTCCCCCGAAGGCTTCCAGCGCCGGCAGCAGCATCCAGTGCTCGTAGAAGACATTGGGCTCGATCGCAGCCGCCGCGAGCTCTTCCCAGGCCGGAACGAAGCCCGAGAGCGTCCGCAGGTCGCGCGCTACGACGACGGATGTCCCCAGCTTGGTGATCCCTGAGCCTGGGCGAGCCGGTGCCGTCCCGAAATGGCGCGTCGTGCGTCGTGGATCCATGGCGGAACGCCGATCGTAGGAACACCCGATGACGTCAAATGCCGCTGGCGACTGATCCATTCGCCTTATCCGCCCTGGAAGCGCAGCCACCATTCACCTTCGAGACGGCTGAGAAAGGCGTTCCCTTGGTGGATGGCTGCGGTGAGGTCGGCGTTCCGGGAGTGAACCAGGGTCCAGGCTCCCTCGCGCCGGAACCAGCAGTGCTGGTCCGAAAGCTCCTGGGCATGGCGTGGGTCGAGACGCCCCCGGACTGCCGTCGCCCCGTTTCGCCAGGCGTCGACCAGCAGCCGCCGCAACACGCGTCCAAAAGCGCCGTTGCGGGCCGCAACCTGGAGCACTTCACCGACGTCGCCCGCGCGCACGTAGTACAAGTACCACCCGAGGAGCCGTCGGCCTCCCTCGAGCACGGCGTTCGCGCGCAGCTTTCCGTGACGCGCCTTGCGAGCCGTCTGGTCGAGCAGCCACCCGAGCGAGCGCGCATCGTATCCCGGCTGCAGCGTGTTGCCTTCGGCGACTTCGGGCCAGTGCGCGAGCATCTCAGCCGCATCGAGCGCGTCTTCGGCGAGCTCCTTTTCTTCACGATTCAAGCGGCCGGGGAGCATCCTCGCCGTCACAGCATCGACCAGGGCGCTCAGGGAGCGCGCCGGTACCGTCAACAGAGGCGGGAGCGTGCGCCGGTTTTCCAGGAGCGACACGGCAAATCGCGCCGGCCGGAGCGGCCGGGTCCACTGAAGGTTGTAGAGCAATGGCGCAGTCCCGCCGAGTCCGGCCCACATCTGGCGCGACAGATCGTTGGCCCCGTCTGCGATGAAAAGATCCTGGGGTCCGGAAATCGCCGCTCTGGCCAGCTGCAGCGCGGTCAGACCGTGGCGCCTGTTCGGATCCACCATGAACTGGCAGCCGACGGCGACGCGGATCGGTCGCCCGCGGAACACCATCCGCCGGGGCATCACCCCCGCGAAACCGGCGATACGGCCGTCCTCCTCGGCGACCCACGAGGGCAGATCGAGGTCGCGCCACGGGTTGCCGAAGAGTATTTCCCGGAAGTAGGCTTCGCGCGCGGCCGCCGACGCCCAATGCTGATCGGGATAAGCGCGCTCGAAAAGCGCAGCGACGGCGGGGATGTCGTCCTCGACGAACTCGCGGACGGTCGCCATCGCTCTGGTCAACGAAGACCGCGTCCCCTCCATGCCCGAAGTTCCGTCACTTTGGGATCGGGGGACTGCTGTGCCGCCACCAGATCGGAGATCCGCCTGAGCGTGCGCAGGTTCTCGAGGTCGATGTTCTCGACCGCGATCTGCACGCCGAAGCGCCGCTCGATCTGCAGGAGCAGCTCCACGAGTTGAAGCGAGTCGAGGGTCCCGCTCTCGAAAAGGTCGGTGTCGGGCGGGGGCGCGTCGATGTGCAGACCCTCGACGAAGATAGCGCCGAGATGGCGGATTAGGGTGTCGCTCATTGCGCGCCTGCCAGGTGCACCTCGCGGGATTCGGCCGAGAGGAACGCATTTCGCAATCGGGGACGGTCGATCTTGCCGTTGTCGTTCTTGGGCAGGGCGTCGTAGCGCATCCAACGCGCCGGAAGCATATAACCCGGGACCAGCTCCGAGAGGCGCTTCCGCAGGCCGTTTGGCGAAACGTCTTGCTCCGCCGGGACGTACGCACAGCAGATCAGCCACCCCTCGAAACCCTCGGACTGAATCGCGACGACCGCGCTCTCCCGCAGGGACGCGAGAGGGTGAAGCGCCGCCTCGATCTCGCCGAGCTCGATGCGGTAACCGCGGCTCTTGATCTGCGTATCCGCGCGGCCGATGAAATGGATCAAACCGTCGTTTCCGAGGCGCGCCAGGTCACCCGTCTTGTAGATGCGGTCCCGCGGCCCCGTCCCTCCGGGATAGGGAAGGAACGCGGCTCGGGTCTTCTCGGGATCGCGCCAGTATCCCGGACTCAGGCCCACGCCGCGGATGTAGAGGTCGCCGATTTCTCCGGCAGCCACGGGACGCAGCTGTCCGTCGAGAACCAGGAGCTCTTCGCCGCCGCAGGCGCTGCCGATGGGAATCGCCTCGCGCTCGTCGGCCGGGCAGCGTGCCACGGTGTAGCAGCTGCTCGCGATGGTCGCCTCGGTGGGGCCGTACAAGTTCGTAAAACGGACATGCGGCAGCCGGCGCATCCAGTAGATCAGGGTTGGCGTGGGAAGGGCCTCCCCGCACCACAGCACCCGGCGCAGGGTCGGAAAATCGCCGTGGCGCACCGCGTCGAATTTCGCCATCAGGTTGAGGACCGACGGCACCGAGAACCACTGCGTGAGGCTTTCGTCCCGGATGAGTTGCGCCAGCTTTGGGGGCAAGAGATTGAGCTCCGGCGGCACGAGGTGCAGCTCGGCTCCCGCCGACAGCGTGCCGAAGATATCGAATGTCGAGAGGTCGAAGTGCAGCGGCGGATGCTGCGAGACCCGGTCGGTCGGCGCTGTGCCGAAGTAGCTTTTCGCCCAGCGGATGAAATGCATCACGCTCGCGTGCGTGATCGTCACGCCCTTGGGCAAGCCGGTAGAGCCCGAGGTGAACAGAATGTGCGCGATGTCGTCGCCGGTGTTGGCGCACGCAGGTGGCTTTGCCGGATAGGAGCTGAAATCGCGCAGCCCGAACGCCAGCGCCGGACCGCCCTCGGCGGGCGGGGCTTCGTCCAGCCACCCGATCGTAGGCTGCTGCCCGAGCCTCGCCGCCGCCAAGGCGTCGCGCAGATTCTTTTCTACCGGGCCGGCGGCGAGTATGCAGCGGAAGTCGCTCACCTCGAGTACCCGCGCCTGCCGCGCCGCGGGGCTGGACGGATCCATCGGCACGTAGATCGCATCGGCCTTCAGAACACCCAGCATGGCGATGATCGCCGCGGGCATCTTCGGCATCAGCAGACCGACGCGATCTCCCCTCCGGCATCCGGCGCCTATCAGGAGCCAGGCGAGGCGGTTGCTCGCTTCCTCGATCGTCCCGTAGGTGAGGCGAGTGCCTTTGAATACCAGAGCGGTCGCGTCGGGTCGTGCCTGCGCCTGTGCGGTCACCGCTTGCTGCAGGAGCATGGTCATGCCACTGCGCAGCGCGCGAGGGCGCGCTCGAAAACCTTGCCGGTGTGATGCATCTCCTCGACGCTCGCGGGCACATCGAGGATGAAGGTGCGATAGCCGACGTCAACGTAGCGCGCCACCTCGTCGGCCACCCGGTCGTAGCTGCCGACGAGAAACGGACAGACCGCCTTGTAGTTCTGGAACGGCACCAGCCAGTACGGGTTGTCGGCTCCCACGGCGGTATTCCCGAGCTCGGACAGCTGTCGATGCCACGATGAATCCGAAACTTTCATTGCGAGCTGGTGGGTAAGCTGGCCTCTGCGATCCTCCGGGTAGCGCGCGCGGGCGACGGACCAGGCTCCCGCGTTCTCGGAACGGGCGATGATGCCGATCCGGATGCCCCGGCCTGCAATGTTCGCCGGAAGGGGCGCCGAGTACTCGGCCGGGGGCTTGGGATACTCTATGGCCGTCGCCTTCAGCTTTCGCGCCGCGTCCATCCCGGCCTCCGAAGATCCGGAGACGAGCACGCCCGGCATCAGCTCGGCGGGGAGGGGCGGGGTCAACTTCAGATTGGTCACTTTGTAGTACCGCCCGTCAAAGCTCACCGGGTCAGCCGACTGCAGCAGGCTCTGAATGACGGTGGTGTACTCCAGCAGGCGCGCGTACCGCTCGTCGTGGGGCGTCAGGTCGTTGAGCGCCGTCAAGTCGTTCTTGAACCCCCCCGCCACCATGTTGAGCCACAAGCGTCGGCCGTGCAGGTGGGCGAAGGAGGCGATCATCTTGGCCACGCTGTACGGGTGCATGTAGGCGGGCTGGATCGCGACGAGCGGGCACAGATGCTCGGTGGCCTCGACGATGACCTGCGACACCAGCCACGGATCCAGCTGGCTGTTGTCGGTGAAGACCAGAGTCCCTTCGTGCCCTGCGGCTTCACTCGAACGGGCGAACTCCTGCAGTTCGCTTATGCAGCTCTCGGGCCGTATTTGCGCGGCTATGGGGCAGCTGGAGAAGATTTTCAAATCGTGGTCGTGTGCGGACATATCCACGCTCGGCGGACGGTCGACGGAAGCGCTCAATCTACTGATCGGAAATGACAGGCCACGAGCGCTGGAAGATTGCAGTGTCTGATCCGTTCGGTCCATGAGCCGGCGAGCGCCGCGCGGTGAAGTCCTAACGATGTCTTTTCAGCGAGAGCCGATCTTGTCGCGAAGCCCCTACGTTCATGACGCCGGATCGCTACAGAATAATCAAGCTGTATCGATAGAGGGTCGATACCCGACCCACTATCATGATTCTTCGTTGGTTTGACGCTTCGAGGAGACAGCACGCGCTTCAAACGGAGCGGTGTGTCGTCCCCTTGGAGTCGCAGCCTTGTTGAGAGGTTGATATGACAGAGATGCAATTCCTCCAAGATGTACTCGACCGCAAAGGGCTGCTGAGCGCGCTGCGGGCCTTCAGGAAAGGCGATTTCTCGGTTCGCCTCCCGATGGATCTCATAGGAATCGACGGAGAAATCGCACAGGCGTTCAACGACGTCGTGGAAATGAACGAGAAGGTGACGGACGAGTTCTCGCGCATTCGAGACGAGGTCGGCAGGGAAGGCCAGATCAACCAGCGCGTGAGACTGCCTGCCGCGACGGGATCGTGGTCCGATTGCGTGGACTCGGTAAACACGCTCATCGGCGATCTGGTGCGGCCGACATCCGAGGTGGCAAGGGTTATCGAATCGGTTGCAAAGGGAGATCTCTCCCAGCGGATGCTGCTCGAGATCGACGGCAGGCCCCTGCGGGGCGAGTTCTTGCGGATCGGGAAGGTCGTCAACACCATGGTCGATCAGCTCGGCGGCTTCGCCTCGGAGGTGTCGCGGGTGGCACGCGAAGTGGGTACCGACGGCAAGCTGGGCGGCCAGGCGCAGGTGCTTGGAGTAGCGGGCACCTGGAAGGACCTGACCGACAACGTGAACGCCATGGCGGCGAACCTCACCGGCCAGGTGCGCAACATTGCCGAGGTGACGACCGCGGTCGCCAAGGGCGACCTCTCGAAAAAGATCACGGTCGATGTGAAGGGCGAGATCCTGGAGTTGAAGAGCACGATCAACACGATGGTGGACCAGCTGAACGGCTTCGCCTCGGAAGTGTCGCGGGTGGCGCGCGAGGTGGGCACGGAAGGTAAGCTCGGCGGCCAGGCCCAGGTGCCTGGCGTCGCGGGCACCTGGAAGGACCTCACCGACAACGTGAACCTGATGGCGGCGAACCTGACCGGCCAGGTGCGCAACATCGCCGAGGTGACCACCGCGGTGGCGAAGGGCGATCTTTCGAAGAAGATCGCGGTGGACGTAAAGGGCGAGATCCTGGAGCTCAAGAGCACGATCAACACGATGGTGGACCAGCTGAACGGCTTCGCCTCGGAAGTGTCGCGGGTGGCACGCGAAGTGGGTACCGACGGCAAGCTGGGCGGCCAGGCGCGCGTGCCCGGCGT
>Ga0073909_10000528_pt1 | contig 12401 bp, 8 predicted proteins | sample Coa_R1_6_FD_66439 | JGI IMG/M metagenome (GOLD analysis project Ga0073909, IMG submission 66439) | Surface soil microbial communities from Centralia Pennsylvania, which are recovering from an underground coalmine fire. - Coalmine... | ecosystem: Environmental > Terrestrial > Soil > Unclassified ... | reverse complement strand
GAGACGGACTGAAAGAAATCGCCGACTGGCGCAGCGCCGCCTAGGCGGCTGGGGCCAGCTGCGCGGCTGCCGCGCGATCAACCATCCAAATCAGTTCGCCATCCACCAGCTGAATGAGCTTGGACGGATAAAGCTCTCCGGATTCCTTACCTTCTATAACGTGCTTCAGGGGCGACGCCTTGTCTTGTCCACTGACGAGGAACATCACGACTGCCGCATTGTTGAGAACAGGTAATGTCAGCGTGATGCGATCGGTCTTGAACTTATCTACCCAGTTGGAAACCACCCAGCGCGAACCTTCCTGCAGAGCCGAAGTTCCCGGGAACAACGATGCGGTATGCCCATCGGGTCCCATGCCGAGCAGGACCAGGTCGAAGCGCGGGAATTCCTTGGCAGGCATGTTGAAGAATTGCCTCAGAGTTTGCTCGTAGGCTTTTGCAGCTTCGCTCGCTTCCGGATTTTCGGCGGGAATCCGGAATACATTCGCGGCCGGGCTGGGGACTTTCGAAAGCAGGGACTCACGCACCATCCGGTAGTTGCTTTCGGGACTGTCGGGTGGTACGTGGCGCTCATCGCCGAAAAAGAAATAGATCTTGTCCCACGGGAGAGAACGGTTCTGTGCCAGGAGGCTATACAGGCTCCTGGGAGTCGAACCTCCCGACAACGCGACCGTGAATCGGCCTCGCGAGCGCACGGCCGCAGTTGCCTGGCTTGCGAATTCCTCAGCCGCGCCCTGAAATAGTCTCTGAGGATCGTCGAAGATTCGAATGTCGTGCGCTGCGCTCATTGCTTCGCCTCAGTTCTGTGATTTTCCTTTAGCCACGGCGTAGCGCGCGGCTCCGTAGAGAGCGATCTTGTCATTGGTAATGACTTTGACGGGGATGGACTCGAGCAGGGACTGCATACGTCCCTTGCTGACGAAGGCCTGAAGGAACAGGGAACCGGAGAGCTTGGCGACGATCTTGGGAGCAATTCCTCCCCCCAGGTAGATGCCCCCGGTGGCCATGAGTTTCAGAGCTAGATTCCCCGCCTCGGCGCCGTAAATCGAAATCCAAAGATCTAGCGCATGCTCTGCCATGGCACTCTTACCTGTAATGGCGTTGCGCGAGATCGTTGCTGCGGGATCGCTATGGACCAACTCGTCGGTGAGCCACTTGGGTTCCTCGCCGCGGCCAGTATCGCGGAGAAATCGGTAGACATTCACGAGGCCCGGGCCGGAAACGATGCGCTCGAAGCTCACATGACCGAAACGAGCGGCGAGATAGCGCAGCAATTCAATTTCGAGTTCAGTACGCGGGGCGAAGTCACAATGACCGCCTTCGCACGCAAATACGTCGTAACTCTTTCCATCCCAGTAGAGACCCGCTTCGCCTAAGCCGGTTCCTGCTGAGATCACACCCTGGTTTCCAACCGGCGTACCCCTCACCCGATTCAGCGAAACGAGATCGTTTTCGCCCAAGCTGGGGATTCCCCAGGCATTCGCTTCCAAATCGTTGATGAGCATTGCACTCGGTAGTTGGAGTTCGCCGGCTAGCTGAACAGCGTCGACGGTCCACGGCAGGTTTGAGGTTTCGACCTTGCCGTTGCGGACCGGACCAGCAACGCCGAAGCAGGCGACATCCGGCCGGACACTCTGGCCTTCAACAAATTTGGCCACAATTTCATCGAGCCCGCGATGCTCGCGACTAGGGAAGACCCCTTCCGTGGCGAGGGAAAGATGACCGTTCTGTGATTGGAAATAGGCGAGGCGGGCATTTGTGCCGCCAATATCACCGGCCAGAATCATTTCTCGAAATTTCTCCAGCGACGGCCATCGCGTTCGAGCAGGTCGTCGGCATCCTTCGGGCCCCATGTTCCCGAAGCATAGTTCGGAAAATTTCGCGGCGGAAGAGCACGCCAAACATCGAGCACCGGACTCACCACGCACCAACCCGCTTCGACCATGTCGGCGCGCTGAAACAGCGTCTGATCGCCGATCATGCAGTCGTGCAGAAGACGTTCGTACCCCGTGTTGGATTGCACGCCGAAATAATCCGAGTACTCAAAATTCATGTCGACCGTGCCCAGACGCATTTGCGCGCCAGGAGCCTTGGCAGCGAAACGCAGGGAGATGCCTTCCTCAGGCTGAATGTGCAGGACAAGCTGGTTGGGCACGAGGTTCTCGACGGGCGTATCGCGGAACAGTACAAAGGGCGCCCGGCGGAACTGGATCACGATGTGCGTATTTCTCACCGGCATGCGCTTGCCGGTACGCAGGTAAAAGGGAACATCGGCCCAGCGCCAGTTGTCGATGGCCAGTTTCATCGCGACGAAGGTTTCCGTTTTTGAGTCCGGTGGTACTCCCTGCTCGGTGCGATACGCAGGCACCTTCTGTCCGGCAATCACTCCCTCGCCGTATTGGCCCCGAACAGTGCGGGTCAGCACTTCTTCGGAACTGAGTGGCTGGATTGCGTGCAGGATCTTCGACTGCTCATCGCGCACTGCATCCGCGCGGAAGGAAACTGGCGGTTCCATCGCCGTCAGCGTGATGAGTTGCATGATGTGGTTCGGAACCATGTCGCGCAGTGCGCCAGCGGTGTCGTAATACCCGCCTCGCTTTTCCACGCCCACTGTTTCCGCCACAGAAATCTGGATGTGATCGATATAGCGCCGATTCCAGATGGGCTCAAAGATTCCGTTCGCAAAGCGCAGAGCCAGGATGTTTTGAACGGTTTCTTTGCCCAGGTAGTGATCGATGCGGTAGATCTGCTTTTCGTCGGCGACTTTGAGCAACTGCTTGTTCAGGGCGCGAGCGCTCTCGACATCGTGGCCGAAGGGCTTCTCGATGATGACGCGACGCCAGTGAGAGCCGTCCTGCTGCATAAGGCCGTTTTCAGAGAGACTCTCCACGATCGGCCCAAAAGCATCGGGAGTCGTTGCTAGATAGTAGAAGTAGTTTCCTTGGGTGGACAGTTCCTTGTCGATCTTTTCAAGCTGTTCTTTGATCCGCCCGTACGTGGCCTTATCGTCGAAGTTCCCGGACAAATAAAAGATTCGACGTTCGAACCACTCCCAAAGGTCGGGGTCAACGTCGCCAGTCGCAAATTTCTTCATGTCCTCCGTGACCTTCTTGCGGTAGTCCTCGGAAGACATCGGGCTGCGAGCTATGCCAATCACCGCAAATTCGTGCGGCAGGAGTTGCGCCTTGGCCAGGTTATAGAGTGCAGGGATCAACTTGCGCCGCGTCAGATCGCCCGAGGCGCCGAAGATCACCATCACGCAAGGATCGGCAACTTTTCCAACGGGCTGTCCCGTCGTGGCGGGCGCAATTTCGGTCTGAGCCATAAATCCTTCGTGTCTTTCTTTCGATCGGGGCGCGACCGGGCTAGGCTGGTTTCTTCGCTGCTTTGGCTTCGATGTGTCCACCGAACTTCTGCCGCATGGCAGACAGCATCTTCTCCGCGAACGTGTGTTCCTGGCGCGAACGGAAACGCACGAAGAGCGCCGCCGAAAGCACATCCACGGGAACGGCTTCGTCGATCGCGGCTTGAATTGTCCAGCGACCTTCGCCTGAATCCTGAACAAAGCCACTGTATTCGGCGAGAGTTGGATTCTCCGTGAGCGCCATGGCGGTGAGATCAAGCAGCCAGGAACTCACCACGCTGCCGCGCCGCCAGACTTCAGCAATGTCGGGCAGGTTGAGATCGAAGCGCAATTCCTCGGGCAGTTCCTTGCTGGTGGCATTCTTGAAGATGTCAAAGCCCTCGGCGTAGGCCTGCATGATGCCGTATTCAATTCCGTTGTGAACCATCTTCACGAAGTGGCCCGAACCGGAGGGGCCGCAGTGAATGTAGCCTTGCTCGGCGGTGCCCCCCAGTTTTTCGCGGCCGGGCGTGCGCGGGATATCTCCAATTCCGGGAGCCAGGGTTTTGAAGATCGGATCCAGCCGTTGAACCGCTTCTTTCGGACCGCCAATCATCATGCAGTAGCCGCGTTCCAGTCCCCAGACGCCGCCGCTGGTGCCGACGTCGACGTAGTGCAGGCCCTTTTCTTGGAGGTTTTTCGCCCTCCGCACATCGTCTTTGAAATAGGAGTTTCCGCCGTCAATGATCGTGTCGCCAGCCTGCATATGCTGAGCTAGATTCTGCACAGTTTGCTCGGTCGGACCGCCAGCAGGAACCATGATCCAGACTGCGCGGGGAGCCTTGAGCTTGCTGATGAGATCTTGCAGAGACGATGAAGCCACGGCGCCTTCGCCGGCGAGACCCTTCACGGCATCGGCACTCAGATCGGAGACGACCACTTGGTGGCCGCCGCGCATCAGCCGGCGCGTCATGTTGGCGCCCATCTTGCCCAACCCAACCATTCCCAGTTGCATTCCAGATCTCCTTAGAAAGACGTGCCCGCGCCCGCAGCGCTTGTACGTCTGCAGTGCGGGCGGGGAAGTGATGCGATTTGAAAAGCTAGCCTAGTGCTTCCTTGATTGCGTTCTGAAGTGTACGAAGTCCCGCGGCCAGATCGGCCCCGAGGTGAACGCGCAGCGCACGGCGCCCGCGTTCGGCTAACACCTGGAAATCCCCGCGTGCCTGCGCCGCCTTCACGATCCCAAAGGTGTACTTCTGTCCGGGCACTGGAAGGTCTTTCGCATCGTCGCAAGTCAATTGCAGGAACACGCCCGAGTTCGGCCCACCTTTGTACGCCTGCCCGGTTGAGTGCAGGAACCGCGGACCGAATCCGAGGCAGGTCGCCACATGCTTTTTGTCGCGAACTGCGTACCGGATAGCTTGCAATTGCTTTTCGTGTTCTTCGTTCATCTGGACGTACGCCAGCAGGGCGAAGTAGTCTCCAGCCTTGATCCGACTGAGATGCGCCTTCAGATACGCGACCAGCGACTTTTCGAATCCCGCAGCCTTGGCAAGTTCCGCTGCATTCCTGTCATCCGTGAAAAGCTTCGCGCCCTTATCGTCAAGGATCGGTTTCTCAGAGGGAAGGGAGCCATTCTTCTCGTACTCGTTGGTCAGATTGCGAGTCACAATCTTGCTGGCTTCAACGTCCGGCTGATTGAAGGGGTTAATGCCGATGATCGAGCCTGCGACCGCGGTGGCAATCTCCCAGCGGAAAAACTCCTGTCCCAGATCGTAGGTATCGGTGAGAGAGATGCGCACCACCGGATGGCCGGCTTTTTCGAGCGCCGAGACTTTGGCGTCCTGCTCTTTATCCGGTTCGGATTCCAAGCGCAGGTAGGCGAAGACGCGGTCGTTGCCATAGACCTCTGAAGCGCCAATCGCTTCGCGGTCCACCGGGATGATGCCCTTGCCCTGCTTGCCTGTTGACTCTGCAATTAACTGTTCAAGCCACGCACCCAGATCGTGAATTCCGAGCGATGTAATGATGGTCACCTTATCGCGACCAGCTTTCGCAGCGCAGCCAAGAATCAGGCCAAGAACGACGCCAGGATTTTCTTCCACCGGAACACAGGAGGCGCAGGCCTGCACCATCTCTTCGGTGCGCTCCAGAAACTTCTTCGAGTCGATCCCCATGACTGCACCCGGCACTATGCCAAAATTCGACAGGGCGGAATAGCGTCCTCCGATACTGGGGAGTCCGAAGAAGATGTGGCGGAACTTGTCGGCCTCAGCCACCTTTTGCATCTTGGAACCCGGGTCGGTGATGGCGATGAAGCGACTGCCGGCCTTGTCTTCCCCAATCGCCTGCTTCACGCTCTCGAAGAAGAATTGTTTGAAGATATTGGGTTCGAGCGTGCTGCCCGACTTGCTGGAAACGATGAACAAGGTCTTCGCTACGTCGATCTTGTCTTCGAATGACTTGATCTGCGCCGGATCGGTGGAATCGAGAACATGAAGATCCGGATAGCCAGCAATCTTGCCGTAAGTGAGGCGAAGAACTTCCGGACATAGACTTGACCCGCCCATACCAAGCAGGAGAATGCTTGAGAAGCCTCCGCTCTTCGCATCTTCCGCAACTTTGCGGAGGTTCTCATGCTGCGCCAGTTGGTCTTCGGTAATCCCAAGCCAGCCTAGCCAATTGGCTTCATCGGTGCCTGTCCACAGGGCGGCATCGCGTTGCCACAGCCGACGAACTTTGCCATTCGCCCGCCAGTCGTCCTTGGCCGTTTTTACGCTGGCCGCCAGATCCTGAGGCAGTGTGTAGGTTTGGCGGCTCACGCGTGGCGCGACTGGATTGCTGCTCGATTTCTCAACCGCTGCCAGCAACTGGTCGAAGGCGTCTGCGAACAGCTTCACGCCGTCCTTGGTCAGTTTGTCGGTGACGTCTTTGATATTGATTCCGGCCTTGGGCAGCGCTTCCATGATTTCGTGTGCTGCTTCGATGTTTTCCGTGAGACTCTCGCGCAATTTGCCGTGATCGCGGAAAGCATCAAAGGTCGCGGGTGGAATCGTGTTTACGGTGTCTTTGCCGATCAGTTCTTCGACGTAGAGGACATCGCGATAATTAGGGTTCTTCGTGCTGGTGCTGGCCCACAGAACGCGCTGCGTCTGCGCGCCTTTCTTGGCCAGCGCCTCCCAGCGCGGTCCGCTGAAAATCTTCAGATACTTCTGGTAGGTCAGCTTTCCGTTGGCAATGGCAACCTTGCCGAGAACGCTCTTCAACAGGGCTTGCTGTGCGGGATCGTTCGTAGCCTTCAGCTTGTCATTGATGATGGAGTCGACCAGCGTGTCGATGCGGCTGATGAAGAAGCTGGCAACGCTGGCGACCCGGCTCAAATCCCCGCCGCTGGCGGCGTACTTCTCGAGGCCGGAGATATAGGCTTCCGCGACCTGCTCATAGACCTCTTGCGCGAACAGCAAGGTCACGTTGATGTTCATGCCTTCGCTGACCAGTTGCTCGATCGCAGGTAATCCTTCCGGAGTGCCAGGAACTTTGATCATGACGTTGTCGCGACCAACGGCCTTCCACAGACGGCGAGCCTCGGCAATGGTTCCCTGCGTATCGTTAGCGAGGTAGGGCGAGACCTCGAGACTGACGAATCCGTCTTTGCGATTGGCGCTGTCATACACCGGCCGCATGAGGTCGGTTGCGTCCTGAATGTCGCGGATCGCCAGCAACTCGTAGCGTGCTTTCGCGTCGAGGTCGGTCTTGCTCTTCAGGGAATTGAGGAAGTCGGTGTAGTCGGTGCTGCCGGCGATGGCTTTTTCGAAGATTGAGGGATTCGACGTCATCCCGCGGAGGCCATCCTGGTCAATCAGTCGTTTCAACTCGCCGGTCGTGATCAGGTTGCGCCGGATGTAGTCCAGCCACACAGACTGGCCATACTTCAGGAGCTCTTTGAGGGGATTAACAGCTTTACCGGTTTCGAGTGTTTCGACTGGATTCATGATGATCCTCCATGGAGAAAACTTTGCTGGACGGAAGCGCTGACTAGTGGGCCCACTTCACTGATGGGGACGCGAGAGCGGAGATCTCGCAACCTGTCCGCGTATTCGTTGTCCTTCCGAAACGGTGTCTATTTCGCAGCCGCGATCGCTTTGCGGGCGGCTGCAACCACAACGTCCGGCGTAAATCCAAAATGCCTTTGCAGATCCTTCCAGGGCGCTGACGCACCGAAGCTGTGCATGCCAACCATCTGGCCCTTCAGACCCACATAGCGTTCCCAGCCCAGTGGAGTCGACATCTCGACTGAAACGCGAGCCGTCACGGTCGGCGGCAGAACGCTGTCCTTGTAGGCTTGATCCTGCTTCTCAAACAACTCCCACGACGGCATGCTGACCACGCGCGCTTGAACGCCTTCGCCCTTCAATTTTTCGGCGGCATCCACGCACAAGGAGACCTCGCTCCCGGTTCCGATAAGGATGACGTCGGCTTTTCCGCCAGGCGCGTCTGACAAGATGTAAGCGCCTTTTGCAACTCCGGACGCAGCTCCGAACTTGGTACGGTCAAAAGTTGGCACAGCCTGGCGCGACAGCACGAGCAACACCGGGCCGTGCGTAATCTGCATGGCCACTTTCCATGCCTCGACCACCTCGTTGGCATCACCCGGGCGCAGAACAATAGTGTTCGGCACGGCCCGGAGCGCGGGCAACTGCTCGATCGGTTGGTGCGTGGGCCCGTCTTCACCCAAGCCAATCGAATCGTGCGTGAACACATAGGTGACAGGAGTTTCCATCAAGGCTGCAAGCCTGATCGTGGGGCGCAGGTAATCGCTGAAGTTAAAGAACGTGCCGCCAAAGGGGCGCAGCTTTGACACCGACATGCCGTTCATCGCGGATCCCATGCCGTGCTCGCGAACGCCAAAATGAATATTGCGGCCTGCCCAGGAATTGGGTCCGAAGTTTCCAGCGCCCTCAAATTTCAAAGTCGTCTTGTTCGAATTGCCGAGATCCGCCGAGCCGCCCACGAGCCACGGAATGTTTTGTGCTAAAGCATTCAACGCCTTTCCGCCGCTTTCGCGCGTGGCGATCCCCTTTGGATCAGCAGGGAAGACCGGAAGGTTCTTATCCCATCCAGCCGGCAGTTCCCGGCGCTGCATAAGCTGCAACTGCTCATCGAGTTGCGGATATTGCTTCGCGTAATCCGCGTACATCTTGTTCCACTGCGCTTGTAGGTCGTGCCCTCGCTTGACGATGCCCTCGCGGAAGTGTTCTTTCACGCCCTCCGGCACGAGGAACTTGGCGTCTTCGGGCCACCCGTAGTTGCGCTTGGTGAGACGAACTTCTTCTTCCCCGAGCGGCTCGCCGTGCGCGTCGCTGCTGTCATGCTTGTGTGGGGAACCGTAACCGATGTGGCTGTCAACCACGATGAGAGTGGGCTTGTCTTTCGAGTCGAGGAAGGTTTGGTAGGCACGGGCCAACATGTCGAGATCGTTGGCGTCGCTGACACGCGTGACATTCCAGCCGTATCCCACGAACCGCGTCATCACGTCTTCGCTGAAAGACCATGACGCCGGGCCATCGAGTGTTACTTTGTTGTTGTCGTATATCCAACACAAATTGCTGAGTTTAAGGTGTCCCGCGAGGGAGGCTGCTTCTGCAGCCACGCCTTCCATTAGGTCGCCGTCGCCGCAAATCGTGTAGATGTTGTAGTTGAAGATTTCGAAATTCGGTCGATTGTAGGTGGCCGCGAGCCAGCGCTCGGCAATCGCCATTCCCACGCTGTTCCCGCAACCCTGACCCAGAGGACCAGTCGTGGTCTCGACACCGGTCGTGATATGCGATTCCGGATGACCCGGAGTCCGGCTGCCGAGTTGCCGGAAGTGTTTGATCTCATCCAGCGAGACCGACAATTCGTCGGTGACTTCGGTATCGTTCTTCACCTTCCGCACGCCCGCGAGATACAGCAGGGCGTAGAGCAGCATGGATGCGTGTCCAGCAGAGAGCACGAACCGGTCGCGGTTCAGCCAAATCGGATTCTCGGGATCGTAGCGCAGAACGTTCTGCCACAGCGCATACGCCACCGGCGCAAGGCCCATCGGTGCCCCGGGATGTCCCGAATTCGCCTGCTGCACTGCGTCGATCGCGAGGGTGCGGATCGTGTTGATGCTAAGCGTGTCCAGTTGGGCCCCGGTCACAACCGTTTGTTCACTCGCCACCATGTAGATTCCTTCCCCGAGGCGATGTCGCAGATCGCCACCAAATGGAAATGGCTTTAACTCATTGGATTGCTAATGACGAACTGAGGTTTCAACCCAAGTGAGGGTAAGAGTGTACCAATTTCTCGACCCCCTGTGCGTCAGGCGATTCCGGAGTACAGAGAAATCTGGAGTTGTAGTGCCTGGGCGAGCGCGCGGGAACTGTGCTATTTCTCGAGCTTTTGCAGGTAGCTATGCTCGCTTTTCTGAGCTTTGGTGCTGCTCTCGACGAACTTGAGGAATTGCTTCATGCTTTCGCGAACGGAAGGTTCCAACTCGAACTTGACGCGTACGCCAAAGCACGGATTGCTCTTGATGACGATTCCGTTCAATACGAAACCCTTCACCCAGATTTTTCCGTTCGCGACCCAGAGCCCGACCTGAACATCAGCTCCGCTCTTCACGGGAGTGACCGTTTCAACATAGCAGCCACCCATGCTGGTGTTCGAAAGGTTTCCCCAGATCGGTGTTTCCGAACCTTCGACTTTGAGCTCGACTGCGACAAAACACTTGATCCGCGGAAAGCGCCGTCGATCATCGACCCACGACGGGTTGAAACCATTGGGTTCGAACGGCGGCGTATCAGCGGCTGTGACTGGCGTGGGCGCTTCAACCGGTGTTGGTGGAACTGTGCTTGCAGCCGGCGTCGGTTGACTCTTGATCTCACGCATCGCCGTGAGCAGCGCTTCTTCTCTTTTATCGGCCGGTGCCTCGCGGTAGGTTTGCAGGAGCTGGCCGAGATGGCCCACCAGATCAGGGTCGGTCAACAGCCGGGTCCAATCAGTCCCCGGAGCGGCTTTCGTGTTGGAATCGCTCATAAAATTTGCAGACGTCCAGCAAGCCCATTTCGAGTGTGGGTCAGGCTATAGGTTGAAGCAGGAACAAATTCGATACAAGATGACCAAGGTTACGGTCGTAAGTAACGTCTAGTAACCGTCCCTGACGGCAATTTAAGCGGAAGGTGTCAATTGGTTGCAAAACGCGTCTATCGCCTCTTGCTGTTCGCCGGTGAGGCCAAGGAACTCCAAGCCATGCAAAAAGCCTCTGTGATATCGCACGATCGAGCGAACGCTTAAGATTTCAGCCGCGAGCGGCAAACTGAACTCAAGAGAGAGAACCTCGCCCTTCACACATTCCGCGTTGAAGACGACTCCCATGCCGCCGTGTCCGATGTCTCCGCAGCGTCCAGCCAAACCCTCGTATCCGCTGTCTCTGAGCACGGTGGCCTTAACCGGAAAATCTGTCCGGTATCTCTCGTGGCGACGCTTCCAGCCTCGCTGCTTGGCTTGAAGCGCTTTTTCCAGGGAAGACGTGCTCATGAATGACCCGATTTCTGGATGTGAAAGAATCTTGCACTCGGTGCGGCCTTCGGGGACTCCACGCCTCGAATGTCCAGCATATCGACGGGTCGCTGTTGACAGGAAGTATCGAAGGTAATGACACTCATGCCGTTGCTTACTAGTCCTTCGGACTGCATTGCACAACATGGGCCGAGACGGCCTGGGAAAAAAAATTTGTGCCGGAATACCCGAATCGTTTGCATCGAAGAGAAGCTCGCGGGAATCAAGATCGAATGTGATGAGCATGACGAGCGCCGGTGTGGCGGCATTTGAATGTTGTTTCTGAACTCCCCATCATGCACCTTAAGTCTCTCAGAAGCCTGTCCTTAACATTGTCTTTCTCAACCTTCCTGTCTTCATCGGTGGTTTGCGCGCAGACAGGAACGTCGTCGGGGCAATCCGTCAGCGTGACTATTCCGCCTTCGGTTTCGCAAAATGGATTCACTGGCAGCGTTCCGGCGTCGGGTCTGTCACCGGCTCCCGTTTCCATTTCGTTTTTGGATGCCATCGACCGTGGACTCAAACAGAATCTTGGCCTTCTGCTTTCTGGCGATAACACTCTGAACGCGCGAGGCGCCAAGTGGAAAGAGTTGAGCAACCTCCTCCCGAACGTCGTGGCCAAAGGGCAGGAGAACGTGCAACAAACGAATCTGGCATCGCTCGGATTGCGCATCCCGGGACTTCCGCGAGTGATCGGCCCGTTCAATTACCTGGATGCCCGGGCGTTTCTGAATCAGTCGGTTTTCAACTGGAACTACATTCAGAAGGAGCGAGCTGCCGCGCAAAGTCTCAAAGCCGCGGAGTATTCGTATAAGGACGCCCGCGAGTTGGTCGTTCTTGTCACCGGGAACGCGTACCTGCAAGCGATCGCGGGAGCCGCCAGAATCGAGACCGCGGAGGCCCAGGTCAAGACGTCGCAGACTCTATTTACTCGTGCGTCGGATCAGCAGAAAGCGGGAGTTATCCCGGCGATCGACGCGTTGCGCGCGCAGGTCGAACTGCAGAGCAGGCAGCAACAGCTCATCGTCGCGCGTAACGAATTTGCTAAGCAGAAGCTGGCGCTGGCGCGAATCATTGGATTGCCGTTAGGGCAGGAGTTTGTGATCTCCGACAAGGCTCCCTACGAGCAGTACACGCCGCCGACACTGGAAGACGCGCTTCGTCGCGCGTATGCTTCGCGCCCGGATTACCAGTCGGTTCAGGCGCAGGTGAGAGCGGGCCAGCTTTCCCGAAACGCCGCAAGCGCGGAGCGCTATCCGACTTTTGATTTGGAAGGTGACTACGGGGATATTGGCGTAAACCCGGGAAATTCTACCGGCACGTTCCATGTTGCGGGGACCATAACTGTCCCGGTGTTCCAAGGAGGAAAAGTTCATGCCGACGTCCTCCAGGCGGAGGCAACTCTTCGGCAGGCCATGGCGCGACTCGACGATCTTCGCGGGGAGATCGACAACGATGTTCGAACCGCCTTGCTGGAT
>Ga0073909_10000526_pt1 | contig 12409 bp, 14 predicted proteins | sample Coa_R1_6_FD_66439 | JGI IMG/M metagenome (GOLD analysis project Ga0073909, IMG submission 66439) | Surface soil microbial communities from Centralia Pennsylvania, which are recovering from an underground coalmine fire. - Coalmine... | ecosystem: Environmental > Terrestrial > Soil > Unclassified... | reverse complement strand
GTGCTGCGGCTGGTGCGCGTCATCGGCCTCGAGCGAATTCTCGCGCTCAAGGGACAGCCCCTCATTCTGCTCGTACCGCACTTCGTGGGGCTCGACGCGGGATGCACGCGGCTCACTTGCGAGATCGACATGGCGGGCATCTATGCGCGACAGAAACACCCGTTGATCGACAGACTGCTCCTCTCGGGACGCACGCGATTCGGGCACCAGCGTCCCATTCCGAGGCAGGACGGCGTGCGTCCCGCGATCGCCGCGGTCAAGGAGGGCTTCCCCTTCTACTATCTGCCCGACCAGGACTACGGGGCCCGGGAGTCCATCTTCGTGCCGTTCTTCGGGGTGCCCGCGGCGACCGTCACCGGATTGTCGCGGATGACCAGGGTCACGGGGGCGCGCGTGCTGCCGTGCGTGACGCGCATGCTGCCGGGCGGCGCCGGATACGAAGTGCACTGCTATCCGGTCTGGGAGAATTTCCCGAGCGGCGACGACGCTGCGGATGCGCGCCGCATGAACGAATTCATCGAGGAGCGGGTGCGCGAAATGCCCGAGCAGTATTTCTGGACGCACAAGCGCTTCAAGACGCGGCCCCCGGGAGAGGCCAAATGGTACTAGTCCTTTGCAATTTGCCGGCGTGCGCGGCTTCGCTTATGTGCGAAAGCGCACAGCACCGGCGAGCGGTTCGGCGTAGTTTTTTCTCTCACCATGGGCGCCAGTTTCGTTTCGCGCATCGAGACGGGTAGAAGGAATACGGATGGCGAGACACTGCCCATTTCGCGCCACATGTTGATAGACCCGGCCACGTTCGCCCGCGACTTCGACAAGCGACCGTTTTACCTGCAGCACAATCTGCGGGCGCACCCGCTTCTCGAGCTGTCGTCGATGGCCGCCCTCTCCGGGCGCCTCCATCCGGCCCTGGTCGAGTGGAATTCGGGCCACGCCGGCGCTTACGGGAAGCCCGACCAAATCAAGCCGCCGACGCTGCCGTGCAAGGAGACCATCCTTGCCGTGGGAGAGCGGCCCGCCTGGGTACTGCTGCGGCAGATCGAGCACGATCCGCTTTACAAGGCACTCGTCGACGAGCTCCTCGATGAGATAAAGCCGCTCTCGGAGGAGGTGCGGCCGGGCATGTTCCAGCGCGAATCATTTCTGTTCATCAGTTCGCACGAATCGGTGACGCCCTACCATTTCGATCCCGAGCACAATTTTCTCCTGCAGGTTCGGGGAAGGAAGACAGTGCACATGTGGGACCCGGACAATCGCCGGGTGCTGCCCGAGGCGGCGCTCGACGATTACTACGCCAACGTGCGCAGCAACCGCGACCAGCCCTACCGCGACGACTTCCTGGCGAGCGCGTGGGTCTTGCCGTTGAACGCGGGCCAAGGCGTGCACTTCCCGCTGCATGCGCCCCACTGGGTCAGGACCGAGAGCGACGTATCCATCTCCCTGAGCATTACATTTCGCAGTCGGCGGTCCCGGTCTTGCGCGGCCGTGCACACGTGCAACGGCTACCTCCGCAGGCTCGGCGTCGAACCTCCGGTGCCCGGCGCTTCGCGCCTGTGGGATATTGCTGCCCACTTCGGCTATTTCGGCGACCGCGGGCTGCGCGGGATCTACCACGTGCTGGGCAGGGCGCGCCGGTTTGCGTCTCGAGCTCGGGCTCGTTTCAGGGGCTTCTAGATCACCGGACCCAAACTGCGAGCATGTATAGTGGAAGCAATCAGTTGGAACAGCTATGCGGCTCAATTTCACGAAGATGCAGGGCGCCGGCAACGACTTTGTCGTGGTGGACGGCGTCAGCCGGCGCATCGAGATCACGCCGGAGCGGGCAAGACAGATCGCCGACCGTCATTTCGGCGTCGGCTGCGACCAGATCCTGCTGGTCGAGCGGGCGCTGGCGGCGGGCTCCGATTTCCGTTACCGCATCTGGAACGCTGACGGCGGCGAGGTCGAGCAATGCGGCAACGGCGCGCGCTGCTTCGTGCGTTTCGTTCACGACAAGGGACTCACGACCAAGACCGAAATTCGCGTCGAGACGCTCTCGGGAGTGATCGCCCCTCGCCTGGAGCCGGACGGACAGGTGACCGTCGACATGGGCGCGCCCGCCTTCGAACCCGGGCGCGTTCCGTTCGACACAAAGGGCCTCAAACCGATCCAGGCCGGCAAGCGCTGGCCGATCGAGGTCGCGGGCCGGGTCGTGCCGGTCGCGGTGCTCTCGATGGGCAACCCCCACGCGGTGCAGACCGTCGCCGACGTTGAGACCGCGCCGGTCGCGAGCGAAGGCCCGCTGATCGAGCGTCATCCCCGGTTCCCGAATCGGACGAACGCCGGCTACATGCAGGTGGTGGATCGCTCGAGCGTTCGCCTGCGAGTATGGGAGCGCGGCGCCGGCGAGACGCTCGCATGCGGCACGGGCGCCTGCGCGGCGGTCGTGACGGGGATCAGAGAAGGGTTGCTTGACGATGCGGTGAAGGTCGCGACTCGCGGAGGCCGATTGACGATACGCTGGCGAGGCGTGGACAATCCGGTGTTGATGACGGGACCTGCCGTGACCGTGTTTGAAGGGGAGATCGAGATTGAAGGCTGACGATGTGGCGCGCTACCTGCGCGAGAACCCGATGTTCTTCGAGACCCACGCCGATATGCTCGCCGAGATCAGCATTCCCCATCCCCACGGCGGTCGCGCGATCCCTCTTTCCGACCGTCAACTGCTGACACTGCGGGAAAAGAGCAGGGCCCTCGAGTCGCGCCTCACGGAGCTCCTCCAGATCGGCGAGGAGAACGACGCGATCGGCGAAAAAATGCACCGCCTCTCCCTCGCGCTCCTCGCCGCCCCGGACTGGCACAGCCTGGTCTCGGTGCTGTACCTCCACTTGCGCGAGGACTTTGCGGTGCCCCACGCCGCGCTGCGGGTCTGGGAGGCAGAGCGAGGGACGCCGAGCGGGGCGGAGGACGCTCCGGAGTTTCGTTCGGTGGGCGATCAGCTCAAGCGTTACGCCGCGTCGTTATCGCAGCCGTTCTGCGGTCCGAGCGGCAGCGCCGAGGCCGCGGCCTGGTTTGGCGAGAGCGCTTCGCACGTTCGCTCGGTGGCTCACATGGCGCTGCGCGACCGGGAATGCTTCGGCATGCTTGCGCTCGGAAGCGAGGACGTGCTGCGCTTCTATCCGGAGATGGGCACGCTCTATCTGAAGCGCATGGGTGATCTCGCGAGCGCAGCGCTGCTGAGATTCCTCTAGGGGCCGCCGGCGGGAATGGCGCGCGATCCCCGCCAGAGTCTGCTCGAAGAGTTCCTCGATCAGGTCGCGCACCAGCGACGACTGAGCGCGGGAACCGCGCGCAACTACCGTCACGCAGTCGAGCGGCTGTTCGCGCTGAATCCCGGGCTGTCTCTCGAGAAGATCGATGCGCAGCATCTGCGTCGCTCCGTGTCGCAGCTGCATGCCGGCGGGATGTCCGGCCGCACGATCGCCACCATGATTTCCGGGTGGCGCGGCTTCTACCGCTTTCTCGCCAAGCATCGGAGCTATCCGCACAATCCCTGCACCGGTTTGCGCGCCCCCAAGAGCCCGAAAGGACTGCCCAAGGCGCTTTCGCCCGATCTGATGGCGCGGCTGCTGGAAGGTCCGGCGAGCACGCCCCTGGAATGGCGGGACAAGGCGATGTTCGAACTATTCTATTCGTCGGGCTTGCGCCTTGCCGAGCTGACGAGCCTCGAGATTTCGGACGTCGACGGCATCCTGCGACAGGCCGAGGTCACGGTGACCGGCAAGGGTGCGAAGATGCGCGCCATCCCGGTGGGCAGCAAGGCGCGCGCGGCGGTCGAGACCTGGCTCGCGCAGCGCGCGTCGCTGGCCAAGCCCGGCGAGCCCGCCCTGTTCGTCGGCGCACGCGGCAGCCGCATAGCCGCTAGCTCGGTGCGCTACGCGCTTTCGCAATGGGCCCTGCGCCTCGGCCTGCCTCAGCACGTGCACCCGCACATGCTGCGCCATTCCTTCGCGACCCACGTGCTGCAGTCCTCCGGGGATCTGCGCGCAGTGCAGGAGATGCTCGGGCACTCGAGCATAGCGACCACGCAGGTCTACACGCATCTCGACTTTCAGCATCTGGCGAAGGCGTACGACGCCGCCCACCCGCGAGCGAGGAGGAAAAAAGTCGTCGTGGAGAGGAAGCCGTGAGCGAGACGCATCCGGCGGTCGTGCCGAGCACGGCGGAGCTGTTTTTGCGCTTCACGCAGGTTGGCGCCTCCGGCTTTGGGGGCGTGATGCCGTGGGCGCGCAGGATGCTCGTCGAGGAGCGCCGCTGGCTGAGCGACGAGGAATTCAGCGAGGCCCTGAGCCTTTGCCAGGTCCTCCCCGGACCGAACATCGTGAACATGGCCGTGTGCGTGGGTACCCGCTTTCGCGGAGCCCGTGGAGCGGCCGCGGCGTTTCTGGGTTTGCTGGGCGCGCCCTTCGCGATCATCCTGGTCCTCGGCGCGCTTTTCACCCAATACGGCGAGCTTCCCGCGATCGCGGCGGCGTTCCGCGGGATTTCCGCAGCCGCCGCAGGCCTGATCGTCGCCATGGGGCTCAAGATGGCCGCGAGCCGACGCCTGCGCTCGCCGATGGCCGTGTTCGCGCTGGCGGCGTTCGTGGGTATCGCTCTCGTCCGCCTGCCGCTGGGCGTGTTCCTGCTGGTCGCTGCGCCCGCGAGCATCGCCGCCGCCGCGTGGAGGAGCCGATGAGCGAGGCGCTCGCGCAGCTCGCGATCGATTTCTCGCTCCTGTCACTGATCACCTTCGGCGGCGTGATCACCGTGCTCCCCGAGATGCACCGCACCGTCGTCGAGGTCCACGGGTGGATGAGCGGAGCGGAGTTCGCGCAGTTGTTCGCGCTCGCTCAGGCCGCGCCCGGCCCGAACATCCTCGTCGTCAGCCTGATCGGCTGGAAAGTGGCCGGTCTGGCCGGCGCCGTGGTGGCGACCGGCGCGGTCTGCGCCCCCTCGAGCATCCTGACCTATGCGGTCTCGACGATCTGGCAGCGCTTTCGCGGCGCGCGCTGGCGCAACGTGGTGGAGGACGGTCTGGTACCCGTGACGGTGGGATTGATGCTCGCCGGCGGATATCTGATCACGCTGGCGGCCGATCACTCGGCGCTGGCGTTCGTTACTACGGCGGCAACGACCGCGATCGTGCTCGCGACCAGGATCCATCCGCTCTGGCTCCTCGCGGCCGGCGGACTGCTGGGCATCGCCGGTTGGGTATGAGAACCTGTCCGCCCGCGGCTTTTCGCAGGTGAGCTCCGCGCCGCAGCTCAAGCTCAAACCGGGCCGCGAGCGCTCGCTGCTGCGCCGGCATCCCTGGGTTTTTTCGGGCGCGGTAGAGGCGGTCGTCGGTTCCCCGGAGAGCGGTGCCACCGTCCAGCTGCGCGCGGACGACGGCCGCTTCCTGGGCTGGGCGGCGTACAGCCCGGCCTCGCAGATCCGGGCACGCGTTTGGAGCTTCGGCGAGAACGAGCTCCCGGGTCCGGACCTGTTCCAATCGAGGATCGAAACGGCGCTCGCGCGCAGGCGGGCCGAAATTCCGGCCGGGATCACGGACGCGATGCGCCTTGTTCACGGCGAGTCCGACCAGTTGCCCGGCTTGATCGCCGACCGGTATGGTGATTCGCTGGTCGTCCAGCTTCTTTCGGCGGGCGCCGAGAAATGGCGCGACGCGCTCGTCGGGATTCTTCGCGATCGCAGCGGCTGCGCCCGGGTCTACGAGCGCTCGGACACCGATGCGCGCGAGCTGGAGGGCCTCGCCGCGAGCTCGGGGCTGATCTCGGGCGCCGCTCCGGACGAGGTGCTCAAGATCACGGAGCACGGGATCGCGTACCAGGTCGACGTCGCTTCCGGCCAGAAAACCGGCTTCTACCTCGATCAGCGCGACAATCGCCGTCGCGTCGGACAGCTCGCCGCGGGCAGGGACGTGCTTGATTGCTTTTGCTATACGGGCGGTTTCGCGCTTTCGGCTCTTGCCGGAGGTGCGCGCTCGGTCCTCTCGGTCGACGCTTCCGGGCAAGCGCTCGCGCTCGCGAAGCGCAATCTGGCGTTGAATCCCACCCTGGCCGGCCGCGCCGACTGGCTCGAAGCCGACGTGTTCGAAGCCCTGCGCAAGCTGCGGCGCGAAGGCCGGGAATTCGACCTCATCGTGCTCGACCCGCCGAAGTTCGCGCCAACGGCGAAAGACGCCGCGCGTGCCGCGCGCGGATACAAGGACATCAACCTGAGCGCGCTCAGGCTGTTGCGCCAGGGTGGGCTGCTCGCCACGTTTTCCTGCTCGGGGGGTGTGTCGATCGAGTTGTTCCAGAAGATCGTCGCGGGGGCCGCCGCGGACGCGGGCGCGCCCCTGCTGCTGCGCGAGCGATTCCGCTCCGCGCCGGACCATCCGGTGCGGATAGAGTTCCCGGAGGGGGAATACCTCAAAGGCTTGTTGCTGGAGAGGATTTAGCCCTCGAAGCCCCCATCGCGCGCGCGGTTGCTTTGTCATCCGGAGCGTGCTGTAATGCGCCCTTTTTTGGGCGGCCCGCCCCTCTCGCGGAGGGACGCCTCGCCGCAAACTTTTTCCGCGCGGCATGCTCAAATAGTGTTGCTCGGGCGGGGTCCGGCGAAGCCCGAGGCCGGCCGCAGGGAATGCGCTAGGAGATCGACTTGGCAGTACAGGACAACATGGTTCCGGTGACCATCCTCACAGGGTTTCTGGGAAGCGGGAAGACGACCTTGGTCAACCGTATCCTCAAGGAGCAGCACGGCCATCGCATCGCCGTGATCGAGAACGAGTTCGGCGAGGCCGGCGTAGACAACGAAATCCTTCTGAACGAGACCGGCGGCGAGCAGATCGTCGAGATGAACAACGGCTGCGTCTGCTGCACCGTGCGCGGCGACCTCATCCGGATACTCGGGGAGCTCAAGGAGCGGCGTGATTCGGGCAAGCTCGCCTTCGAGCGTGTCATCATCGAGACCACGGGGATGGCCGATCCCGGGCCGGTCGCCCAGAGCTTCTTCATCGACGAGAAGATCGGCAACTACTACCTTCTCGACAGCGTAATCACCATGGTCGACGCCAAGCACGCGTCGAAAACGCTCGACGAGTTTCGCGAGGCGCAGGAGCAGGTCGGGTTTGCGGATCGCATCCTCATCTCGAAGACCGATCTTGTCTCTGATGACGAGCAGGAGACGCTCAGAAAGCGCCTGGTCAAGATGAATCCGCGCGCGCCGATCAAGAAGGTTCATTTCGGTAACGCACCGATCGGCGAGATTCTCGACATCCGCGGTTTCAACCTCAACGCGGTCCTCGAGCTCGATCCGGAGTTCCTGGAGGACGCCGAGCACGAGCACGACGAGCACGTCAGCTCCTTCGTGTTCCGCTCGAGCAAGCCGTTCGATAACGCGAAGCTCGAGGAGTTTCTCTCGGGAGTCGTTCAGATCTACGGTCCGGACCTGCTTCGTTATAAAGGCGTGCTGTATATGAAGGGCAACACCCACCGTGTGGTATTTCAGGGCGTGCACATGCTCATGGGAGGCGATGTTGGCCGTCCCTGGGGCAAGGAGGAAAAGCGCTCGAGCACGATGGTCTTTATTGGAAAGAATTTGCCGCAGGAGCTATTCATCAAGGGGCTCGAACAATGTTTGGTCGAAAAGCAGTAAAGAAGCCGGCGCCGAAAGCGGCGAAGCCGGCGGAGGAAAAGGTGGTCGACGCGGTATCGGTGGAAGAGAAGCCGGTCAAGAGGAACGGCTTGACCGAAGCCGAGCTCATGCGCGCGCCGGCGTCGCAATACATGAGTGCGGAACAGCTCGCGTTCTTCCGCGAACGTCTGCGCGAGACGCAAAAGGAGCTGCTGGAGAAGGCGAACCTCACCTCCGAGCACCTGCGCGAGCACGAGCTCGAAGCCGATCCGACCGACCAGGCGACGATCGAGGAAGAGTACGCGCTCGAGCTTCGCGCCCGCGACCGCGAAAGAAAGCTTCTGAAGAAGATCGACGAAGCGCTGCGTCGCATCGAGGAAGGCAGCTACGGCTATTGCGAGGAGACGGGCGAGCCCATCGGCATCGCGAGGTTGATCGCGCGGCCGACGGCGACGCTGTCCGTCGAGGCGCAGACGCGCCGGGAGCAGAAGCAGCGGTTGTACGGGGAGTAAGTACCGCGCAAGCTGTTCGGAGTACACTGGGTTCTGGCCGGAACCTGACATGAACCGTACTCTGCGCCACCTGCTTGTCGCCGCCGCGCTGGTATTCGCCCAGCAGGCCGCGCAGTTGCACGCCCTGTCGCACGTCCAGCGAGATCTGGCCGCGGCTGAACGCGGCGGCAAGTGCGTTCCCCCGGTCAGCCATCCCGCCGAGCTGTGCATCGCGTATCACGCCGTCGACAGCACGCTGCCGAGCCTCGCTCCGGCGATCGAGCCACCTCGAATTGCGCTGATGGCCCTCGCGGCAGTCGAGCTGCCGCTGCTATTCCCGCCGCGAATCGAGTTCGATTCGCGCGCCCCTCCAGTCCTCTCCTAGCTCTGTCACTTAGGCCTCGCCTCGCACGCTCGAGGCGGTCGTGTTCGCGAAAACGCCCGTCGGCCGCATCGCGATCGCATGAACTTGGAGGGACAACATGTACGGTAAAGCAACTACGGCGCTCGCCATCGCGGCGGCGCTGGGTCTGCCCGAGGCCGTGAAGGCTCAGTCGCAAGACGAGCTCAAAGCCTTGCGCGAGCAGGTCAGGCAGCTCGACAAGCGCGTGCAGGATGCCGAAACCACGGCACAGCAGGCGGCGGTGCAGGCTTCCAACCGCCCGACCGGGGAAAGCGCGATGAATCCCGCAGTTTCGCTGATCCTGAACGGTATCTATTCGAACCTTTCCCAGGACCCCAAGACTTACAAGATCAACGGTTTCGTTCCTTCGAACGGCGAGGTCGCACCGCCTCCTCGGGGCCTGAGCCTGGGCGAATCCGAGCTCGCGATAACGGCGAACGCCGACCACATGTTCCGCGGCACTGGGATCTTCTCGGTATCGCCCGAAAACGAGATCGAAGTCGAGGAAGCGTACATACAGACGCTCGCGCTCTCCTACGGCTTCACGATCAAGGCCGGGCGGTTCTTCTCTTCCGTCGGGTACCAGAACCAGATCCACGCGCACGCCTGGGACTTCACCGACGCCCCGCTTGTCATGAAGGCTTTCCTGGGCAACCAGTTGAGCGATGACGGCATCCAGCTGAAATGGGTGGCGCCGACGCCGTTCTACTTGGACCTCGGCGCGGAAGCGGGGCGCGGCAAGAGCTTTCCGGCCGGACCCGACGGCGGGCGCAACAAGAACGGCGTCAGCTCGGGCAACTTCTTCGCCCACGTCGGCGGGGATTTCGGGACCGGCACCGCCTGGCAGGTCGGCGCCTCGTTGCTCACCACCTCGCCGCAGGATCGCCTCTACGACGATGTGGATTCGACGGGCACGCCGGTCACCAACAGCATTACCGGCACGACCAGGTTGTGGGTGCTCGACGGAATCCTGAAATGGGCCCCGAACTTCAACCCGACCGAGACTTACTTCAAGGTGCAGGGCGAATATTTCCGGCGCAAGGAGAGCGGGGATCTCACGTTCGACACGGCGGGCGTGCTTGGAACGCAGACCGGGGGCTACAGCTCGGCGCAGTCGGGCTGGTACCTGCAAGGCGTCTACCAATTCGTCCCGATGTGGCGCGTCGGTTATCGCTACGACCGGCTGGACGCGGGAACGACGAGCATCGGCCTGGTCGACTCGGGCGCGCTAGCGGCGGCGGATTTTCCAATCCTTGCGAAGTACAACCCGACGCGGCAGACCGTCATGATGGACTGGAGTCCGAGCGAATTCAGCCGCGTCCGGCTCCAGTACGCACAGGACAAGGCGCGCTCGGATGCGAAGGACAACCAGGTATTCCTCCAGTACATCGTCAGTCTGGGCGCGCACGGCGGCCATAAATTCTGAGGTGAAATCGTGAAAACGAGCCTGAAATTCCTCGTTGCTTTGGTTTTGGCAATTGCCGCGCTGCCGGCGGCGGCGGCGCTGAACGTCTTTGCCTGCGAGCCTGAATGGGCCGCCCTCGCGCAAGAACTCGGCGGCGACAAGGTCTCCGTGTATTCGGCGACTACCGCATTGCAGGACCCGCACCGCATCGAGGCGCGACCCAGCCTGATCGCGCGGATCCGCTCCGCCGATCTGCTCATCTGCTCGGGCTCGGAGCTCGAGATCGGCTGGCTTCCCCTGCTGCTCACGCAGAGCGGCAACAGCAAGATCCAGCTCGGGACTCCGGGATATCTGGAGGCTTCGCAGTACGTTGCCAAACTCGAGATCCCGAAGGTCGTCGACCGGGCACTCGGCGACATCCATCCGGGAGGCAATCCGCACATCCACACGGACCCGCGCAACATCTCGAAGCTCGCGGCCGTGCTCGAGGAGCGCCTGACTCAACTGGATCCGGCCAATGCGGGGACGTATCATTCGCGGGCCAAAGCGTTCCTGGATCGCTGGCAGGCGGCAATCGCGCGCTGGGAAAAGGAAGCTGCGCCGCTCAGGGGCGTGCCGGTCGTCGTGCACCACAAGGCCTTCTCCTACTTCATCAACTGGACAGGGATGCGTGAGGTCGCCAGCCTCGAGCCGAAACCGGGGATTCCTCCGACGCCCTCGCACCTGGCGGAACTGCTGGATCAGATGAAGAGCCAGCCCGCGAAGGTGATCGTCTACTCGTCGTACAACAGCCCCCAGGCCGCGCAGTTCCTTTCCGAGCGGTCCAAGATACCGACGGTGATGCTGCCCTTCACGGTCGGCGGGACGGAGAGGGCCAAAGACCTGGTCGGATTCTTCGACGACATGATCGGGCGTCTCCTCGGGGTGGTGAAATGACACTCGACGCGGCAACCATCGGCATACTCTGGCCGGCGCTCATCGCGGGCCTGCTGGTCACGGCGACTCACGTCCCGCTCGGCATGCAAGTGCTCGCGCGGGGGATCGTGTTCATCGATCTGGCCGTGGCCCAAATCGCAGGCCTGGGCGTGATCCTCGCCCATTTCCTCGGCTGGGAGCCGACGGGGCCTGCGGTGCAGGTCGCGGCGCTCGCGGCGGCGCTCGCCTGCGCCATGCTGCTGACCTGGACCGAGCGCCGCTGGCCGGAAGTCCAGGAGGCGGTTATCGGCGTGGTGTTCGTTCTCGGATCGAGCGCGGCGATCCTGCTGCTCGCCCACGATCCCCATGGCGGCGAGAATTTGAAGGAGCTCCTGGTCGGACAGATCCTCTGGGTGACCGGGACGCAACTCGCGGTCGTTGCCGCGGTCTATGCGGCCGTGCTCGCGCTGTGGTTCGGTCTTGGCGAACGCCTCGGGCGGATCGGTTTCTACGCGCTGTTCGGTTGCGCCGTGACCGTATCGGTGCAGCTTGTGGGGTTGTATCTCGTGTTCGCCACGCTCGTCGTGCCCGCGCTCTCGACCTACTACGCGAAAGGCCGGAGGTACGCCAAGGCCTATGCCGTGGGCGTCCTTGGGTACACCGTCGGGTTGCTCGCATCGCTGTGGTTCGACCTTCCTTCAGGATCGATGATCGTTTGCACCATCGTCGCCTCCGGCGCACTGGTCGCCTATCTGAGCCGACCGCCCCGCGCTTTGTAGGGCCGATGCTAAGCTAGGCGTCCGCCCGACGGCCCGGGGGCTTGATCGGCGGGACCCCGACCCCATCTTGCGCTGACGCATGGAACAATTCCACGGAACAACCATCGTCTCGGCGCGGCGCGACGGCAAAATCGCGCTCGGCGGCGACGGCCAGGTGACGCTGGGCAACATCGTGGTGAAGGCGACCGCGCGCAAGGTCAGGCGCCTGTACCACGACCGCATTCTCGCGGGCTTTGCCGGGGGCACCGCCGATGCGTTCACCCTGTTCGAGCGCTTCGAATCCAAGCTCGACAAGCACCAGGGCAACCTGCTGCGCTCGGCGGTCGAGCTCGCCAAGGACTGGCGCACCGACCGGGTGCTGAGGCGGCTGGAGGCGATGCTCGCGGTGGCCGATCGCGAGGCCTCGTTGATCATCACCGGCATGGGCGATGTCATCGAGCCCGAGTCGGGACTGATCGCGATCGGCTCGGGGGGGCCTTACGCGCAGGCCGCCGCGCGGGCGCTGCTCGAGAACAGTCAGCTCGACGCGGAAAGTATCGTGCGCAAGGCCCTCGCGATCGCCGCGGACCTGTGCATCTACACCAACCACCAGGTCGTCGTCGAAACGCTGGACTAGCGCGACGCGGGTTCCCATGTCGTCCATGACTCCGCAGGAGATCGTCCACGAGCTCGACAAGCATATCGTCGGGCAGGGCCGCGCGAAGCGCGCGGTGGCGATCGCGCTCAGGAATCGCTGGCGCCGGCAACAGGTGGCCGACCCGTTGCGCCAGGAGATCAC
>Ga0073909_10000525_pt1 | contig 12412 bp, 14 predicted proteins | sample Coa_R1_6_FD_66439 | JGI IMG/M metagenome (GOLD analysis project Ga0073909, IMG submission 66439) | Surface soil microbial communities from Centralia Pennsylvania, which are recovering from an underground coalmine fire. - Coalmine... | ecosystem: Environmental > Terrestrial > Soil > Unclassified... | reverse complement strand
GATCGCGCAGCGTCGCATCCGCTACCCGTTCGCCCAGCTCGGCCATGGTCTCCGCAACGTCGCGCACCCGCGCTTCATCTTCTGGCGAGAGAAAAAAAGGCCGTAGAAAAGGACAGTGTAGGCGAGTGCCAAACGTCAGTTTGGCCGCGCGCAATTGTTCGTAAAAGTTCTCTGTGAATTTTGTCGAACGCTGCAGCTCCGCCTTCAGCAGCCTGTGCCAATCTTCCGCTGCTGCGCTCGAAATCGTATTCACCGGCGAAGTCGGAGCCGCACCCATGCTCATTTTGCCTTGGTTCCGCTTCCAGAAGCCGTCGCACTCCCCGGTGTAGTCGCCGGCGCCGCCGCAGGAATCGTCGTCGTAACATTCGCCGTAGCCGCCTGCGCGGCCGCTTTCGGCGCTCCCGTAAATCCTGCTGCCGCTCCAATGCCCAACATCTCTTCCCAACGCGGCCATGGGCCCGACGGCGCTCCATGCAACGCGCGATCAATCACCAGTCGCGACATTTTTTCCAACACCATGTCGAAATAAAAGTCGGTAATCCGGTCGCGCTCAAAATCCGGCGCCGGGTTTAGAAAATCGATGGCGTACGGCACATCGCCCTTCACCGCAAACTCAATCGTATTCATTTCGTAGCCCAGTGCCTGGTTGATGGTCTGCGCATCTTTCACCACTCGTGCTCCCAACGTCGCCGGCAAATAATCGTGCTCGACAAGGTATTTCCGCTCTTTCGGATCGTAGTGCACTGGTACAATGTCCGTCTTCCCAAACGTGAAGCACCGCACATATTTGTCGAAATCAATAAACTCCTGCAGGGTCATGCAATACGGCGAAGTCTTATCGAATGCTTCCAGCAATTCTTTTTTGTCATGCACCTTGTAAACGTGTTTCCAGCCACCTCCCGAAAACGGTTTCAGAATCGCCGGCCGCCCCACAAAATCCAGCAACCCTTCCCAGTCGATCGGATATTCCAGGTTGTGCAGCGACTCGCCGGTAATATCCACGCTCGCCGGATATCCCTTTTGCGGCAGCAGTACCGTCTTCGGAATGGCAAGCCCCAGCTTTGCCGCCACCGAGTAATTCATAAATTTGTCGTCGGCCGTCCACCAGAACGGATTGTTGATGACGTACGTTCCTTGCAGCACGGCATGCTTTAAATAGCCGCGATAATATTCCACTTCGTGCGAAATACGATCTACGATCACGCTATAGCGCGCCGCTTCGCCCATCTTCGTTCCGCCCAGCTTCACAAATTCCGCAGCTATGCCGTCTTTTGCCCCCAGCTGATTCACTTTGGCGATAAACGCGGGCGGAAACGAATATTCACGCCCGCAAAGCAGTCCCACAATTTTCATGTTCGCGTCCTTCCGTAGCCTTGCCACTCGTGGCTGCGTGCCGTTGTAGTGCCGAGCTTTAGTCCGGCGCGTTCCTCTTGCAATCCGTTCCCCGTCAATTCACCGCTTGCGAAGTCGTCTTCGGCTCCATCGTCCCGGCTCGCGTTTCCGCCACCACGTGCTGCACCACTGCGCGCAAGTCGCCGGTCTGCTGGAAAACTTTCAGCTGCCGCTCCGCGCTGGTCCCCTCATTCAAAATCGTATGGATGTAATTCACGGCGCTTCGGCTGCCCAAATCGTCCACCACATCGTCCACGAGCTCCAGCAATTCGGGAATCAGAGTCTTCATCGGCACTTCCTGCTCTTTGCCGAAGTCGATCATCTTGCCTTCAATCCCGTATCGCGCTGCGCGCCATTTGTTTTCTTCAATCAATGCGCGCCGGTAAATTCTCCAGCTTTGGTTGCGGGTATACAGCCGATGCAGCTTCACCACCAGCGCTTGCGTCAGTGCCGCAATCGCGCAAGCCTCTTCCACTTTCGTGGTCACGTCGCACATCCGGAATTCCAGAGTGCCAAACACCGGGTGCGGCCGCACATCCCACCAGATTTTTTTTGGATTATCGATGCAGCGCGTGTCCACCAGCAAATTCGTAAAGTTTTCGTATTCGCTCCACGATTGAAACAGTTCCGGTATCCCCGTCCGCGGAAATCTTCGGAACACCGTAGTGCGAAACGATTTCAATCCCGTATTCCGTCCCATCCAGAATGGCGAACTGGTCGACAGCGCCAGCAGGTGCGGCAAGAAATACCGCACCATGTTCATCATATCGATGGTGGTCTGCTTGTCCGGCATCGCCACGTGAATGTGCATCCCGAAAATCAGCAGCGACCGCGCCAATTGCTGCAACTCTTCCACGATATTCTCATAGCGCTCGCCCGGCGAAATCACCTGATCGATCCAGCTGGAAAATGGATGAGTTCCCGCCGCCGCTACCTGCAAACCGGCGCGCTCCGCCGCGGCAATTAACTCGCCGCGCGTGCGGTGCATCTCGATACGCAGCTCGCCTACGTTTTCGCAGATCCGTGTTCCGGTCTCCACGATAGACTGGTGCATTTCATGTTTCACCTGGTCCTGGATCGACGGCGACACTTCGTTCACCAGCTGCATCACGTGTGAACGCAGCTCGCACGTATTGGGATCGATGATCTGGAATTCTTCTTCAACACCGATGGTGAAGCGGTGAGCCACGGCTGGCCCTCCGTCCGCTGGCTTCAAGGCTTAGATGTTGCCCACTCTGCCAATTCCTGGAAACCGGGCGCCATAATGAAGACGTCGAAGGTATCATACCCCAACTCTTAATTCTTTCCTTCAGTACCCAATCGCCATCCCGAGGATGCACAGCGTTCAATCCAATAAAAAAGCGCCTCAATCAGAGGCGCTCTCCTGCAATAAGAACAAAATCACAATGGGGAGCAAACAACGACGACTTGATCTTGCCGCCGCGATCGTGAGAGGAAATTAGCAAAGCGCCCAGGTGCTCGGAACTACGCTGCACCCATGGCTCGCCGCTGCTGGAAACATTCCCGGCAAAATACGGGGCGTCCCTGCGTTGGTCGGAAGGGAACCGTAGTTTCCTTGCCGCACTGCGAACAACTGGTCTTGGTTTCCGAACGGATCGGGCCGGAACTTCCGCCCGAAGCCTCGGCGCGCTTGGCTTTGCAGCCTTTGCAACGCTTAGGCTCGTTCTTGAATCCCTTGTCGGCGAAGAACATCTGTTCTCCTCCGGTAAAAACAAACTCGGCGCCACACTCCGAGCACTTCAGAACCTTGTCATGGTATTCCATGGAAGCGTTCCCCCCTAAACCCCGAAAGAAAGGGAACGTGCAGAAGCTGCACTGAGGGCCGATAACTACAGGAAAATCCTGCAGTCTGGGGAACCGGGCTGGGTTCCTGGAACCTGCGAGCGCGTTTCTGCAACCACTGAACTACCGTTCACTACCTGACCGGGGCCTGAATCACGAAGCGGGGCGCCAAGCTAGGCATGTTCAGGAACTAGTCCTGTTCACGCCGCTGCTTTTTGCGCAGACGCTTCCGCGAAAGCGCTTCCTTGGCCCGGCGCTTTTCGCCGGGTTTCATGTAGAAGCTATGCTTCTTGATTTCCTTGATGATGTCTTCCTGTTGCACCTTGCGCTTAAAACGCCGCAGGGCATTTTCCAGTGACTCACTCTCTTGGATAATGACTTCAGCCACTTAGTTAATTCACCCCCAATCCGGTTAGGATTGGTCTGTTAGGAAACCTGGTTCCCAGTCTAGCTTCGGGCCGGTTTCCACCTTCCGACATTATCGCACGCCTTATCGCCCGAGCCTAAGCCGGGATTGCCGATTGCGCGTGGTTTTTAGGCGTTTACACCCTTGCCGAGGACTTGCTATGGCCCCTCTTTTAGTCAATTCAGCGAGATGTGTCAAGTAATCTTTCTGGAAAACCCTGCGGAATCTGGGCTACGACCGGCGGCCGACTTTCGTGGGGCCGGTCAGCCCTAGTACGATAAGTAATGCCAGTCAGTGAGATTGACCGGGAACTGCCTGCTCCCCCTAAGGCGAGTTCAGCGACGACTCCAGCAATAACGGGAAGGACGGGGATACTGAGATGCACTATCTATTGTTCTATGAAATTGGCGATGACTATGTTTCCCGGCGTGCCGAGTTTCGCGATGCGCATCTCGCAAAAGCCTGGACGGCCAGCGAACGCGGTGAACTAGTACTAGGAGGTGCGTTGGCAAAACCGGTAGATGGAGCGGTCCTGCTGTTTCGAGGCGACTCTCCAGAGGTTGCCGAGAATTTTGCCAAGTCAGATCCCTACGTCACCAGCGGCGCCGTGAAGCGCTGGTACGTCCGTGAATGGATGACGGTGGCTGGGGAAAATGCGGCGATGCCGGTTCGTCCAGATCCACCGGCCTCAGAAACGAAAAAGGCATAAAGCTCTGCGCGCGTAAACAAGGTCGGGCGGCGCTGGCGTTTAATGCCTGGCACTTAAGTTGCCTTCCGATCTTCGCCGCCCTCCCTCTTCTCGCCTTCACCTCGTTCTTTCCTCCATCAATCGCCTATCTTGTTTTGCGCGCCAGTGCTGCTAGAATGGCGCCGCTTCACAGTTGTTGGGGGTCGCAACCATGCAGGATATGCGCGATGCCATTGTGGTGCTGCTGGCCGGTGGACAGGGCGAGCGGTTGTGGCCATTAACGCGGGATCGCGCCAAGCCGGCGGTGCCCTTCGGCGCGCTCTACCGCATTATCGACATCACTCTATCCAATTGTGTGAACTCCGGCTTGCGCCGCGTCTTCGTTCTCACCCAATACAAAGCGCTGAGTTTGAGTCGGCACGTTCGTGCCGGCTGGTCCGGTCTGGCCGGGCTTGGCGAATACATCGAAATCTTGCCGCCGCAGATGCGCGTTTCCAAAGAGTGGTATCAGGGCACCGCCGACGCGGTGTACCAGAATATTTATTCGATCGGAAGCGAACGCTGCAAATACGTTTTCATACTTTCCGGCGATCACATTTACAAAATGAACTACGCCAAGATGCTGCAGCAGCACAGCGATTCGGGCGCGGATGTGTCGGTCGGTACCATTCAGATTCCCGCGCACGAAGCAGCCAAACAGTTTGGCGTGATCGAAGTGGACAAGGACTGGCGCATTGTCGGCTTCGAGGAAAAACCTGCGCATCCCAAGGAGTCGCCGCACAATCCCGGGCAATGCAATGCGTCCATGGGAATTTATATTTTCAATACCCAGCTGCTGATTCCGATTCTTTTGGCCGATGCCGAAGATCCGAAATCGCATCACGATTTCGGCAAAGATATTTTGCCGCGCATCATCGCCAAGCATCGCGTGTTTGCTTACAACTTCGTAGACGAAAACAGCAAGACTTCGCTGTACTGGCGCGACGTTGGAACCATTGATGCCTACTACGAAGCCAACATGGATTTGGTCAGCGTCTCCCCGGTCTTCAACTTGTATGACAATGCTTGGCCGCTGCGTACCTGGCAGCACCAGTATCCGCCGGCAAAATTTGTGTTCGGTGATCCGGACCGCATGGGTATTGCGGTCGATTCGATCGTTGGCGGAGGCTCGGTGATTTCCGGCGGCCGCGTTTCCAAATGCGTGGTGGGATACAACGTTCGTGTGAACAGCTACTCCGACATCAGCGACTGCATTTTGTACAATCATGTGAACATCGGGCGGCACTCGAAAATTCGCCGCGCCATCATTGATCGCCACGTGAATCTGCCGGAGCGCACCGAGATCGGCTACGACTTGGATGCCGACAAGCGCCGCTTCCACGTCACCGGATCCGGCATCATCGTCGTGGTCCGCCAGGAATCGCTGATCGAAGAGCCGGAAACGGCGTAGCGCTGCCAGTGAGTAGGGAGTAGAGAATAGTGAGCAGGGAAGATGCCGCACAGTATTGCCTTCGCTTCGACCGTCATCGTGAAACGCTTCAGCAGGCGATGCAAGTCTAACGAAAGAGAATCATGTTCACCGCCACCGAAGCTCTGATACTGCCGAGCACTACCACCGGATCGTTTCCGCGGCCGCGGTGGTATGACGTTGGCATGTGGGGGCGGCCGCTGGATACGTGCATGCTGGACATTCGCTTCCGCGAAAAGTTTCAGGACGCGATGGCGGTGGTGATCAGCGATCAGGAACGCAGCGGGCTGGACATTCTGAGCCACGGCGATTTGCATGTGGACGAAGATCTGGCGGGACGCGCGTGGCACCACTATCCGCTGCAGCGGTGGGCCGGATTTGGGGGCGATCATTTGCAGCCGGAAGAGACCACTGCCCCTTGGCTGCATTATCCGCCGGGAACCTTGCTGAACGAGATTTACACTGGATGGCGCTGGCCGCATGTGGTGGACAAGATCGAACACCGTCCACTGGACTATCCAAAGTTGTGGCGGTTGGCGCAGGCGCGCACGCGCAAACCGGTGAAGTTCGGCACTTGCTGTTCGCAAGTGATGGCGCTTTTCCTGGATATTCACACGCCCAAATATAAAGACAAACGCCAGGTGATCTGGGACATGGCCGAAGCCATGAACAAAGAGCTGCTGGCGCTGCGAGATGCGGGTTGCCGTTGCATTCAGATTGAAGAGCCGACATTCCACTTCATGGCCAACACGTTCGGCAAGGATCATGAAGATGTGAAGTTCATGATCGATGCGTTCAATCGCGAGGTTCAGGGACTGGATGACGTGGAGCTGTGGATTCACACCTGCTGGGGGAACCCAAACATGCAGCGGGTGATGGACGACACCAGCTACGCGAATTCGATTGAGATTTATCTGGAACGCTGCCGCGGCGATGTGTGGACGCTGGAGATGAAGGACCGCGGGCAGAGAGATCTGGAACTGTTTGCGCCGTGCAAGAATAATTTGAAAAAGAAAATTGCGGTGGGCGTGGTCAGCCATCGCACGCTGCAGGCGGATCGTCCGGAAGAGGTCGCGGCGGAAATCCGCAAAGCGCTGGAATATATTCCGGTGGAAAAATTAATTGTGTCCAATGATTGCGGATTTGGCCGGCAAGGCTGCAACCGCGAAATTGCGTTTTACAAAGCCAGTGCCATTGCTCAAGGCGCGAACATCGTCCGCAAAGAACTTGGGCTGCCGACTACCTATGTGCCGGCTGCTGATCCGGCGTTGCAGGTGGATGTGGTGCGGGGGCGGAAGGCCACCAGCGCTTAACTATTCGCGAACAAGAAACACGTTGGACGTCACTTCCTTGCCCTTGCTTAGCTCACTGCATTTCTCAGGAGGATTTTCAACCTCCAGCATTCCAGGAGCAATCGCGTCTGTCCCGATGAATTCAGCACGAAAAGGAAAGTCCAAAGATTCGCCCGGCTTCAGCGCATCAAGTCGGCGAAAGCCGAATTTTACGTGGCGAATCCTGCGGAGAACGCTGGATAGATTTCTTGTACAATTATTGATTCGCAGTGAGCTGAGGAGACCAATAGAAATGTCCACCAAGATTGCAAGAGTGCATGCGCGGCAGGTGATGGATTCGCGCGGAAATCCGACGGTTGAGGCGGATGTCATTCTGGAGGGCGATGTACTGGGCCGCGCGGCAGTTCCCAGTGGCGCGTCCACCGGTGAGCACGAAGCGCTGGAATTGCGAGATGCGGATAAGAGCAAATATCTGGGCAAGGGCGTGTTGAAAGCGGTTGCCAATGTGAACGGCGAAATCGCCAAGGCGGTGGCGGGATTTGATGCGGCGGACCAGCGCGGGCTCGATCACAAAATGATCATGCTGGACAACACGCCGACCAAAGCGCGGCTGGGCGCGAATGCGATCTTGGCGGTTTCGATGGCCGCGGCGCGTGCTGCTGCTGCCGCGACGAAACAGCCGCTCTACAAATATCTTTCGAAATATTCCAGCGACCGCAGCGCCAATCTTTTGCCGGTGCCAATGATGAATATTTTGAACGGCGGCGCGCACGCAGACAGTTCGGTGGACTTCCAGGAATTTATGGTGATGCCGATCGGCGCGCCAAGTTTTTCGGAGGCGCTGCGCTGGGGCGTGGAAATTTTCCACTCACTGAAAGCTTCGCTGAAAAAACGCGCTTACAACACTGCGGTGGGCGACGAAGGTGGATTCGCGCCAAGCTGCAAGTCCAACGAAGAAGCGATCCAGATTGTGCTGGAAGCGATTGGCGCAGCGGGCTACAAACCGGGCGAGCAGGTGAGCATCGCGCTAGATCCGGCGTCCAGCGAATTTTTTGACAAGGCGAGCGGCAAATACGTTTTCAAAAAATCGGACAAGAGCGAGCACTCTTCGGATGAGATGGCCGCCTACTGGACCAGCTGGACGGAGAAGTATCCGATCGTTTCGATTGAAGACGGCATGGCCGAAGACGATTGGGCGGGATGGAAGACGCTGACAGAATCGGTGGGAACAAAAACGTCTAAGAAAAAGATTCAGTTGGTGGGCGACGACCTGTTTGTGACCAACACCGAACGCCTTTCGCGCGGAATTAATGATGGAATTGCGAACGCGATTCTGATCAAGCTGAATCAGATTGGTAGCGTCACCGAAACGATTGACGCGATTGAGCTGGCGCGCAAGGCGGGCTTCAACTCCATCATTTCGCATCGGTCGGGCGAGACGGAGGATACCTTCATTGCGGATTTGGCAGTGGCCACCTCGGCGGGACAAATCAAGACGGGTTCGGCTTCGCGTACCGATCGCATCGCGAAATACAATCAATTGCTGCGCATTGAAGAAGAGTTGGGTGCGGCGGCGTGCTTCCCCGGCAAAGCGATTCTTGCCTGAGGCGGTTGTTTGGCGCGTGTTTTTTTGCGACAGTCAGAAATTAGGGTTAGCTTCATGCATAGTACTATCTCTTTTTCGCCCGAATATCGCGTGCGTTTGGCCGATGCCGAAGATATCGACGCACTGGTACGGCTGATCAACGCAGCGTTCCTCGTGGAAAAGCCGATCATCGACGGCGACCGAATTGACGTGGAGAGATTGTGCGCGCTGTATGCGACGGGAAAATTTCTACTGCTCGAGGAAAATTCCGCGCTGATCAGCTGTGTTTACGTTGAGCTGAAGGAGTCGCAGCGCGGCCATATCGGACTGCTGGCGGTAGAGCCGGACCGTCAGAAAAGCGGATTGGGCCGGCGGATGATTACGGCCGCGGAGAAATATTTGAAGGAAGCGGGATGCGAATTTGCCGATCTGCGGGTGGTGAACGCACGCGCGGAACTGCAGCCGATCTACGAGAAGCTGGGCTACTCAGTAAGTGGCATCGCGCCAATTCCCGACACAATCCAAATGAAGATTCCTAGCTACTTCACGGTGATGACCAAAGACTTGCGATAATTTTCCTGACTCGAACCCCTTTTTGTTCCAATCGATGTAAACTCGCCTCGGTATCTGTTGCGAGGCCCCATGAAATTTCTGAGTACCACCGCCGCAACTTTGTTTTTGTCGCTTTCAGTGAACGCGCAAAATACGGCGACTTCCCCGGCTGCTCGGTCCGCGAATTCCGCGGCTCCCACCGCGAATGAAGTGATCGAACAAGTCAAAGCGCGCGTCGGTATTCCGTGGATGGCGCAAACTGTGGACACGTTTAAGGCCGGCGATCCAAGTACGCGGGTAACTGGGATTGCGGTGACCATGATGGCCACACTGGATGTGTTGCAGCGCGCCGCGGCCAAAGGGGAAAACCTGATCATTACGCACGAGCCGACTTACTACGATCATCAGGACACTTTCAAGCAGCTCCCGCAAGGCGAAGACGATGCGGTACTGAAAGCCAAGCGCGCGTTCATCGCGGAACATCACCTGGTCGTGTGGCGTTTCCATGACCACTGGCATCGCCGCCAGCCGGATGGCATTGAAGCAGGAAATGTGCGTGCGCTGGGCTGGGAGAAATATCAGGATCCGGCCAATCAATATCTTTTTACAATTCCAGAAACCACCGTGGAAAAACTTGCGATGGAGGTGGGTGCAAGATTGCACGCAGCGATGCCGCGCATCGCCGGGAATCGCCAGATGAAAGTGACTCGCGTTGCGTTGAGCCCCGGATTTGCAGGCGTGAAGCGCGAAACCGGCGCGCTGGAAATGCCGGACGTGCAGGTGCTGATCGCAGGTGAGACGCATGAATGGGAAACGGTGGAGTACGTCGCCGACGCGTACACCGAGGGTCTCGCGAAGGCGATGATCGTGCTGGGGCATATTTCTTCGGAGCAGATGGGAATGGATGAATGCGCGCGGTGGATGCGAACATTTGTTACCAAAGTGCCGATTGAGTTTGTGCCTGCTGCAGATTTTTGGGCGCCGCCGGCCAGCTCTAAGTCTGCGCAGTGAGTTCGTATGACTCTTTGCTAAATCTGATGGCACACCATAACAACTCTTTTCCGGAAGCCCGCATCCACTCGTTTAGAATGAGGTGGGTCCCAGCCATGTTCAAACGCCCCTGTTTTTTTCTGCCGATTTTTACCTTGTTGATGACTGGCGTGATCAGTTTCTCCGCCGGTCTTCCTTGGGACAAAGCTCCTGAGCAGTGGACACTGTCCGACATTTTTCGCATTTTGCAGGATTCGCCCTGGAGCCCTTCCCGATTTTCCATCGAGTCGAACTACACTCAACGGCGGACTGATTCGCAATCGGGCGTGGTCGGTGACGCCGCAGTGAACACGCGGAATACAGCGGTGGTTCCCGGCGTGACGCTCTCGCGCGGACATTCGTTGCCGCCGGTCACGGTGCTGTGGTGGTCGTCGAAAACGATTCGGCTGGCGGAAGCGAAACGGGTGGAAGCGCGAGCCGGCGCGAAAGGCGCGGTGGCCAAAGTGGAAGCCGAGCCCATGAAAGATTATGTATTGACGGTGGAAGGCGACGAACCGCTGCGGATTTTGCGGGATGCGCGCGAGGATTTGCACGACACCATTTTTCTGGAGCTCGAAAATGGCGGCACTCTGGATCTGGCTGTGGTGAAATTTGTGGAAGATGGAGACACCGACGTGGTGCGCACCGAATTGCATTTTTCGCGGCTGTTGAATGGCAACCCGGCGATCGATTCGGAATCGGAGAAGGTGATTTTCCATTGTCGCGCCAATGCCAAGAAAGAGATGCAGAATCGCGAGAATGCATTGTCGTTCCGCGTGGAGTTTTGTCCTCGGCTCATGAAAGCGCGCGGAGAACCGGATTTGTGATGCTTCTCGAGGTGCGCACACCCTTTGTGCTGAGTGCCGCCCCACGGTATCTTGAAAGACACGGCGCAACCTGATGCCAAAGTTCGAAAAGCACATTTTCATTTGCATGAATCAGCGCGAAGTAGGGCATCCGCGCGGCTGTTGCGATCCCACGGGCCAGGGCGAGCTGCAGCGAATTTTCAAAACAAAATTGGCCAAGCGCGGAGTAACACTGGTGCGCGCGAACAAATCGGGATGCCTGGATCAATGCGAACTTGGGCCGACGGTCGCGGTCTATCCCGAAGGCATTTTTTACGGCGGGGTGCGTCCGGAAGATGTGGACGAAATTATCGAATCCCACATTTTGAATGACCGACCGGTGGAGCGATTGCGCATTCCTGATGAACTCCTGAACACTACGCACGAAAAGAAATCGGGCGACTGAACGCACTTCGCAGAAATCCGCACTTGCGGGAATCGGCGGCGCGCGAAATAATCCTCAACTTGCGATAGCGTGCTCTCCCGTAGCACTGAAAGCTAGGCCCTTGGCAACTGCGCCTGCAAGCAATTTACCTGTTGCACCGACCGCCGATGACCCTACCATGGCGTTGCTGGTCCATGTACTGGCCATTTTTTCGGGGTTTCTGGCGCCGCTGATTTTTTATCTAGTAAAAAAAGATTCTCGCTTCGTGGCGTTTCATTCGCTGCAGGTGCTGATCTGATGCCGCGTACATGGTTGTTTTCATCGCCGGGACGTTGGTGATGTCCTTAGCATGCTCTTTTCGCTTGCCTCCAATCGACATCCCGCGCCCGGCGCTACGCCACCGTTCGCATTCTTCGGCATTTTGGGGGTGGTCTGGCTATCGGGAATTTGCGGTGGGGTGGTGAACACGATTTTGGGAATCTTCTACGCGACCAAAGCCAACAGCGGCGAATGGGCGAAATATCCGCTGATCGGCGATTTTGTTTTGAACAGGATTTTGGTAAATTAGCAATTTTCCTAATTCTTTCGGGGAGCTTATGAGACGACTCGTCGGTGTGTTGCTTGTGGTGATTGCGGTGTTGGCGGCGTCGCCTTGGCTACGTTCGGGTTCCAGTGACGAGCCGGTGCTGTCTGGATTTTCCGCGGAAGCTTCGCGCGCCGAGCGCCAGTGGGAAGATAAATTCAAGGCTATTCCGAACCCGCAATTGATGCGCGATTACATGCAGCGGCTCTCGGCGCGGCCACACAATGTTGGTACGGCGTACGACAAAGACAACGCGGAGTGGCTGGCGGTGAAGTTCAAGGAGTTCGGGCTGGACACTCACATCGAAACTTTTGAAATTTTGTTTCCGACGCCGAAAGAACGCGCTGTGGAATTGGTAGACGGCGGACCAAAATTTGTCGCGAA
>Ga0073909_10000522_pt1 | contig 12431 bp, 7 predicted proteins | sample Coa_R1_6_FD_66439 | JGI IMG/M metagenome (GOLD analysis project Ga0073909, IMG submission 66439) | Surface soil microbial communities from Centralia Pennsylvania, which are recovering from an underground coalmine fire. - Coalmine... | ecosystem: Environmental > Terrestrial > Soil > Unclassified ... | reverse complement strand
CTCGCCGAGCAGTTCGACCTGCGCGGCACCGGCGAGACCGGGCTCTCGCTCGCCTACAACCGCGCCTGCTACACGCTCCGCGCCGAGGTGCTCACGCGCGCGCTCGTGCATGCCGGCGTGTCGCCTTCCGCAGCGCGCGTGCTCGACGTCGGCTGCGGCACCGGCTTCTGGACCGAGTACTACACCGCGCGCGGCGCGCGCTACACCGGCGTGGACATCGCGCAGGTGAGCATCGATCGCCTCGCGGCCCGCTATCCCGCGCAGCGCTTCCTGCGCGCGGACGTGAGCGACGGCGTGTCCGGCGGGCCTTACGACATCGTCAACGTGTTCGACGTGCTCTACCACGTCACCGACGACGCGCGCTGGGAAGCGGCGCTCCGTCACCTCGCGGGCGCGGTGGCGCCGGGCGGGCTGTTCCTGGTCACGGATGTGTTCGCCGAGCGCGGGCGGCTGGCCGAGCACAACGTCATGCGGCCCCTGAAGCGATACATGGAAGTGCTTTCGGCACAAGGACTCACGCAAGTGTCGCTGTCGCCGACGCACGTGCTCTTGAACCGCAACCTGGGCCCGTGGCGGTTCCTGAACCGCTGGCCGGCAGGATTGCTGGCCGCGGACCGGATGCTGCTCGGCCTCGGGCTTGGGAACGACGCGGGGGCGAACAAGCTGCTCGTGTGCCGGCGCTAGGCACCGGCATCAGCCGGCTGAAGTAACCTCCGGTCATGCCACGCTTGGTCGTCATGGACGCGCTCGGTCTCGCCTACCGGTCCTACTACGCGCTCGCGCGCTGGGGTACGGACGCGAAGGGGCAGAAGCACGCGTTCCCCTCGCTCACCAACTCGCGGAAGGAACCCACCAATGCCATCTACGGGATGGCGAACCTGTTCCTCAAGTTCCGCCGCGAGCTGAAGCCCGACCTCTGGGCACTGGCGTGGGACGGCCCGGGACCCACGTTCCGACACGAGTTGTACAAGGCGTACAAGGAGCACCGGCCGGAGATGCCGGAGGAGCTCTCGGCCCAGCTCACGCCCATCGAGGACCTCGCCCGCTGCGTGGGGCTGCCGGTGATCGAGAAGCAGGGCATGGAGGCGGACGACGTGATGGCGACGCTGTCGCGGATGGGCGCCGAGGCGGGCCTCGAGGTGGTGCTCATCACCGGCGACAAGGACATGCTGCAGCTGGTGGGCGACACGGTGAGCGTGCTGGCGCCGCAGGGGAAGGGCGATGACTACGCGAGGCTCGACGCCACGGGCGTGCGCGAGCGCTGGGGCGTGCCGCCGGACCGCATCCGCGACGTGCTCGCGCTGATGGGCGACGCCACCGACGGCTATCCCGGCGTGCCCGGCGTGGGGGAGAAGACGGCGGTGGAGCTGCTCACCACGTTCGGCTCGGTGGACGAGATGTACGAGCGCCTGGGCGAGATCACCAAGCCCGCGCTCAAGCAGAAGCTCATCGAGAACAAGGCGCTCGCCTACCTCTCGCGCGAGCTCGCCACCGTGCGGCGCGACCTGGACTTGGGACTTACGCTCGAAGATCTCGCGGTGGCGCCGATCCGCCGCGATGCGCTGCTCGAGTTCGCGAAGCGCTGGGAAGTGCGGCGGCTCGAGCAGGTGGCGAACGAGCTGGGCGTGGCCGACACCGAGGCGGGAGCCCCTGCGCCCCAGCGCCCGGCGGAGCGGCGCGGCACCGCGGCCGGACCCACGCTAAGCGTGGGTACCCCGCGTACGCAGAACGGCTCATCCGAACCGGATCTCTTCGGCGTCGGCACCATCGCGCCGGACCCAGCTTCGCTGGGTACCCCAACGCCGCTCCCGCGCTCGCTCGCAGGGGCGCAAGGCGACCTGTTCGCGCCGATGGCGGCCGAGGCCGGCGTCGAGTCGGGCGAGGGCCTCGCGGAGCTCGCCGCGAGCGTGCACGAGGTGCGTGCGCGTGCGCTTCACGGGCTCGCGGTGCTGCCGGTCGCGGACGGCGACTCGCCGCGGCGCGCGAAGCTCGTGGGCGTGGCGTTCGCGGCGCGGAGCGGGCACCACTGCTACGTGCCGCTCGCGCACGAGTCGGGCCCCAACGTGAGCGCCGACCAGCTCCGCGACTGGTTCGGCCCCATCCTGATCGATCCCGCCGTGGAGAAGGTGGCGCACGACTGGAAGCGCGCGCTGCACGAGCTCGCCACCGCGCAGGTCGGGCTGCTGCGCCCGTCGTTCGACGTGCGGCTGGGCTCGTCCCTCTGCGACCCGCAGCGCGATCACTCGATCCTGGCCCTCGCCGGCGACGTGCTGGGCGTGGGGCTCGATCCGCTCGAGGCGCCCATCGTCCGCGGCCGGCCGCGGCCCGGATTCGCAGCGCTCGGCGTCGCCGCGGCCGCGGCGCGCGCCGGGCGTCTCGCCGCAGCACTGCTGCCGCTGGCGGAAGCGTTGCGCGCCCAGCTCGAGGCGCGCGAGCAGTGGAAGCTCTACCGGCGCCTCGAGCACCCGCTGATCGGCGTGCTGGCGGCGATGGAGCGCGCCGGTATCGCGCTCGATCCCGCGGTTCTCGAGAAGATGTCGGCCGAGATGACGTCGGAGATCGCCGCGCTCGAGACGAAGCTCCAGGCGCTGGCGGGCGAGCCGGTGAACCTGGCGAGCGGGCCGCAGCTCGGGAAGCTCCTGTTCGAGAAGCTGCAGCTCCCGACCGGGCGCAAGACGAAAACCGGCTGGTCCACGGACTCCGAGGTGCTCGAGGCGCTGGCGCCGCTGCACGAGTTCCCGAGGCTGCTGCTCGAATGGCGCGCGTTGACGAAGCTCAAGTCCACCTATGTGGACGCGCTGCCCGCGGCCATGGACCCGGACGACCACCGCGTGCACACCACCTACGACCAGGCGGGAGCCGCCACCGGCCGGCTCGCCTCGTTCGATCCCAACCTGCAGAACATCCCCATCCGCACGCCGCAGGGACGCGCGATCCGGAAGGCGTTCGTGGCCGCACCGGGCTGCGTGCTGGTGGGCGCCGACTACTCGCAGATCGAGCTGCGGGTGATGGCGCACCTCTCCCACGACCCGAACCTGGTCGAGGCGTTCGCCGCGGGCGAGGACATCCACGCCGCGACCGCGCGCCGCATTTTCAAGGTCACGGGCGACGTGCCGCCCGAGCTGCGCGCCCGCGCCAAGGTGGTGAACTTCGGCGTGCTCTACGGCATGGGCGCGCGGAGCCTTGCCCAGCAGATGGGGCTCGAGTTGAAGGAAGCGAAGGACTTCATCGACGGCTACTTCACCGTGTACGCGGGCGTGCGCCGCTACCTCGACGCCACGCTCGAGGAGGCGCGCGGCCGCGGCTGGGTGGCGACGCTGCTCGGCCGTCGGCGCTACCTGCCGGAGCTCCGGAGCAGCAACGGCGCCGAGCGATCGTTCGCGGAGCGCGCCGCGATCAACACGCCCATCCAGGGCTCGGCCGCGGACCTGGTGAAGCTGGCGATGCTGAGCGTGCACCGTGCCATCGCCCGGCACACCGGGGCGCGGCTCCTGCTCCAGGTCCACGACGAGCTGCTGCTCGAGTGCCCGGAGGGCGAGGCGGGCGCCGTCGCCGACCTCGTGCGCCGCGAGATGCAGGGCTGTTATCCGCTGAACGTGCCGCTCATCGTCTCGATCGGCAGCGGAAGGACGTGGTTCGATGTCCATTGACGACGCCGCGCGACGGGGCCGCGCGGCGAGTTCCGAAAAGGCCGCAGGGGTGTCGCGCGCTCGCCGCGCGAGACCGGCCGGTGCCGCGCCGTTCGTGGTCGGCATCGTCGGCCCGGCCGGGAGCGGCAAGAGCACGCTCGCGCGCGCGCTCGCCGGGCCGCACACGCGGGTGCTGGATGCGGACCGCTTCGGGCACGAGATCACCGACGGCGATCCAAGAGTGCGCGCCGCACTCAGCGCCGAGTACGGCGACTCCGTCTATCGCGCCGACGGCACGCTCGACCGCGCTCGCGTGGGCGCGCACGTGTTCACCGATCCCGCGGCGCTGGCGCGGCTCAACGCGCTCGTCCACCCACGCATCGTCGAGCGGCTGCGGGCCGGGATCGCGACGGCCGCGGGGCTCGACACCGTGGTCGTGGACGCAGCACTGCTGCTCGACTGGGGCTTCGAGCGCGAGTGCGACGCCATCGTCGCCGTGGTGGCGCCGCGTGCGCAGCAGATCGCGCGCCTGCGCCGCGCGCGCGGCTGGAGCGAGGACGAAGCGGTGCGGAGGCTTTCGACGGCGCGCAGCAACGACGCGTTCGAAGCCCTCGCCGACGACGTGGTGGTGAACGACGCGGACGAGGCTGACGCGGTGCGCGCGATGCACGACGCGGTCGGCCGGCTGCGCGCGCGGTGGGCGGCCCCATGAGCTGGCTCGATCGGCTGCGGCGCTGGTTCTCGGGGGGGAGCGCGGAGGAATCCGAGCAGCTCGCCACGCGCGCGCTGCAGCGGCTCGAGGAAGCGCTCGGCGAGAGCGACGCCGAGGTGCGCCTCGCCGGGCTGCGCGAGGCGCTGGCCATGGCGGAGCGGATCACCGACACGCGCGGCGACCAGCTCGTGCTCGAGGCCTCGCTCCACCTGGGCGAGCGGCTGCGCGCGGCGGGCGAGCGCGATCTCGCCGTGCTCCACTTCGAGCAGGCGGTGGTGCGGAGCTTCCGCGTCGCCGATCCCTTGGGCCGCCACCGACGAGCCGGCGTGCTTTCGCGCCTCGCGATCCTCGACCAGGAAGCAGGCGAGCTGCTGCGCGCGCAGGCACGCTACCGCGAGGCGCTGGAGCTCGGGCGCGACACCGACTCGCAGCAGCTCCTCGCCATGCTCACGCAGGCCGCATTCAATCTCGGGCTCCTGCTGAGCGAGAGCGGCGACGAGGCGCAGGCGGTGGAGAGCTGGGAGTCGGCGCTGGAGCTGGGCTCGCGCGCCGGGCACGCGGGCGGTTGGGACCCGGCCGCGGTCGCGGCGTTCAACCTCGGCCACCTCCACAACCGCCGCGGAGACCGCGACCGCGCGAAGCGCATGTTCGACGCCGTCGTGCGCGTGGGCGAGCCCTCGGGCACGCCGCTCGGCCGCATGGCGTGCGCCAAGGCGTCGCTTGCACTCGCGGCGATGGCGGAGCGCGAGGGACTGCTCGGCGCGCCCGAGGCGGAGCGGCAGTACGCGAGGGCGCAGCTGTTCGGGAGCTCGAGCGAGCTGCCCGAGGGCGCACTCGCGGCGCTCCAGGCGACGCTCGCGCTCGGCGAGCGGCGGGTGCACGCGGGGCGCCACCTCGAGGCCTCCAGCCAGTACCGAGACGCCCTGGTGCTGGCGTCTCGCTGCGAGCCGCAGGCCGCGGCGCGTTTCGATCTCCTGGCCCGGCTTCGGCTCGGGCAGTCGCTCGCCGAGCTGGGTGAGCGCGACGAAGCGGTGACGCTGCTCCGGCGCGTGTTCGAGGTCGGGCGGCGGATGGACGAGCCGTCTTTGCGCGAGCTCGCCGGCCAGGCCGCCTGCAACCTGCACCGCGCGCTCGGCTCGCTCGACCGCTGGGAGGAGGCGCGCGCACTCGCCGACGAGTCGCTGGCGTTCACGCGCACGCTCGAGTCCGGCACCGGGCGCGCGCTCGAGGCCGCGGCCACGTATGCGCGGGCCTTTCAAGCCCTGCACGACGGCCGTCGCGACGAGGCGCTCGCCGGGCTCGCCGACGTGGCGCGCATCGGGCGCGAGAGCGGCGTCGACGTGGGCGCGCGGATCGCGCTCGACGCCCAGCTCCTCGCCGGCCACCTGCACCGGCAGGCGGGGCGGCTCGAGGACGCCGTGCGCGCGTTCCGCGAGGCGCTCGCGAGCGTGCGCGCCGATGCCGCCTCCGGCAGCACGCCGGAGCTGGACGCCATGGCGGCCATGGCGCAGGTCAACCTCGGGCACGCGCTGCTCGGGCTCGAGCGCGGCTTCGAGGCGCGCCACGCCTACCTCGCCGCGCTCGAGCGCGGGCGCGCGAGCGGCTTGCCGAGCGGCCGCGCCGCGGCGGCGAACGCGGCGTTGAACCTGGCCTCGCTGCACGAGGGCGAGGCGGGCACGCGCGAGCGCCGCGACTGGCTCGAGGTGGCGCGTGCGCTCGGCCGCTCGAGCCACACGCCGCTCGGGCAGGAGTGCGCGACGCAGGCGGAGCGCTCACTCGCCGACCTGGACGGGGACGACGCCTCGCGCAACTGAATTGCGCGGCCCGCGGGCCGTGCGTACTGTGCACCGCCGACGTTCGGAGACGCCCCCCGTGAGAGCCCGACCATGCTGACCGCAGCCGAGCTGCACAAGCGACTGGACCAGACCCGCGCCAGCCTCGAGGGCCTGCGGAGGTACCTTTGACGTCGACGTGCTGCGCCGCGAGGTGGGCGAGCTCGAAGAGCGCATGGCGGCGCCGGGGTTCTGGGACAAGCCCGAGGACGCGCAGCGCGTCGTCTCGCGGCTGAAATCCGCGAAGCGTTCCGTCGACGAGTTCGCGGCGCGCGAGGGCAGCCTCGCCAGCGTCGCCGAGCTGCTGGAGCTGGCCGAGCACGAGGGCGACGCCGCCATGCTCGTCGAGCTCGAGCGCGAGCTGGGCACGCTCGAGACGCAGGTCGCCGGCCTGGAGACGCGGAGCCTGCTCTCCGGCGAGCACGACCGCCTGGGCGCGCTGGTGATCATCCACCCCGGCGCCGGCGGCACCGAGTCGCAGGACTGGGCGGAGATGCTGATGCGCATGTACCAGCGCTGGGCCGAGCGCCGGGGCTACGGGGTGAAGCTGCTCGACTATCAGGCCGGCGACGAGGCGGGCATCAAGGACGCCACGCTCGAGATCGACAACGAGTACGCCTATGGGTATCTCAAGGGCGAGACGGGCGTGCACCGCCTGGTGCGCATCTCGCCCTATGACGCGAACGCGCGCCGGCACACGTCGTTCTCGTCGGTGAGCGTGCTGCCGATGATCGACAACACCATCAAGGTCGAGATCGCGCCCGGCGACCTGCGCATCGACACCATGCGCGCGGGCGGTGCCGGCGGGCAGCACGTCAACAAGACCGAATCCGCCGTGCGCATCACCCACCTGCCGACCGGGCTCGTGGTGCAGTCGCAGGCGGAGCGGAGCCAGCACCGCAACAAGGACGCGGCGATGAAGATCCTGATGTCGCGCCTGTTCGTGCTGCGCGAGGCCGAGGAGCGAGCCAAGACCGCGGCGCTCGCCGGCGTGAAGAAGGACATCGATTTCGGCAGCCAGATCCGCTCGTACGTGCTGCAGCCCTACACCATGGCGAACGACCACCGCACCGAGACCAAGCTGCCCGACGTGCACCGCGTGCTGGACGGCGACCTCGACCCGTTCATCGACGCCTGGCTCAAGAGCCAGCAACCGAAGAAGGAGCCCGCGTGATGCCCACGACGACGGTTCCCACCCACATCTTCCGCGAGTACGACATCCGCGGGCTGCACGCCACCGAGCTCTCCGATCCCACCGCGGAGGCCGTGGGCCGCGCGTTCGCGACCCGCATCCGCGCCGAGGGCGGCACGCGCGTGGCGCTCGGCCAGGACGTGCGCCCGTCCTCGGAGCGGCTCGCACGCGCCGCCGAGCGCGGCATGATCGCCGCCGGCCTGGCGGTCGAGCGCGTCGGCGTCGTGCCCACGCCGGCGCTGTACTTCGCGGTTGCGCAGCGCGGGCTGGACGGCGGCATGCAGATCACCGGCAGCCACAACCCGCCCGAGTTCAACGGTTTCAAGATGACGAAGAGGAAGCTGCCGCTCTACGGCCCGGAGATCCTCGAGATGCGCCGCGCCATCCAGGCCGGCGAGCTGGCCTCCGGCGCCGGCGGCTCGTGGAGCGACAAGCCGATCATGGACGCGTACCGGGCCATGCTCATCGAACGATGCTCGAGCGCGAAGGGCTTGAACGTGGTCATGGACTGTGGAAACGGCTGCGCCGGCACCGTCGTACCGCAGGTGTTCGAAAAGATGGGCCACACCGTGACCCCGCTCTTCGCCGAGCTGGACGGGCGCTTCCCGAACCACCTGCCCGATCCCACCGTGCCGGCGCTGCTCGTGGACCTGCAGCGGAAGGTGAAGGAGACCGGCGCCGACCTGGGGATCGGCTTCGACGGCGACGCCGACCGGATCGGCGCGGTGACCGCCTCGGGCCGCATCGTCTGGGGCGACCAGCTGCTGGCGCTGTTCGCGCGCGACGTGCTCACGCGCGTCCCGGGCGGCACGATCGTGTTCGACGTCAAGTGCTCGCAGGCGCTCTCCGAGGACATCGCCGCCCACGGCGGCAAGCCGCTGATGTGGAAGACCGGGCACTCGCTCTTGAAGAAGAAGCTCGCCGAGACGGGCGCGCCCCTGGCGGGGGAGATGAGTGGGCACATGTTCTTCAGCGAGGGCTACTTTGGATATGACGACGCGCTGTTCGCCGCCGGCCGGCTGCTGCGCTACGTCGCCTCGACGGGGAAGACGCTCGAGCAGCTGGTGGCGAGCCTGCCGCAGTACTTCTCCACGCCCGAGATGCGGCTCGCGTGTCCGGAGGAGCGCAAGTTCCAGGTGCCGGACCTCCTCAAGTCGGAGTTCGCCGCCAAGTATCGCGTCATCGACATCGACGGCATCCGCGTCGAGTTCGGCGACGGCTGGGGGCTCGTGCGCGCCTCGAACACGCAGCCGGTGCTGGTGGTGCGCTTCGAGGCGCGGACCGAGAAGCGCCTCGCCGAGATCCGCGACACGATGATGGGCGCGCTGAAGCGGGTGGGGGTGGAGGACGCGCCGGTCGCCCACTGACGGCATCGAGCCTCGCCTCGCGCGTGCGCGTCCGCTGCCGCGCACGTTCTACGCCCGCGGGCCGCGCTCGCTCGCGCGCGCGCTGCTCGGCCGCGTGCTCGTGCACGACGATCCGCGCGCCGGCCGCCTCGCCGGGCTGATCGTGGAGACCGAGGCGTACGGCGGTGCCGACGACCCCGCGAGCCACGCCCACCGCGGCGAGACCCCGCGCAACCGCGTCATGTTCGGCCGGCCCGGCGTCGCCTACGTCTACTTCACCTACGGCATGCACCACTGCTTCAACGTCGTCTGCGGCGCGGTGGGGGACCCCTCGGCGGTGCTGGTGCGCGCGTTGGAGCCGGTGCTGGGGCTCTCTGCCATGCGCCGCCGGCGCCCGGGCGCAGACGCTGCGCGCGTGGCGCGTGGTCCCGGCTCGCTCGCCCGCGCGCTGGGCCTGGACCGCGGCCACGACGGTGCTGACCTCACCCGCGGCCCGCTGTGGATCGCGGACCTGCCGCCGCGCCGGCTCGGACGCCCGATCGGCCGCGGTCCGCGCGTGGGCATCACCCGCGCCGCCGAGCGGCCGTGGCGATACTGGCTGATCGGGAGCGCCGCCGTGTCCTCGGGGCCCACGTACAAGCGCCGTTGACACCCCGGCGATGCATTCCTAGAATCCGCGCGCCCTTCGGCGACCGTGCGTGCTTTCGCCTCTTCAAGGCGGAAGCCCGTTTTCTTGCCATGCGCACGGGCTCGCCGACCTGCCCGAGAGCGATGAAAGGAGTGGTGGATGAGGTTTCCGCGCTGGGCCGCGCCGCGCGTGGTGTTCGCTTCGTGGCTGGCCCTGATGCTCTACGTCCCCACCGCGTCGGCTCAGTTCTTCGCTCCCGCGCTCCGCACGCTCGACATCGACACCGAGCAGCTCTCGCGCAGCGCGCGCCTGCTCGGCATGGGCGGGCTGACGCTGGTGGTGCCCGACCACAACACCACGTACTCGCTCTGGGACATGGCCCGCATCCCGGTCGCGATCACCAACGACGACAGCACGTCCACCGTGGACCTGGATCCGGGCTCGGACGCGCTGTCCGCGGTGCACACGCTCGCCGACGGGCGTGAGCGACAGAACCTCGCCGCGCGCCGCACCGGCTCGGGGATCGAGGCGGTGTACCGGAGTCGCGAGTCGGGCGGCGGGTTCGGCTACGTCGGCGACTTGAGCAACCTGCGCTACGACCAGCCCGTCACCGCGGGAGCGGAGCTGCGGCAGAGCGTGCTGCGCCCGGCCGGCACCGCGATCCTCACCGGTGTCGTGCCGCGCTTCTTCCATCGCCGTCTGCAGTGGGGACTCCACCTGCGCTTCCTCAACGAGACCGTGGACCGGCAGTACCGCGAGATCGTGAGCAACGCCGCGGGCGAGTACATCGACCTCGGCGGCGGCGAGCTGCCGCCGCCCACCGAGTTCGTGCTCACCTCACTGGACGTGAACACCACGGCGTACGGCCTCTCGACGTCGTACACGCTCGGCAAGTCCACGCACATCGCGCTCGGCATCGAGCACGAGAACGATCGCTTCAAGGGCACGAACGCTCTCGACAAGTCGACCTACGAGACCGACGAGACGCGGCCGTACTGGAACGGACAGGCCGCGATCGTCGGCCAGATCGGTCACACGTTCGAGTGGGGCGTGAACGGCATCGGCCGCGTTTCGAATTCGGAGGTCGACTGGCGGTTCACGATCTCGAATGGCGTCGGAGCCGTGCCGCTCGCGGGCCGAGGCAACATGCTGTCCCGCGACGAGAAGTCGAGCGAGATGCAGGCGCGGGCGCGCTGGACGCCGGGCAAGACCGGGCGGACTGTCGTCTCGGGCGAGATGCATACGGCGGCAAGCAAGATCCTCACCGATCCGCCGAACGCGGACGACGCGACCTCGCTGAACCGATTCATCAACGACGCGTACCACAGCAATACGCCGGCCGCCGCGGGGTTGACCCTGCCGGACAGCATCATCCACGGCGAGACGCGGCGGTACGCGGTGGGCTGGAGCGGCGGGGTGTCGCACCGGTTCACGAGCAACACGGTCGGCGTCGAGTACCACTGGTCGCGCGACTTGAGCACCACCCAGCAGCTGGGGGACGGCCCGCGGCGTGTCGACTGGGACATCCGCGGCGGGCTCGAGCATCCGCTCGGCAAGGTGATCACCGGCCGGCTCGGATACCAGTACCACTCGGTGGACGAGGACGAGTTCACGACCGGCAACGAGTTCAAGGCGAACGCGTTCTCGCTCGGGCTCGGCTACGCGCCGCCCGGGGCGATCTGGACGCTCGAGTCCGGCTACCGCGTCGAGTTCCGCACCCAGGACTTCAACGACCCGACCGACGAGCGCCAGAGCCGCCAGAACCTGGGGATCGAGGTCCTCTGGAAGTTCTGACCACCGATCGGGCTGCCCGACCCTCAAGGGCGGGCGGCGGCCAGGGATGGCGAGGGCGTCACGGGCGCGTTCGTCACAAGGACCTTGACGTCGGCGGGACGTCGTCCGATATTACGGGGGACGGGCGTATTGCACCCTTTCTGGGCCTTGGGCCGATGGGTGCCTTTCCGCGCAACTGCGCGTGCGTTGCCCGCGAGCCACTCCACCCCTTCGGCTCGAAGCCTGCCACGACCCGCGTCGGCGTCCCGGCACGCTGGATGGCGCCGGAACTCGCGTCTCGCGAACGACTTGGCATGTGGAATCCATTGACAGGACAAAGGCTTGTTGGCACTTTCCATCGGTTCCTCCAGCCAGGCCGGCATCTCGGGTCCATCCGACCGAAGGTTTCATAGGGGAGGGCTCCCGCACATGGTCCGCACAGTCCACCGCACCTTGTCAGCCCTGATCGCCGCGGCGGCGATCCTGGGGTCGGCTGTGTGCGCGCACGCACAATCCAAGCCGGCGGCCCCGGCGCCCGCGAGCGCGGCCAAGCCCGCTGCCGCGCCGAGTGCAGCACCCGCGGCGGCCAGCGGTCGCGTCACCGGGCGTGCGCTCGAGAAGGGCCATGAAGCCGTGCCCTTCGCCAACGTCATCATCCTCGGTACGAAGCAGGGCACGATGACGGACGAGACGGGCGCGTTCGTGATCCCCGGCGTGCCCGTCGGCACGCAGCAGGTGCAGCTCCAGGCCATCGGCTACGACAAAGTCATCCAAACGGTGCAGGTCAACGCCGGCCAGACCGCGGTGGTGAACTTCGAAGTCGGCTCCACCAAGGTGGTGAAGGATCTCGAGACGATCGAGGTGCGCGCGGAGAAGCGCATCGACACCAAGTCGTCGACGACGAAGCAGTCGATCTCGGCCGAGAAGCTGAAGGAGATCCCCGTCGACAACCTGAGCCAGGCCGTGGCGACGAAGGCCGGCGTCGTGGCGCAGGGCGGCGAGCTGCACTTCCGCGGCGGCCGCGGCGGCGAGGTGAAGCTGCAGCTGGACGGCGTCGAAGCCACGGACCCCGCGTTCGGTGGCAGCGCCAACATCGCGAACCTGGCCGTCGGCGGCGCCGACGTGATCTCGGGCGGCTTCGACGCCGAGTACGGCAACGCGCTCTCCGGCATCGTCAGCGTGTCCACGAAGGAAGGCACGAACCGGCTCGGCGGCGAGGTGCGCTGGGACACCGACCGCTTCGGTGACCCGACCAAGACCTACGACAACTACGACCGCTTCACGTTCGGTTTCGGCGGCCCCACGCCGGTGAAGAACCT
>Ga0073909_10000520_pt1 | contig 12464 bp, 10 predicted proteins | sample Coa_R1_6_FD_66439 | JGI IMG/M metagenome (GOLD analysis project Ga0073909, IMG submission 66439) | Surface soil microbial communities from Centralia Pennsylvania, which are recovering from an underground coalmine fire. - Coalmine... | ecosystem: Environmental > Terrestrial > Soil > Unclassified... | reverse complement strand
GGCGGGGAACGTCGCAATCTCCGATACGGTGGGCTTCATCCGCGATCTTCCGCACACCCTGGTCGCGGCCTTCCGGGCGACCCTCGACGAGGCGACACACGCGGACCTCCTGGTGCACGTGGTCGATGCGGCGAGCGATGCCCGCGAGGCGCAGATCGTGGAGGTCGACAAGGTTCTGGTCGAGATCGGCGCGAGCGCCGTTCCCCGGCTGCTGGTGTGGAACAAGATCGACCGCAACGGCCTGCAGCCGGGAGTCGACCGGGGCGAATATGATAGAATTCTGCGCGTTCGTCTAAGCGCAAAAACGGGCAGCGGCGTGGATGGTCTGCGCCGTGCTCTGATCGAGGCGGCAGCCTCGAGGACATCTCCGGCGGGCCCGCCAAATTCGATGGACGTACAGCGCCAAGCGGCCGAAGCTTAGGGGCTGCCGGGGCGGGGATGTGGTTTGCGCGGAGCCTGGGATTCTTATGTCACTGAACGACCCGCAGTGGGGCAAGCGAGGCGGTGGTAACGAGGGCCCGCCAGATCTCGACGAGATGTGGCGCAACTTCAACCGCAAGCTGAACGGCCTGTTCAGCCGGCGTGGCGGAGGCGGCTCCGACCCCGGCGAGCCGCCGAGCATGCGTCAGCTCGGTGGAGGGGCCGGCCTGATCTGCCTGGTGGTGCTCGTCGCGTGGCTCGCGAGCGGCTTCTACATCGTCGTCGAAGGCCAGCGGGGCGTCGTGCTCACCTTCGGCAAGTTCTCCGAGGTCACCGGTTCGGGCCTGCGCTGGCGGATCCCGTATCCGATCCAGAGCCACGAGATCGTCAACCTCGCGGGCGTGCGCACGATCGAGGTGGGCTACCGCAACAACGTCAAGACCAAGGTGCTCAAGGAATCGCTGATGCTGACTGACGACGAGAACATCGTCGACATCCAGATGGCGGTCCAGTACACGATCAGAGACGCGAAGGATTTCCTGTTCAACAACCGGCAGCCCGAGGACGCGGTGCTGCAGGCGGCCGAGACCGCTTTGCGCGAGGTCGTCGGCAAGAGCAAGATGGATCAGGTGCTCAATCAGGGTCAGGCGGTCGTCGCCAAGACCCTGCCGATCATGCAGGAGATACTGGACCGCTACAAGACCGGCATCCTGATCAGCAACGTGAACGTCCAGAACGTGCAGCCGCCCGAGCAGGTCCAGGCGGCGTTCTACGACGCGGTGAAGGCGAACCAGGATCGCGAGCGCCTCAAGAACGAGGGACAGTCGTATTTCAACGACGTGGTCCCCAGGGCGGCCGGCGTCGCGTCGCGGCTGCTGCTCGAGGCCGAAGGCTACAAGCAGCGGGTGATCGCGAATTCGGAAGGTGATGCCTCGAGGTTCCGGCAGATCCTCGTCGAATACAACAACGCGCCGCAGGTGACACGGGAACGGATGTACCTCGACACCATGCAACAGATCCTGGCGAGCACGTCGAAAATCCTCATCGACGCCAAGGCGGGAAGCAACCTGCTGTATCTGCCGCTCGACAAGATCGTGCAGATGTCGGGGGCGGCGCTGCCCGAATCGTCCGGCTCTTCCCGGTCCTCGCAGGTTCCGGAGGCGTCGGCGCAGCCGGAAAGCGGCGCGCGCTCGCGCGATACCCTGCGCGGACGCGAGCGGGGAGACCGGCCATGAGCAGCCGGACAGGCGTCGTCATCGCGCTCCTGGTGGGAGCGCTTCTCCTGCTCAGCATGTCGGCGTTCGTGGTCGACCAGCGGCAGCGGGCCATCGTGTTCCAGCTCGGCGAGGTCAAGGACGTCGTCGGGGATCCGGGGTTGCACTTCAAGTGGCCGCTGATCCAGAACGTGCGCTATTTCGACACCCGCATCCTGACCTGGGACGACCCGGAGCCGCAGAGCTTCATCACGGCCGAGAACAAGCCGGTCCTGGTCGACGCGTTCGTCAAGTGGCGCATCATCGACGCGAAGACGTACTACGTTTCGGTGGTTTCATCGGGCGGCGACGAGGTCGCGGCGGCGCGGCGGATCAACCAGACCGTGGCCGGCCTTCTGCGGGAAGAATTCGGGAAGCGCACGGTCCACGACGTGGTATCGGGCGAGCGCCACGAGATCATGAACACGGTGCGCGACAAGGTCGACCAGGACGTGCGTTCGCTCGGCATCCAGGTCGTGGACGTCAGGTTGAAGCGCGTCGATCTTCCCCAGGAAGTCAGCGCCGACGTCTACCGGCGGATGGAATCCGAGCGCAAGCGTGTCGCCTCGGAGCTGCGCTCGACCGGGGCCGCCGAGGCGGAGAAGATCCGCGCGGACGCGGACAAGCAGCGCGAGGTCATCATCGCGCAGGCGTATCGCACCGCGCAGCGCGTCCAGGGCGAGGGCGACGCCAAGGCGACGGCCACCTATGCGCGCGCGTTCAAGGAGAACCCGGAGTTCTACTCCTTCTACCGCAGCCTCGAGGCCTATCGCGCGAGCTTCAAGAACAAGAGCGACGTGCTGGTGCTGGATCCCAATTCGGAGTTCTTCAAGTACTTCAAGAACCCGGGAAGGGGCGGCAAGTGAATGGGCACGACCTTCATCATGGCGGTCGCCCTGATGCTGATCATCGAGGGCGTGCTCCCGTTTCTCCTGCCGACCCTGTGGCGCGATACGTTCCGCCGCATCACGGAGTTCACTGACGGGCAGATACGGTTCTTCGGGCTGTCGTCGATGCTGGTCGGCCTGCTGATTCTCTATTTCGTCCGCTAGGCGCGCGATGCGCAACTGGCTCCTCCCGGAAAATCTCGAAGACATCCTGCCCCCGCAGGCGCAGCGCATCGACGCGATGCGTGCGACCGTGCTCGGCCTGTTCCGCGTCCACGGCTACGAGCTGGTCATTCCGCCCATGCTCGAGTACATGGAGTCGCTGCTCACGGGGACCGGCCACGACCTGGATCTGCGGACCTTCAAGCTCGTCGACCAGCTCTCGGGAAGGATGATGGGCGTGCGCGCCGACATCACGCCCCAGGTGGCGCGCATCGACGCGCACCTGCTGAACCGGAAGGGGATTGCGCGCCTCTGCTACGCGGGCAGCGTGCTCCTCACGCGGCCGCGGGGGCTCGACTCGACCCGCGAGCCCCTGCAGATCGGCGCGGAGATCTACGGCCACTCCGGAATCGAGAGCGACCTCGAGATCCAGCAGCTTCTCGCCGATTCGCTCGCGGCCTGCGGCATTTCGGGAGCGCGCCTGGATATCGGGCACGTGGCCGTGTTTCGGGCGATCTGTCGGCGCGGCGGAGTCGGCGCCGAACTGGAGTCGGATCTGTACGAAGCCCTTCAGGCGAAGGACCTGCCGGCACTGCGGGCGGTTACGAAATCCCTGTCAAAGACGACGCGCGGTGCCTTGTTCGCACTCCCGGAGCTGTACGGCGACGGCGCGGTGCTCGAGCGCGCGCGGCGCGCGCTGCCCCGGTATCCGGAGATCGATCGCGCGTTGCGCGATCTCAAGGCGCTCTCCCGGAACGGCAGGATCCCGGTGTCGGTCGATCTGGCCGATCTTCGCGGCTATCACTATCACAGCGGCGTCGTGTTCGCGGCCTACGCGCCGGGCGTCGCCAACGCGATCGCGCTCGGCGGCCGTTACGACGAAGTCGGCAAGGCGTTCGGACGCGCGCGGCCGGCGACCGGATTCAGCATGGACCTGCGCGATCTCGAGCGCGCCGCGCCGGCAGGCGACGGTGCGGCCGCGATCCGCGCGCCGCACTCGGCCGACCCGGGCCTCGCCGCCGCGATCCGCAAGCTGCGCGACGCGGGGGAGATCGTTGTCGTACGACTGCCCGGGCACGCGTCGGACCCCGTGGCGCCGGAATGCGACCGCGAGCTCGCGAAGCGTGGAGGCAAGTGGCTCGTGAGAAAGCTCAAGTGATGGGCAAGAACGTCGTAGTGATCGGCACTCAGTGGGGCGATGAGGGCAAGGGCAAGGTGGTCGACTGGCTCACCGACCACGCCCAGGGCGTGGTGCGCTTCCAGGGCGGGCACAACGCCGGCCACACGCTGGTGATCGGCGGCAAGAAGACCGTGCTGCATCTCGTCCCGTCGGGCATTCTCAGGAAGAGCGTCACCTGCTACATCGGGAACGGCGTCGTGCTCTCGCCGCGCGCGCTGATCGAGGAGATGGACGAGCTGGAGCGCGCGGGTGTCGAAGTCGCCTCCCGGCTGCGCGTGTCGGAGGCTTGTCCGCTGATTCTGCCGGTCCACGCGGCGCTCGACGTGGCGCGCGAGTCGGCGCAAGGCGCGGCGAAGATTGGCACGACGGGCCGGGGCATCGGGCCGGCGTACGAGGACAAGATCGCGCGCCGCGCGATCCGTGTGCGCGACCTCATGGTGCCCGAGCGCTTCTCGGCGAAGCTCGAGCCGCTCATGGATTTCCACAATTTCGTGCTGACGAAATATCTCGCGGCGAAACCCGTGGATTTCGCGAAGACGCGGGACGAAGCGCTGGCGCTCGCGCCGCGCCTTGCACCCATGGTGGCCGACGTATCGCGTGAGCTGCATCAGGCCGTCGGCGACGGCAGGAATCTGCTCTTCGAGGGCGCGCAGGGGGCGCTGCTGGACATCGACCACGGTACCTACCCGTACGTGACTTCGAGCAACTGCGTCGCGGGTACTGCGGCGGTCGGCGCGGGGATCGGGCCGCAGATGCTCCACTATGTGCTCGGTATCACGAAGGCCTATGCGACGCGAGTTGGGTCCGGTCCTTTTCCCACAGAGCTCGCGGACAGCACCGGGGAGCTGTTGCGCGCGCGCGGCCAGGAATTCGGCGCCACCACGGGCCGCCCGCGCCGCTGCGGGTGGTTCGACGCGGCCGCGCTCAGGCGCTCGATCCAGATCAACGGCGTCTCGGGCCTTTGCATCACCAAGCTCGACGTGCTCGACGGCATGGACGAGGTGATGCTCTGCACGGGCTATCGTATCGACGGAAAGCCCGAGGATTTGCTGCCCCTCGGGGCCGAGGAGGCCGCGCGCTGCGAGCCTGTATACGAGAGGCTCCCGGGCTGGAAGCAGAGCACGGTGGGCGTCAATGCCTACGACCGGCTGCCCGCGCGGGCGCGCGAATATCTCGAGCGGCTGCAGGCGGTGTGCGGCGTGGCCGTGGACATGATCTCGACCGGCGCGGACCGCAACGAGACCATCGTCCGGCGCCACCCGTTCCACTGAAAGGAGAGAACGTGCTCGACGGGGTCGTGCCGTTTCCGCCGGAGTTCGCCAAACGCTACCGGGAGGAAGGCTACTGGCGCGACCTGTCGATCGCCGGGGAATTCGCCCCGGTCTTCAAGCGCTACGCGGAGCGCGTCGCGGTCGTCGATCGCGGGACGAAATTCACCTACGCCGAGATCGACCGGGTCTCCGACCGCCTCGCACTGAATTTTCTCGACGCGGGCCTCGCGCCCCTTGACCGGGTGGTGGTGCAACTGCCCAACGTGGTTGAATTTGTCTTTCTCTACTTCGCGCTGCAGAAGATCGGCTGCATTCCCATCGCCGCGCTCGCCACCCACCGCTTTCTCGAAGCAAGCCAGTTCGCGAAGCTCTCCGGGGCCGCCGCGTGCGTTACGCCCGACCGGCACGGCGACTTCGATTACGCCGACATGGTCGGTCGCGTGCGGTCTGAAACCCCATCGGTAAAACTGGGAATCGTCCTGGGCAACGCACCCCCGGGGTTCCTTTCGCTCGGGGAGCTCATTTCCCGCGAGCCGAAAAGACGGCCCGAGGAACTGCGCGCGCTGAGAATCGACCCCACCGATCCGGCGATCTTCCAGCTCTCGGGCGGCACGACCGGGGTGCCCAAGCTGATCCCGCGCACGCACAACGACTACGCTTACAACTCCAGGCTCGCCGCGGACGTGTGTGCGGTCACGGGCGACTCGGTGCTGCTGCTTGCGCTGCCGATCGCGCACAACCTGCCGCTCGCCTGCCCCGGGTTGCAGGGCTACCTGATGCGGGGCGGGAAGGTGGTCCTGTCCGCGAGCACCAGGCCTGAGGATCTGTTCCGGTTGATCGAGGAGCAGCGGGTGACGCATCTGAAGGTGGTGCCGGCGCTCCTCATCCGTCTCATCAACGACCCCGCAATCGGAAAATACGACCTGTCGTCGCTCGCCGTCATTCAAAGCGGCGGGCAGCGCATGCAACCCGAGGTGCGCCTGCGCACCAAGGAGCTCATCCCGAGCGTCACGGTGCAGGAGAACTTCGGCATGTCCGAGGGGATGCTCTTCTTCGTGCGCCTCGACGACCCCGAGGAGGTGCGGTTGGATACGTGCGGCCGGCCGCTCTCGCCCGACGACGAGGTGAGGCTGGTAGACGAGGAGGGCAGGGAAGTCGCACCCGGTGAAGTCGGCGAACTCACCTGCCGCGGGCCGTATACGCTGCGCGGCTACTACGGCGTTCCCGAGTACAACGCCCGCCAGTTTACCCCGGACGGTTTCTATCGCTCGGGCGACCTGATGCGCCGGCACCCGTCCGGCAACTACGTCGTCGAAGGCCGGAAGAAGGACCTCATCAACCGCGGCGGCGAGAAGATCAGCGCGGAGGAGATCGAGAACCTGATCCTCGCGCACCCGGCGGTTCAGAACATCGCTTGCGTTCCCATGCCCGACCCGCACCTGGGTGAGAAGATGTGCGCCTGCGTGATCCCGAAGGCGGGCCGCAGCCTCAGCCTCGAGGAGCTGATCGAGTATCTCAAGCAGAAGGAGATCGCCAAGTTCAAGCTGCCCGAGCGGCTCGAGATCCTCTCGGACTTCCCGGTCTCGACTTTCGGCAAGGTGTCGAAGAAGGCGCTGGGCGAGATGGTGGCCGCGAAATTGCAGCGGGAGAGCGCGGCGTGAGGATCATCGATCTGCACTGTTACCCGGGGACGAAGGAATGGATCGCCTGCCAGGGGCCTTACGTGGACGCGCTCGCCAAATACTGGAAGCGCGATTGGGTCGGCAAGCTGGAAGACGAGGTGGTGAAGGAGTTCGAAGGGGCCGCGGTCGAAGCCTGCCTGGTCGCGCTCGACCTGGAATCGACGATCAGGACAGAGCCGGTCGGCAACGACTACGTGCACGCGATGTGGAAGCGCCACCCGAAGCGCATCATCCAGTGCTGGGGCGCGCTTGATCCGCTCAAGAAGGACGTCGTGAAGGAAGCGCAGAAGGCGGTGAAGCAGTACGGTTTTCTCGGCTTTCATTTCCATCCGATCATGCAGCATTTCGCGGTGGACGATCCGCGTGCGCGCGCGATGTTCGAAGCGATCGATTCGCTGGGTGCGGCCGTGATGATCGATGTGGGCACGACCGGCATGGGTGCCGGAATGCCAGGCGGCCACGGTGCGATCATCCGGCACGCGCATCCCGCCTCGATCGACAAGCTCGCCGCCGATTTCCCCAACCTGAAGATCGTGATGGCGCATCCGGGCTGGCCGTGGGTGGACGAGACCACCGCAGTGGCGCTGCACAAGGGCAACGTCTATTGGGAGATGTCGGGCTGGGCGCCGAAGTATTTCCCCGGCAACCTCAAGGTCGACATGCGAGGCCGGCTGCAGGACAAGATCATGTTCGGCAGCGACTATCCGAGCATGCCGTACGAGCGCATCCTGAAGGAGTGGCGGGAGCTCGGCTACTCCGACGCGGTGATGGAGAAAATCTTCCACGGCAACGCCGAGCGCGTTCTCGGACTCTAGGAGGCCTATGGCGACGAAGCAGGCTGCATTGGTGACCGGAGCGGCAAGCGGCATCGGGCGCGCCGCGGCGCTCGCCCTGGCGCGCGCCGGCTACGACGTCGCGATCAACTACAGCCGCAGCGACGCAGCCGCCAAGGCCGTCGCCGATGAAGCGAAGAAGATCGGAGCAAAGGCGCTGCTATTGCGCTGCGACGTCGCCGACGAGGCCGGCGTGCGCGCGATGCTCAAGACGGTCCAGGAGCAGTTCGGGCGCCTGGACGTCCTCATCAACAACGCGGGTACCACCGCCGCGTGGAAGCCGAAGGACCTGGAGAGCCTGTCGCTCGAGGACTGGGACCGCGTGTTCGCGGTAAACGTTCGCGGCCTGTTTCAGGTGACGCGCGCCGCGGTGCCGCTCCTGCGCGCCGCCAAGGGCTGCATCGTCAATACCGCGAGCATCGTGGGCCTGCGGCCCGGGCCGCAGCCGCTGCCCTACGCGGCGAGCAAGGCCGCGGTCGTCAATCTGACCAAGACCCTCGCGTACAACCTGGGGCCGGATATCCGCGTCAACGCCGTGGCGCCGGGCTGGATGGAGGGCGACTGGATGGAGCGGATGCTGAAAGACAAGTACGAAGAGCTGATGAGCAAGCGCGCCAAGGCGACGCCGCTCAAGCGCTGCGTCACCGCGGAAGACGTCGCGGAGACGATGATGTCCCTGGTTCAATCGAACCGCTTCGTGACCGGCGAAGTGATCGTAATCGACGGCGGATTCGCGAGCTCGACTTGACCGGGGAGTATTTCAGGTATTACAGACTTGCTGCCGAGGAGCGGCCTCGCCACATTCGCAAGCACACTGTTAGTTCAATGGCTTACACGATCTCACTATGTGCGCAAACGCACAGAAGCCGTTGAAGCAGACGAGCATGATTCAGATGGGTGTCTCTGTCTCCCTTTCGTTGGAGCACCCGAAGTAACTTGGGCCCGGCAGCGGCAGTCCCGTTCCGGGCCTTATTTTTGGCTGCTACCAATCCTCCACGCGCCCGATTTGGTGCTAGCGGTAGTGAAAGCTGGTAAGGTTACGCCCGAGAATGTGCTGGCGGAAATCCGAAAGCGTGGAACAAAACTAGGCGGTTTGTTTATCCCGGCTAGCGTAAGGTTGGTGCCGAGGAAGGGACTCGAACCCCCACAGTGTTGCCACCGCTAGGACCTGAACCTAGTGCGTCTACCAATTCCGCCACCTCGGCGAAAGGGCCGTGCCAGTTCCGGTCTTCAGCCCGCGCGCGGATTCTATAGGAAAGCTGCGATTTGTCAATGAGAAAGCGGAACGATAGCCGCGCGTCCGACCCTCATCGCGAGAGGGAAGCCACCCGCTACGAGAATCCCATAGCGAGCCGCGAGTTCATCCTGCAGACGCTCGCCGAGGCGGGCGTGCCCCTCACCGACGGCGAGCTGGCGCAGCGCCTGGCGATCAAGGCTAGCGAGCGCGAGCCATTCGAGCGGCGCCTCGCGGCGATGGAGCGCGAAGCCCAGATCGTGCGCAATCGCAAGGGCGCGATCCTGGTCGCGCAGAAGTTGCACCTCGTCGCCGGCCGGGTCGAGGGTCATCCCGAAGGATACGGCTTCGTCGTTCCCGAGGAGGGCGAAGACCTGTACCTCGCCCCGCATGAGATGCGCAAGGTGCTCCACGGCGACCGCGTGGCCGTGCGCGAATCCGGAACCGACCATCGCGGCCGCGCCGAGGCGAAGATCGTCGAGGTGATCGAGCGCGTCAATACGAGGGTCGTCGGGCGGCTGCGCCGCGAGCAGGGCATCCTGTTCGTCCAGCCCTCCGAGCGGCGCATCAGCCAGAACATCCACGTCGCCGCGGAGGACGCCGCCGGCGCACGCGCGGGGCAGGTGGTGGTCGCCGAGCTGACCGCCCAGCCCGACGGCCGCACTGAGCCGGTCGGCCGCATCGTCGAGGTTCTGGGCGACGCGGCCGATCCCGGAATCGAGATCGAGATCGCGCTCCGCAAGCACGATCTGCCCTTCAAGTTCTCCGCGGCCGCCGAGCAGGTCGCGGCGAAGTATCCCGATGCGCCGCGACAAGGCGATCTCGCCGGCCGGGAGGACCTGCGCCCGCTCGAGCTGGTGACCATCGACGGCGAGACCGCCAGGGATTTCGACGACGCGGTGTATTGCGAGAAAACCAAGGATGGGTTCCGGCTCATCGTCGCGATCGCCGACGTCAGCCACTATGTGCGCGACGGCGATGCGCTCGACGCGGAGGCGCGCGAGCGCGGCAATTCCGTCTATTTTCCCCGCCGTGTGATCCCGATGCTGCCCGAGCGGCTGTCGAACGGGCTGTGCTCGCTCAATCCGGACGTCGAGCGCCTGTGCATGGCGTGCGACATGTCGATCGGTCCGAAGGGCCAGATCGGCAAGTACCGTTTCTACCCGGCAGTGATGCGTTCGCGGGGGCGGCTCACGTATACAGCGGTCGCGGCGGCGCTGGCGAACCCGCAGGGCGAGGGCGGACGCGCCCTGAAAGGCCTGCTTCCCCGGCTGCAGCTCCTCGATCAGCTCTTCAGGGCATTGCTCAAGGCGCGCGAGGAGCGCGGCGCAATCGACTTCGAGACGATCGAGACGCAGTTCATCTTCGACAAGGACAACCGGCTGCTGCGCATCGACCGCGTCGAGCGGAACGACGCCCATCGCATCATCGAGGAGTGCATGCTCGCGGCGAACGTCTGCTCGTCGGATTTCCTCTCCTCGCGCGAGCACCCGGCTCTGTACCGCGTTCACGAGGGCCCGACCCCGGTGAAGCTCAAGGCTCTGCGCGAATTCCTCAAGGGGTTCGGACTGCAGCTCGCGGGGGGCGACAAGCCGACGGCGAAGCACTACGCGAAGCTCCTCGAGACCGTGCGGAAGCGGCCCGATGTGCAGCTGCTGCAGACCGTGCTGCTGCGATCCCTGCAACAGGCGCAATACAGCCCCGAGAACGTCGGCCACTTCGGCCTCGCCTACGAGCATTACACGCACTTCACCTCGCCGATCCGGCGGTATCCCGACCTGCTCATCCATCGTTCGATCAAGGCGGCGCTCGGTGGAGGCCGCTACAAGCCGGGCAATTGGACTGACCTCGGCGCGCATTGCTCGCAGACCGAGCGCCGCGCCGACGAAGCGACGCGCGAGGTCGCGTCCTGGCTCAAGTGCTACTACATGCGCGACCGCGTCGGGGAGGAGTTCGAAGGATCGGTCTCGGCGGTGACCGGGTTCGGCATTTTTGTTGCGCTCGACGATTTCTACGTCGAGGGCCTGGTTCACATCTCCGAGCTGGGGCAGGATTACTTTCAATTCGACGCCACCCGGCACCAGCTGGTCGGCGATCGGACGCGCAAGCAGTTCCGACTGGCCGACCGGGTGCGGGTGAAGATCGCGCGGGTGGACCTGGAGACGAGCCGCATCGATTTCCTGCTCGCCGGCGATTCGGCGAGTGGCCCGCGCCACGTCAAGACCCTGCGCCGGCGATCCAGAACCTAGAGCGGGCCGGATGAAGCCGACGCGCGCCGTTTTCGGGTTTCACGCGGTGCTCGCGCGGCTGCGCGCGGACGCGTCGTCCGTCGTCGAGCTCTACCTCGACGAGAACCGCAAGGACGCGCGCGCCAAGGACCTCGCGCTCGTCGCGGAGCGGGCCGGCGTCGCGCTGATGCGCGTTCCGACCAAGCGCCTCGATGGCTTCTACGGCGGCGGCCGCCACCAGGGCGTGGTCGCCATGGTGTTCGACAAGCCTTCGCGGGAGAGCCTCGAGGATCTGCTCGATTCGCTGAAGGAACCGCCCCTCCTGCTAGTTCTCGACGGAGTAACCGACCCGCACAACCTCGGGGCGTGCCTCCGCGTCGCCGACGCCGCTGGCGCGCACGCCGTGATCGCGCCCAAGGACCGCGCCGCGGGCATCGGCGCCACCGTGTCCAAGGTCGCGAGCGGCGCGGCCGAGTCGATGCCCTACTACATGGTCACTAACCTCGCTCGCACCCTGGACGATCTGAAGGAGCGCAGCATCTGGATCGTGGGGGCGGACGAGCACGCGGACAAGACGCTGTACGAATCGGACCTTCCCGAGTCGGTCGCGTGGGTGCTCGGCGCGGAGGGCGAGGGCATGCGGCGCCTCACGCGCGAGCGCTGCGACCTGCTCGCCCGCATCCCCATGCGCGGCAGCGTCGCCAGCCTGAACGTTTCGGTCGCGAGCGGCGTGTGCCTGTTCGAGTCGCGGCGGCGGCGCCCGGACAAACTCGGGTAACATCTGCGCAGGATCCGGACCCGACTCCAATGGCTGACACTCGACGCGATCTGACGCTCACCGTGCTCGCCGTGCTCTTCCTTGTCGGGCTCATCGGCACGTCGATCTGGGTGCTGCGGCCGTTCCTCGGAGCGCTGACCTGGGCGACCATGATCGTGGTCGCGACCTGGCCGCTGATGCTGCGGGTCGAGAAGGCGGTGGGCAACCGGCGCTGGATCGCCGTGACGATCATGTCGCTCATCCCGCTGGTGCTTCTGATCGTGCCGCTGTCGGCTGCGATCGGCACGATCATCGCCAACGTCAATACGATTGCGGGATGGGCGAAGGCATTGGACGAACTGAAAGTGCCGCCGCCGCCGTCCTGGCTTGGGGGCCTGCCTTTGGTGGGAGACTCCGTTTCCCAGCTTTGGCAGGAGGTGACGACCGAAGGGCTGGACGTCCTGGTCGCCAAACTCGTTCCCTACGCCGGAACCCTGAGCCGGCATTTCGCCTCCGAGATCGGTAATTTCGGCGTGGTATTCGTCCAGTTTCTGCTG
>Ga0073909_10000516_pt1 | contig 12501 bp, 10 predicted proteins | sample Coa_R1_6_FD_66439 | JGI IMG/M metagenome (GOLD analysis project Ga0073909, IMG submission 66439) | Surface soil microbial communities from Centralia Pennsylvania, which are recovering from an underground coalmine fire. - Coalmine... | ecosystem: Environmental > Terrestrial > Soil > Unclassified... | reverse complement strand
TTGGCGAGCGTCGAGAAGTTGAAGTCGATCCAGCCGCCGGACACCCCAGTGAGGACGAGCGCTGCCCCCGCCGGACCGGTGATCTTGGTCCCGGCCCCCATGGCGAGATCACCGGTCATGGTGTCACCAGACACGTTGACATAACGAGTGTCCGCCGCGGTCTGGGTGAGGATGCCACCACCGGTGAGGTAGTTCGTGAGTTCGCCCAGCGTGATCTTCTTGTTGGTGCCCGTCGCCGCCATGGTGGTGTCGGAGATGTCCACCACTTCCATCAGGTCACCAGAGGCGGCACCAGCACCCGTCAGCGCTGCAAGGTCGGTGAGTTTGCTACCGCCACCGCCTCCGCCAGCAGGAGCCGTCCAGGTCCCGTCGGCGCGCAGGTAGTTGGTGGTACCGCCACCGGAGGCCGGGACTACACCCGCTGCTCCAGAGGTGAAGACGCCGGTCCTGCCATCGACGTAGCCCTTGTTGGCAGCATCGGTCGATCCCGATGGCGTCGGGAGGCCCGTCACCGGTGAGTTGGAGAAGTCGATGTAGCCGGTGCCCGAACGGACGATGAGCAGGGCCGCGTCCAACTTCCCCACGAGGGACGAGCCGATGAAGTTGGTGCCGGTGAGATCACCGGTCAGCGTGTCGCCAGTGATGTTGACATAACGACCGTCAGCGGTGGCCTGGTCCATTCCGACCGGCGCCTGGTTCTTCCACTGGCCCGAGGCCGACTCGTAGGTCACCACCTGACCGTTGGCCGGTGTGGCGATCGTGACGTCACCGAGGTCGTTGAGATTGGTGATGGCACCGGTCGTAGCGCCCCGGAAGTAGGCCCTCACCGCACCGATGACCGGAGAAGCAGCACCGTCACCACCGGACTGCGTCACGACGATGTTGACGTTGTCCACCTTCATGCCCGCAGGCATGTTGATCCAGCCCGAGTCCAAGGTGGTGTTGGTGGCGCTCAGCGCCACCTGCGCGCCCGAGGTCGTCCACGCCGCGGCCGAGAACACGTTGGCCGGGTCGGTGGTCGAGTACTTCAAGACGAGGATGGCGCCCGCTGCGGAGGCTGTCGCCATGCGCCGGACCACCAGGCGGCACTGTGTGTACAACGTGAGGTCCACCTTGGTGGCGTGGCGCACCGAGGTCGCCAGGTAGTCCTCCGCTGCCGCCATCGTGGTCAGCGTGGTGTTGCCACCGCCGTCAGCCTGGAAGGTCACCTCGGTCGGTCCCACTGGGCCACCGGCTGGCCCGACGGTGGCTGCCTTCATGATCGTGAACGAGTACACGCCGAAGTTGGTGGCCGTCGTGCAGTTGGCGAAGGCGGCGATCTTCGTGCCCGCTGCGAAGTCCTGCCCTCCGGTGACCGGAGCGGCCACGACGCTCGACGTGGCCCGCACGTCCGTCTCCTCGCCCCGGATGTTCTGGTTGTAGGCCAACGAGCCCGAGGAATCGTTGACGATCTGCAAGTTGACAGTACCGGTGAGCGACACGCTGCTCTTGAACCAGACGGTGATGTAGTAGAAGCCCGCGGCGACCAGCGTGAGCGAGCCATCGGCGTTGCGTACGAAGTCGTTGTTGGTGCCGTCAGACTTCGATGATGCCCAGAAGCCAGCGCTGGGGAAGGGCAACTGGGTCGGCGTGTTGGCGGTCAGCGCCGTGTTCGACCCGGCCACGCCCCAGGCCCAGATGCCACCAGGGCCACCAGCAGAGCCGCCGCCGCCAGCATGGGCATCGACGTACTGCTTGGTCGCGGCCTCCAGCGGGTTGACCGGGTCAGCCGGGAGCGTGAAGGGAACGAGGGCCTGTCGGGCCATCAGCCAACGACCACGCAGGAGTACTCGTTGGCGGCTGGCGCCACGGCGAAGAGCAGCGTGATGGTGTTGACCGTCGTGCGCTGGATGTCGCACTCCACGGTGTCGAACGGCGAGGCGTTGCGGTAGACCTCCACCGTCACGTCCTTGGTGTTGAGGTTGTGCGTGATCACCTGCGACGTGGACCCACCGATGGTGGCGATCGAGTACTTGCGGGTGTAGACGGCGGTGGCACCGGTGTCGTGGTTGTGGTCAGAACGAGCCAGCGTGACCGCGGTGCCCGGACCGGCGTAGCCCGCCCGGATCGAGTCAGCCGCCACCACGATGGAGGCGTCGAGCGGGACCACGTCGAAGGTCGAAGCAGTGAGCGTGAGAGCGTTGCCCGCCTGGTAGGCCGTGCCCGCTCCGAACTGAGCCCACGCCGTGGACGTGACGCCGGGAGTGATGGCGCCGTTGGTGGTGCAGGTCCAGGCCGTGTCAGCGAGGGTGGTGCCCTCCTGGACGAAGACCGTCGCCTGCTCCAACTCGCCCACGGCGTCGGCGTCAGAGGCGCGCGTCGGGGTTCCCGACGCAGCGACGATGTAGATGCCGTTCTCAGCACCGGAGGACTGGCTCTTGACCAGGATGCGGTCGCCTGTTGCTAGAACAACACCGTCCACCGTCTGACCGTTGGCGAAGGCCGTGCTGATGACGCCGTTGGCGATCGAGGCGACCCGCACCGCGTCCTTCCACGACAGGCCAGCCGTGAGGTTGTCCACGTAGGTCTTGGTCGTGGCGTCGGTGCCGACGGTCGGCGGACCGAGGTTGGTGATCTTGAATCCGCCCCATGGCACGTCGGCGGTGGGAGCAGCAAGCGCGCTGTGAGGGATGGCCGAGTGGGCGGTGGCGTCATGGACTGGGGTGCCATGACCATGGTCAGAGCGAGCGACGGTGGTGCCGACACCGTCCGCCTTCGACAGGCCGAACGTCGTCGTGGCCGTGGCCGCACCGAAGCCGGGAGCGCCGTGCTTGTGGTCCTCTCGGGCGTACGTTGTAGCAACACCAACGACCGCAGAGTCACCGATGGCGAGGCTGGTGACCGTGGTGGCCGGGACCGCCCCTGCGCCACCTTGGGACTGCACCCAGCCCGAGCCGTTGTACCAGTAGAGGATGTTGTCAGTCGTGTTGAAGTACAACTGACCCTTGACCGGCGAGGAGGGAGCGCCCGACAGGTTCTCGATGACAGGGGTGATGAACTGGTTCTTCCCCATGTCCAGGGCGGTAAGGAACTTGCGGGCCATGCTGCGCTCCTAAGAGAGGTAGGCGGTGCCCGCGAAGGCAGCGCTGAACGTCACGGTGACGAGATCCGGGCTGTAGACCACGTCGCCTTCAACCTGCTCGCCTGATGTGTCAACAATGGTGACGTTGGGGCTGTAGCCGAGGGCGTGGGTGATGTGCCAGACAGCGAGAGGTACCTGCTGAACGAAGGTGACACCGCTGGCGGCGTCACCGGACGGACCCACCGGACCCCTCGGACCAGGAGGCCCCATCTCTCCAGGCGGACCTTGGACGGGGGAAACCTCGACCGGAACCCCCGGAGCGACAACGATCGAGACGTTCTGCTCTCCGATCGGTGTTACGACAACAGGGCCTCCGCCTCTCGGGTTGACGACGACCATCTCACGCCACCTTCACCGGAGCGATCGTGAAGTCCTCCAGCACCACGAAGTCACCCTGGAGCCACGTCCGCACACCGGCGTAGGTGTAGAGGCCCGTCTCGGTGTCGAGCGTGCGCGACGTGGACGACTGGAGGTCCCAGCGGTACGAGCCCGGCAGCACCGTCATCTCCAGGCTGGTGGCCTCCATCGTGACCGTGGTGCCGTAGACGCCGCTCTTGTCGTACCACACCGGCGTGCAGGTGAACTCCACGAGGAGGCTGGCCTTGAAGTAGTCGTCCCATGTTGGTAGAACACCGAAGGCCGGAATCCAGTTGTAGTAGTACCAGCAGGGAGAGGTGGGGATGATCCCGGTGTTGCGCACCTGGGCGTGCCAGTAGTGCTGCTCCCACGGCACCGGATCGGACGGAACCGGCTTCTCGACCAGGGTGGGCTCCGTGGAGGTCCAGCAGACCTGGTTGAAGAAGAGCGGCACCGACAGGAAGTCGGTGCGCACCGCCGTGATGTTGAGCGTGTCCGGCACCTGCTTGTACGAACTGTCAATGTCAGTGGCCGGAACGCCGGTTACGCCGTTGAGGCCCTTGAAGGCAGGGGAGACGAACTGAGGCATGAAGGGGATGACCTCCTGGCCCTCGGGCCACTGCTCGACCGCTTGACGGATGATGGAAGGCTCAGCGGGCCTCTGCTGTCCGACTCCCATGGCACCCCTCAGGTCTTGATGAACCAGTTGACACAACCGTAGAGAGGGTTGTTGTCGAAGGCCACACCGCCGCCGACTAGGTCCTCATGGATGTCGTGGACGTGGTCCGAGCCGGTGGGCGAGATGGTCAGGACGTGGTTGTGCCCGCCCTGCTGGTCGGTGACGTGGCTGTGCCCGCCACCAGACACCGAGATGCCGGTGAAGGCGGTGTTGACGCCAGGGATGGCCCCGACCGCGGTGGGGTGGCTGGCGTCGTTGAAGGGACCGTCGAGCCGCCACGGTCCGCCCCACACCTGAGCGATGATGTAGCCGCCGGGCCAGGCCCCGAAGTGCTGGTGGCCGGGATCGTTGATGGCGTGGGCGTGGTCACCACCGGCCTGGGTGGTGTGACCGTGAGGGCCAGCAGCCTGGATCGAGGCGCTGTGCGAGTGGCTGCCCGCGGGCTGCGTCGTCCCTGACGGGGTCCGGAGGTGCTTGTGGGGCGGGAGGTTCTCCTCCCGCAGGGTGATCGTCGGCGTGCCGCCCTTGTTGCCGATCGGCCCTTGGCGGAGGTAGCAGGCGGTGTAGTCAGGGAGTTGTAGCAACCCACCGGCGATCCACTCGGGATGGAGCGCCCACAGCCCACCAGCGCGCGACTCCTGCGTCTTCTGGCCGTTGAGTTTCAGCCAGCCCATCGGCTCGTCGTCGCGCATCATGGCCGACACCGTGCCGACCGGGATGGGCACGGTTGACAACTTCTGCCAGGTGCCGTCCTCCATCGTCCAGAGCCCGCCGTTGAGCGTGTCCTGGTACAGGTCGCCGTCGTTGGCGGTCCCCGACGGAGGCCCACTGCCTCGCTGGAGGTTGTCAGAAGTGATGTTGCCACCGACGGTGATGTCGTGCTGCACCAGGAGGTCGTTGGCCCCGATGACACCCTCGACGTTGAGGTCAGCATGGACCGACAGCGTGAGCGGGCTGCTCTCCCACAGCAGCGCGCCGCCACCCCAGCGGTGCTGCCCGGAGTAGTCGATCTCAAAGCGCGGCGTCAGGCTGGCTGTCTGGTAGGAGCCGAGCAGGGTGCCCGCATCGAGGGCGGTGCGGTAGCGCTCCGGGAGGAAGACCCGCTTGTCGGTGATATTCAACTGCGTCGGTGACGTGCCCGGTTGTACGAACACCGAAGCGAGGATGGTGACGTCGTCGGCGTACTCGGGGAACACCGGGTTGGGCGAGGCCGTACCCCGGATGAAGCCCACCGACCCGGCGTTGTTGACGTAGATCAGGTCGAAGCGCGCCGACTGGCCGGGATCGGCCAACGTGACCTGAGCCGCCGCCACCTTCAAGATGGCGCCGTTGACGATCACGATGCCGCTGCCGATGGCGACGTTCAGACCCGAGCCCATCTGCACGAGGCACCCGCTGAGCACGCCGTAGCGGTGGTTGCCCAGCAGGTTGAAGTCGAGGGCATCCGGCTCCGCTTCGTCAACAAGGCCGAAGACGTCGGGAGCGTTCTTGATGATGAACCCGGAACGGGGCGCCATGGGACTACCTCAGGTCGTTCAGTTGAGCCAACAGGGTGACCCGGCCCTTGCCCGCCTCCTCGGCCGCGATGAGGTTGTCCAACTCGTCGGGGTTGTCCTCGATCCAGGCCATCACCTCATCGATGGTGTAGTCGGCCGGGTCGAAGTAGTCCCCATTGCCGTTGCCATTGACAGGCGCTTGCTGTTGCTGAGGCGCGGCGACACCCTCATCTCGCATGGCCCGCGGAGCGAACCCGGCACCACCGGCGTAGGGCACCGTGATGGTGCGCTTGGCCTCGTTCTGGCCGGTGGACGTCTGGGTCACCACCTGGGTGTAGGTGCCGTTGGTCGCGTACGTGTGCGCGAGCGATCCCGCACCGTTGGCGTCCGAGGTGAAGGTTCCGTTGCCTGTGGCGTCACCCCAAGCGACCGTGTACCCGGTGTTCGGATCGAGGTTCTGGAACGAGAACGTCGCTGACACCGCTGCCGTGACCGTTGCGGGGTAACCCACCTGGCCGTTGTACCCGTAGGACGACGGGTGATGGATTGTTACCTGACTCACGCGCCCTCCTTGGGGCTAGGCCGGGTATGGCCGTTCTAACAAGTGGTCCCGCTCCAGCAGGATGGTCATGACGTCGGCGGGGACCTTGTAGCGGACGCCGGTCTTGAACGCGTACGAGTTGTCAACCGTGCCGACACTCATGTGCTCGACATCGACGTTGGGCCGGATGATCCACCACCCGCCCTCGGGATCGCCGGTCGCCATGGGCTGCTCGACCACCTCATCGACCACCACGGCGTCACCAGCGAAGAGGCCCTTCTCGCCTTCCAGCGTGGTGATCTCGCCTTCCGCCCGCGGCGTTGTCTGATCGACGTTGGGATCGACTTCTTCGACTACTCCGGGCGCTTGCCGTTGTGCCATCTCATGCTCCTTGGACTGGTTCTCTCGGAGCCAAGCATGGCACGCCGAAGGGGGCGCGATTGTGAAGTCGGACTGGCAGGAGTCGAACCTGCGCCCTTCGCCTCCCAAAGGCGACGCGCTTCCACTGCGCCACAGCCCGCCCCTGCTACGTTCTTACGGCCTGATGGTCCTCGGTCGCCTCAAACCCCCTGGGACGACCGAGGACCTCGGCTCTCAGTTGGTGACCATCCGGACCACGGACGAGTCCGTGATGGTCCCGAAGCCCCAGATGCCGTACCAGGCGAGAGCGTGCTCACGACCGAAGTCGAGCACGCCGCCGTCGCGGAGTTCGACGGGGAGGCTGATGGCGTGCCCGAAGGCGTTGTCGCCCAGCATGATCCCGTCGAAGACCTTGGGGTACGGGTTCGGCCAGGTCTGGCCCCAGCCCGGTGTCGCCACCACGCCTGGACCGCTGTCCTGGTACGAAGCCTCCTGCGGCTGATCGACCGCACCCGTCGCCACGTTGACTCGCCAGTAGGCCCCGGCGATCGACGGGTCATCGACGGTGACGGCTGGCGCCGACCCCATCGCGCCCGTCCCGGAGTAGCCGGTCGGCAGGCCGATCTGCGTCGTCTCGATGAAGACCACGTCGTTGAGACGGCCGATCTCGCCCAGCATGAAGTTGCCGGGGGCCGCGTACTTCGTGACCTCGATCCACTCCGGGGTGTCCCGGAGACGGCGCGACTGGTGCGGGTGGACGAAGGCGACGTACGTCTCCCCGAGCCGGGGGACGTTCTTCGACGCCAGCGCCTCGACCGCATCCTTGATGGTGTGCGGCGTCAGGTAGAAGGTCGTGACGTCGGTGATGCTCGTCCGGGCCGTGACCTTCGTGCCGGGGTTGTACACGCCGTAGCCCGTCGTGAGGTCGGTGGGCGGCGAGTAGCCGTACACCTCGCTCGTGGAGCGCTGGAGCGACGAGCGCGCCTGGGCGTCCAGGTACAGGGCCATGTTGCGCCCGAGGAGCCGCGAGGCCGAGGCCATCACGTCATCGAACGAGGCGTTGAGGAGCAGTTCCGAGACGGCGACGGCGAAGCCGTGCTCCGCCACCTTGATCTGGTACTGCTGGGCCGAGATGCCGTAGGTCCGCATGCGCACGCCGTCAACGAGCGGACCCGCAGGGATCGGCAAGTTGTTATAACGCATGAAGTTGACCTGGAGGCCGGGCATGACGCCCAACTCGGTCTTCTTGACCGCGAACTGCTCAAACCGCAGGACCGGCATCGCCTGGAACAGGATCTCCTTGCTCCAGATGATCTGGATGGCCGGGCCGAGCATCGTCGTCCCGGCCGTTACCCCCGCGGCGTAGCCGCCACCGGCAGGCTGGTTCAGGCCCAGGGCGGAGTCGTAGCCGACTGCCTGGGCGTAGGCGGACGCGTCGGCGCCACCGGCGATCTGCTGGGTGCCAGTGATGGCTGACCCAATCGGGAACGCGGGAATGGCGTTGACGTTGGTACGGGCTGCATTGTCTGCCACTGCTGTGGCTCCGTTCTGTTGTACCTACGAAGTACGACGCGCGGCGCGCGCCGCTTCCATCAGCCGGTCCCTGTTCTTCGCGTACGTCCCTTGGTCCATGTTGCGGAGGTCATCCACAGTCATCGTCTCTAGCGTCGTCTGTTGCTCCATCGGCCCTACGGGAGGCGCCGTGATCGATGCCCCTCGGATCTGCTGGCGCTGCTGAGTCACAGCACCCTGCACGTTGGCGACGATCGCCGCGGTGCGCTCGCGCATCGCCAGGATCGAGGCTTCCACCTCTTCCTCGGTGTTGCCGAAGATGAGGTCACGCAACTCGGGCATGATCGTGCCCGCTCCGACTTCCTGCTCCATGCGGTTGCGCTTGTACTCCAGCAACGCGCTGTAGCGCATCTCTTGCTCCCGGAGCACACGCTCGCGCTCCCGATCCTCTTCCAGCGTCCGGAAACGCTGCTCCCACTCCGTCTCCCGTTGTGTCAACAGGGTCCGGACATCCGTCTCGGCCTCCAGCCGGGCTCGCTCTGCGGCCTCAGCCGCCTCGGCTGCCGCCTGCTCTGCCGCCTCTCGCGCCGCCCGCTCCTCGGCCAAGGTCTGGAGTTGCTGCTCCATCTCGGACATGCGGCCGTACAACTTCTCCTTCTCCTCCGCCCGGATCTGCGCCACCTCTGCCTCGGTGAACACGCGGCCGTTGCCCGAAGGCTGCTGGTTGACGATGGTGATGGGCGGGCCGGTACCCCCCGCTTGCTGGGCGTTCGCTCGCTGCCACTCCTCGGCCGTCATCTGTTGCTGACGCGGGTCCACCCCCTGGATGAACCCACCTCCCGTCTCTGCCGTGCCCTGTTCAGCCATACTCCGTCACCTTCTCGATCCTGCATGTTCCCACAATGCTCCGGGTGTTGTCATCATGGCCCGGACTGGTTGTCATAGTCCATGGTCTGAGGAGGCTGCACCCCGAAGGCCCGGTTCATCAACTCCTGGGCCAGAGCAGGATCGACCGGCCCGGTCGAAGGGGAACCGTCGGCCATCATCAGCGGCGTCCCATCGGGCATGAGGCCCGTCATCGACATCTGGATCTGCTGCATCTGCATGCGCATGAGGTCGAGCGCACCCTGCTCCTTGGTGTCCTCCATCAGTTCCTCAAAGATCTCCTGCAACTTCTGATCCGGGAACTGCTCACCGAGGTCGCGCAGGGCGCCCTTCTTCGACTCCAGCCCGAGCGCCATCTTGGCCTGCACCTCGTTGATCTTGACCAGCAGGTCCATGGGCAGCGGGCTGGGCCAGCGCACCTCAGAGCGGTAGGTCAGTGGGTCGGCGGGATCGAGTTCTAGCAACTGGTCAGGCTTGGGGCTCACACCGGTCAGCAACGGATTGAACTTCAACGAGTCCGGCTCTTTGAGCACGATGTGGAGGATGACCAACTCGTTGACGCGCCGGAAGCCCTCGGCGTACTGGATCTGCTTCAAGTGGTACCGCTGCATCAGCGGCTGGAACTGTACTGACAACGCGGTGCCCGACGTGTTGGAGATAGGCTGCATCTGGCCGAGCGCCGCGACGGGCACGCCGGTCATCTCGTGCATGCCCTGCTTGATCATCTCCATGTAGCCCAAGATCCCGGCGAAGTTGGTGTCCATCGTCAGGTTCTCGATCTTGGCGTCCTTGGTGCCGATGGCCCAGACCTTCTTCGGCCCCTTCTCCAGGTTCGACGCCTTGGCCCCGATCAGCACGGTCACCGGAGCGCCGTGATAGTTGATGATGTCGCTGACCTCGGTGGCCTTCTCGTTGTACTCGCGGTTGAGGCCGATCACGTCCTGGATGTCCGACAGGCCCCACGGCGACGACGCGACGGGCACGTTGGGGATGTGGACTATCGGGATCTCCCCGATGGGGTTGGGGTCCGAACGGATCTGCTCGTCGTTGATGTACTCCTCGATGACCTGTTCTGTCAACAACTCGGTGTAGGTCATGATCTGGCGCGTGCCGTCCATGGCCGTGCCCCAGAACTTGTACTTCAACTTGAAGCGGATCAGCCGGGTGCGATCGTGGGGAGCGAACTCGGGGAAGCAGAACGCCGGGTTCAGGGGCAGGATGCGGACCCGACCGGAGTGGGTGCGCCCGGCCGGGTCCACGAACGGCTCCTCGTAGGCGACCTTGATGAAGACGTCGCCCGACACGCCTCCCAGTTGGCCGATCTCCCAGAAGAGCCGCTCGCGGATGTTATCGATCTCCCACACTCGTTTGAGCAGCGGCGGGATGATGGCCGAGGTCGCCTCGGGGGAGTAGAAGTCCACGCCCTTGCCGAAGGCGAACTGTGTTATGTAATCACTGAGCGCCCGCACGTAGTTGAAGGCCAACTGGGGCTCACCCAGTTCCCGCCGGTACGCCCAGTGGTGGCCCAGGTACCAGGCCCAGTTGGCGGCGTAGCGGTTCAGGCGCGGGCCATGGACCTCAAACTCCTCGTCGGCCAGTTCTACCAACCCGAGAGGGCTGACCGCGATGGTGAGGTCGGATGCGGACGCCCGGTACGACGAGGGGTAGAAGGAGACGCCCATTCAGGCGTCCCCGCTCAGTCGAAGTCGAGGTCGATCTTGATGATGCGCTCCGTCTCCATGGGCAGGTCCCCCTGGGGCTCCCCGAAGGCCACGATCTCGGCCGCAGCCAAGGTGAACTTCGTCAGCGCACGCAGCACGAGGTCGCCAGTCGCCACGGAGAGATCGACCGCCATCTGCTCCTCGGACTCCTCCGAAGCAAGGATCGCCGCGGCCCGGCCGGACATGAACGCCTTGATGTCGTGGTAGTAGCGCTTGCGCACCTCGGCCAGCGCCCGCAGGGCCGCGACCTGGTCGTTGTTCAGCGCATCCAGGAGGGCATCGACGCGAGCCTCCTCCTCGGGGCTGAGCATGGTGAATCCGAAGTCCGACATGCGAACATTCTACCGGATTCGGAACCTTGTCACAACTCATCGCCACACCTGCGGGAACTGCAAGGGGTTGAGGCTACGGGGGTCACCGGCGCTGTGAGGTACCAGGGTCTTCTCGCCCGACTTGATCTTGCCGGGGTACTCCTGGGCCTGGACGCCGTACCAGGAGAGCGACTGAGCGACATGCGCTGGAGCAGAGACACGACCGCCACCAGGAAGGCGGACGTGCATCCCCGCCCCAGCGCGACGGTGGGCTTCCTCGCCCCACAGGTAGCCGAGCGTGGGCGCCCCTGCGCCACCGACGGGCGAGCCACGCGGCTTCGACAGGCCCTTCAACCCGGCCATCCCCATGATGTTCTCGGGGTTGGTCGCCTCACCCAGGCCACGAGCGACGTGGTAGGGCAGACCCGCCGCGGCCCGGCCGGACCAGACGTCCACCGTCGTCGTGGGGTCGTTCCAGTGCGGGCTCGCCGCGGCCTTGCGGATCTTGCCCTCGGCCTGGGGGTGCTTGGCGAACCACTGGTCGCCGTGGGCCAGAGCGCCCAGGAAGTGGTGGGTGCCCTCGGCCAGTTCAGCGCCGTGGAGGATGTTCCAGGTGTACGAGGGGATCTTGTGGTACTCCTGGCCCCCGAAGGCGCCGGGGTCGGCATGGAACTGCGCCAGCGCTCGACCGCCCTTGGGGAAGCCGGTGATCCCGTAGCCGCTCACGAAGGCTTTCGCCGGTTCCTCCAGGTGCTCAGGGATGTTGACCTTGGCTCCCGACTCCAGCATCTCCCGGCGCGACCGCGCCGAGACTGACTCCTGCTGAGGACGGCCCTCCTCGCCCTTCCCGACGATGAGGCCCGACGAACGCACACCGTGTTGTAGCAACAGAGCCGCAGCCTGAGGATGAGTCGCCGCCAGCCGCCCGAAGTGCGTGCGCCCGGCCTCGATGCCGAGGGCGTTGGCGACGTGGGGCTCGACGTGGATGCCGATGTCCTTGCCCCGATGAAGGACCGTCGCCATCCCTGCCGCCGCCTCGACCTCCTTCTGGGGACCCATGCGGGCCGACAGCGCAGGCGAGGCCAGGGTGTGGCGCAGCGCCTCCTCGCTCCCGGCTCCGAAGGTGGCCTCCGCGATGCCCTTCCCGATCTTGGCGCGGGTCGGGTAGAACTCCCCGGCCATCGGGGCGACCATCTCGCCGGTCTTCTTGGCGTGCGCCCGCACGGCGCGCACCGGCGCCATGGCCGTCTCCTTGATCCGGCCCACCGACGCCGCCATCCCTGTCTCGGGGATCGAGGAGGACTCCTCGATGCCCTTGCGGAGGACGTCCATGCGCTTGTACTTCTTGGACGGCACCGACTGGCCCCGCCCCTTCAAGCCCTCCACCTCGGAGCGGTGCTGCTCCAACTCGGCGTGCATGCCCGCGGCGAACTCGGGCCCGCGCTGGCTCAACGAGGCCATGGCGCTCTCGGCCATCTCCTGGTGCTCCGCCGGGAGATGCTGGAACGTGTAGCCCTG
>Ga0073909_10000513_pt1 | contig 12519 bp, 10 predicted proteins | sample Coa_R1_6_FD_66439 | JGI IMG/M metagenome (GOLD analysis project Ga0073909, IMG submission 66439) | Surface soil microbial communities from Centralia Pennsylvania, which are recovering from an underground coalmine fire. - Coalmine... | ecosystem: Environmental > Terrestrial > Soil > Unclassified... | reverse complement strand
GATGGCGTTCATGCGGATGCCGCGATTTCCCCATTCCACGGCCAGGCTGCGAGTAAGAGCTTGCACTCCGGCTTTCGCGACCGCGGACGGAACCACATAGGCCGAGCCAGTTGTCGTGTACGTGGTGGTGATGTTGAGGACGACGGCGCGATGTTCTGCGGCCAGCCAGCGTTTCCCGCAGGCCATGGTGGTATTCAGCGTTCCTTGCAGCACGATGCCGAGAACTGATTCGAAGGCGCGGAGGGAGAGTTCTTCGGTGCGTGCCAGAAAATTGCCTGCAGCGTTGTTCATTAGCACGTCGAGCGGACCATCGTGCCAGATGGTCTCGATCATTTCCTCGACCTTGGCTGCGTCTCGGACGTCGCACGGACGCGAGTGGATGGGGCCGCCGGTGGCCTGGTGGAGTTCGGCTTGTGTCGCTGCGAGGACTTCGTGGCGGCGTCCGCAAATGTAAACCGTGGCTCCTAATCCGAGGAATCGCTGGGCGGCGGCTCTCCCTAGGCCCGTGCCGCCGCCTGTGATGAGAATCCGTTTGTTCTTCAGGAGATTGTTTTGGAACATGAGTCACCTGCGACTGGTGATTGTATCGGAGTTGCGAAGAGCCTTTAACCGCTGAGATCGGGAAGGCGCGAAAATGTTAAAACGCAGAGGGCGCAGAGAACATTCGTAGAGGACGCAGAGGGAGACGAGCCGTCACCCCTTGGAGCGGCAGCTGATTCCGCTTGCGCGGATGGAACGTATATCGGCGGCCGCGTTGCATTACGGATTTCTTTCTTTCAGATCACACGCTAGGCGGAAGCCGTAGTCTGCGTATTGCAAGTGGGGTGGAATGCTGGAGCGGGCGGCGCAGCGGGTGACCTTGATGTGGTGACGCCACGAACCGCCTCGGGAGGCTCGTCGGATGCCGCTCTCGGGGCCTCGTGGATTCAGTTCGGGTGAGACTGCGTAATAGTCGGGGCTGAACCAGTCGCTGCACCACTCGTGCACATTGGCGCAGATGTCGAACAGCCCGAATGCATTGGGGGCAGACATGCCCACGGGTTCGGGGCCGCTTTGCCAGCGCGTTGCATAGTTGGGAAGCGATTCTGGTGCCGCGTCTCCCCACGGATAAAGTTTACCTTCGACGTCCCCGCGCGCGGCGCGCTCCCATTCCGCTTCGGTCGGGAGGCGGTATCTGTCACCGGTAGTGGAGGCCAACCACGCGCAGTATTCCGCCGCTTCAAACCATGACACTCCGACTACTGGCTGCTGTGGATCAGAAAAGGCTGGGGCTTGGAAGAACGGCGGTGCGAGTTTGGCCTCAGCGCGTAGAAAGATTGTGTAGTCGGCGTTGGTGACTTGACGTGCCGCGAGTTGGAAAGCGTCGATCCACACACGGTGGATTGGACGCTCATTGTCCTGGCCGGTCTCGGAGCCCATGAGGAACCAGCCTGCGGGGATTGTCACCAGTTGCGGGACGATTTCCTGGGGCGCGGATTGGGAGAGCACGGACATCGGTTCTGGAGTTGAGGCTAGCATAGCCTTACAGTGGTCGGGGAAAAGCGTAACCGCTAAGGACGCAAAGAAAAGATCGCAAAGTGCGCTCAGAGATGCGGAGTGGTTCTCTGCGCGATTTCTCTGGGATCCTCGCGGAATATTCTTTGAGAACGCTGCGGTTAAGAGCCTTGATCTGGCGAAGGGGAGAAGCAATCGCTTGCCATCGAAATCAGATGGACGGGCTAACGGCCGCGCAGTTGGCGGACGACATCGGCGATATTGTTTTCCTGGAAGAGGCGAATGGCGGCGATGCCGGCGGCTCCGACCTCGAGGCAGGATGGCGCGTTCTCGAGCGTGATGCCTCCGAGCGCGAGAACGGGAATTTTGTATTGGCAGGACTGGCGAAGCGACTCCAGTCCGGCTGCCTTCGTGCCGGGAACAGCTCGTTTTTCGAAAACTGGGGCGAAGAGGGCGAGGTCAGCTCCCGCGATTGCGGCCCGCTCAACCTCACAGGGTCGGTGACACGACACGCTGACAGTGCCGCGGGCGGGGGCGCCCGCGCTACATAAACCACTTTGCTGCCAGATCTCGCGGACCTTTGTGACGGTGAGATCACTTGCTGGCAAATGTATTCCATCGGCTGAGACGGCCAAGGCGACATCAGTGCGGGAGTTGATTAGGAGCTGAGTTCTCAGTTTCTGGTTCTCAGTTCTCGGTTGCGATCTCTGAATAATGTCGAGGGCCTTGTGCGCTAGGAATTCCAGTGCACGCGTGGTGAGGTCCTTCTCGCGGAGTTGGATGTAGTCGATGCCGACTTGGGCAGCTTCGGTGATTTTCTCGAGCAGACGCGCACGGCGAGACGGTTCTTCCCCGGGGAATTGGGTGCGATCGGTGATGTAGCAAAGCACAGGGCTACGCATCGGGAACTGGCGGGCTTGCGCGAGCGGTGAGTTTAATCCAAGCTGCCGTTTCAGGGCCGCGTCTTTGCGATTTCAGGAAGAACCTCTCCCTCTTTCTTGGGCGCGCCTCCCAAGTGGTGGCGGGTCAGGCCATCACGTAAAAACTCGAAGCCTTCCTCGGGAGAATCCACCATCTTGAACAGTTCCAGATCCTTGGCGGCGATGGTGCCGGCGTCAATCATTGCCTGGAAGTTGATCAGCTTGTTCCAGTACTCGCTGCCGTAGATGACGACGAGAATCTTCTTGGCCAGTTTGTCGGTCTGGGCGAGCGTGAGAATTTCGAATAACTCGTCGAACGTGCCGAAGCCTCCCGGAAAGATGACCAGCGCTTTCGCAAGATAGGCGAACCAGAATTTCCTCATAAAGAAGTAGTGAAATTCGAAGTTCAGCGAAGGAGTGATGTAAGGATTCGGAAACTGCTCAAAGGGCAGATTGATGTTGAGGCCGATGGTCTTGCCGTTGGCTTCCTTGGCGCCGCGGTTGGCAGCTTCCATGATGCCGGGACCGCCGCCGGTGGTGACCACGAAGCGGCGACGGCGCGCCGGAATCTGTATGGACCACTCAGTCAGCATGGAGGCAAGCTTGCGGGCATCTTCGTAGTAGCGTGCCATGTCGACGGCGGCCTGCGCCCGTTTCAGGTTGGTGGCGTAGTCGTCGGCCTTTGCGTCGCCTTTGCGGATGGTGGCGAGATTGCTTTCGGCGTCTTCCATGCTCTGAAAGCGCGCGGATCCGAAAAAGACGACCGTGTCCTGGATCTGCTCGCGGCGGAAGCGGGCAAAGGGCTCGCTATATTCGGCAAGGATGCGGAGAATGCGGCCGTCGGGGCTGTTAAGGAACGGTTCGTTCTGATAAGCGAGCGTGGCGGGCTTGAGTCGGTCGGTCATGCGGAGACTTTCGACGAAAAATTTGGGAATACTGTCAGTTGGATCATGCACTTACGGGAGCCGGTCTTCGTGATAGTGGATGGCTTCGGAAAAGCCGATCCAGATGTCGAGCATACCTAAGCCGCTGCACAGTCCGCGGAAGAAGCCGTGCGTCATGATCGTGCGCAGGTCGGGATAGCGCAGGAGCAGGGAGTTGTCGGTCCATTGCGGCGTCCAAGGCAGTACGACCAGCAACACACCCGCGGCCGCGCACACGAAGACGAATGACAAAACCAGTAAACGGTGAACCCAGATCTGCACCCGCGTCGGGCCCTTGGCTTCCGAGAGATCGGCTGCGGAATCGGAGGGCGGGGACTCGGGCGCCAACCCGGTGGGTACAGGCGGCTGGATTTCCGTCCGCGGAGGAGTCTGGGAGTCGGGCATCAGGCGGATGCCAGCCCTTCCAGTGAAGCCATTTTTTCCGGGGAGGCGACCCTTCTGGAAATCATCACGCCATTCTACGACTTCAAGGCCTTAATGCGCTCACCAACATCGCGATAGTCGATGTTGCTGCCATAGACTTCCATGAAATGGTGCAGGGCGTGGTTCTTATCCTGCGCCGTTTCATAGGAGGATGCCAGTTCGTAGTGAAGAGCGGTGCGCGTCTCCTGGTCAAGCGAGGGGAGAGCTAGAGCTTTCTCATACCAGCGGATGGCTGCTTCGGGTACGCCTTTGTCGAGGAAGCACTGCGCGAGCCAGGTGTAGGTCTGCATGACTTGCGGGAAGCCGTGTCCGTGATCGATGGACTGGCAAACTTTCTGCAGCTCGCCGATGGCCTCGTCGAGCAATCCCATTTCGCGGAAGGCGACGCCGAGGTTGTAGTGCGTCTCGGGATCTTCGTCCGAAGAGGTGGTTTCTTCTTCGAGTTCGTGTCGTATCTCGCCGAACATGTCGGCCAGATCGACGCTCGCAGCCAAGTCGGGTTTCGACGGCGACGCGGTGCCGTTGGTCGGACGAACCGACGCCCGGAACGTCGAAGTCGTACCGGAAGGCTGTGCTGCAACCGCCGATGCGGCGGCTGGAGGCTCCATGACGGGTGGTACGGGAAAAGAGTGCGGCGCGGCGCCGGAAGCTGCGCTGGCAGCCATGTGCAATCCGGATTGGGCGGTGGCAGGCTCGGGTGTTGCAGCTGGCACAGGGGCTACATGGGCCGCTGGTTGTTCGGGTGTGGGGACTGGGGCTTCCTTCAGGAAGCTGTCTCCCAGCGAATTTTCGAGATCGGCGACAAACTCGCCCAGAACGCCGGCGTCTTTGGGCTTGTCCGCTGGCGCCGGGGCAGGAGCATGTTTCGGCCCCGCCATGAACTCCAGATGACTGACCAGGCTGGGGTCGGTACCTGCGTGCGCAGTGATTTCCTGTTCCTTCTCGATTTCGTGATGCACCGTGTCGGGTAGGAATCCGTCGCCCAGCGAGGAATCAAGCTCTGCAACCATTTGGTGCAGTGGCGTTGTCGGCTCACCTTCATGCGGGATGCTCGCAGGTTCTTCGTGAGTGGGGACTGTTTCCTCGAGCGCGACGGCGGCTTCGGGAATATCATCCGACGTTTCTTCGACGGTTGCGAGCTCGGGGGCCGCGGGCACGGCGGCATCGATTTCTGCCTGGATAGCGGCCAACTGCTCGTAGTCGGCAGTCTGGGACTGCAATTTCACGAACGCAGCACGCGCCTGGTCGAGCATGGAATGCTCGATGTAGAACCGAACTTCTTCGATGGTCTCGGCGACTGCGTCGCTGGCTTCTACGGAAATTTCCTCGATTGCTTGCTCGACGGGTACGGCTTCGGGTTCGGCATCGGCGGCGGTGGCTTCTGCGCTTTCGGCTGCAAGGGCGCCGTCCCATTCATCGGAGAGATCGATTTCACTGGATGTCTCGTTCACGATGACCGGCATTGCCTCGGGCTCGTGAGCATGCTGAGAAGGGGCCGAGGTTTCTTCTGACTCGGCAACGGAGAATTCTGGAGTTGTCCCGGACGACATCGGCCAGGGCGCGATCGGAATCTCGGCTTCGTCAGTAAGCGGTGCGGAAGTGCGCCCGGGAACGGCTGAGGCGTGCTCCTCACAGCGCTGCGCGAGATCTTCGTAGCGCGATCCTTCTTCCGAGAGGCCAGCTTCGTTGTAGACCGATGCCAGCGTACGGCAGCTGGCGGCGGCATCGGCAAAACGCTCGGAGCGGACGTAGAGGGCGGCCAAACGCTGATTCAAGCGCACGTCGCTGGGCGCGATAGGCAACACGGCCATCAAGGGGCCGAGCGCCTTGTCGGGCATGTTGTACGATACGAACAACTCGGTGTCAGTGATAGCAGCCCGCAACGCATTCGCGATTTCCGGAGAGTACTCCTGGTCGATCGGAGGTGCGGTCGCCTCCAGTTCTTCGACGAGAACGATGCCTTCTTCCACCGAGAGCAGCTTCGATCCGGTGCTTCCGCCCATCATGCCAACCACCTGCTGGTAGTTCTGCATGTGGATGGGATTTTGCGGTTCCTCTTCGGTGAGGCCCTGATACAGCTCGCGTGCACGAGCGAGATCGCCCGATTGGACGCTCGCGTGCGCGAGCAGTTCGTGAACTTCCGTATCGTGTGACTGGTCGCCCGCCTTGTGGAACAGAGCGAGCACTTTTTCGAGCGCAGGCGGGTTGCTGCCCAGCGGCCCGATCACGGCGCGCAGAGTTTCCAAAATTTTTGCCGAGTTCTCAGCCAGCAGGCGGTCGGCGTGCTCTTCCATCACATATATGGCGTCTTCCTGCGCATTGTTCTGCAGAAGAGCATCAACGTAAGAGAACATCGACCCCGCGTCGTTGTGAGTGGTGAGAAGCTTCGCAGCCAACGGGCCGGCTTCGCTGACGCGCCCAGTTTGCAGGTACGCCTTGAGCAGATCCCGCATGCCGTCGGGATGACTGTCTAGATCGTGAACTTTCTGAAAGAGCGGGATGGCACCGGCAGCATCGCCCGATTCGATGGCGTTGCGGGCGCGCAGCAGCAGCGCGTAACTGTTGCCCGGGTCGAGCGTGAGCATGCGCTGCAGGATTTCTTCAGCGCCGCCGCGTGACCCGCGATTGCGCAAAGTTTCGGCGGCTGCGGAGAAAATCTGCCAGGCGTCGTTCTTCTTGCCCAGCCGGATATAGACCTCGGCCAAACGCACGCGCATGGCGACGTTCTCCGGGTCCATCTCTAGAATCTTCTGGAAGATGCGAACTGACTGCTCGAGTTCTCCGGCACGCAGGAATTCTTCGGCAACCTGCAGGTACTGTGCGCGGGCATCGTTGAACAGGCCCTGCTGGGTGTAGAGTTCGGCGAGCTTCAGGACGCTTTCGAGCGAGGGCTTGAGCTTGCCGATCTTCTTGTACATCGCGATGCCCTTGACCGTGAAGCCCTGTGCGGCGTAGGCATCGCCAACTTTTTTGAAGCAGTCGGTCGCTTTGTCGACTTCCCCATTGCGAGAGTAGAGATCTCCCACGGTGTTCAGCACCGTCAGGTCCTTGGGGTCAGCCTTGAGGATCTTTTCGTACTCGGCAATGGCGTTCTGGAGCTTGCCCTGCTGGACGTACTTCTCCGCAGCGCTCAGAACTTTCTGTTTGTTAAAGCCGAAACCAAATGCCATAAGAGTGCGGACTCCAGCTTCTTCCCCGCCGAAGATCTGCTCACCTGGGAGCCTCGACAGACGGGCCGGAACGAACTGCCCCGGGTTCAGCTCGCCCAAGGGACAGTCTGACTAACAACCGCAATTGTAAGGCGGGTAACCCGGATTCGTATGGTTACTAAGGGTTACCGAAAGGGAGTGTACGACCGGGTTACGGAAGGAACCTGTTAAATGGAACCTGTTTGGGAAAAAGGTTCGGAAGGCAGGGCAAATGGGGGCAATTTGCGCTTCCACCGATTCACACAACCGGTTAGGCGCGAGCCAGTGCCGTCAGAGTGAAGATCAGAATTCCAAGCAGGGCGGGCCTGGGCAGGCGGCGAATGACATGCCAAACCATAAAGCTCATCGAGTGGATCCTCCGCGCGGGGGAAACCGCGAATGAATCTTCGAAAATAAGCCTCAGAGAGAGGCTACCTCACCAAATGTGAATCTGTGGTGGCGGAATTGTAAGCAGAGGGCAGGGGATTTCGCAAGCAAGTAGTAGTACAGGTTACCCTGGCAGTCGTCGGTCGTCAGCAAATTCGGATGGAACCCTTTCGCGGCGGGGGAGCTCGCTCTTCATGAGCTGTTTAGTCTGGAGGCAGACCTTCGAAGGCGCGCGTAATCTTGTCGATATCGTCGGCCTGAAGGCGGCAGGCACTCCCCAGTTTGTCGGTGAGAATCTTGTTGATGGCGGGCAGAGGCTGTCCCTTCGTCTGGGTCACGAAGCGGTGCCATTCACTGGAAACCGTCTTTCGCTCGTCGGTATCGGCGTCTTCACGGAACTGGCGGACGGCCTCATCAAGCGTGCCGTATTCGTCGGCCATATCCTCGTGAAAATAGCCCCGCATGAAACTCCGCAGGGCGGGGAAGGTTTCGGCAGTGATATCGCTGTGTTTGTGAGACGCATTCGAACTCATCAGCGGCACTCCGGGTAAGAAGTCAGAACGTAGTAGTTGTCGGGTGGAACCCAGCGCAGAACGATGGTGGCGTGCGCGCAGGATCCGGGTTGGTCGGCGTCGCGGCGCAGAGATCGTCCGATGGGGTGGGACGAATCTCCGTCGTAATCGATGACGAGATTGGGATGACCGCCTTCGCGCCTTAACCAGCGATCGATCTTCTCGTGATTTCGTTCAAGGGCGGTTCCGACCGCCCGTTCTGCGGTATCGCGATCGGTCCAGGTCGAGGCGGCGGAGATGTTTCGTTCATGCCGCAAACGCCCGCGAAGCTGATCGTCAGTGCGGCCAACGTGCTTGCGCAGCGTGTGGCCACCGGCAGACTCGTCCTGGGAGAGATCACGCGACGATCCCGAGTTAGCAGACCCTGCGGGCGCGGGTCGAGGAAAATCGGGCTTGGCAGATGTCTGAGCTGGCTGGTTGCAGGCAATGGCGGTGAACAGAATCGCCAGCCCTGCAACGAGTGCGCGCCCGGAAATGACGGCTCTTCCTGCGGAATACATTAATTTGTTGGAACTTGGTGTTGCGTCCTGAGGGCCCGAACGCCAGCACTTCGCCAGGCGACGCGGGGGATGGCGGCGCCACAGCGTTAGCAGCCTACCTCCGCGCGGTACTCTCTGGCAAATGGGGCGGTCTGACGTTGGCGGACGGGGCCAGGCACGGCAGGCGCCGCTTCGCGTAAATTGATGAGCATGTCGCGCACTTCCGTCGGCGAATGGCTGGACCGTTTTCTAGTCCATGGCAAGGAATGCGCCTACGTGCAAAGGCGCGGTTATCGCACCGAGAGATGGTCGTACGCGCAGGTGGCGGGCTTGGCGTTTCAGTTCTCCCGCGAGCTTGAGGCGCGGGGAATTGTGAAGGGCGAGCGAGTCTTGCTCCGGGGAGAGGACTGTGCGGAGTGGGTGGCTGCATTCCTGGGATGCGCGTTGCTAGGCGTAATTGCCGTCCCCATGGACGATGCAGCGACCGACGACTTCGCGCTGCGGGTGATGCGCGAGGTCGGAGCGCGGCTGATGGTGTGCTCGCTCGAACACGCGCAGTCTGCGGTTGGGACTTCGTCGTTGATTCTGGAAGAGTTGCGTGCCTCCCTGAAGGCGCGTGAAGCTTCGCCTCGCGAGGGTGTCCTCGTTGTGGCAAGCGATCCGCTGGAAATTATTTTCACGTCGGGAACGACAGCCGAGCCGAAGGGAGTCGTGATCACTCACGGTAACGTGCTGTCAAATACGACACCGCTTGAGACTGAGATTCGGAAGTATCTGAAGTATGAGCGGTGGGTGCATCCGGTGCGCTTTTTGAACTTGCTGCCGCTGAGCCATGTCTTCGGACAATTTCTTGGGATATTTCTTCCTCCGCTCATGGCGGGAACTGTGATTTTTCAAGGCTCCTTGGGACCTGCGGAAGTGTTGCAGACGATTCGGCGGGAGAGGGCTTCCGTGCTGGTGGCGGTGCCGCGCATGTTGCAATCGCTGAAAGAGAAAGTCGAAAGGGACGAGGAGGACTCCGGGCGATCGAGTGCCTTTCGAGCAAAGTTCAAGAAGGCGGAAGATGAAAAGTTTCTGCGCCGAGGGTGGATCTTCCGCCGTTTGCATCGTCGGTTCGGGTGGAAATTTTGGGCTTTCATTTCCGGCGGAGCGGCCCTCGATCAGGAAACGGAGGAGTTCTGGAACCGAATGGGATTTGCGGTGATTCAAGGCTACGGTCTTACGGAAACGACCTCACTGGTTAGTGTGAATCATCCGTTCAAGTTGGGAAAGGGATCGATCGGCAAGGTTCTGCCCGGACGCGAAGTCAAACTAGCCGAGGACGGAGAGATTCTGGTTCGAGGTGGAGGGGTGGCGGCTGGGTATTGGAATAAGGCCATTGGAGGCGGTGTAGACGCTCGCGAAAGTGACGGTGGTCCGGCGCCATTACACGTGGCTGGCGAGGACGGGTGGTATCGCACTGGCGATCTTGGCGCGCTCGATGCGGAAGGGAATCTCTATTTCAAAGGGCGCAAGAAGGATGTGCTAGTCACGCCGGCGGGGATGAATGTGTATCCGGAGGATTTGGAAGCGGCGTTGCGTACGCAGCCTGAAGTGCAAGACTGCGTCATTGTGGGGATGGTGCGCGGTGGAAACGAAGAGCCTTGCGCGGTCGTGATTCTGCGGGAGGAGGCAGCGGACCCTGCGGCGGTTGTGCAGAGTGCAAATCAGAGGCTTGCTGAATATCAACGGATGCGTGAATGGTTTGTCTGGCCGGAAGCGGATTTTCCCCGAACAACCACTGGCAAGCCGCGCCTCAACGTGATTCGTGATACGGTGCAGACCCGGCATGTTCCAGAGGCGCCGAAGGTCGCGGGCTCGAGCCCTCTGGCGGACTTGATCGGGAAAATCTCTAGACGGGCGGTGCCTGCTCTACGCCAGGAAGCAAACCTCGAAAGCGATTTGCACTTGACTTCGCTGGAGCGCGTGGAATTGATGAGTGCGCTCGAAGACCGCTACCAGGTGGACTTGAGTGAGACCAGTTTCAGTGCGGCGCGCACCGTGGGCGACCTTGAGCAGATACTCAGCGGGAAGGGTGGGGAGCGCGTTGAGTATCACTATCCAAGGTGGACTTTGACGTGGCCGTTGCGTTGGGTGCGCACTCTTACGTACTACGCGTTGATGCGTCCGGCGATCATGCTGCTGGGTTGGCCGAAGATCGAAGGACGCACGAACTTAAAGGATGTGCATGGCCCAGTGCTAGTCGTCTGCAATCACATTGACGATGTGGATGTGGGATTCGTCCAGACTGCACTGCCGCCGCGGTTGCGGCATCGCCTGGCGACCGCTACCGGTGGCGAAGCGCTCGAAGTTTTGCGGACTCCCAATGCCGATCGCGGATTTTTGTTGCGTGCTTACGACCGTTTGCAGTGGGTTTCGGGCGTGGCGTTGCTGAATCTCTTTCCGTTGCCGAGAGCCGCGGCGTTTCTCAAGAGCTTTGCCTATGCGGGAGAGTGCGTCGATCGGGGCTACAGCGTGCTTGTTTTTCCAGAGGGGCATCACACGACCGACGGCGAATTGCTTCCCTTTCGCGCTGGAGTGGGTTTGTTGGCAACGCGCCTGAACGTTCCTGTGGTTCCGATGCGGATTGACGGACTATTTAATGTGAAGCGGGCGGGGCGAAGACTTGCGCGACCAAGAGAAATTCGAGTGCGGATTGGGCAGCCGGTGATTTTCGCGGCGACGGACGAAGCCCCGTCTATCGCGGCTGAACTGCAGAAGAGAGTGGTGGAACTTCGGGAAACATGAAAAATGTGTAGAGGGTGTCGATACGGCAAAGGCTGTATTTTCTTCAATGACCGGACGCCCTTCCAGAATTGATTTCCGCGTACTTGCGGAATCCGGAAGGGCAGCGAGCTGCCGGATCTCTCGCTGGCGCCGTCTATAATTTTCGATATGAAAATTAAAACCGTTCTCCCCCTCTGTTTACTGTTCGGTGCATCGTTGTTGCACGCGGCTGACAAGAAAACTGTTGAACTGAAGAATGCGAAGGGCGAAAGTGTCGGGACTGCTACGTTAGAGGAATCCAAGGGCAACGGCGTGACGCTGAACCTCGACCTGAAGAACCTGCCTCCGGGCGACCACGCCATCCACGTACATCAAACCGCGAAATGCGACGGGCCGGATTTCAAGTCGGCCGGCGGGCATTTCAATCCAGATAGCAAAAAGCATGGGTTAGAGAATCCCGAGGGCCATCACGCTGGAGACATGCAGAACTTCACCGTGGGTGCCGATGGAACTGCCAAGACCTCAGTGACGAACAAGGACGTCACCATGGGCGACGACAACCACTCGGTGTTCAGCAATGGCGGCACCGCGCTGGTGATTCACGCAAAGGCCGATGACATGAAGTCGGATCCGGCGGGCAATGCGGGCGACCGGATCGCTTGCGGCACGATCACGAAATAGAAACGAATGAAAATTATGAGAAGGGCGTCCCCATCCCCTGGCACGCCCTTCTCGGTGCTGACCGGTCCGACGAGCGGATCTCTCCGCTGGCCCGTTCTGCACTTCTTTCACACCCTCGCGGGCGCAATCTGCGGCGCTGCGAGAACTGGTGCGATTTCTCGGGGCCTTGTCCTTCGCGCCCCGTTTTGATCAAACACGGGCACTCTACGAAAGTTGTGGCGAGGCAATTTTTTCAGGCTTCCAATGCCCCTCGGGAGTTTCCCGTAGAAGGGAACATGGTCCGCTCGCGCAACGATGCCAATCATGCGACACCCCATTGCGGTGGCGCGGCAGCGGCCAACAGCGTACAGGCCCGGTTTGCCGCCTGCTAAGTCCTTGCCCACGACAGCCATAGGGCTTTGCAAATCTTGTGGTTGACGAACCGAGGCGGTCGAACTATGAACGAGCTTTCCCTTGCAAATCGAGCAACCGCCCCATCCCTGCTGAACCCTTAACCAGGTGTCTCTTTGGAGGAGTTTCATGACAGAAGAAAAGTCGAAGCAGGTGGTTAGACCCCTGCGTGTTTTTGTCGGGCATGGAACCAAGGCCGAGATGGGTTTCCGCGCGTGCATGTCGATGCCGAGCCCGGAGGTGATCGCACCCGGAATTCCGCCAACACCAGCCCA
>Ga0073909_10000512_pt1 | contig 12528 bp, 11 predicted proteins | sample Coa_R1_6_FD_66439 | JGI IMG/M metagenome (GOLD analysis project Ga0073909, IMG submission 66439) | Surface soil microbial communities from Centralia Pennsylvania, which are recovering from an underground coalmine fire. - Coalmine... | ecosystem: Environmental > Terrestrial > Soil > Unclassified... | reverse complement strand
GGCTTCGATTTCAACCGCAACAAGTTCAACCACGTGATTCAGGCATGGCGTCAGCCAGGGTCGTCGTTCAAGCCTTTTATTTACTCATCTTCGCTGGAAAAAGGCTTGTCGCCAGCGACCATCATCAACGATGCGCCGCTCACGTTTACCCAGACCGGCGGTCAGGTGTGGCAGCCAAAGAACTATGGCGGCAAGTTCGAAGGGCCGATCTCGATGCGTCGTGCCTTGCAGAAGTCGATCAATATGGTATCGATCCGCATACTTGAACGTGTCGGCGTGAAGTATGCACAGGAATACATCACCCGTTTCGGTTTCGATGCCGACAAGAATCCGCCTTATCTGACACTGGCGCTGGGGGCTGGTGCGGTGACGCCGCTGCAGATGGTGGTTGCGTATTCAGTGTTCGCCAACGGCGGTTACAAAGTCAATCCCTACCTGATCTCCAAGATCACTGATAGCAATGGCAAGGTATTGTCAGAAGCGCGACCGGCCAGGGCGGGCGATGAAAGCAATCGCGTGATCGATCCGCGTAATGCGTTCGTGATGGACAGCATGCTGCGCGATGTGGTGCGTCACGGCACGGCAGTCAAAGTGCTATCGCTCAACCGTACCGACCTGGCAGGAAAAACTGGCACCACCAACGATTCCATGGATGCCTGGTTTGCCGGTTATCAGCCGAATCTGGCCGGTATCGCCTGGATGGGCTTTGACCAGCCGAAGAGCCTGGGTGACCGCGAAACTGGCGGCGGGCTGGCTTTGCCGATCTGGATCAATTACATGCAGAAAGTCCTGAAGAGTGCGCCGATGGTCGATCGTACAGTGCCGAGCGGTTTGCTCGAGTCGAACGGCGAATACTATTATGCGGAATATCCGCCCAACGCCAGCGTGCATGATCTGGGGCTGGGTAGTCAAAACGTAGCGGTTTTGCCGGAAGAAGAAAAAAACAGGAATCAGATAAAGAACGAGTTGTTCTAAGGTGTGTCAGAGCTAAGCATGATTACCTGTTTTCCCCATGATGTAGCGTTGATAACCCCGCGCGCGCAGATCGCAGGCCGGACAGATACCGCAGCCATGACCCCAGTCGTGCAGCGCGCCGCGCTCACCCAGATAGCAGGTGTGCGTATCGGAGCGAATCAGATCAACCAGCGCCTGTCCGCCTAGATCTTCGGCTAGACGCCAGGTTGCCGCTTTGTCGATCCACATCAGTGGTGTTTCTACTTTCAGTTGCGTGGCCATGCCGAGATTGAGCGTGACCTGCAGCGCCTTCATGGTGTCATCGCGGCAATCCGGGTAGCCGGAAAAATCCGTTTCGCACATGCCGCCGACCAGCACATCGAGGCCGCGCCGATACGCCATGGTCGCCGCAACGGTCATGAACAGTAGATTGCGGCCCGGTACGAAGGTGTTGGGCAAGCCGTTTTCCTGCATGGAAATAGCGACATCGCGCGTTAAGGCCGTGTCGGAAATTTTGCCGATCAGAGACAGATCGACCATGTGGTCTGCACTGAGCCTGTCATGCCACTCGCTCGAAAAGCCGCGTATTTTTTCCAGCAGCGCCGGCCGTACTGTCAGTTCGATGGCGTGACGCTGACCATAGTCGAAACCTATGGTTTCTACCCTGTCGTAGCGCGACAAGGCCCAGGCCAGGCAGGTGGCGGAATCCTGGCCGCCACTGAACAATACCAGCGCGCGATGTGGGACGGAGAGACAGGGAGTGCTCATATTTGTGTTTCGCGGCATACACACTGTCAATCGTGATCAACCGGGGTTTTTGTTGATCTCGTCCAGTGTCTGTTCGATGAAGTCGCCATCCGGGTCGGTGAAGCGCAAGCGCGCGGGATACCAGTCTAATGACGGTGCGATCCAGATATCGAGTTTCTGGCCCTGATCATCCGATGGCTGTGCGCGCAGCACATGGATTGCGTCGATTTCGCCTTGTCTGAGCCTGATTTTTTCGTGGCCGGTGACCTGAAAGCTCCATTGTTCGGCATCGCGCGGACCGGCAACGAAGAACAGCCATTCCGAACCGGGAGTGAATTTGTCGCCATTGGCGCGTGCGATGGCGATCAGCTGCCAAATGATACTGGTACGGTCCTGTTCACCGCCTTTGAGTGGATAGTGTTCGGTCGACTGCGTGAAGTTGATGGTATGGAGTTCCCGATCGAAGGTCGTGATCGATGCTTCGCGGCGGAATCGTTTATCCACGAAGCGCGCTGGCGCCAGACCATAGCTGTCGATGTCGCCTTCGCTGCTGGTTTCCAGAATCTTGCCGAGCAGCATGGCGCGGGTTTCGGTGGCGGCCACGTATTTTTTGTCGGAATTATTCCATTTGACCAGGGCTTCGCCATTGACTTGCAGGCCGCTTTGCTTGGCTTTGATGCGGTAGTGGAGTGTTGCCGACGGTGGTAGATCGACTTCGCGTTTGATGACTGGATGCGCGGCCGGATCGGCGGCGGTGGCAGGCAAGGCGGCGATGGCGCTCGTCAGGAGTAAGGTACAAAGCAGTGAGTGACGCATCATCATGGAGAGAATCAAGGGTGAGGAATATGACAGAACCTGTTTGGCCCGCTTACTGCTCAGGGACGAGCATCGATCAAGGCTGCGAAAGATTTTGCTGCAAAAGCGCATTAAGTATTGATACATATCAATCTGCCAATGTTAACGTTGCGAATTGGTAATTTATTTTTGACTTTTGACCACATACAACTACCCATGCACTCAACCAATTTGGAACAGTCATGATCAACAAAGACCTGCAGTCCCGTAAGAATGCCGCTACGCCGCGCGGCGTCGGCGTGATGTGCGACTTCTACGCTGCACGCGCTGAAAACGCGGAACTTTGGGATATCGAAGGGCGCCGCTTCATCGACTTTGCAAGCGGCATCGCTGTCAACAATGTAGGTCACCGCCATCCGAAGATTGTCGCGGCAATTCGCAATCAGCTCGATGAGGGCTTCATCCATACCGCGTACCAGATCGTCCCATATGCATCATACGTCGAACTCGCAGAGAAGATCAATCGCCTTGCACCCGGCTCACGGCCGAAGAAAACTGTGTTCTTTACGACGGGTGCCGAAGCCGTTGAAAACGCGATCAAGATCGCCCGCGCAGCAACCGGACGTTCAGGTGTTATCGCCTTCAACGGCGGGTTTCACGGCCGCACAATGATGAGTATGGCGCTGACTGGCAAGGTCGTTCCGTACAAGATCGGCTTTGGGCCGTTCCCGGCAGAGATCTATCACGCGCCATATCCGTGTGAATTGCACGGCATCAGCGTTGAAGATGCGTTGGACGGTATTGCGCAGCGTTTTAGAGCTGACATCGATCCGCAGTGTGTTGCCGCCTTCATCTTCGAACCGGTGCAAGGCGAGGGAGGGTTCTACATGGCACCACCGGAATTCGTACTCGGACTGCGTGCCCTTTGCGACCAGCACGGCATTCTGCTGATCGCCGACGAAATCCAGACAGGCTTCGCGCGTACGGGCAAGCTGTTCGCGATGCAGTACTATGACGTCGAAGCTGACTTGATGACGATCGCGAAGAGTCTTGCGGGTGGCATGCCACTGTCAGGCGTGGTCGGCCGCGCTGACCTGATGGATGCTGTGCAACCGGGCAGTCTCGGCGGCACCTATGCGGGTAACCCGCTCGCAATTGCAGCAGCACACGCGGTTCTCGACGTAATCGCCGAAGAAAATCTTTTGGTGCGGGCGATCAGCCTTGGCGTGCAACTGAAAGAGCGACTTGCCAGCATCAAGGCACGGTTGCCGCAACTCGCCGACGTGCGCGGTCCGGGTAGCATGATCGCGGCCGAGTTCTTCGACCGGAAGACCGAAGCACCTGACCCGGTGTTTACCAAGCAAGTGCAGACGCGCGCGCTCGAACGCGGGTTGATCCTGCTGATTTGTGGCGTACACGGCAATGTTATCCGCTTCCTGTTCCCGCTGACGATTCAACAAACTGTATTCGACGAAGGCCTCGCGATTTTGGAAGATGTGCTGACGGTTGACGCAGCGGTTGGGCACTTTGAATAATCGGAATGGCATGAACCGCATCAACATGGTGAAGATGACGGAATGCATGGCTGAGAGGGTTTCGGGCAAACGCTCATAGTCGCGAGCCAGTCCGCGGAAACGCTTGAGTCGGCCGAAGCTGTGCTCCACCACCCGGCGGCGTGGCAACAGGATAAATCTCTTTTTCACCTCCTGCAGCTTGATCACCTCACATTTCATCACTCGTCCCCCACAGCGTGGTGTGCCATCAATACAAAATCACTTTCCTTGAAACTCCTGATCACTGTCTCCTCGGCGCGCAGATCTAGCGAACGGCTCAGCGCGTAATACGTGGTACCCGCTACAGCAAGACCAACGAGCCATGCAATATCAACGCCACTCATCAAACGTGCCATAGGCCCCACGAAAATCTCCTGATTCATCGTTGCGTCAACGATGTAGAAAAAGGGAGTCATCGCGACGAAGCCAATCAGGTAGGCCGCGATACCGCGTACCTGCCATGCCCCGTAGATGCCTTTCGGGGTGAAGAAGTGAGGGATTGCGTAGCGACCCTTGCGCACGAAGAAGTAGTCGACCAAGTTGACGGCGGTCCAAGGCACCAGGAAGTACAGAAGAAGTACCAGGAACGTGTGCAGCAGCGTGACGCCATTACCCCTGATTGATAATATACAGGCCAGGAGAATGCCGCTGATCGCCAGCGCCGCGATGACGCGGGCGCACCGCGTCGCCTTGATCTTGTGGAGCGAATCCACGCCGGTGAGAAGCGTCAACATCGCGCTGTAGGTATTCAGCGCAATGACCGGGAGGAAGCCCGCGACAGACACGATCACAATGGCGCTGCCGAATCCAGGAAACATCGCCGAGCCCACGTGATTCAAAGCCACCAGCGCGTCTGACGCCTTCAGTTGTTGAGCCAGCCACGCGCCCAGACCGATCATCCATGTGCCGGAAAGAGACGCACCCAGAAAGATTGTCGTGATCAGCTTGGCGCGGTTGGTGTTCTTCGGCAGATAGCGCGAATAGTCAGACACGTACGGCGCGTACGAAATGTTGTAGCTGGCGCCGATCGCAAACTGGGTTGCAAACGCGACCCAGTTGAACCCGAAGGTCGTCAGCGGTGCGACCGTACCTTTTGTACCAAACACCAGGGTGCCTGTGACAAGCGCGTAAAAGGGTAAGGTCGCGATCAACGCCCACTTGAACGCCTTATGCATCAGGTCGTGCCCGTAGATCGCCAGCAAACCGCCCGCGACCACCGCAGTGATGCCGACTATCGTCGGATCCAGCCCAAACACGTTCTTCAGGCCGTCCATGATGAGCGAGATGTTTACCACGTTAAAGCCAATGAAGACGAATAGCGTGGCCATCAACGCCAATGTAACCCCGCGATAGCCGAACTGCGCCCGAGACTGAATCATCTGCGGTAGCCCTAGCTCCGGTCCCTGCGAGCCGTGGAAAGCCATGAAGATCGTGCCGAACATGATTCCGAGAGCGCCAGCCAATGTCGTCCAGACGGCCGACAAACCCATGCTCGGGCCAACAAAGCCAATCGAAATCGTGAGAAAGTGAAAGTTCCCCAGGAACCAGAATGGTCCCTGACTGCGCAGTTTGGCGTGACGTTCGTTTTCCGGGATGTAGTCGATTGATCGACTTTCGATTTCTAGGCCCGTGTTCGAGCCGACAAGATCGACGTTCTCTTGTGCATTCATGGTGAATGAGTCTCCAAATTTGAAACGTGAAGAGTCGCGCCGGTACTTGCGTCAAAATGTGCATGGCCAGGCTGCCTGAGTCAGTCGCGGCGTTTGACGCCCGGGAGGACGCAGAGCATCTCGTAGGCGAGATTGGCGCCCAGCAACGCTGTGGTGCCCAGAGGGTCATAGGGGGGCGCAACCTCAACGAGGTCGGCGCCAATGATGTTCAAGCCCCATGATCCGCGAATAATCTCTAGAGCTTGCGGCACGGTGAGTCCGGCAATTTCCGGCGTGCCGGTCCCGGGCGCGTACGCAGGGTCAATCCCGTCGATGTCGAAGCTCAGGTAAACCGGGCCACCGTCCACGCCGGCTCGCACTTCTTTCATGAATGGGGCTAGTGAACGATTCCAGCACTCCTCTGCTGGCACAACCCTGAAGCCTTGGGCACGACACCAGTCGAAGTCTTCCGCCGCATAACCGGTGCCGCGCAAACCGATCTGTACGACGCGGTCGCAGTCGAGCAAACCTTCTTCAACAGCCCGTCGGAACAGCGTGCCATGCGCGATTTTTTCGCCAAACATCGTGTCGTTGACGTCAGCATGTGCGTCCACGTGAATGAGGCCCACGTGTCCATACTTGCGATGCATCGCGCGCAGGATCGGCAACGCGATGGTGTGATCGCCGCCGAGGGAAATGGGCCGGCAGCCATGCGCGAGAATGTCGTCGTAGGCGGATTCGATCCGTGCAATCGAATCAACCATGTTGTAGGGATTCGTTGCGACGTCGCCGACATCGGCGACTTGCAACGAATCAAACGGCGCGGCACGTGTCGCCATGTTGTATGGCCGAAGCAGCACCGACTCCGTGCGGATCTGCCGCGGGCCGAACCTTGCACCAGCCCGGTTCGAGGTGCCAAGGTCAAATGGCACGCCGACAAAACAGGCGTCCAACCTGGCCGCGTCCTTCGCATGAGGTAGCCGCATCATTGTGGCGATGCCGCCAAACCGGGGCATTTCGTTCCCGCTCTGGGGCTGAAAATAATTATCTGACATAATCTCACTCCACTTTCATTCGTTCTGCCGTATCGTTCAGGCTGGCCGTATGTGTGTAGTTGTAGGTGGTCAAAAATTAGAAATGAATTACGAATTCGCGACGTTGACATTGATGTATCAATATGTATCAATGCTCGCCAAGGAGCAATCGTGCTCGGAACCCTGTCTGATCTTGATCTGCGGTTGATCCGCGTCTTCCTCGCCGTTGTTGACGCTGGAGGAGTAAGTGTCGCGCAAACAACGCTTAACGTCGGTCAGCCGACCATTAGTACGCAGTTATCGACGCTCGAGACCCGGCTCGGCTTTCGATTATGTGATCGTGGCCGAAGCGGCTTTCTGCTCACTGCCAAGGGGGAACGCTTTTACGAGCGCAGCAAGAAGCTGCTCGGTGCTGTTGAGGAGTTTAGTGCCGAAGCCCGGAACATGGACAAGAAGCTTGTCGGCACCTTGAACATTGGTCTCATCGGGCACACGCCCGTTAGCCAGAATGCCCGCATTAGTGAGGCAATCGCCTCTTTCAGGCTACGCGACGAAGCTGTTCGTTTCTTTATTTCGGTCAGGTCACCCGGAGACCTGGAAGAACATCTTTTGAGCGGGCAAATCCAGATCGCAGTCGGCTATTTCTGGCACCGGGTGCCGATACTCGAATACACGCCCCTCTTCGTCGAACAGCAGATTGCATATTGCGGGCGAGGCCACCCGCTTTTCAAACGAGCCGAGCGGCTTGATTCATCGGAGGTAGCAGACTACGAGTGGACGTGGCGCACGTATCCTCTACCCGAAGTGCAACTTTCGACTACGCCGAGTAAGGTGACCGCGCAGGCCGACAATATGGAAGCGGTAGCACTGTTGATTCTATCTGGCCATCACCTCGGATATCTTCCGCAGCATTTCGCAGCCCCCTACGTGAAACAGGGGCTGCTTGCGGCGCTTAACCCCGAAAAACTCAGTTACGAAGTGACATTTCACATGGTCATCCGGCAGCACAGCCGGCAAAGTCAAAGTCCGATTGTTCAGGCCTTCCTGGAAGATTTAAAGAAAGCACACCTCTCTGGCGCCGTCGATGTATAACAAGAGAGACCACAACATTCCGTTCTTCTCTTCTTGACATCCGCAAAAAAGGTAACACCAACTCAAAAAGTCAGCAGTCACTATTTGTGAAATGAGTTCCAGTGTAATTCAATTGGTTCAATGGGCTAGCGAGTGTCGGGATTGGACAGCAACATGTCCAGATAGTCTCCGCTGGTTTCGGTAAAGCGCAGCCGCACCGGATACCATTGCCGACCGGGATCCAGCCAAATATCGAGACGCTGGTCGTAGGAGCCTGGGCGCGGCTGGCGAACTATGTGCCAGGCTTGATGCGCACCATCGGACAAATGGATTTCTTCCTGACCGACAATCTGTATGCGCCAAACTTCGCCATCACGCACGCCAGCGACGAACATGTCAATGACCGCGCCTGGTGCGAATTGACTGGCGTCGCCGCGGCCGATTGCGACCAGTTGCCAGATGATGCTGGCGCGGTCTTGCTCGCCGCCGATACGCGGATAAGTAGTGGTGGAAGACGAAAAACTGACCAGATTGCGCTCGCGATTGAAATGGGTGTTGGTGGCGGCGCGGTTGCGTTTCTTTTCCGTGTACAGCTCCGGCGCGACGCCAGAATCGTTGATTTCGCCACTGCTGGTGAAGCTCAGGAAGGTGATCCTGGCGAACATATGGACATGCACTGCGCCAGTGACGGTATAGCGGCTGCCGTCGGTTTCCCAGGTAAGCGTGCTGCTGCCGTACCAGTTCAGCTTGTCGAAGAAGGCGTGGACGTCGTAGGCCAGATTGGACGATGGCGGTGGATTAAACTGGTACTGCGTGCCTGGTGCGCTGTCGGGCTGCTTCTTTTCTTCTGTCAGGGTAGGGACGGGTGCCGCTTGCGGCGCGGTATCGCTACCATCCACATTGACGGATACGGATGGCAACGCCGCTGGCACCTCGGTGACAGCAGGCGCGGCGGCCGGCGCGATGACCGGTGTCAGGCGGGGTCCGGTTCGGGGCGCTTCAGGCTTGGTCTCCACCGGTAGCGATACCGCTTGTTTCGGCAGCAGCACTGAAACAACGCTGATACTGGTGGCTGGTACATCGGTGTTGGTGGTGTTGAAGAATTCTTTACCCCTGTGAATCGCGAACAGATGCAGCAGCGCGACAAACAGGAACAGCATGACGTCGCACCAGCGCTCGGAAGAAGGAGATGCCTTGGTTTCTGTCATGACGTCAGTGTGACGCGAGTCTTGCCTGCATCGTTGCGTAGCTTGCAGAGGAAGTGCATGATCGGAATATTGCGGTGGTGTGCGTATGAAAGTTGAATGACCCGATGGGAGACTGAAATGCTGAATCATAGCAACATGCCCAGCGCCTGTACCATGGAATTCATGCGCAGGATGTGGGGCGGTATGGGAGCGTCGGCGATGGGTACTCCGTCGTTGTCGGTCGAAGAAATCAACAAGAAAATCACTGATCTGGAAACCGTAGCGTCATGGCTGGAGCTCAACATGAACATATTACGCGCCACTATACAGACGCTGGAAGTGCAAAGCGCCACGCTGTTCACGTTGCAGGCAATGAGCGCTACGCTGACGCCGCACGAAGGCGATGGGGTGGCGGATGCCGCCAGCGCGCCGCCATCAGATGAAAACGCCGCAGAAGCAATGCAGCTTGCTGGTCAGCAGGTCAAGCCGATGGCGGATTTGCAGACTGTAATGGCCAGTTCGAATGTTTGGTGGAGGCTGCTGCAGGAGCAATTTCAGCAGGCTGTCGGCAATGTATTGACTGATCAATCGCCGATGGATGAGGATGTCAAAGCGGCTGCTGCGCCGAAAAAAACAACAAAACCCAGGACGGAGGCTAAATCGCGAACACGCGCCAAGTCGGGTGTTATACAATCCCGCCAATCCAGGTCAGCTTCCAGCAAGCTGGCATCCCCTTGATCGGTGCAATATGACAACTGCGCAGATATGTGCGAGTGGGTGAGGGGAAACTCCTGGTGAAATCGATAAATTAATCCACCCTGAGCAAGGTCAGCATGCTGTATCCCGAACTGTTTAAATCACTCGAACAAGTCCGCTGGAATATGGATAAGGATATTCCCTGGGATAAATTCGACGCATCGATGCTTTCCGACGAGCAGGCCCAGACCATTCGCATGAATGCGATCACCGAGTGGGCGGCGTTGCCCGCGACGGAAATGTTTTTGCGTGATAATCGCGGCGACAGTGACTTTTCCGCTTTCATGTCGGTGTGGTTTTTCGAAGAGCAAAAACATTCTCTGGTGCTGATGGAGTATCTGCGCCGTTTCAAGCCTGAATTCGTGCCGACCGACGCAGAACTGCATAACGTGCGTTTCGAGTTCGATCCGGCGCCGCCGCTGGAAACGCTGATGATGCATTTTTGCGGTGAAATTCGCCTGAACCATTGGTACCGCTGCGCTTCCGCCTGGCACACTGAGCCGGTCATCAAGCGGATCTACAAGATCATCAGCCAGGATGAGGCTCGCCATGGTGGCGCTTATCTGCGCTACATGAAAAAAGCGCTGGTCGAAGCCGGCGACACCGCGCGTGCCGCGTTTGCCAAGATCGGTGTGCTGATGGCATCGGCCAGACGCACCGAAAAACCGCTGCATCCGACGAATCTGCATGTCAATCAGGGATTGTTTCCGAACGACACCATACAAAGCCGTTTGCCGGATCCGGAGTGGCTGGAACACTGGTTGGGCATGCAGATCAAGTTTGACGGCGAGTGGGAAAAGAAAGTCGTCGACCGTATTTTGCACAATATGTCGCTGCTGTTCGAGCGTACTTTTGATACCGTGCAGGAGCTTAACCGCTACCGAAAGGAAGTCGTTGCGCGCATGGCGACATTGACGCAAGCTGCGTCAGTTTGATCTGGTTGGTTTTGAGGTAGAAAGCCGCACCCGAGGTGCGGCTTTTCTTATGGAAGCAAAATACTTGTGGATAATGACGAATGCGTGATTTCGAGAAAAAAGTCTGTAATCGCGCCGATCTTCAGGCGCGCGTTGCCGCGTTGCCGCAACCGGTGGTGCTGACCAATGGCGTATTCGATATACTGCACCGCGGCCATGTGACCTATCTGGCGCAGGCCCGCGCCGAAGGCGCATCGCTGGTAGTGGCGGTCAATACCGATGCTTCCGTCAGGCGTCTGGGCAAAGGCGATGATAGGCCGATCAATACCTGTGAGGATCGCATGGCCGTTCTGGCAGCGCTGGAGTCGGTATCGCTGGTGTTGCCTTTCGATGAAGATACGGCGCTGGAAGTTGTGCAGGAAGCGCGTCCTCACGTTTACGTCAAGGGTGGCGACTATGACATGGCGGCGATTCCGGAAGGCCGGGCCGTGGCGGCATATGACGGCAAGACGGTGGCAATTGCCTTTGAGCATGATCGTTCGACAACCAAGCTGCTGGCGAAAGTGCGCAAAAATCATGCGACTCCATGTAAACAAAAGATGCAGGAACACCAGTGAACGCGGCTTCACGCTGATCGAAGTATTGATCGCCATCGCGATCCTGACGCTCGGCGCCGGCGGCGTTGCCGCCATGCAGTTACACGCCTTGCGCACGGCCAGGCACAGCAGCTATCAGACCAGCGCCACGCAACTGGCCGTCGAACTGGCCGACATCATGCGCGCCAATCCGGAGGCCGCGCACAGCAGTGTTAATCCCTATCTGTTTTCGTATCAGGCTGATGCACAGGTCACGGCAACGTCATCTCTATCGCCATGCGTCCTGCACACGTGTGACGCTGCTGCCATGGCGCACGCTGATGTAGCCGGCTGGCAGCAGCGTCTGCAGCAGTCGATACCGCTGGCCAGCGCTGTGGTGTGCCGCGACAGTCACCCGGCAATGACACATGGCCTGCGCTGGGATTGCGATCATGCCGGCCATGCCGCCATCATCATCAAAATCGGTTGGCCGGACAGTCCGGCGCTCGCATCCGGGCCTGCCATCGCCATTGCGGTGGAAATCTGAATGCCGTTCCGACGCCGGCAAAGCGGCCTGAGCCTGATCGAGCTGATGATTGCCATGGCGCTAGGCATGGGTGTTGTGCTGGCATCGCTGGCCTTGCTGCAAGCTGCCAGAGCGAGCTATGTCGCCGTCAACGACAACGCACTGGTGCAAGACACGGGCCGTTATGCGCTGGATGTTCTGGCGCGTGCGATCAGGCAGGCGAACTATGTTCCTTACGACAGTCCAGCCTTCATGGTGCCTCCCGCGTTCGGCCTGACGCAGCTTTCGCCTGGTGTCGAAGGCATCGACAACAGTTACTTGAGCGGTCATACCGTAGCTCTCCTGGCGCCGCGTGTGAATACGGACAACCACGGCAGCGACGTGCTGGCGCTACGCTACTTCGGTTCCGGCAACAAGGCCGACGGCAGCATCCTGAATTGCGCCGGTTTTGCAATTGCCGCACCAGTCTCGCCGGCAATGGTCGCCACTGTCGCCGGCGCCGAAGCAGAACGCCACTGGAGTATTTTCTATGTCGCTGCCGACAGTACCGGCGAACCCGAACTGCGCTGCAAATATCGCACGAAAAACGATGGCTGGCATTCCACTGCTATTGCACGCGGCGTCGAAGCCTTTCAGGTTTTGTACGGTATCGGCGATATGGTTGGAGGTCCCATCACGCAGTATCGCAATGCCGCGCGCATGTCAGTATCCACATGGCGTCAGGTCATCGCCATCAGAATTGCCATATTGATTAGGGGCGAACAGCG
>Ga0073909_10000511_pt1 | contig 12530 bp, 10 predicted proteins | sample Coa_R1_6_FD_66439 | JGI IMG/M metagenome (GOLD analysis project Ga0073909, IMG submission 66439) | Surface soil microbial communities from Centralia Pennsylvania, which are recovering from an underground coalmine fire. - Coalmine... | ecosystem: Environmental > Terrestrial > Soil > Unclassified... | reverse complement strand
CTTTCGTTACTATTCGTTCGCTTTCCTTTTGTCAGAAACGATTTGTATTGTCAATATTTTTCCAAAGAGAGTCCAAATTGCTTTGCATTGGATAAGCACCTCCGTTTGCTGGCGCTCTTGGCCGTGATGTGCCAACAGGCTTTGTTACCGGGACGCGCTCGACTGAAAACCAAACGCGGCTTTTTTGTTCCAATTCGCCGCGCAAAGGAAAATTTGGTCAACCTGAAGATCACGGCAGAAGGATTTCAGGCAAGAAGCGAACTAGGTCACATCTTCAACTTCAGAAGACGCGCGGCGTTCTCGTAGTAAACCTTCTTAAGGATCCCATCGGGCAAACCAATGCCGTAAATCCGCCAGCGCCCCTGGGGCGGAATGGGTGCCGGGGCGTAATCGAAGTATTCGTCTTCCGTCTCCAGGAATCGGAAGTAGATTTCATATAGTTCGTCGCCAAAAATCTGCTGGGGGGTGTCCGTTCCGTTTGGAACAGCGTCTGTACCGAAAATAATTCGATCCTGATATTTTTCAAAGAACTTGCGAGACATTTGCGGTTGGCGGCCGAGTTCTCCTACTCTTGCGCCCAGCTCAACCGCCATGTTCGGAAATCGATCCATACATTCGCCGACATAAGGAAGATTCTCGGCATTGTTTCCCACATGTAGCACGATGAATTGAGTCTTCGGGTGCCTGGACATCACACGATTGCGTGCTTCCAACAGCTCCGAGTTGCTGGGAAAGTCATGTCCATGGAAGGACCAATCCGGATGATTGTTCAACTCTTCAAACCGTTCGTTTGTACGATCCGTTGGAAGAAAGAAGGCCTCTGGATCGGAAACATGTATTGCCACCGGAATGCCCAATGATCCGCACGTTTCCCACATCGGATCGAATCGAGCGTCGTCAATCTTCAACAATGGCCCCTCGGAAATATTCTCCCTCAAATAAAGGCCCAGCGTTTTGAGTACTTTCACGCCACGGGCGCCGGCGCCATGGGCCCGAACAATCTCATCGGCTTGAAACTTTCCGTACCCCGGCTGGTTTGCTCGCTCCCACGTTGGTTCCGCGAAAGTCAAAAATCTATCAGGGCGCGATTGTTGAAATTTTTCTACCGCTTCGGCTAGCCCTTTCCCCGATCCTCCCGTAAGGTTCACCATGATACGGATGTTTTTTCGATCCATTACCGGCAAGAGCGATTCCGGTGTCGCCAGGAATTCCATTCTTTCCCCAATCCCAACTCCGTTCAGCGACTTCGCCCTTATAGATAGATGCGTGTGAATGTCGATGACCGGGTACCGCGATCGCGGAACTTTGGTTGCCGGTACGTGCAGCATGCTTTTGGGCTGGAAATCGGCAAGTTCCAGTTTCATTTTGTCGGAGCCTTCAGGAGACTTGAGCTGGGAGCTGTTAATCGAAGTCGGAAAGGCTCCCGCAGCCACAAACAAACCCATACTCTCCAGCCAGCGCCTTCGATCCATTTCATTCATGAATTTCTCCTCGGATTGCTCAGCGGCAAAATTTTCGGCAAGATTCTCCGCGCTTTCCTTTTCGCTTCTTTCTATATCGTTTACTTTCGTTTGTCAAAATGGCATAAAGGCTCCGCCTCCCCCATAGCTTTACCATCCCCTCTGAAAGTGACGTGGGGTGGAGCTTCAGCCCGAGGGTACTTGATGAATCGTTGGACAATTCGTGCCGCTCCTTTCACCGTCTTGCTAACAGCCATGCTGCTTTCACCGCGAGCGTCGTTTGGACAATCCCCTGAAAGTTCCGACCAGACATATTCTAGTTCCATTGTTGCCATCGCGAAGCGCGCAGCACGAGACTTCAGCCCAGACGGAGATCTTTCCAAGCAGGTTTGGAAGCGGGCGAAGTGGGTAGAGTTCGAGCATGACCTGTCGGGCAAGTTCAACCACCCGAATGCTGTTACCCGCGTCTCGGCCGTCTGGACTGATCAGTCCGTCTACTTCGCTTTTTGGTGCCGTTACGACTGGTTGAACGTGTTCGAAGGTGAAGATATTGCCAAGGAGCGTTGGGAACTCTGGAATCGTGACGTGGCTGAAGTGTTCCTGAATCCTCAGCCGGAAAGAATTTCTCACTACTACGAATTCGAAGTGGCGCCAAACAACCAATGGATCGACCTAGAAATCGAGAAGAAGAATGATCCATTTAACGACGCTTCCTGGAATTCCGGCTTCGAGCACGCGACGCGTATTGATTCCACAAATCACGTTTGGACGGCGGAAATTCGAATTCCTCTCTCTGCAATAAAGGCCAAATCCATCCATCCTGGCATGACCTGGCGAGTGAATTTCTTTCGCGCCGCCGGGCAGGGAGGAGACGAGCAGCGAATGTTTCTGGCATGGAGCACAATTCCCAAAGGCCAAACCTTTCATGTTCCGAGCAGATTTGGAATTCTGCGCTTCACCCAGTGACCTGCGCACCGACTAACCCGGCTAGTGGATGTGGGCGCCTCCCGGCACCAAATATTGGATTGGCCAAGTCTCCTGCTTTCTCTCAACGATCTCGGACCATTTCAGGGCGGTTGCATTTGGCTGGGTAAAAAGTTTGATCTCAGGAAAGATTTCCGCAATGGCACTCGCCAAAGTATAAGCGTCGCCCGGTGCTGTGACGGCAATGGACTTTGCACCCAGCTTCTCGGTAGCGAACCGGCTTGCAATTTGTGAGTCCTCTAACATCTGGAAAAAGTATGGGCGTCCAGTTAGCAGCGAGTTGTAGACATAGTTCGCAAGCACACCAGAGATTGAATTCGCGTACGCGCGATCAAAATCCAGCTTCCCTAGCGACGGATCGTCAGGCGAAACTGCGGTGTACGGCATGCGCGTCTCGCCAAGTCCGCGGAAATCAAAAGTCACCACGTTGTAGCCGGATTGCAGGAACTTCTCCAGTTCCGGCCAATCCAGGCGTGTTGCCTTGCCCGTTTCGTCAAACCACAAGACAGTTTTCTGCGTTTCGTTCGATATCTTGTGAATAAAAAGCAATGGCATCTCAAGCAACCTGCTGTGGTGCAGCACGTACTTATCGATTTGCACGTCTCCTGTACTTGAGCTGCTGATGAGCTCCCAAAGAATCTGATCTTCGCCGGGCGGAACACCGTTGAACTTCTCCAATTTAGAATTCTCCACGCGCATTGCGCGGTGCTCGTAATACTCCTTCGACAACCTTATCGCGGGCTGCGACTTGCGCTCCTGGTAATACTCTCGAATCACCTCAGCAAGTGAGCGAGAATCACTTTGATCAACCATGACCTGTCCCGACCGAGTGCAAACCAAATCCTTGTCCGGCAACAGTTTTGGCTCTGCAAGCCCGCGCCGTCTCGGCATTCCGTTGAAGCGATCCAAGAAATCCAACGCAGCCTCCTGATTCTCATCGGAGTACTGATGCGGGTGATATCCTTCAGTCATGGCAATGCGGTTCGCGTTGCCAAAACGTTCGTAAAGTCTTTGTGCTTCTCGAAACGATTTGCGCGCTCCTTCAATCGGAAAGAAGTCCAAGACTGCTGACGCGACCATGACCGGCCTTGGATACATGAGCAATAACAGGCCTGGATGACCGACACCGTTTGAACTCATTCTGAACAGATCCTGTTCGGGGTCGCTGTCTGGATCGACAAAAATCCGGTTCCCCATCCGCATCGGCAAAGAACTGATATAACACGATGGAACGGCAACCTTGATTCGCGGGTCTAGCGCCGCAATCAACGCAGTCTGCGTGCCTCCTCCGCTTGTCCCCGTGATGTTGATTCTTTCGCCGTCTACCTCCGGACGGGTTAGCAGATAATCCACAGCGCGCATGCCGTCCCAGATTTCCCAACGGGCCAAGTTGGCTCCTGCCAGATAGGCGAGATTGCCCAGTACTGCATGCTCCGCGCACACCAGGTTGTATCGGCTCTTATCCGCCTTCGCATCCCAAAACTGGCTGCGTTCTCCTTGTCCAACCGGGTCCCAGGCAATCACCACGTACCCGCGAGCGGCCAACCTTTGGCACAGCGCTTGGTAGTGGATCTTTCCATTTGTCGCATGCCCGGCGGGCACGAGTACCGCAGGATGTTTTTGGGAATGGTCATCCGGCACATACACCAGTGCTGTGACGAAGACTCCAGGCAAGCTCTCAAAAATCAGTTTTTCAATGGAGTATCCATCCATTTGGATCTTGCCGGTAGTGCGGGGATTCAGTTTTGTCTTTTGGCCGGGCAATCCGCCAATCATCTGCAGCAAAGCTTGACGTAAACTCGCCTGCATCTTCAGCAGATCCTGCTCGGATTGGATCGCTTCCCAGTCCCGTTGGCGTGCTTCGTCCTGCCGCCAGGCTTGGTCCAATTGATATTGTAAATAAGGCGTGATGCGAGGTCCGGCCGGCACTTGCCGCAAAACTTGAAACGCATCGGCTGGTGGAGCGTTCTGTGCTGCGGAATCACAAACGAACAGACCACCTGGTAGCGTCAAAGCTGCCAGCAATTGAAATAAGCGCGCCAATCTCAATGCGTTTTCACCATAAGTGAACCCATCGCATACCATCCATCATCCTGCCGCCCTTCAATTGCAAAACGGATTACCGGTTTGCCAGTCTGGGGATCAAGCATCGCGATCCGCACATCGTAGATACCTTCATCAAGATCTTGAGGAACGTAAACGGTGTTATCAAAAACAGAGTCTCCTGGGAGCCACTTGCGCACGTCCACGGGAATTCGAATGATTGCAGAACTCCTGGAAGAACGCAGTTCCATCGCCAAGTCGTATTGACTGTAGACGGGTGCCACACCAGAGTTCAGCCACCACATGTGCACTGGCATCATCGTGCCCGGTTTCACCGTCTTCGAATATTCCAGCCGCCGAAGAATTAAGCGGTACCCTATCATCCTCTGAAAGTCGTCAAACTTGATCTTCCATTCAGCTGGAATCGGAGCTGACTTGATATTTACTGTGCTCACGTGCCAACGCAGTCCTTGCGCAATGATGTAGTCCAAATCGTATCCGCGTTCCTTCCATCCGGAGACCGTATAACACGTTTCAAGCGAAACAGGACTTCGTTGCCAAACGTTTTGAATCCCAGTACGTACAATTTGTTGAGGATAAATCTCCAGCATCTCCGCCGGAAAATACGGATCGGTTGAGCTCACGCGCATGTCGCCCCAACAATCCAGTCGCCACCCTGCACCCTGCTGCGTCCCGTAGGCAAGAGCCTGAGGTTCATCGAAATTCATAAGCAGCGACGTGCGCTTGAATGCCTCCAGCCAAATATCAATCAGCGCCTTCTGGTAAGAAAATACCGGCATGTAGGGGCTCCAGCCTTCTCCCCAGTAGCCCACCGAAGAAATGTCAACCGTATCCAGATATGGATTGCCGTCGTAGCGCATACCTGCTTGCGCAACGAGTTCACCCCAATATTTCAGAAACAACGGGTCGGAAAACTCGGGCTGCCAAATTTTTCCATCTTTGTCAGAATCCTTGTTTGCGCGCCTTGCTCCCGATTTTCTGTACCATTCGGGTAATGCATCCTCGTTTGAATAAGGCATGAATCGGATCGCCAGCTTCTGCCCGTGCGCTCTCGCCTCCTCAATCGCAAGATCCACAATTCCCCAGTTGAATTTTCCGGGTTCGGGTTCAAGCACATTCCAATACCACCGGCAATACGCTACAGAAGCTTGCGGAAAGTCAGGCGTGGTGGCTGCAGCAGGCAACTTTGTCACCGGCCCAACTTCAGACCACTTGAGTGGTGGATTCGGCTCTTGGCCATTGAACCTCTGAAACGTGGTAATTCCCATGCCCGGATTTACAAGCACATCTTGTATTTCCTTCGGTCGCACAACGACCACATTTTGCTGCGCCATTGCTGGAGTCCCCGGGAAAACCGTCAATAGTGACCAGAACCCGCATGCAATGCTCGCCAAACGTGGCTGCTTTGTGAAAATCTGACTCCAGCTCAAAATCCATAAAAACATTACTGTGTCTCCCGGAAGAAATTGATGTTCCGCGTTCACCGCTGGTCAGCCAATGCGTACGCAGCCAAAGTGTCAGAAATCGGGCCCCGAAAAAAACCGCCACCGCCTGCGGCAATTGCCACAAACTGCTTTCTTGACCTCTTGCCCAGGTAAGTCACCGGAGTTGCGTGTGCGCTGGCTTCCAACTCCGTGGCCCACAACTCCTCTCCAGTCTTTGCGTCGAACGCGCGGAACTTCCGGTCAGTGGCTGCCCCAATGAAAATAAGTCCATTGGTCACGACGGAACCGCCCAAGTTCGACGTTCCAGTTTTTCCAGGCAAACTATCCACAGTTCCGAGCGGCACTTTCCAAACAATCTCGCCGTTGTTCACATCAATTGCATTCAACGTGCCCCACGGTGGCTTTTGACATGGCCATTCGTGCTCGTCCCAAAAACGCGCATATTCACCGCTCTTGCTGTTTCTCCGATATTTCTCCAATGCGCCTTCCGCCTGACGCTCTAATTCGCCGATTGCGCCCAACTCATTCACATTTACGAAAAGTAAGCCGCTAGCTGCGTCATACGATCCGCCGGACCAGTTACCTCCGCCGAGCGTCCCCGGCACGATCAACGTCATCTGCAAACCGTACGGTGTGTACATTCCGCGGTGGTGCAGCGAGTGGAAAAACTCCGTGCAATAACGCTTGGTCTCGGACGTCACATCGCTGATGTCTGACTCCGCGAACGTCTGCCGGACCAGGGGTGGGGGCTTGAGCGGAAACGGCTGCGTTGGCCAGGAAACCTCATCAGGAACATCACTCCGCGGCACGGGGAGCTCTTCCACAGGAAATAATGGCTTCCCGGTAAGACGATCGAGGACAAACACAAATCCCATCTTGGTCACTTGCGCCACGGCAGGAATTTGCTTCCCATTGTGTCGCACCGTGATCAGCACGGGTTGCGCCGGCACATCGTAATCCCAGATATCGTGGTGGACCATTTGGAAGAACCACACGAGCTTCCCCGTTCTTGCTTCCAACGCGACTAGAGAGTTGCTAAATAAGTCGCTCCCTTTTCGATCGGCACCGTAGAAATCGTACGACGCGGACCCGATCGGAAGAAAAATGAGTCCCCGTTCCACATCCACGCTCATTGTGGACCACACATTTGCTCCCGTACGGTCTTTCCAGGCGTCGCCTTGCCAAGTCTCGTGCCCCACTTCTCCCGGCCTGGGGATTGTGTGGAATGCCCATACAAGTTTTCCAGTCCGCACATCGAATGCGCGTACCAAGCCGCTCGGACCCTTCGATGGAAACTCCGGTAGCGCTGCTCCCGTAATGACCAAGCCTTTATAAATTGCCGGTGCGGAGGTAATCGAATACTCCAAGCCCGGCTGATCTCCTTCCAGGCCTGCACGTAGATCGATTGTCCCGCCAGCTCCAAATCCAGCGCACGGCCTGCCGGTCTTTGCATCCAGTGCTATCAAACGCCCGTCGAACGTTCCGAACAAAATCCGCCTGTCATGCCCATTCTCGCTCTGCCAGTAAGCGACTCCACGGTGTTGAAAGTATTGTCGAGGTTTGCCGCTTCCTCTCTGAGGATCAAATTCCCAGATTTCCGCTCCGGTCTCGGCGTCCAGAGCAATCACTCGGCTGGAAGGAGTCGAAATGTAGAGAATTCCCGCAACGACCAGCGGCGTGGACTCAAAGGGCGCAATGCTGTGCCGGTCGGTCGCATTGCCGCTTCGCTCCAGTTCTCCAGTGTGGTAAGTCCAAACCCTCTTCAGCTGGTTCACGTTCTCACGATTGATCTGTTTGAGCGGTGAAAATCGAGTTCCTCCCGCGTCGCCGCCGTAGTAACGCCATTCCTGCGCCGCAAGCATGCCTGACAAAAATGGCATCACTGCGAGCAGCATGCTCCCAGCAATACGGTAAGCGCCCCAAACGCTCCAACCAAGGCCACTATTTCCTTTTTCTTTCGTTTGCATGCGTTTACTTTCGCCGCCAGTTAAATAGTTCTTTCAAATTGGCTTGTCAAGCCAGATTCGACGTCAGTAGCTCACGCTAACAGTTTCAAAAAAAAGAGGTCATGAACGAGGTTCGAACGCTATGCGCACCAAACTTTTTGGCGTAAGCGGGTTTTTGTCCAACTCGTTCCGTACAATCCAAACAAAACGAATCGCCGGATTGACGCAAGCCCCGGCGAATTGCGTATCACTTTGCAGAAGTATGCACGCGCTCGCAGTCGCCGCGAGGCGCGATCGTCGAGTTGAACGTGGCGTCGCTACGCTTTGCGTTTGGCTTTAGTTCGGCCACAATTGAGCGCAGAGGAGCTAATTCCGATGGCAATCGACATTGAGCACCTGAAGCAATTTCAAACGGAACAACTTGAACAGAAGAACATTCAGACCTCAGCGAGGATTCCTGTTCACTCCAGAACAATCGAGTGGGCGCTGATCGAGATCGTGATCCTCTTAACGGGAATCGGTGACAGTCTCAAGCGTATGTCCGACAGACCTTAGTGGATTCCGACTAGGCCCACAATTGTTGCCAAGTCAGACCCGACCTTCACGCATCAGAGGAAGAAATTCTACGGACGTTGCGAGATAAACTACACAAAATGACCGACGAAGAGTTGATTCGGTTCGGCAAGGAAGTTCGTAGACTTGCGGAGAATCCATTCCAGACCCAGTTGGACGAAGCGAGGCGAGAGTGGAAGCGCCGCAAATTGCTAAAAGCATTTGTCAGGTAACCCTACAAATCAGGAGTTAACACGCTTTGGCATATCGTCACTGCTGAAGACGGGTGTTTCTTGACAGGTCAACGCGAATTGAAGTACCTTCGCCCAACCTTTCACTCCTCGGAAGTGCCTTTTGAAAAATGAGACTGTTCTTTCGGCTGCCCCGGTCGGGATAAGACTCGATTGGTTGAATCTCGCTTGGAAAAGTGCCGCTTGGGCGTTGTTACTGTGTTCGATTCTCTACTACGTCCGCCGCGATGCTTTGCACTACCTCTTTAACTATTCTTCCGAAAGTTTCAAAGAGTTCTGGTCAGAAAGGATTCTCATCCGCATACATGTCGCCTCTGCGGTGACGATGATCTTTACGGGTACTTTTCAGTTGTGGACCGGCCTTCGCATGCGCTACATGGTTTTCCACACTTGGCTTGGGCGAGTCTATTTGTTGACCGGAGTGTTCGTGGCCTGTTCTGCGTTATATATGGGAATGCATCCTCGACTGGGCGGCATCGTATACGGCTTTGGGCTTTTTCTAAACGGGCTGTTCTGGTTGGCAGCAGCCGCAATGGCCTACTACGCGATCCGAATAGGAAACGTACAAGCTCATAAAATCTGGATGATTCGTGCGTACATTCTTTGCTTCGCTGGCATCGTGGGCGACCGAATAATTCCAGACATGACATTCGTGAGTCGACGAATCGGCACCGAAGCGTTGAACGACATCAGTGGGTGGGCGAATTGGGCGGTGCCGCTAATGGTGGTAGAAGTCTTGATGCAAATTCGTAGTTTTCGGAAAACCCCTCACCGAAGCTGATGACCGTTTGAAGATTTGGTACTTTCGGCCCGATCCTTGCCGTTACGTCGGTTCTTGGTCGCTTCGCATCGAGGATGTTGACTTCGCTAAGCATGTTATCCGCATCCGGCAGAGTGTAGACGCTGCCACGCGGAGCATACAGGCGGTGAAGTCTCAGGCAAGCTCGGCAGACGTTCCGATGCCGTCTCAGCTAGAAACTAGGCTGCGTGCACTCTTGCGGAAACACGATGGCAAGAGCGAACTCCTATTCGTCAATCGCCGTGGGCGTCCATTCTACGGACACGTCGTAGGCGAGCAGCAGCGGGACGCGGTGCAGAATCGCTCGGCTAGACTCGTAAATTAGTTTTTGGCGAAAAGATGACAGCCACATTCATCAAGATAGTTGGATGGACGCTTGGAATGACGGTAGGCGTGTATCTGATCACGGACGGCATGGTCCGAACACGCTACCCTTTTCAGCACGCATTAATTGGTGCAGCCTGCGGCCTGATTCTTGGAATTATCTTTTCGCGGAAGAAGCAGGGAACAAGAAGGGCTAGCTAGGCCCAATTGTTAGAAAGCCATGTTTTGTTAGAAGCAAGAATATAAACGCAGTGAAATCAATTGGATTGGTAGGGGCGGTGGGGGATCGAAATTGCATCCCTACTTTTCAAGTCCAACAAAGACAACGGCGTAGCGCCGCCGCCTCAATTCAATTGGAGCCTTTTGGAGCCTAGCTACTTTTCCCGTGAGCACATTTGACCCATAGGCAGGTACGCACGGTAGTGTTGCAATTAAATGAGTTCCAGAGTCATGCCCGCCGATGTACCTCTGGTGTACCCCACTCTGCGAAACCACGAGTGGGTCTCGACTCCAGGCGCGCGACAAATCTGCCTTCAATTGTTCGTGTCGCGAACCTACCCACGGTGCGTAATGCTTCAACATCAATGACGCAAGCGTCGCGGTCCAGTCTGCTCAAATTAAGCCTCCGAACGCAGACATTGTGCAGTCAAGGGCTCTAGCAGAAGCAAAAAATTTCAATATCTGTCCGCATTGCGTCGCAAAGGGAAGGCTAGGCTACCTGCCTCGCCTAACCGAAGACACCTCCACGCGATCAGATGGGCGCCCTCTCTTTGTAGGTGTTGATTTCAAATACGCTCTCAATTTTGGCGAGCCACAGGAGCAAAGATTTCGATCACTTGAGCGGTCCTCTTTTTCGTGTACCTCCGGTGTGCCTTGGCGGGTTCTGCAGGTTTTGCGCGGTCGCGGAATCAACAACTTGCGCGTCTTCAACGGCGGAGTGCTCAAAGAGCTTGTCGGAGATCAGCCTATGAGGATTGTATATCTCGAAAGTTCGTGGGAAGCTCGCCGTCAACGAGGTTCGTTCACTCGCGATGATTTGGACAAGCTTGATTCTCACCCTGTCGAGGCCGAAACCCAGGCGGTGAAGAAGGTAGCGAATTTCGTCCTCGACACATCTCTGCTCACGCCTGCCGACTCTTTGGCCCGCATTCGTGCACTTGGTCTCAGCTCTGCGATCAAGGGAGGTAGCTCAGAGCCCGACATTCTCTGAGTCCGGCTCGGCGTTGTGCTCATGCTGCGAAATGCTCGAAAGCAAGCGAGTTCATCAGCGTGCTTCGAACGGTACCGGGGTATTTATCAATGTATTTAGCCAGTTTCTGTTTGTTGATCGGCTTGAAGTCAAACTCATCGAGGTGCGGTTTTAGACCTCCCTGCAACGAAAGATAGACCCAATCAAGCAATGCCTTCTCTGGCTCAGCAATTCGATACTTCGAATAGCGTGTCTGCTTTTCGACGAATCCCCAGTAAAGATGTTCGGAAATTGACCGCAAGGTGATTGCAAACTCCGGCGTCTTGTATTCTTTCGGCTTGCCAGTTGTCACACATGTCAGGGACACTGGGCTCTGCGTGCTAATTCCCCAATGATTCAACGCCGATTCAAGCGAAACGTATGAGTTTGGCTTGAGAACATTCAAAAAATCAGTCGCGGAAGCATCGCGCACCAGTTTGTTCAAGTACACTCCGTTTGAGACGCGACTGAGCAGCCCTCGCTTTGCCAATCGAGAAGTCGCTTTCCAGACTGAGTCAGGAGGAAGATTGTATTTAGCGGCAAGCTCGTCCACCATGACGACGTCCGTAAGACGCGCTTCATTCGTCAGAACCTTCGTCCAATCGAGTCGCTTTGCCTTCGTGTTATTCATAGCCACTCCTCAAACAGCTGCTTGACAGCGCCACGCAATTCGGCGAATTCGCCTTTTTCATGAGGCGTAAGTTTCCGGAGGCAATATGGGTTTTAGTTCGAGACGACAAAGGTCTAAATCGACCAGGGCAAGACGTTCTGAGATGGCCGCTCCGTCAATCTCATTTGCGTGGACCGCATCCTCCAAATGGGCCCTCAGATTCGGGCTCAGCACCGCTCCTTTTTGCAAAAGAACATGAATATCGTACGCGTCTCTCGCTTTCGTGATTCGTCGCAGTAAGAACGCCTCTGCCTTCTGGAGAAGCAGAAGTTCTTTTGTCGCCGACTTGATCTCCACTGATTCGCCTGACAGTCCCTCGACAGGATGCGTTTCAATTTCGTTTTCGATTGCCGAACCGAACTTCGTAAGGTCGACACGAAAAAGTCGCTGCCCGGAGCTACTCGATACAAAAATGCTTCCCTCTTCGGTGCCCGATCCTGTCGTCCCAAATTGAAGATCTCCCAGTTGGAGGATTTGGGCGATTGGCGAAAGCTCGCGTTTCAGCGTACTGACGATTTCATCCCGCGTCGGTAACGCGGTCCCTCGTGCAAGTAAATCAAGATCCGCCGAGTGTCTAACGCTCTCGTGAAATAGGACTAGCGTGGCACCGCCAAAAAGCAGAAATGCGTCCGGAAAGTCTCGAAAGATCGCGAAGATTGCATTCTCCATGAGCGCATTTATCTCTGCCTTTTCTCGGCTAAAACCCTTCGCTTCATACTTTGCCGTCTGCCTTGCGATATTCATCGCTTGCCTCTCTCTAGCAAGGTCTGATATTCCCATCTACGGACATAAATGTACAGGATATAG
>Ga0073909_10000504_pt1 | contig 12583 bp, 4 predicted proteins | sample Coa_R1_6_FD_66439 | JGI IMG/M metagenome (GOLD analysis project Ga0073909, IMG submission 66439) | Surface soil microbial communities from Centralia Pennsylvania, which are recovering from an underground coalmine fire. - Coalmine... | ecosystem: Environmental > Terrestrial > Soil > Unclassified ... | reverse complement strand
CTGCGGAGCAGCAGGAGGAGTAGCACCCTCCTTTGGTGCGAAGCATTATTCTTATTTTGAGAATAAAAATAAGAATTCTGCTCCGAAGGAGCAGGGAGGGAGGAGAAGCATCTTTATTTTTATCTATCTTATTTTTATAACTATAAGGTATAATATCCTGAGCTTTTTGAGGCCTTGCTTTCTTAATTTGCTAAACAAAAAGCAAGGTGACAAACATAAAGATGCAAATTAAAGAGGTGATTGTTTTACTGCTTTAGATAAATTGTCATTAGGGCATATTGGACTCCTCCCCTCCGCAGGAGGAGGGAAAGAGGGAACAACTTAATATCTTTTAAATCAATAAAGAAAAATATAAATTTAATAAATTGAGCAGTAAAGGAATCGAACCTCTTACGGCTATTAACCAATTCTTTTACAGAGAATCACCATTACCAATCGGATCACCTGCCCTTATTAAAATTAAAATTTTAATATTTTTTATATTTTTAATTTTAATATTTTTTATATTTTTAATTCTATTTTTTTTCCCTCCTCCTTCGGAGAAGCAGGAATTTTAATTTAATTTTTATTTTGAATAAAAGTAAAGGCTTTAAGGTCTTAAGGTAAAAAATAGTGGGGGGGAAAAGAAAAGGAAGAGAAATAAAAGAAAAATAATTGCTTATCTACAGTATTAAAAGAAATTTTGTCCAGATTTAATTTTTATAGTATAAGCTCCTTTTCTGTTTTTTTTAGTTATTCTAGCCTTATCTAAATAATTAACCTTACCTGTAGCAGAAGCTCCTTTCCCGAAAACTTTAGTTGTTATTCTAGGTATAATAGGTTCTCCCATTAATCTTCCTGCTATTCTAATATTTAAACCAGATAAAAAAGCTGGTATAAGTTTTCCTGATTTTAAATTAGGGTCATTTAAATTTTTAACAGGTTTTTTATTATAAATTTTTTGAATTGCTACTCTAGCTTTTTTTCTTTTATTTTTAATATTTAAAGATAAAAGATTAACTAAAATATTACTATCATGATAAGGATGATGTAATCTAATTAATTGTAATTCTACAGGTTTATTAAACATATTACTTAAAATTTGACAAATTAATTTAAATTTATTTTGGTAAACCCTCTTAGCAGTTAAATTAAATTTTCTTAATTTAAATAATAAATTTTGTCCATTTTTATTTTTAAATCTAGAAATAGCTTTTCTTAATTTCCATTTAATAAATATTGCCTGCTCCCTCCCGTGGGGATCTTTTTTTTTTTGCACCAAAGAATAGCTATTTCTTAGCTCTTTTTGAGTCCCTCCCCTCCCGTGGGGAGGGACGGAGGTGTTTCCCAGCGTAAGAGAGGGTAAAATAAAATCAGTTTTTTTTTTCTCAATTAGAGCTAACCATTTCTTTTTAATAGAATTAATATAATAAATAGAAAATAATCTAAAAACTTTTTTCTTAGGAATATTTAAATAATAAAATAACTGTATTGTTATTTTATCATTACTATATTTTAAAACAGGTTTACTAATTAGACAATACATACTTTTAAATAAATAGAATAATAACTTATAAATATTTTTAATATATATATTATCCTTCCCTGCGAAGCAGGGAGAAGCAGGACTGCTCCGGTTAATATTTATCCGTCCTTTGCTCTGCTGGAGCAAAGAAAGAGAGTCAATCCCTCCTCCGAAGGACTCACGGCTGTGAGGGAAGGAGGGACTTTTACTATTTCGGAGGGGAAGGAGTCCTAACTCTTTCGGAGGAAGTGACGGTTCATAAAAATTAGAATTAAATTTATATTCTATAATTTTATTATAATTGATAAAACTACCAAATTTTCTTCCTTTATATTTATTTAAACTTAATTTAGTTCTGCTCCTGTTGCTACCAAGATGTATGCTTTGCTGGAGCATTCCATTAAGATCCTGAGGAGTTCCTAATGAGATGCAATTTTTTAAATAAGAATAAATAGCAAAAATTTTAATAGGTTTATCTTCCAATATTTCACTTATTTTTATTATTTTTTTTATTAGAATAGAAGATAAAGTAGATTTTAAAAAATTATATTTCATATTTCGTAATAATATATTTTTATTAATAATATTACCATTAAATATTTTATTATTATGTTTAATATTAAAATATTTATTTTCATCCACGCTAGTTACTCCTCCCTTCGGTCCTGCTTCTCCCTGCTTCGCAGGGAAGGAGGAGCAGGGGCAAAGAAAGAGTATCTTATCTAAATTTAAATTTCTTTTTTCTATTAGATTTATATATTTAATTAATTTCCATTCGTCTCTATTTAATCGAATAGATCTTATTGCCCTTAATATTGCACTTATTTTTAGATTTTTTATTTTTTTAGTGCTTAGACTCTTCCTCCGAATGCGTAGCACTCCTAGCGTTTGAGGGACCGAAATAGTCCCTCCTTTGGAGGGAGGAGTGTTTTTATTATTATTTTTATTATAAAAATAAGATTTCGGTTCCTTTATAGTAGGAGCAGGAATATTGCTTTCTAGCTTTAGGATATTAGATAAATTAGCATTCAAATTTTGTAATGAATTAAAATTTGAATCAAAAGATGAATTTTTAAATATCTTTATATTTGTTTGATCTTTTTTTAATTCATTAAAAGATTTTAAATTAAATAGATTGTTTCCTACTGCTCCAGTGGATCCGAAAGACCGCTGGAAGAAGAAAGAGGAAGGATTCGATTTAGCCATTGTAACTATTGTTTTTTTTTTATTTATTATTAAATTTATATTATTTAATTTACTATTAATTTGGTTTCCTTCTTGTTTTTACAAGACTCTTTCTAATTTAGGGTTAAATTTTTAAATTTACCGGATTTAATTAATCCGCAGGAGAAAAACTTAATTAATTTTAATTGAAGAGGAGAGTTAAGATAGCTAAATATATATTTAAATTTAAATAAATTTTATTAATCATGCTCCCTCTCCCTGCTCCACCGTAGGGTGGAGCAGAAGGACCCCTTTTATTTTAATTCTTAAATTAAGAATGCGGTAGTCTAAAGGAGTGGCTCCTCCCTCCCTGCTCCTTCGGAGCAGAATTCTTATTTTTATTCTCAAAATAAGAATAATGCTTCGCACCAAAGGAGGGTGCTACTCCTCCTGCTGCTCCGAAGGAGCAGCAGGACTCCTGCGGATTCGCAGGATGCTTCGCACCGAAGGAGGGACACTCACTCCTGCGAAGCAGGGATTCGGACTAGATATAATGTATAAGCATAAACATAAATTTAGGCTGGAATAATTAGATAAAATTTTATTTAAACTTATGTATAAAAATACAAATTGAAATTAGCTTCTCTTTTATATAAATATAAATAGTTATTATAAATTTAAAAAATTTTAAAAATAAATAAATTAAAAAAATCAATTAAAAAATTAATAAAAGAAGAATTAATTTTATATTATTTATATAAAAATATTTATAAAAAAAAACAATTATATTTATTTTCCAATTGAACTGTCTGTTTGCTTCTCTCTTTATATTATTAATTTAATTAAATTTTTAAAAAAAATACCTAGATAAATTAAAAGCTAGTAAGCAGGAATAAGTTACTAGATCCCTCCTGCTGCTTCGCAGCAGAATGCGAATCCGCAGGAGTCCATCCTCCCTCACTCCAGAGGAGTGAGGGACTCCTTTTTATTCTTATTTTGAGAATAAAAATAAGAATTCTGCTCCGAAGGAGCAGGGAGCAGTAGCAAACCCTGCTTAGGTTATATTTAGCTCCACCTCCCTCTCCTTCCCTTAGGACTTTTGTTTAAATTAAAAAAAAACCTTCTGCTTTGCAGGGAGGAGTCACAGTCCCTCCTTCGCTCCATTTTTATTCTTATTTTTATTCTTAAAATAATAATGCGGGAGTCTTTCAGATTGACTCCTTTCCACGGTCCCTCTTTCGGAGGGTTGGAAACATATTCGGAGAGGGATTATTACTCCAATCTTCTGCTAGCTCCTCTTTTAATTAGTATCTTTATTTAAATAAAAATAAAGAGAGGATTGCTCTTTCGGATCCGTAGGAGCAGGAGTAGTTGTATCCGCAGAAGTAGAATAAAATAAGTAAATACAAAAATACGAACATGTTGAAATTGGTAAACAATCTTCTCTTAAGAAGAAGTGGGTGTAAACCCTTAAGAGTTCAAGTCTCTTTGTTCGTAATTAAGTTTCAAATTTAGTGTCCCCCTCCTTTTTATTCTTATTTTGATAATAAAAATCCTACGGAGAAAAAGGAGAAGCAGTCCATGCGCAAACGCCCTCCTCCCTCACTCCAAATCCTTCTGCTTTGCAGTGAGGGACGGACTAGCATTTATTCTTTTTATAATAAAAATAAGAATAATGCTAGTCCGAAAGAGGGTTGCTCCTTCGGAGCAGGGAGTTCTTAGTTTAACTATAAACAGGGTAGGCCATCCGCTAGGATATTTTAATATGAATAGAAAATAGTTCAAGTAATAATTAAAGAGTGTAGTATTAATTGGCTAATATGTTGATCTCCAAAATCGAAGATAGGTGTTCGAATCATCTCACTCTTGGGGAAATAATAATTTATTTCTATAATATAAATTTGATTAGTTAAAGAATTTCTAGTTATTATAAATAAATATAATAATAATACTTGTATTTATTTAATTCCACTTACCCCGCTGCTCCTCCTGCGAAGCAGGACCGAAGGGAGGAGCAACCCTCTTTTGCTCCGAAGGAGCTACAGCTGTAGCTTTGCTCCCTAAGGAGGGGCTAAGCGAGTAAGTCTTTCAGAGGGAAAGCGAGATGGTGTAATTGGTAACACAGCAGTCTCATGAGCTGTTATTTAAGATTCGAATTCTTATCTCGCTTAAATAATTAAAAACACTACCCTCCGAAGGAGTAGCAACCTCTTTAAAAAACAAATCAAACAAAAAGAGGGACTCCTCCCGGTCCTCCTGCGAATCCTCAGGAGTCCTGCTGCTCCGAAGGAGCAGCAGGAGGAGTAGCAGTCCTTCGGAGGAAACGCATCTTTTTTATTATGCGTAGCGCGTAGCATTTTGATAATAAAAATAATCCGCGCTAGCAGGAGAATGAGTAGGTTAAATTGTCCATGCTAAGGCATTTTCTCCGCAGGAGCATGAGCTAATTTTAGAATAATAAGTGGGTTATTATAAATATAAATATAAATATAAATATAAATATAAATATAAATATAAAAATTATAAACGAGTATAGTTAAATGGTATAACTTCTACCTTCCAAGTAGAAATTATCAGTTCGATTCTGATTACTCGTAAAAAGAAGAAAAATTTATTTAAATTATAAAATTGATAATATTTTAATTTATTTTTCCTAGTCAGATAGACAGCCGATTACGGCTTTCGCTTAAAAAAAAAGTAACAAATTTAAATAAATTATTCATTTTATAATCTCATTTATATTATTATAACTATAATTATACTCCTGCTTCTCCCTGCTTCGCAGGGAAGGATAAGCATCTTTCTTTGCTCAAGCTCCTTCCCGTTTTTATTATGCTCCTCCTCACAGCTGTGAGTCCTGCTTCGCAGGATTAGCATTTTGATAATAAAAATAATCCGCGCTAGCAGGAGAAGGAGGGACACCTTAGCTAATATAATTACCAGCTTAAATTGCTTATATTTCTATAAGCCTAGGGCAACTTTAAGCTAGAAGCAGTCCTGCTTCTCCCTGCTTCGCAGGGAAGGAGAATAAATTTAATTAAATTATAATAAACGCTTTAATTCTTTTTATTTAATTTTATTACGAATTCGTAACCGTCCCTGCTGCTTCTCCCTCCGGTAAGCAAGAGCTGACGCTCGCTCTCTCACTCCTCCCGGTCCTCCTGCGAATCCTCAGGAGTCCTGCTGCTCCGAAGGAGCAGCAGGAGGAGTAGCAGGGACGGAGTCGCTAGCTCCGAATCCTTCGGTCCCTGCGGTCCCTGCGGGAGGGAGGAGGACGAAAGATGTTAAGGATATACTTCTCTTTTGGATTATAGCTTCGGTTATATAACTCCTTTCTATATATATATAATTATTATCCCTCCTCCTGCTGCTCCTTCGGAGCAGCAGGACTCCTTTTTTTATTTAAATAAAAAAAAAGGAGGGACTGCTCCCAGCTGGGTTTTGAGGAAAGTAAGAAAAAGAAAGTAAGAGAAGAAAAAATTTAATAAAAATTAAAAAAATTTAAAAGCAGAGATTATTTTTTCTTTCTTTTTTATCTCCCTCTTAAATCGAGCCCTGATTAAGTGAATCCTCCACCCTCTCCCTGCTCCTTCGGAGCAGAAGGAGTCCTTCGGACAGTCCTTCGGAGCGAAGCAGGACTCCATTTTGTTTATTTAAATAAAAAAAGAAGGAGGAGCTTTATTAATCACAAGAAAAGTACAAGATGCTGGAGGCTAGAAGTAATAGAAATATTAATTATATTTATATATTTATTATATTAATATAATTTTATTTCCTTAATTTATAAAAAAATTTTTAAAGAAAAAAGTATTCTTACTAATTAACTAATATGCCTCAAATTATTCCTTTTTATTTTTTAAGTCAAATTTTTGTTACATTTATGTTATTATTTTTGGTTATATTTGTATTATCTAAATATATTTTACCTATTAATTTATTTAACCAAGTAATAAGAAGCTATATAGTTAAATTAACTAATAAAAATTAATTAAATTTTTATAATTAAAATAAAATATTAATCTCCCCCCTATTAATATTTTATTTAAAGCGACAGATTGCTAATCCGTAGGACCGAAACCTAAACCAAATACGAAATTAATAAATTTAAGGAGGGGTATATATTTTACCTCTATAAGGCTCCTTCCCTGCTTCGCAGGGAGAAGCATCCGTAGGTTCCGAAAGACTACTTAAAAATATTTGTTAACCATCCCTCCTTCTTATTTTTATTCTCAAAATAAGAATAAAAAGAAGGAGTTAGGACTTAGGACTTTTTTTTTTAAAAATAAAAAAAGGAGGGACTGCTACTCCCTCTCCGAAGGAGTTACAGCTGTAACTCCTTCGGAGAGTCCTTCGGAGCGAAGCATTCGGTGGAGAGGTTGATAATATTATTTCATTTAGATTTATTTTAGGTAATAAAATGAAAATAAACGAAAATTAAAAAGATAAAAGTATCGATGATGATATGGTAATAATATTATAAAAAATAAAAACAGTAATTTAAAGGGATTATTAAGGAACAAAAAAGCAAATTTATAAAAAAGGAGGTAAATACCAAAAGCTTTATTCTGATATTAGGAATTAGTCCTACGGATTATAATTAATAAAAAATTTAAAAAATTTATTAAATAGTCTTACGGACTAAGAAATAAGCGATCCTAAGGTAAATCTTAATTAATAAAAACTTCCTGAAGTAAAACATTTTATTTAAGGAAAGGAAAGGAAATCAACCGAGACTCCGAAAGTAATGGCGAGTGAAATCGGATTAGCCTTAAATTTATAGGTCTGCCGCGTCCCTCCTCCCTCACTCCAGAGGAGTGAGGGACGGAGGGATGCGTAGCAATCCTCCCTCCTTCTTCTTATTTTGAGAATAAAAATAAGAAGAAAGAGGGACGGAGGATTAATATTAACTTGAAATATATCTTTTTATTCTCTAAATTAAGAACAACTCCTAGGCACAAAATTTAAAAAATAAAACACCGAGTGCTCCTTCGGAGCAGAAGGACTTATTAAGAGTAAGAAGACAAAAATTATAGTAATATATTTTCATATAATTTTTTTACAAAATAAGGTTATACCAGTCCTGTAGAGTTAATAACAAATAAATGGTCTAGACTTTTAAATATTTTAAAACTAGAGAGAGTACAATGAGAGATAACTTGTTGGAATATAGGGGAACCATCCTCTAAGGCTAAGTATTGTAAATTTAGCGATAGTGAAAAGTACTGTGAAGGAAAATTTTGAAAAGTTAGTAGTATACTAGGTGAAATAGATTGTGAATTAGTAATTCTATAAGCAGTCGGAATTCCAACAAATTATTAGGAATAACGGCGTACCTTTTGCATAATGGGTGAATTGCTTGCCCATCTTAATTGACAAATTAAGAAAAATACTGACTCATGACCTTTATGGTCGGTATTATATTTATATTTTTATATATTTATAATGCTAACGGTGAAGCCTAAGGTCTGTTAAGACTATGGTAATACCGTGGGAAGCTATAAATCGTAGGAATAACTTAATACTTGATTAAGTAAATAAATGGATTTTTATATTTATATAATTAAATTTATTTATTCTTTTTATTAGCCCTGTAACGACTGATTCGAAAGAAGAGACTGAAAAATAATCTAATTTTTTTTAATAATTATTTATTAGATTAAAATTAGAAACTAAATCGGTAACACGTCAGCACTCAAAAATTCCAGTTTATTATGGAAACAAATTTAATAAAATAAGCCAAACATTAGTATTAAAAAAGAAAAATAAAATAATATTTAATTTTGTTAGATTTTATAGAAAATCCTCTAAATTTGATTTAAGTTTATCTACTGCTTCGCATTAGAAGAAATCTTAATTGGACTAATGTTAGGTGATTTATTTGCAGAAAAAATTAAACCAAGTAGTAATACTAGATTACAATTTAAACAATCTATTAAAAATGAAGTTTATATTGATCACTTATATTCTTTGTTTAATAATTATTGCAGTTCTTCACCTAAAGTTACAACTTCTGTTGATAAAAGACCAGGAAAAAGAGAATTTAATGTTTCAAAAAAATTTTGGACTTTAAGTTTACCTTGTTTTAATAAATTTAGAGTATTATTTTATGATAGTAAAGGTGTAAAATTTATACCTAATAACTTAGAGGATTATATTACAAATAGAAGTTTAGCTTATTGGATTATGGATGATGGTTATAAAACTACATCCGGATTTTATTTATGTACAGAATCTTATACTTTAGAAGATAATCAAAAGTTAAGTAAGATATTGAAAAATAAATTTAATTTAGATAGTGGTATTCATAAACATACAAATGGCCATAGATTATATATTTTTACTAGTTCTAAAGATAGATTATTAGAATTAATAAAACCTTATTTAATCCAACATTTTTATTATAAATTTGAATTAGAAAAATAATACAAAAATTATATTTTTAATTACCTAAAATTTAATTTGAGTTGAAGGTATAGTCTAATCCAGTATGAAAATATTGGAATATATTGCAGCAAGTTAATAGGAGTAGCAAGGATAAAACCTTAGCGAAAGCGACTGGACTACAAATAGTGATGGGTAAGTTACTTCTATTAGACCCGAAGCCAGGTGATCTTACCAAGACCAGATTATAATAGATCGAACGGGTGAATGTTGCATAATTCTCCGAAGAGTTTTGGTAAGCGGTGAAATGCCAATCTGACCTGGTGCTAGCTGGTTTTCTACCGAAACATATTTAAGTATGATGTCTATATAATAGATTTATGAAGGTACAGCAAGGCGATTCCCAACAAATTTAAAAAATTAAAATTTTAAATACGTTTAGGTTGCGGGGATCTAGAAAATCTTACCTTTGGAAGCGAATCTCGGAATTACATAAATCGTTGATAGATATTCAGACTATTCATGCTAAGTTGGATAGTCAAGACGGAAACAGCCGAGAACATTGATCAAGGTCCCAAATGATTGTTAAGTGAAAATAAGGACGTAGCAATATCAAATACAGCTGTGAAGTGAGCCTGGTAGTCGCTACTTTTAATGAACGTATGTAACAACGCATCAGCAGTATTATTATTTAAAAAAATAACAAATGATAGTAGCGCCGAAAATTTAACGGGTCTAAAACAATCAACCGATATCATGTTGGTTACTTTTTTCTTAAAATTTTTAAGAAATAAATTTTTACTCTTGATCTTTATAGTTGCCTTACCGTAGGCTAGGCTACTAATATCAGCAGGAGGCTAAAAAAAATTTGTAATCTAGGTAGTAGAACATTCAGTTTAACTGTTTATAAAATAGTGTATCATTATTTTTTAGGTAACTGAAGAGAGAATGCTGACATGAGTAACGTAAAAAATTTCTATAATGAAATTCGCCGAATACGAAAGGGTTGCAAATAAGAAAGGTTAAACCGTTTTGTTTTAAAGCGGCCTCTAAGGACTATAGCGAAAGCTGTGGCTGATGAGTATAAAATAGAAAATCCAAGTATTAAAAATTGGACCAGGAAAATAATATTTATTTTTATTTTTTTTTTTAATATTAAATATTTTTAAAGAAAATAGATACTACCGTACCCTAAACCGACACAGGTTCGTAGGTAGAGTATACTTAGGCGTAGAGCTAAAAGTTGTTAAGGAACTCGGCAAGTTCACCTGCATTGTGTTTTGGGAAAACACTATTGTGGGTTAAACCATCAAACTCCGGGGACATCCTAAAGCTCCTGATACCAAGCTATAAATTAAAAACTAAAAGTGGCCAGAATAATTACCTGGGTAAGGTAACAAGTCAGGAGATGATTGAAAATGAAATGGATTATCGCGGATCTAAATCACTTTGCTTTTTTCTTAAAAAGAAAAGTGTAAAAGAGCAACGAGTAGACGGTGGTTATTGCATAAAGCCTATGCAATTAAGGTGTACTCTAATGGGTTTCGAAAGAAATTATCAAATCAAAATCCCTTCTAAACAATTAAATATAAATTATTCTACTTTAAGTAATTCCAGTCTAAATAATAAATTAAACCCATGGTTTTTAACTGGTTTTGCCGATGCTGAAGGGTGTTTCTCCTTTGCAATAAAACCCGATGCCAAATCAAAATTAAAATGGAGAACGTCTCCTCTTTTTGTAATCAAATTGCACATTAAGGATCTTGCAATATTAGAACTAATTAAAAACACCTTAATGGTAGGGAAAATAAGAAAAAATGGAATAAATTCAGTACAATACGTAGTTGAATCAATTAAGGAATTACAAGTAATTGTTGATCATTTTAATAAATATCCTCTTGTAACTGAAAAAGCTTCTGATTTTTTAATATTTAGAAAATGTTTTGAAATCCTTAAGCAGAGAGAACATTTAACGGAAAAAGGTCTTTTAAGTTTAATCGGTTTAAAAAGCTCTCTTAATTGGGGTCTTTCTCTAACTTTAAAAAAAGCTTTTCCAAACGTAATTTTTGTAGATAGACTGGAATTTAAATTTAATGGTATACCCGATCCTTATTGGCTTTCAGGTTTTACAAGTGGTGATGGTTCTTTCCATTTAAATATTAAAAAATCAGATACTAATGTAAGTCACAGAGTCTCATTAAGATTTTCAATTAATCTAAATATTAGAGAAGCTGAAGTTCTTAAAGGTATGGTTGTTTACTTTAATACTTTAAACAAAACAAGTACTGTAGTTAAAGGGAAGCTTAACCAGGATAATCAATATGTATCTAAATCTGATAACACTCTTAGTCTTGCAATTACAAAAATTTCTGAGTTAATTGAAGTAATAATTCCTTTTTTTGACAAATATCCTATACGAGGTGTAAAAAGTTTAGATTTTTCAGATTTTAAAAAGGTTGCTATTATGATAGGTGCTAAAGAACATTTAACTATCGAAGGCTTAAATAGAATTTTAGAAATAAAATTAAACATGAATAAGCAAAGGGAGTGGTAATATTTTTTATTTAATTGCATGATAAATTTGACTAGCCATGCATAAGTTTGACGATAAGAGGTGCCTTATTTTTGATAAGGTGGCACATAATCGGAGGCCCCGACTGTTTACTAAAAACACAACACAGTGCAATCATAAATATGGTAGTATACTGTGTGAAATTTGCCCGATGCCATTAATATAAGAAAAGTTATGGATTTGTTAATTAAAACAATACTGTGACCTATCGAAAATCTGGTTAATAGCGGTCTTAACTATGAGGATCCTAAGGTAGCAAAATCAATTGGCCATTAAATGTGGTCCGGTATCAATAATGTAACGATGGTCTCACTGTCTCTACAACTTGCTCAGTGAAATTGAATTACGCGTGCAGATGCGCGTTGCCTCCAGGGGGACGGGAAGACCCTATGCAGCTTTACTGTAGTTAGTTATCATATGAATCTAGAACAATCTTGTTTAATAGTGAATAGGTAAATCGATAGATTATAAGTGGAAACCTTATAGACAAGATTGGGTTTGTGTTTACCTTAAACTTAAAAAAAAAAGGGATAGTTGACTAATTGGCAGTTTGACTGGGGCGGTCGTCTTTAATAGAGTAGCAAAGTACATCCAAATATATCAAAATTCAAAATAACTTTAAATTAAATTTTAAGGTGAAACAAAAAAATTGAAAAATTAATTTTATCTTATTAATTAATTAATTATAAGGTATAGCTAGAAATTGAATGGAGATCAATCAACCAATGAAGGGTTGTGCAGGGCTCAATGGCGGTAAGCATACTTAACTGAAAGACTCAAAAGTCGCACAGATACGTAAGTAGGGCATAGTGACCCCTCGCTATAGTATGGGATAGACGGGGATCAATTAATAAAAGTTACGCTAGGGATAACAGGCTGATAGCCGGCGAGAGTACACATTGTCCCGGCTGATTGGCACCTCGATGTCGACTCATCCTATCCTCCCGGGGAAGAAGCTGGGA
>Ga0073909_10000501_pt1 | contig 12628 bp, 14 predicted proteins | sample Coa_R1_6_FD_66439 | JGI IMG/M metagenome (GOLD analysis project Ga0073909, IMG submission 66439) | Surface soil microbial communities from Centralia Pennsylvania, which are recovering from an underground coalmine fire. - Coalmine... | ecosystem: Environmental > Terrestrial > Soil > Unclassified... | reverse complement strand
TGATATGGGCCTCCCGGATCAACTTTCACCAGCCACAAATCTTCCGAGAGTTCGCGCCGCTCCAATACCGTGGCTTCGTAGTGCTTGTCGCCCGCTGGCACCATCCGAATTTCGCTCATCCGCTCCTCGCTCACCGTAAGGGCCGAGCACAGAAAATAACGGAGCGGCATGCCGCCCACACACATTCTAGCCGATTCGGTTGAGCTGTCCCGCCATAACGATAGTTAAGGCTTGGGCTTGTTCATCTGCATCTGCTGGCGCATCATCTGCGGATCGAATTTGACCGGCGTACCGGTAATGTGCGACTTCGCGCTAGTGATGACCTTGGTCAGCACCATGGTCTCGCCGTTATCCACCGACTTCACCATGCCCATCGGCGATACCTTGGAACTGACCCACACATCGCCCTTGCCATCGTCCTTGGTCCAGTGTTCACAGGAAAAAGTCCCGGCTGGAACGGTAATCGATTCGGTTCCGACCGAATGCCATTTCTCTAAATTCTTGTCCATGGTCTCCCGGCGGGATTTTGTGGCGTCCATATCCATTTCCATCGGTTGCGTAGAGCCCGGCATCACGAAGATTATCTTGTGGAATGCAAAATCCGCCGGGGTGACCAGCACTTTGCCATAACTGACGCCGTCGGACTCCCGGCTGGAGTGCCCAATCTCCATCCAATAGCCTTGCTGCGTTCCCACCATTTCCGAATCCACGATGGACATTTCCATGATGGATTTGCTTCCATCTTTGTCGGTCGTTTCGTAAGCGGCGCCCGCCCCAGGCACTGGTCGGAAAATGTTGGCGATGTTCGGCCGCTTGATGCCGGTGAATCCAAATTGTCCATACACTCCCGAAGCACCCGCAGCACAAGCCAGAATCGCCAGCAGCAATGAAATCTTGCGCTTCATGAATCTCTCCTTGTATCCTTCTCTACGCGCCAGCGTTCACGGCGATACTGCGAGATTCATCACCAACGAGCGGACTCGCCTCAAACGCAACTCCTGCGGACTCCATCTAATATCAGTTTACTTGGAAACTGGCAATCGAACTTGCCAGTGACAAGTCCGCCCGAGCATTACTCGTAGGCCAGTGCCACGACAGGGTCGTAACTTGCGGCGCGCATCGCCGGGTAAACCGCCCCGGCCGCGGCGCCGGCAACGGCCAGCAGAATGGCTGCGCCAACCCAACCGGGCGTAATCAAGATTTGCAGCGTGGGAGTCGTTTCCCGCAGGATCGCTTCCACCAGAAAAGTGACCGCGATGCCGGTGATTCCGCCGAGTAGCGCCAGCACCAGCGTCTCTCCCAACAAAAGCTTCACGATATCAAAGCGCGAGCTGCCAAGAGCTTTCAGAATGCCGATTTCGCGGGTTCGCTCCATCACCATGGTGTGCATATTCAGCAGCACCACTAGAAAGCTGATGACCATACCAATGCCGACCATGGTGCGGATAAATGGCTTTAATTCCGGCAAGTTGGAGGAGTTCATAAGCGTGGTGTATTCGGCCATGGACTTCACGCCGGTATTCGGCGCCACCGCCAAAATTTGAGCGCGGGCGGTCTCGACGTCGCCTTTGCTGCGCACGTACAACATGGAGACGCGGTCCTCGACGCCGGCAATCTTCTGCGCGGTCTGCAGTGGGATAAAATAGCGCGCGCCTTTGCCATGCGCCACGATTCCGCAGAGCGTGAATTCGTGATTCATCAGCAGAATTTTGTCGCCGACCTTTAGATGCTTCGATTGCGCCACAATGTCGTCGGCAATGGCTTGGTCCGGACCTTCGAACGGCTTCCCGTCACGAAACAAGAAGCCGCGGCTAAGTCCGTTAAACCTTGGATAGTCAATGCCATAGACCAGCACAAAATTCTTCTGGTCCATCAGGGTGAGGGTAGGAGCGACTTCGTCGACGCCTGAAAGTTTGGAAACTTTATCGGTGAGCGATTGCGGCAGCACCGCCCGAGAAAATGCCATGAACATCGAAGAGTTGGGCGGCTGCACCAAAATATCCGCGCCAACGCCTTCCACGCGCTTGCCCCATTCGGAAACTACGCCGGTGGTCAGCCCAACAATCATCAGCACCAGAAACACCTGGATGGTGATGGCCAAAATGTTCAGCGTGGCTCGCAGCGGGCGCGCAGAAATGTTTCCCCACAGCAGTTGAGCCTGCGCAAACCGCCCTTCAAACGTCTCGTCCATCGCGAAAATCCTTTTTCAAATGCCTAAGTACTTATTTGTCAGCGGCAGATAATTTTCTGTGCAGCTGAGCACAACTTCGGCCGAACTTCCAGGCAAATATTTCTATGCTGTGAAGTTTTGCACACAAGTGTGGATAACTCTGTGAAAAAGGGCCGCTGAGCCATACCTAACTCCACGTATTCCAACAAGCTGACGCGGTTTGCACAATTTCAGGGCATCCTTATTGCAATTGCACATTTTTTCCTGCGCACACTAATACCACTTGGTTGGGCGGTCCAAATGGATTTTGATCGTTGGGCCGAGGTCGGTCAGCTCGTAATACTTGCCATAGGTCTTCCAGCCATCCGCCACAATTTGAATCAGCACTTTTCCCAGCGGCGGATCGGGAATATGCGCTTCACCCTCGCGATTTGTTTTCACATTCAATTCGTACTTGTGGTCCTTCGAAAGTTTTTTCGCCTCGACGTATTTCAAATAGACGCTGGCGTTCTCCACCGCGACGTTCTTGTCTCCGCCGGTGACCTCGATAGTCAGTCTCTTGGGAGGAGCCACAGCGTCGGGCTGGGCGGCGTTTTTCTCCTGCGGTTGAGCGAAAATTGCTCCGGAAAACGTCAGTAAGAAAACTGCAATGAAGATTATTCTTTCCATTGGCCTGTCTCTCATCATCGTCCATGGAAACGACGGGTTGCGTCAAGCGTTCCGTTACCGCTCTTTAGAGCTTACTTGGAAGCGGCCAAGGCCGATAAACGTCGGATAGCCGAATTGACGGCGCCACGGCCCTCCTGTAATTTGATTGGACTGTTTGGCATCCCAATTGTGGATGCTTTTGGCTGCGCCTGCGTGGGGCGCGCTCCCATTTTGTTGTTCCACCGCTTTCATCGAGTCGCGTGATGCCTGTCGGGAATGTCCCCGCCCAGCCCACGGTCTCTGCGCCGGACCTGGCAAGCGCTGAAATTAAAGGAGATGGTTATGGGTTTCGCCACAAACGCCATTCACGTCGGGCAGGATCCTGATCCAGCTACTGGGGCAGTCGTACTTCCCATCTATCAGACTTCAACCTACGTGCAGGAAGAGCTCGGCAAGGATAAAGGGTTTGACTACGCGCGAACCAATCATCCCAACCGCAAAGCGCTGGAAAAAACGCTGGCGAAACTTGAGGGCGGCCACTCGGCTTACGTCTTTACTTCGGGAATGGCGGCGATTGACTCCGTGTTTCGGCTGCTGCGCCCCGGAGACCATGTGGTGCTGTCAGAAGCGGTATACGGCGGTGTGTATCGAATTACGACGCAGTTGTTAGTGCACTTTGGACTGGAATTCAGCTTCGTGGACACATCTTCGCCGGAGTTGGTGCTGGCAGCGATGCGCGCCAACACACGCATGCTGTATATCGAGACGCCGACAAACCCTACACTGCGGATCACCGATATCGCGGCAATGGCCAAGCTGGCTACCGAACGCAACGCGATGCTTGTAGTGGACAACACTTTTCTCAGTCCTTATCTGCAGAGTCCGATCGCGCTAGGCGCGCACATCGTAGTCCATTCCATGACCAAGTATTTGAATGGTCACAGCGATTCGACGGGCGGCTGTGTGGTGTTGACTCGACCCGAAGACGCCGAAAAGATCTATTTCATTCAACGCTCGGCAGGCGCAGGGCTTGCGCCGATGGATTGCTTTTTGGTTTCACGTGGAGTCAAGACACTGGCGATTCGCATGTTGCAGCACAACGCCAACGGAATCGCCGTAGCACGGCACCTAGATGCGCACGCCAAAGTTCGCAAGGTTTACTACCCTGGACTGCCTGCGCATCCGCAGCACGACATCGCCCGCAAACAGCAACGCGGACCGGGCGCAATGCTTTCGTTTGATTTGGGTAATCTCGAAGCCGCTCGGCGTTTTCTGAACCAAGTGAAGCTTTGCGCGCTGGCGGAAAGCCTGGGCGGGGTCGAATCGCTCATTTCGCTACCCGCGTTGATGACCCACGCGTCGATGCCAAAAGAGGTTCAAGAACGCATTGGAATCACCGAGGGGCTGGTGCGGCTCTCGGTTGGCATCGAAGATCTGGAAGACATCATCGCCGATCTCGACCAGGCACTACTCTACGTCTGAGTTTGCGGTGAACCTGTGTTGACTCATTTCGTCAATCAACGGCTTAAACGTATCGCCGGCATGCTGGCTCTCTTGACGCTGTCTGTTGGCTTTGCCGGCTGGGCATCAGCGCAGGAGCGAACTCGGGACAACTCCCGGGAGAAAATCGTTCCGCCGCTACATACCAGCGGTAGAAATATCCTCGACTCAAAAAATCAGGTGGTACGACTGCGTTCAGTGAATTGGTTCGGCTTTGACCAGAAAGAATTTGTGGTCGGAGGCCTCGATCACGCGTCTTTGGCGGCGATCGTCGAGCAGCTCCACGCGCTGGGCCTGAATGCGGTGCGGTTGCCGTGGGCGAACGAAACGGTTGAGAACAACCCGGTCGTTCCTGACTACGCGCTGAAAGCCAATCCGCAGTTTCGCGGAAAGCGCGCCTTGGAAGTGATGGATGCGGTGATCGCCGCGCTGGCTCACCGGCATATCATGGTGATTCTCGACAATCACGTGAGCCGCGCGGATTGGTGCTGTAAAGACGACGACGGCAATGGCCTCTGGTACAACGCGGAGTATCCCGAAGAAAAATGGCTGGCGGACTGGACCACGATCGTCTCGCGTTACAAGAAGCAGCCGTGGGTTGTTGGTGCTGACTTACGGAACGAACTGCGTAGTGGCGCCGCCTGGGGCGGCGATGATCCTAAACTCGACTGGCACGCAGCGGCTGAGCGAGGCGGTAACACGGTGCTCGCTCTAAATCCGAAGCTGTTGATCATGGTCGAAGGTCCTGAGTACTCCACGAACCTCACCGAATTCGGAAAATTGCCGGTTAAGCTGAACGTCGAGGACCGGCTGGTCTATTCTCCGCACGCATACGCATCCGAAAAATACACTTTCGGGAGTTATGAGGAAATGAAGCAGGTCTTCGACGCGCGCGCGGGCTATCTGCAGTATGGCCAACCTCCGGTACCTCTGTGGGTAGGAGAATTTGGCACTTGCCAGACGCTCGACTGCGGTGCGAACAGTCAGTGGTTCATCTGGTTCGTTCAATATCTCAAAGAAAATAATTTGAGCTGGGGATATTGGCCGCTCAACGGAACGCAATCCTCAGGATACAGCCGCGTATACGACGCCGTGGAAACTTACGGTTTGTTATCAACAGACTGGCAGCACATTGGCGCGCCACGAATCCGCGACCTCTTTAGGACGATTGAATCGCCAGTGGAGCTCCCGCCGAACCTTCCGCACCCTCACTGACTTAGCAATTATCCGTGACCCACTTCAGGTAACCAGCCGAGCCGCCGTAAATTTTGATCGCCAGGAACTCCGGCGCGTCGTAGCTGTGCAGCCGCGCGACTTCGCTCTCCAACAGTTTCAACCGCTTGGTGGTGGTCTTGATCACCAACAAGAACTCCTTCGCGTGCTCCACTTTGTCCTTCCAGCGATATACCGACTCCACCGGGGCGGAAACTACATTCACGCAGGCCGCCAGCCGCTGTCCCACCAGCGCGCCGGCAATTTTGCGAGCTTCTTTCAAGTTCCCGCATGTCGCCAGCACCACTCCGACTTTCGATGTTCGTACCATGGCCTTGTTCGCTCCCTCTTTGCACTACGCATCGTCCGAGCTACACTAGCCGCACCCAGTTCCAGGATTTGTTTTCCAAACCCTAAGGGAAAAATATGAGCGCTTCTAGAACCATTGCTCCGGCTCCGATCAAATTCGGCACTTCCGGCTGGCGAGGTCTGATCGCCGACGATTTTACCTTCGCGAATGTGCGGCTGGCGGTCACGGCGATTGCTGAGCACGTTAAAACCAGATCCACCAAGCCCACCCTTCTGGTCGGCTACGACACCCGCTTCTATTCTGAAGAGTTTTCCGCGCTCGCTGTTGCCATTCTCCAGCATCACGGCATTCGCGCGCTACTCTGCGATACCTTTACACCCACTCCGGCCATCGCCTACGAAATTCAGCGTAGCAAACTCGATGGCGCCATCAATTTCACCGCCAGCCACAATCCTGCGCAATACCACGGGTTGAAGTTTTCCTCAGCCGATGCCGGACCGGCACTGCCGGAAGTTACCAAAGACGTTGAGGCCCGCGCGGCAAAACTTTTTGCCGCGGGCGGGGTGCCATCGCTAGAAGCACGCGCCGCCACCTCGGCCGAAAAAACAAATCTGCGCGAAAACTACCTCAAACGTCTCGAACAACTCGTGAAGTTTGACATCCTCGCTAAAGCCAAAGCAAAATTTGCGGTGGACGCCCTGCACGGCTGCGGCGCCGGCTACCTCAACAGAGTCCTCGCCGATCACGGCGTACCGGTGGAAACCATTCGCGCGGATCGCGATGTTCTCTTCGACGGCACTGGCCCCGACGTCAGCGAAGAAAATCTCGCCCCGCTTCGCAATCTGGTTCTCTCCTGCAAATCCACAGCGGGTCTGGCCACGGACGGCGACGCGGATCGCTTCGGCATCGTCGATTCCGACGGCGCATGGGTGCAGCCCAATCTGATTCTCGCGCTGGTGTACGACTACTTGGTCGAATCGCGCAGCTGGAAGATGCCTGCTGCCCGTAGCGTGGCAACTTCTGAACTCGTGGATGCCGCCGCAAGATCACACGGCCAAACGACTTTTCAGACTCCAGTCGGGTTCAAGTACATCGGCCAGCTGATTCGCGAAGATAAAATCGCGATGGGCGGCGAGGAAAGCGCCGGCCTAACCATTCGCGGCCACGTCCCAGAAAAAGACGGCATCTTGGCTTGCCTGCTGGTCGCGGAAATGATTGCCGCGCGCGGCGTTTCCATCAGCGAACAAGTTCAGCAACTCTTCAAAAAAGTCGGCCGCTCGTTCGCGCCCACTCGTGAAAATCTGCATCTCACAGACGAGCAAAAAGCTGCGGCCATTCAAAAATCCAAGACCGACGCATCCACGCTGCTCGGACGCAGCTTAAAATCCGTTGATCGCACCGACGGCGCGAAGTTCGCCTTCGACGACGGCTCATGGATCCTGCTCCGCCTCTCCGGTACTGAACCGCTACTTCGCCTTTACGTCGAAGCGGAAACTCCGGCAGCTTCCGCTAAACTGGTCCGCGAAGCAACCCAGTGGATATTGACCGATTAAAGGTCATCGGTAGATTCGCTGCTTAGCGGTCATGGTTGCAAAGATTGGCTTAGTAGGCAGCGCTAAATTTCGAAAGGTAAGTCGCACGTGCCACCACAAACAAAATTCGCAACACCGTGGTCGCAATACGGCCGCTTCGCACTCATTCTCTGCATGTTCGGACTTTTCCTGCACGATATTTTCGGCACTCACGGCTACCTGGCTATGCGCCGCACCAAACGCGAAATCGCAAAGGTGCAGGACGACATCGCCCGCCTCAACCAAGAAAATTCCGACTTGTCCTACGAAGTGAAAGCGCTGAAGTCCGATCCGCACAAAATCGAATCCATAGCCCGCGACGAGCTCGGCCTGGCCAAACCCGGCGAGGTCATCATCAAGATTCCGCAGTCGCAGCAATCGCAAATCGCGAAGCCGTAGCTGTTTTGTTCGGCTTTAAGCGTTGTTCACCTTCCAGCGCGTCCGCGCTAACGACAGTAGCAGCATCGACACAAAAATCGCCGCCAGTCCAAAGCTGGCACCAACGATCCCGCACTGCCCTTTCGGCAAAATCGACAGCCGCCCATACACAAATTCAATGTGCACCCAATACACCAGCAGCGAAGTCTTTCCCAGCTGCGACAGCGGACTCCATCCCACGAATCCCAATCCCCATCGGCACCACGCGTTCGCGCTAAATAGAATCAGCAGCAACACGCCGCATCGGGCCAAAAAGAAATTTGGACTGGTATGCCAGTAGTCGTACATGGCATACAACTGCACCCGCGATCCATCCAGTAACATCGAAATCCAAATTGCCGCTGCACCCGCTGCTCCCAACAAAATAAAACTCCAGCCATTCCATTTTTTTGCAAAGTCGGTGTACAGCCAAAAACCCACCGCCAGTCCGGCGAAAGCGAACGCCGTCCACGGAAATATCGGAAATAACCACACTTGCGGCTTGCCTAAAATATGCACTCCGTTTAGGTACGACTCCACTGGCCACGGCAAAAATCGCGGCCGCCAAGTAGTCCAAACCGCCGGAGTCGCCATCGCTACCACCGCCGCAGCCGCAATCGCTGCCAGTAAACTCCACGTCCGAACCGCCATTCCCTCTCCTGCCGCCGCCCAACACACCACCCCCATCAGCACCATCGAAATCCCAAGAATGTTCAGCACATCCACGCGCAACAAATCCGTCCACGGCACAATCGGAATTCCCAGCACGAATTCCTGCACACGAAACAATATTCCCAGCCCAAACACTTCCAGTCCGCGCAGCATCACCTGCTTGGCGATCGCATTACGCGCCACCGTTTTTCCACGCAGCTTTTCCGTCACCAGCGCCACCGACACACCCGCCAAAAAAATAAATAGCGGCGCCGGCAGCGTTCCACCCATCTGCGAGTAGCGGAAGAATTCCGAGCGCTTGGCTTCCGCGCTCAGCCACGAGTCGTAGCAATGCGTTTGAAACATCAGCGCGCAGGCCAGCCCGCGCATCCAGTCAATGTAGGCAAGTCTCTGCTGGGAAGAAGTCATCGCGAATCGTTACGATACAATATCCGCTTGCCTTCCGCCCGCCAACTCGGACTTTTTCCCACTCTCGGTGTATGGGTCGCTCTCTGCGCTGTATTTATTCTTTTTGCGCTGTCCACGCAACACGCTTCCGGACTCGGCGGCCGTGCATTCCTCTCCACCCTCCTGGCGTTTTCTCTACTGCTGGGAGTGATGCTGCTCTTCGCCGCGCGCGGCTCTGTCGAACAATTCTCCTCCATCACCGGACCCGGCGCCGCTTGGCTCCTCGCCGTCATTCTCTTTTTCTTTTTCTTGATCTACGCATTAGGCACCGGCACGGGGACTTTTCTCAGGCTCGCTAGCATGGCCGCTTTCCTTTTCTGCCCGCTGCTCATCCTGGCCACCGCGCAAAACGCCGGGCCCGGCGCATGGCAAGACTTCTTGACCATCACCGCGGTCTGGGCCACCGTAAAGTTCGGCCCATCGCATTGGCTCTGGCCCGATCCCGGCGGCCGCCTCGCCTACATTTTCACCGTGATTATCGCCGTCAACATCGCCATCGCCGGATTCCTGCTGCTCCGCCAAGTCAAGAATTCCGGTTACGCCATCGGTTGGGGCTCCGGCTGGACTCTGTACATCCTCGGTGCGCTAACCGGTTTCGCCCTCATCGCCATCCCGCTGGGGCTCAAATTCCACTTCCTGGTCTACGCGCCAAAAATCTCTGAGTGGGAATCCTTCCTTCCGCTCTCCATCGCCATCTTATTTTTCACTGCATGGCCAGAAGAGTTTCTCTTCCGCGGCCTGCTGCAAAATCTTCTCTCGCGCTCCACCAATAGCGAAACCGCCGGGTGGCTCACTGCTTCCATCCTTTTCGGCTTCTCGCACATCACCAACATGCATTTTCCCAATTGGCGTTATGTTCTGCTGGCCACCATCGCTGGCCTTTTCTACGGTTGGACCTGGCGCAAGACCGGTTCGATCTTCGCTTCCGCTATTGTCCATGCCACTGTGGACATCCTCTGGCACTTCCTGTTCGTCACTCCGTAACTCTTTCCGCAAACTCCTAGGGCAAACACTTATCGCGCCGCTTCCCCTTCCCCGCAATCAACCGATACGCCTCGCTAAGATGCAATCCCAGCTCATCATCGGAAACCGCTGCCAACTCAATCCCCACCCAGCCTTTCACTCCCACGTACGGCGGCCGATAAAATTTCTCGGGCTCATTCCGAATCAGCTCCGCCTGCAGGCCTTCCTCAGCCGGAACCGTCACCGCCACATGACCATCGTTATGATGGTTGTTCGAAAACATCGCGAACACTCTTTGGCTCACAAAAAATGTCGGCTCGCCATGCGAAAACTTTTCCGTCGCTCCCGGCAGCGCCAGACAAATCCGCCGCACCCGCTCGACCTGCTCGCAATTCGGCTTGTCAGCCGCGCCAGACCTGGTACTCTTCGGCGTGGCCCAAGCCTTTTTCTTTGCCAACCCAACACGAGCCACTTTTCTAGCTAGATTTTGATCTTTGCGTTTCAAATGTTTTTCGCGTTTCATATTTCCCTCGCCACAATTCGCAACTTGTGTCACTCTTGCTTCATGGGCAATAAAGACGCACGCAACCGCGAAAAGAAAAAGCCAAAGAAGCAACCCCCCAAGCTAGCGCCGCTCCCGCGCGCCTCTCACCAAACCACCACCGCCACGGTCGTCACCCGCATCAACGAAAGCAAGTAGCCTCCGAAGCTCTTCACTTGCACAGGCAATCCTGCCGGCGCCCGGTGCTAGCCCCGTGGCAACTCGATCCGCGCCTAGCTCGCGTCAGTTTCATTCGCTGCGCTGCGCCGTCCTCATGGCCACTGCTCGACGGTCGTCGGCTACCGCCTCACACCTCGCGCCCAATCTCCCAATGATGACCAAACGGATCTATCAGCCGCCCCACGCGCCATCCATGTTGTTCACCCACCGGATGCACCGCCGTGGCTCCGGCCTTCACCGCATGCGCAAACATCGCATCTGGATCAGCCACCGTAAACACCATCCTTACCGATCCGCCGCCAATCGTCTCCGGACTAAAGTTCTGGTGCTCCGGTGACTCCTCTCCCAGCCAAAACTCCGCCCCATCCACCGCCAGCCGCGCCACCACGCTCCCGTCCGCACCTTCCAACCGAAACTTTTCATCCGCTCCAAACGCCGCTTTGTAGAACTCCACCGCCTGCACACTCCGCCGCACCGACAGCCACGGCGCAATCGCGGTTTTCACCGCACCTTCCGCCTTTTTCTCCGCATCGTCAGTTTCCATATCCCCTCCTAGCAAATTGGGTTTTAGCTAATCTCCGAGCGGTGTTCGGCACACCTGCACCTTAGGCCAGTATCGCTCCGGGTTCTTCTCAGTCCGTCACTGCCCCCAGTTGCCGCGGCTGGGACCTATCATTCTAAGTGAGTTATGGTCATGCTTATTCCCGCGCTCATTATCCTCACACTCTTAGGCTCGCTGCTGTTTGCCCGCGTCATCTATCGCCTGGGCTCATACGGATTCCCGATCCTGCCCGGCGGATCGGTTGCATAGACGGCCTGCGGGGCTATCTCGCCCTTGCGGTCGTCATTCATCACATGTTCATCTGGTTGTACTTCATCAAAGTCCATGTTTGGAAAGCTCCGCCGGGAAACTTCATCGCCAATCTGGGACCCACGGCAGTAGCCGTCTTCTTCATGATCACCGCTGTTCTCTTCTACCCCAAAATGTTGCGTAGGCTGTCTGATCGAGAATGGATCGCGTTTTTCATCTCGCGCCTCTTTCGGCTCACGCCGCTTCTCTGGATTGCCTCCATTGCCGTTGCCGCCGTGGTCCTCTTACAAGACCGAGTGCCGCTGCTGTTCACCAGGGAGTCAGGGTTCCGTCCGATGCTTCAGTGGCTGTCCTTCTATGGAACTCCTGATCTGTTTGGCTACCCGCACACCGACCGGATCGTTGCCAATGTCACCTGGAGCCTCTCCTACGAATGGGGATTCTATCTGTGTATTCCGGCCGTGGCTTACCTCCGAGCATTCTTGGCCGGCCGCATGCGGCCGGCCACCTTCCTATTTGGTCTTTTTGCCTATTTTGAGTGGGTCATTTACCGACACTACGTCGGCCCGCGCTACTACATCCTATTCGTTGCGGGATTGCTGGTGGCTGAGGCTATCCGCAACCCGCGTATGGTCATACTACTTCGTTCACCGTGGGCCGCGGCTGTCGGCCTCATAGCGCTGTTCAGCGAACTCTTCTTTTGTCCTACTGCCTTTGGCGCCTTTCCACCGATTCTGCTTGCCATTTTCTTTGCTCCCGTCGCCGCGGGCAATTCCTACTTCAAAATCCTCTCACAGCCGGGAAGCATCGTTCTCGGCGAAGTCAGCTACGGAATTTACTTACTCCACGGCATCGTTCTCTATCTGACCTTCAACTTCGTCACACTGCCTTCGCAATTCTTGCTCATGCCGCTGTTGGCGGTCGCGGTCATCTCTGGCGCTGGCTTGGCTCACGCTTTGATAGAGGCGCCCGCCATCGGCCTCGGTCATCGTCTAGCCAAAAGCATCCAGAACTCTACCAACTCATCCCTCTTGAGCCATCCCGCGGACACTCGCTCTGTCCAGGCCATTAACGTCCCCCTGCGAAGACCCGTCCCGTAGCTGAACTCCCTGCAGTCATACTCTTCCCGGACTTGCCGTAAACTCAGTATTGTTCAGCAGATTTTCTGCGCTTATCCTACGATTTG
>Ga0073909_10000498_pt1 | contig 12662 bp, 9 predicted proteins | sample Coa_R1_6_FD_66439 | JGI IMG/M metagenome (GOLD analysis project Ga0073909, IMG submission 66439) | Surface soil microbial communities from Centralia Pennsylvania, which are recovering from an underground coalmine fire. - Coalmine... | ecosystem: Environmental > Terrestrial > Soil > Unclassified ... | reverse complement strand
CGCCGGGCGTCCACCCGAACCCGGTGCGCGCCGACGGCGCGCGCATCGTGTTCTCGACGGCCGCGACCGGGCCCACGCAGGTCGCGATCTTCGACCTCGCGGGCCGACTGGTGCGCCGGCTCGCCGGCGAAGGGCCGTCGGGTGCGGCGGCGGCCGGCACGAGGTTCGTGACGTTCGACGGACGCGGCGACGACGGCCGGCGTCTACCGGGCGGCGTGTACCTCTATCAGGTGCGGGACGCTGGAACCGTGACCAGGGGCCGATTCGTGATCGTGCAATGAGCTCAAGCCCCGCGGCCGAAGCGCGAGCGCAGCGAGCGTGACAGCTCGCCGAGCAGCGCCAGCTCGTCGACGCGCAGGAGCCGCATGAGCACGCCACCCACGACGAGGGCGCCCAGGGCGCCGCCGGCGACGACTCCGGCGCGGAACATCACGCCGCGTCCGGAGACGTCGCCGAGCGCCCACAGCCCCGCGGCGAGGCCCGCCGCGGTGACGCCGCTCGCGAGCACGAGCTTTCCGAGCGAGCGCAGGATGCGGCCGCCGTCCACACCCCCGATCCGCGAGCGGAGCCGGAACGCGAGCTGGACGAGGTTCAGCACCGCCGTCGCCGACGTGGCGAGCGCCAGGCCCCGATGCGCGAGCCCCAGCCCGGCCAGCGGCCCCACGAACAGCAGGTTCAGCGCCAGGTTCACGCCCACGGCGATGAACGTGGCGCGCACCGGCGTGCGCGTGTCGCCCTGGGCGTAGAACGCGCGGGTGAAGATGCCCACGGCCGCGAACGCCGGCAGCCCGACGCAGTACATGACCAGTGCGTCGCCGGTGGCGATCGTGTCCACGGCGTGGAAGCGGCCGTGCTGGAACAGGAGCGCGATGATCGGCCGCGCCATCACCGCGAGGAACAGCGCCGACGGCACCGTGAGCAGGAACACGAGCCGCACCGACTCGCTGAGCGTCGCCCGCAGTCCGGGGATGTCGCGGCGCGCGGCCGCGCGCGACAGCGCCGGCAGGCTCACCGTGCCCACCGCCACGCCGAAGAGCCCGATCGGCAGCTGCATGAGCCGGAACGCGTACTGGAGCCACGACACGCTGCCCTCGCGGAAGCTGGCGGCGATCGCCTGGCTGACGAAGATGTTGAGCTGGGTGGCGGCGAGCCCGATCGTGGCGGGCAGCATGAGGAACGCCACGCGGCGCACCCCAGGATGCCACGTCGGGATCTCGAGCCGGAAGCGGAAGCCGAGCTTGTGGAGCGCGGGCAGCTGGCAGGCGAACTGGAGCACGCCGCCCAGGACCACGCCGCACGCCATCGCGGTGATCACCGGCCAGCCGATCGCGCGTGCGGCCGGGATCAGGCTCAGGCCGAAGACGATCATGCCGATGTTCAAGAGCGCCGGCGCGAACGCGGGCAGGAAGAACACGCCGCGCGCGTTCAGCATGCCCATGGCCGCGGCCGCGAGCGCCACCGCGGGCAGGAACGGCAGCATGATGCGCGTGAGCGTCACCGTGAGCGCGAGCTTGCCCGGCACGGCGGCGAAGCCGCCGGCGATCAAGCCGATGATCTGCGGCGCGAAGATCCAGCCCAGCGTGCACAACCCGAGCAGCACCGCGAGCAGCGTGGACATGAGCTGACGGCCGAGCGCCCACGCCGCTTCGTCGCCCTGCCGTTCGCGCCACTCCGTGAACGTGGGCACGAACGAGGCGCTCATCGCCCCTTCGGCGAACAGGTCGCGCACCAGGTTCGGCACGCGGAACGCCATGTTGAACGCGTCCGCGGCGGTGCCGGCGCCGAACCAGGCTGCGAACACCTGGTCGCGCAGGAGCCCGAGGATGCGCGACAGGAACGTGGCCGCGCTCACCGCGCCCACGTGCCGCGCCACGCCCTCGCCGCGCGCGTCCTTGGCGGGCACACCCGCGCCCGGATCCGGCGAGACTCGGGTCTCGTCCGTCACCAACGGCCTCACCTGCTCGCGCGCTCCGAGGCGCGCGTGCTAGCCTGCCGGCCCATGCTCATCCCCCTGGCCGCCGAACCCACGCTCACCGTGTTCCAGGCGTTCGTGCTCGGCATCGTCCAGGGCCTGACGGAGCTGCTCCCGATCTCGAGCAGCGCCCACCTGTTCCTGTTCCCCACGCTGCTCGGCTGGCCGTACGCGGGGACCACGTTCGACATCGCGCTCCACGCCGGCACGCTGCTGGCGCTGGTGTTCGCGTACCTCGACGACTGGCGGCGCATGGCGGTCGACTTCTTCTCGCCCGACGCCGCCAAGCAGCGCGACGCGCGCCTGCTGTTCGGGACCATCGCGGTCGCGACCGTGCCCGGGCTCATGGCCGGCTGGAAGCTCGGGGACCTCGAGGACAAGCTGCGCTCGCTGCCGAACGCGGTGCCGATCATGGCGTCGCTGCTCATGGGGTTCGGGGTGCTGCTGTGGGCCGCGGATCGGTTGTCCAAGCCGGGACGCGACGACCGCGTGCCGGGCTGGGGTACCGCGATCGGCGTCGGTCTCGCCCAGGCGCTGGCGCTCGTGCCCGGAGTGTCGCGCTCGGGCATCACCATGACCGCGGGCCGGGCGTTCGGGTTGACCAGGCTCGCGAGCGCGCGGTTCTCGTTCCTCCTGAGCATGCCGATCACGCTCGCGGCGGTGATGTACACGCTGCTGCTCAAGTCGAGGGAGCTGTCCAACACGATGCCGGTCACCACCCTGCTCGTGGGGGTGGCGACCTCGGCCGTGTTCGGCTTCCTTGCCATCCGCTTCCTCCTCGGCGTCCTCCGCCGCACCGGCTTCGGCGTGTTCGCCCTCTATCGCGTGCTGCTCGGCCTGGCCCTGTTCGCCTGGTGGGGACTCCGCCCCCACTGACATCGGCCGCCCGGCGCGATCATCCCGGCGGTTTCGGAGCCCGGTCGCGGAAGTAGCGGTTCATGCGGTCGCGAAGGTGCAGCCGCGCCCGGTGCAGGCGCGACTTGACCGCGGCGACCGTGAGCCCCAGCTCCTGGGCGACGTCGGCGTTCGACTGCTCCATGATGTCGCGGAGCACGAACACCTCCTTCTCGTTCGCCGGCAGCAGGTCCACCTCGTGGCCCAGCACCTCGCGGGCTTCGGAGTCCAGAAGCTCCTCCAGCGGCTGTGAGGACCAGTCCGGGATCGCCATCGGCTCGGCGTCGGCGTCGTTCCCCTGCGACTGCTCGTAGGAGACATGGCCCTCGCGCCGGCGGCGGAGCTTCATCAGGCTGGCGTTGGTGGCGATGCGGTAGAGCCAGGTCGAGAACGTCGACTCGCGCTTGAAGTTCGGCAGGCCGCGGTAGGCGGAGAGGAACGCGTCCTGGAGCGCCTCGGCGGCATCGTCCTCGTGGCGCAGGATCTTGGTCGAGAGCCGGTAGACGCGGTCGCGATATCGGCGCACGAGCTCGTCGAAGCCGCGGTTGTCCCCCGTCTTCGTCCGGTCCACGAGATCCGAGTCGCTCAGCGCGCCGTAGTCCACGCTCATGCCGGCCGTCCCCCTCATGCGCGGGCCACCCGGCTGGGGGCTTCCCCGCTGGTGCGCGCGTCGAATCGGGAGTCATACACGATTTCGCCCGCGAGTGCCGTGAGCCGGGGCCGCGCCCGCGCCAACTCGCGGGGATCCGCCCGGTGCAGGTCGCGGTCCCAGACCACGAGGTCGGCCGGCGCCCCCGCCTCGAGCCGGCCGCTGCCGAGCCCACCGGCGGCGAGCGCGTGCGCCGACCCGGTGTAGGCGCGCAGCGCCTCGTCCAGCGTCACCGCCTGCCCGGGCTCGAAAACCTCCCCGTCGGCGCCGATGCGGGCGACCGCGGACGCGAGCCCGAGCCGGGCGCACGGAGGCTCGACGGGCGCATCGGAGCTGAACGCGAGCGTGGCGCCGGTGTCGAGCAGCGCGCGCCACGGATAGGAGAGCGCGCAGCGAGCGCCCCACGCGCGCTTCGCCACCGGAGCGTCGGTGGTCGCGTGCTGCGGCTGCATGCTCGCCGCGACACCCAGGCCGGCGAAGCGGCGGAGGTCTTCAGAGTGCAGGAGCTGGATGTGCTCGATGCGCGGCGGCAGCGACAGACGGCGAAAGGCCTCGCGGCGCGACTCGATCGCGTCCAGCGCGTGGCGCACCGCGGCGTCACCCACCGCGTGGATCGCGATCGAGAACCCGGCCGCCGCCGCGGCGTCGATGTGCTCCGCCATCTGCGCGGGTGACAGCAGCGTCATCCCGCGCCCCGGCGTGTCGGACCATGGCTCGAGCAACGCCGCGGTGCGCGAGCCGAGCGTGCCGTCGGCGAAGAGCTTTAGCGACCCGGCCCGGAACCACTCGTCGCCCGACCCGCCGCGAAGCCCGAGGCGGCCGGCGTCGGCGACCTGCTCGGGGCCCACGTGCTGGAGCACGCGCAGCTTCCGCCGGGCGGCGAGCGCATGCGTGCGCTCCCAGTCGTCCTGGGTGCGCTGGAAGTCGTGGACGGCGGTGATGCCCTCGGCATGGAGAGCCGCCGCCGCCTCGTCGAGCAGCGCGTCGTCGACCGCGGGCGCGGCGCGGTCCTCGAGCGCGAGGAACGCGCGCACGGCGTGCTCCCTGACGAGCCCGCTCGGCGCGCCCCCCGGGTCGCGCTCGAAGCGCCCGCCTTGAGGATCCGGGGTTTCCTTCGACACGCGGGCGGCACGGAGCGCCGCGGTGTTCACCCACAGCGCGTGGAAGTCGTGTCGATGGAGCAGCACCGGCCGATCGGGCGCGAGCAGGTCGAGTGCCGTGGCCTCCAGCGGGTCGCTCCAGCCCGTGTCGTCCCAGCCACGGCCCACGAGCGGTGCATCGCCCGGGGGCAGCGACGCGAGTGCGGCGCGAACGCGATCCAGCACCGCGGCGCGCGTGGCGCAGCCGTGCAGGTCCAGTTGCCGGCGCGCACGCGCCCAGGGCACGAAGTGCACGTGCGCGTCCACCAGCCCGGGCGTGATCGTGCCGCCCTGCGCATCGATGACGTTCAGGACGACGCGCTCGTCACGGAGCGCCGGCCTCGGGCCGACCGCGACGATGCGACCGTCGTGCACGAGCACGGCATCGCCCGCGATCAGCTTCTCCGACCACAGCCGGCCGTTCACGATCAGCAGCGGCGCACTCATGTGGTTTCCTCCGCGACCGGGTTCACGAGCGTACCCACGCCCTCGACGCTGATGGCGACGATGTCGCCCGGCTCGATGGGCGCGATCCCGGCGGGCGTGCCGGTGGCGATCACGTCGCCCGGCTCCAGCGTCACGAACCGGCTCACGTAGTGGATGAGGAACGCGGGGCCGAAGTGCATCTCCGACGTGCGCGCGTGCTGGCGAACGGTCCCGTTCACCGCCAGCTCGAGCGCCAGGTCGCGCGGGTCCAGGCCGAGCGCGATGCAGGGGCCGAACGGCGCGAACGTGTCGCTGCCCTTGGCGCGCGACCACTGCGAGTCGGACTTCTGCCAGTCGCGGGCGCTGACGTCGTTGAACGCGGTGACCCCGGCGACGTGCAGCAGTGCCGAGCTCTCGCTGACGTGGCGCGCCCGGCGCCCGATCACCAGCGCCATCTCCCCCTCGGGATCGAGCCGGGTGAGGCCGCGCGGCTTGACGATCGCCGCCCCCGGGGCCAGCACCGCGCTCGCCGGCTTGAAGAAGAACAGCGGCTCACTCGGCGGCGCGGGCGCGGACGCCCCCAGGCGCGTCACGGTGAGGCTCTCCTTCACGTGCTCCACGTAGTTGAGCCCGATGCACACGATCTTGCCCGGTGCGCAGGGCGAGAGCCTCGGGGAGGCGACGGGGTCCTGCTCGCCGGTGGCGCGACCGCCGGCCCACGGCGCGCCGTCGAGGCGCGCGAGATGGCCATCGCGCTCCAGGCCGTGGTGCGCCACGCCATCGACGAGGTAGCGCACGAGTCGTTCCGCGGGGTGGGCGTTCATGCGGCCAGAGCCTAGCCGAACGCCGCGGGGCGAAAAAATTGGAGGCACCCATCCGCGCGTGTCGCAGGACCGAGGGGACCTCCGGAAGCGACGGCACGTCCAGTTCGCATCCAGGGGAGTCGGCTCCGCGAATCACTGCTCGCAGACAGGACGCCTCACGCATCAATTCTCGTGAACGCGCGCGCGCAGCGTCAAGACCATTCGCGATTCGCATGGGTCGTGCCCGCGAACGAAACGTGTCAGTAAGATGTGACGGAACGACGTGTGGTGGCGATGCATCCTTGGTCGCAACGAGTGTCGCCGGGTTCGACACTCAATTGGCGCTCGGCCGCAGCGCTTGTTAACGTCACCCCCCCTATGCCCACCCCGCGCCGCACCGCGAAGACGCGCTCCACCTCCCGATCCCTCGAACAACGACTCGAGAACCACACCGCCCGGCTCGCCGTGATCGGCCTCGGCTACGTGGGGTTGCCGCTTGCGGTGGAGATGGCGCAGGCCGGGTTCCACGTCGTCGGCATCGACATCGACGAGAAGCGCGTCAAGCAGCTGAACCAGGGCCAGTCCTACATCCAGGACGTGCCCACGGCCGACGTCGCCGGGCTGGTTCGGGAGAAACGCTTCCACGCCACTACGGACTTCTCCGCACTGCGCGAGTGCGACACCGTCAACATCTGTGTGCCGACACCACTCAGCAAGCAGCGCGACCCCGACGTGTCCTTCATCGTCGCCGCGGCCACCGAGGTGGCCCGGTACCTGCACCGGGGCCAGCTCGTGATCCTCGAGAGCACCACCTACCCCGGCACCACGGACGAGCTGGTGCTGCCGATGTTGTCGGAATCCGGGCTGGAGGTGGGCAAGGACTTCTTCCTCGCCTTCTCGCCGGAGCGCGTGGATCCCGGGAACCCGACGTTCAACACCCGCAACATCCCCAAGGTCGTGGGCGGCGTCACCGATGCGTGCACGGCGGTGGCGGTGAAGCTCTACCGGCAGCGGCTGGAGCACGTGGTCGCCGTGAGCTCGACGCAGGTGGCGGAGATGGTGAAGCTGCTCGAGAACACGTTCCGCAGCGTGAACATCGGGCTCGTGAACGAGCTGGCGCTGATGTGCGCGCGGCTCAAGATCGACGTCTGGGAGGTCATCCGCGCCGCCGGGACCAAACCGTTCGGATTCATGCCGTTCTACCCCGGCCCGGGCCTCGGTGGGCACTGCATCCCCATCGATCCCTTCTACCTGTCGTGGAAGGCGCGGGCGAGCGGCTTCGAGGCGCGCTTCATCGAGCTCGCCGGGCACGTGAACGGCCACATGCCGGACCACGTCGTGGACCTGGTGCTGGAGGCCCTCAACCGCCAGGGCAAGTCGGTGCGCGGCTCGCGCGTGCTGGTGCTGGGTGTCGCCTACAAGGCGGACATCGACGACGTGCGCGAGAGCCCGTCGCTCGACATCATGGAGAAGCTCCGCGAGAAGGGTGCGAAGATCGAGTACAGCGACCCGCACGTGGCGAGCATCGCGTTCGCCGGCGGGACGCTCAAGACCGTGCCGCTCACGGCCGCCAAGGTGAAGGCGTACGACTGCCTGGTCGTGGCCACGGCGCACAAGGCGTTCGACTGGACCACGCTGCTCGAGTGGTCGAAGGCGATCGTGGACACGCGCAACGCGCTCGCCGGGAAGCACTCGCCGAAGATCGTGCGGCTCTAGAAGCGCCGCGGCCGGCGAGCACGCTGGATACAAGCACGGCGGCGGGGGTCGATGACCCCCGCCGCCATTCGTCTGCTCGAACTTAGTTCACAACCTCGAAGTCGGCGTCGACCGCGCCGTCACCGGGTTTCTTCTTCCCCGGCGGCGTCTCGGCCTGCGGCTCCGGACCCGCGCCACCCGCGCTGCCGGCCCCGCCCGGAGGCGGCGCCTGCTGGTAGAGCGTCTGCGCCGCCTGCATCCAGGCCTTCGCCAGCTCGTCGGTGGCCGATTCGATCGTGCGCTTGTCGTCGGACTTGGTCGCCTCGCGCGTCGCCTTGATCGCATCTTTAAGTAACGTCTTGGTGGCCTCGTCCAGCTTGGCGCCGTGGTCGGTGATGCCCTTCTCGACCTCGTACGCCTTGGCGTCCGCCGCGTTCCGCGCCTCGGCCAGCGCCTTGCGGCCCTGGTCCTCCTCGGCGTGCGCGGTGGCGTCGTCGACCATGCGCTTGATCTCGTCCTCCTTGAGCCCGCTCGAAGCCTCGATGCGGATGCTCTGCTCCTTGCCCGTGTCCTGGTCGCGGGCGCTCACGTGCAGGATGCCGTTGGCGTCGATGTCGAACGTGACCTCGATCTTGGGCGTGCCGCGGGGCGCCGGGCGGATGCCATCCAGGTGGAAGCGGCCGAGGCTCTTGTTGCCACCGGCCATGGGACGCTCGCCCTGGAGCACGTGCACCTCGACCGACGGCTGCATGTCGGACGCGGTGGAGAACGTCTCGCCCTTGCGCGTGGGGATGGTGGTGTTGCGGGTGATGAGCGGCGTCATCACGCCGCCCAGGGTCTCGATGCCGAGCGACAGCGGCGTCACGTCCAGCAGCACGACGTCCTTGACGTCGCCCGCCAGGACGGCGCCCTGGATCGCGGCGCCCACCGCCACGACCTCGTCCGGGTTCACGCCCTTGTGCGGCTCCTTGCCGAACACTTCCTTCACCAGGTCCTGCACCTTGGGCATGCGCGTCGAGCCGCCCACCAGCACCACCTCATCGATCTGTGAGGCCGAGTAGCCGGCGTCCTTCAACGCCTGCACCACCGGGCCGCGGCAGCGCTCGATCAGGTCGGCCACGATCTGCTCGAGCTTCGCGCGCGACAGCGTGATGTTGAGGTGCTTGGGACCGTTCTGGTCAGCGGTGATGAACGGCAGGTTGACGTCGGTGGACATGGTGCCCGACAGCTCGCACTTCGCCTTCTCCGCGGCCTCCTTCAGCCGCTGGAGCGCCATCGGGTCCTTCCTGAGGTCGATGCCCTCCTGCTTCTTGAACTCGTCCGCGAGCCAGTCGATGACCTTCTGGTCGAAGTCGTCACCGCCCAGGTGCGTGTCGCCGTTCGTGCTCTTCACCTGGAACACGCCGTCGCCGATCTCGAGGATCGAGATGTCGAACGTGCCACCGCCGAGGTCGAACACCGCGACCTTCTCGTCCTTCTTCTTGTCGAGGCCGTAGGCGAGTGCGGCCGCCGTGGGCTCGTTGACGATGCGCTTCACGTCCAGCCCGGCGATGCGGCCGGCGTCCTTCGTCGCCTGGCGCTGGCTGTCGTTGAAGTAGGCGGGCACGGTGACGACCGCCTCGGTGACCTTCTCGCCGAGGTAGTCCTCCGCGGTCTGCTTCATCTTCTGCAGGATGACCGCGGAGATCTCCGGCGGCGAGAACTCCTGGCCGCCGGCGTTCACGCGCACGTCGCCGTTCGGGCCCTTCGCGACCTGGTAGGGCACGAGCTTGATCTCGCCGCTCACCTCGTCATAACGCCGGCCCATGAAGCGCTTGATGGAGTAGATCGTGTTCGTGGGGTTGGTCACGGCCTGACGGCGTGCGACCAGGCCCACGAGCCGTTCGCCGTTCTTGGCGAACGCGACCACCGACGGCGTGGTGCGGAAGCCCTCCGCGTTCGCGATCACCTTGGGCTCGCCGCCCTCCATGACCGCCACGCACGAGTTGGTGGTGCCAAGATCGATGCCGATGACCTTGCCCATGAGTGATGGTTCTCCGGGTATTCCCAAGCCACGCCCGGCGCGGGTCGCCGGGCGTGGCCTTGAGTGTGTTCAGGATGAAGCGAAACTAGTTGATCTGCACCTCGATGTCGCGCGGCTTGGCCTCGTCGGCCTTGGGCACGTGGACCTCGAGCACGCCGTCTCGGTACGACGCCTTCACCTGGTCGGCGCGGACCGGCAGGCCGAGCGTGAACGACCGCTCGAACGAACCGTAGGCGCGCTCGGCGCGGTGCAGCGAGCCTTCCGACGCCTTCTCCTCGCGCTTGCGCTCGCCGCGCAGCGTGAGCGTGTCGTTGTGGACCGTGACCTTCACGTCCTTCGAGCTCATGCCCGGAAGGTCCGCGCGGAACACGTAGGCGTCGGGCGTCTCCTCGACGTCCACCGCCGGCGTGAGCGCGCTCCACTCCGGACGGAGCGGCGCCGGGCTGAAGAAGTCTTCGAACAGGCGACCCAGCTCGGTGTCGAGCTCGAGCGGCTGGAGGCCATTGCGACGAGGAAGCCAGCGAACGAGTGACATGATGAGATCCTCCTTGAGGGTTGCATGAGTGACCGGCCCGCGTCGGCATGAGCAGCTGCCGCGCAGCGGACCTCGTTTGCTCGCTTGTTACTGCACGCCCCGTGCCATCTCGGCTGGATGTTCCTCGCGCTCTATTCCGTATGCGGTTACGCGATTCCATTCAGGCGCGTTCGAAGACGCGTTTCAGAGCGGCACGGTCGGACGTTCCATCGCGTGACGGCGCGCGTTCCACATCGGAACGAGGACTTGGGGCGCGCTCCCGCGCTCTGCTAGCGTGCCGCGCTCATGCGCATCGCGCTCTTCCTGCCGCACGTGGGCGTCTTCGGGGGCGTGCGCCGCTACCTCGAGCTCGGGAACGAGTGGGTGGCCCTGGGGCACGAGGTCACGCTCCACCACCCGGACGGCGCGCCGCCAGTGTGGCTGCCGTTCGCAGGCCGCACCGCCCCGCTCGCGAGCGCGGCGGGAACCGAGTCCGACCTCGCGATCTGCGGCGATCGCGACACGTACGCGGCGTTCCGTTCGCACCGCGCGCGCCGGCATGTCTACTACTGTGTGCTCGAGGGCGACCCGGGGCTGCCCGCCGCGCTCGCCGACCCGGATGTCACGCTGATGGCGAACTCGGGGCCGCTGGTGCAGCGGCTGAAGCGTATGGCGCGCCGCGAGGTGCTGGAAGGCGTGGGCGGCATCCGCACCGAGCGCTTTCGTCCCGCGCCCGCCCTGCGGTCGGCCTCTCCATTGCGCGTGCTCGTGAACGGCCGGCGCTCACGCGCGAAGAAGGGCACGGACATCGTGCTCAAGGCGCTCGCGGGCCTCTCCCGCAGCACTCCCGCGTTCGAGACCGTGCTGTTCGACGCGGTCGACCCGGCCACGAACCGTCAGGACCCGCGCGATGGCGCGCCGCTGCCGCCGAACGCCCGCTTCGTGCTGAACCCGTCGCAGGACGAGCTGGTGGCGCTCTACCAGTCGAGCCACGTGTTCGTCGCGGCGGAGCGGAAGTCCGGCTGGTGCAACACCGCGCTCGAGGCGCTGGCCTCGGGCTGTACGCTCGTGTGCACGCGCAGCGGCACGACCGACTTCGCGCGCGACGGCGAGAACGCGCTCGTATCGTGGCGGAACCCGTGGTCGTTGCGCGCGGCGATCCGCCGCCTGCTCACGGACGAGCCGCTCCGCGAGCGGCTCGCCGCCGCGGGGCCGGCGAGCGCGGTGCCGTGGTCGTGGGATCGGCTGGCGGCGAAGATCCTCGCGCAGCTCGAGCGATCGTGAGCGTCGCGCGCCGGACTCACGCCGTCAGCGGCTGATCATCCCGCGCGCCGTGCGCGTCTCCGCTCCCGCGCGCAGCCGGATCCCGTAGAGGCCGGCGGGGAGCGCTCGCCCCACGGACAGCGAATGCGGGCCCGCGGCGAGCCCGGCGAGATGCTCCTCGTGCACCCGCCGCCCGAGCACGTCGAACACCTCCAGCGTCGCGTCGCCATCGCGCGCGAGCGTGAACGCGATCCGCGGCCGACCATCCCGCGAGGGATTCGGCACGAAGCCCGAAAGCGCGACCGAGGCTCGCGCACCGGGATCCACGGACAGCGTCCCCGGCAGCGGCAGCTTCTGGGCCCGGATCTCGGCGAACGATCGCTGGTCCGACCATGCCACCACCGCCGCGCCCGGCCCGACGGTGGCGAGGCTCAAGTCGATGACGCCCGCGTGGAGCGTGACGACGCCGAGGCCGTTCGCCCCGAACGCCGGATCGAGCGAGCCGTCGGCATGGACGTGGTGGGCGTAGAGGTCCGCGCCGGCGCCATCCCGGCCGTCGCGCCATGCGACGAACGCGCCGCCCGCGCCGTCCGGGACCAGCGCCACCTCGTCACGAGACCCGCCCGCGTCGCACACGACCAGCCCCGACGACGGCCAACCGGGCGCGAGGCTTCCCGACGCGGTGACGTTCTGCATGCGCACCTCCGTGCCGGCGGCGCCGATCTCGGCCCATGCGATCAGCGTCGAGCCCGCCTCGCCGCCCACGGCCGTGATGAACGACAGCGCCGCGTCGGGTGATCGCACGGGTACGCCCCCGGCCGGCCAGCCGGGGTCGAGCGCGCCGGTCGAGGTGAGGTGCACGAGCCTCGCGGGCAGCGAGCCGAACGAGCCCTCCGTCACGAGCAGGGCGCCGCCCGCGCCGTCATCCACGGTGGCGTCGACACTCCCGTGCTGGGTGTCGAGCAACTGTGACCATTGCGGGGAATCGGGGGCAGCTACACGAAACACGTTATTCGCGACGCCACTCCCGCCCAGCCCGACCATGAAGGCGGCACCGCTCGCCGCGGGCTGGATGGTTCCCTGCGTGGCCCCGTAGAACGGGGCGCTCGCGAACGCCAGCGGCGAGCTGTCGATGTCGCCGGAGGACGCGATGTGTTGTGCCCACATCGTCGAACTGTTGTAGCAGATGTCCGGACAGAAGCTGACGTCCTCGCGCGACCAGAACCAGCCGCCGCCCGCGCCGTCCGCGCAGAACCCGAGCCCGGGTCCACCGCGAAGCGGCAC
>Ga0073909_10000497_pt1 | contig 12706 bp, 15 predicted proteins | sample Coa_R1_6_FD_66439 | JGI IMG/M metagenome (GOLD analysis project Ga0073909, IMG submission 66439) | Surface soil microbial communities from Centralia Pennsylvania, which are recovering from an underground coalmine fire. - Coalmine... | ecosystem: Environmental > Terrestrial > Soil > Unclassified... | reverse complement strand
GCGACATGAACCAGCACGGCCCCGAGGGCGTGCGCTTCTACACGCGCATCAAGACCGTGACCGCCCGCTGGCGCGAGGGCGTCAATCCGCGCGCCGATTTCGGCATGCCGCTGATGAAGTAGCGCATGGTCAACCTCCACGACATCCGCTACCTGCGGATCGGCACGCCCGACCTGGAGTCGGCCGTGGAGTTCGCGACGAAGATCGTCGGTCTGCAGCTCGCCGGGCGGGAAGGCAAGGCCGCCTACTTCCGCAGCGACAAGGCCATCGTGCGCGGCGATACGCGCGACCACACTCTGGTGTATTTCGAGGGCGACCCGTCCGATCACGTCGTCGGCTTCGACATCAAGAACCCGGATGACTTCGACCGCGCCGGCGCGGAGATCGAAAAGGCCGGCCATCCGGTGCGCTATGGAACAAAAAGCGAATGCGAGCTGCGCCGCGTCCGGCAGCTCCTTGCCTTCGAGGATCCCACCGGGAACAAGATAGAGATCGTCGTGCGGCCCTTCCACTCGGGAGGCCGCGCTTTCCTCTCGCGCGACGCCGGCATCACGCATTTCAGCCACATCGGCCTCAAGACCTCGAACGCGCCGCGCGACGAGGCCTTCTGGACGAAACTCCTGAACGCGCGCGTGTCCGACTGGATCGGGGAGGCGCCGCTCCTGCGCGTGAACACCATCCACCACACGCTCGCGCTGTTCCCGTCGCCGCACCCCGGCGTGCAGCACATCAACCACCAGGTCGAGGATTTCGACGACGTGATGCGCTCGTACTATTTTCTCAAGGAGAAAGGCGTGCGCATCGTGTTCGGACCCGGCCGCCATCCCTCTTCGTCGGCATGCTTCCTTTACTTCGAGGGTCCGGACAAGATGGTCTACGAATACTCCGTGGGCGTGAAGCACATCCTGCCCGAGGAAGAGTCGAGCTATCGGCCGCGGCAATTCCCATTCGCGCCGGAGTCGTTCTGCATGTGGGGCTCGCGGCCGGACATACCGGAGTTCCGCGCGGACCAGAAGGACAAGAAGTCTCCTCTCAAGACCGTCGCGTGATGGAGCAACAGCAGATCGTGGTGCGCAAGATGGCGCGGGCGCTCGCCCGCGCCGGCCTCGTCACCGCCTTCGGCCATTGCAGCGTGCGGCTGGACGAGAAGTCGTTCCTGGTGTGCGCGGCCAAGCCCATGGGCATCATCAAGCCCGGCGAGCCCGGCACGGTCGTCTCGACCGAAGCTCCGCTGCCCGAGGGCGTGCTGGGCGAGGTCAGGATGCATCAGCAGATCTACAAGCGTCGAGGCGAGATCCGCGCGATCTGCCGGTTCATCTCCCCGGAAGTGGTCACGCTCGCCGCGCTGGGGCTGACGCCCAGGGCGCGTCACGGCCAGGGCGTGCACTTCTATCCGCAGGTCCCTTTCTGGCCCGATCCGGCGCTGATCCGCAACGACCCCGCGGCGGTGGGGGTCGCCCAGACCATGGGCCAGGCGCCCGCGATCGTGGTGAACGTCAACGGGGCGGTGACCGGCGCCGCGACTGCGCAGCAGGCAGTGGCGCTCTCGGTATTCCTCGAGGATGCGGCGCGGGTGGAGCTCGCGGCCCTCTACGCGGGGCTCGCCGACAAGGCGCCGCGCATGAACGAGGCTCAGGCGAAAGCCAGAGCGACCTGGGAAGGGCGCATCGCCGAGCGAATGTGGGATCATCTGACCGCGAACGATCCGGAGTAGGCCGGACTTGAGAGGAGGACTCATGCACCGTCTGAAAGGTTTTGCGATTCTTGCGTTGGGCATCGTGCTCGTGGCGTGCGCCGGCGGCCCGTCCGGGACGCGCGCGCCCGCCTCGCCGAAAGGCGCGGTGATCCCGCCCCCGGCGGCGCCGCTGCAGACCGTCAACCTCATCGTCTTCCCGGGCGGCTTCAACTGGCCGATCTGGGTGGCGAGGGAGAAGGGCTTCTTCGAGAAAAACGGCATCGAGGTGAAGGTCACGCCGACGCCGAGCTCGGTGTTCCAGCTCACCAATCTCATCGACGGCAAGTTCGACATCGCGATGACGGCGATCGACAACCTAATCGCCTACCGCGAAGGGCAGGGTGAAGTGCCGAAGCAGGGTCCGGACCTGTTCGCTTTCATGGGCGGCGACAACGGCTTCCTGCGCCTGGTCACCGTGCCCGAGGTGAAGAGCTACCGCGAGCTGCGCGGCAAGACGCTGTCGGTCGACGCCATGACCACGGGCTACGCCTTCGTGCTGTTCGAGATGATGGCGCGCAACAAGATGCAGATGGGCAAGGACTACAAGGTCGTCACCGCGGGCGGCGTGCTGCAGCGCTTCCAGGCGCTCCTGGAGAAGAAGCACGCCGGGACCCTGCTGCTTTCGCCCTTCGAGGTGCAGGCGGAGGAAAAGGGCTTCCACCGCCTCGACAACGCCACCGACGTGCTCGGGCGCTACCAGGGCCTGGTCGGCGGCGCGCGCAAGAGCTGGGCCGAGCAGAACAGCAGCGCCGTCGTCGGCTACATCCGCGGCTTCAGCGATGCGGTCGACTGGCTCTACGATCCCTCGAACCGCGACGAGGCGATCGCGATCTTCCTGAAGAACCTGCCGAACGCGACGCCCCAAGGGGCGCTCGTCGCCTACGGCATCCTGCTGTCCCCGGCCGACGGTTTTCAGAAGAAGGCGAAAATCGATCCGGAAGGCGTGAAAACGGTGCTCACGTTGCGCTCGAAGTACGCGAAGCCGCACAAGGTATTGAAAGATCCGACGCCTTACTACGATCCGAGCTTCTACGACGCGGCGATGTTCAAATAAGGAGCTGAAATATGACCACCATCACAGTCAACGGCAGGCGGCACGAGGTCGCGGCCTCGCCCGATACCCCGCTTCTCTACGTTCTGCGCAACGACCTGGAGCTGAACGGGCCGAAGTTCGGCTGCGGCCTCGCGCAGTGCGGCGCGTGCACGGTGCTGATCGACGGCAAGCCCGCGCGCTCCTGCTCGGTGACGGTGTCGGCCGCGGCGAAGGGGGCGATCACCACGCTCGAGGGCCTGGGCACGATGGAGAAGCTGCACCCGCTGCAGCGCGCCTTCATCGACGAGCAGGCCTGCCAGTGCGGCTACTGCAGCAACGGAATGATCATGGCCGCCAAGGCGCTGCTCGACGGCAATCCCCGCCCGAGCGAGCCCGAGATCAAACAGGCGCTGAACGCGCACCTGTGCCGCTGCGCCTCGCACAACCGCATCGTTCGCGCCGTGCAGCGCGCGGCGAAGGAGATGGCATGAAGACCGATCTCTCGCGCCGCGATTTCCTGAAGACCGGCAGCGCGCTGGTCATTTCCTTCTCACTCGCACCGGAGCTCGCTTTCGGGCAGGCCAAGCCCGCGCCGCTCCCCGGGAGCCTGAGCAACAACCGTATGCTCAACGCCTGGCTCCGCGTCGACGCGGACGGCACGGTCACGATCTTCACCGGCAAGATCGAGCTCGGGCAGGGCATCGGAACCGCTCTCACCCAGATCGCCGCGGACGAGCTCGACGTCGATCTGAAGCGCGTCAAGATCGTATACGGCGACACCGCGCTCACGCCGAACGAAGGCCAGACCGCGGGTAGCCAATCCGTCGAGAACAGCGGCACCGCGGTGCGGTTCGCCTGCGCCGAGGCGCGCGACATCCTGGTGAACGCCGCGGCCGCAAAGCTCGGAGTCGGAGCGGCAGCGCTCAGCGTGAGCGACGGCACGTGCACGGCGGGTGGAAAGTCGGTCGCCTACTGGGACCTCGTCGCCGACGCCGACTTCAAGCGTGAAGCATCCGCCAAGGTCAAGCCCAAGCCCTCATCCGAGCATAAATGGGTGGGAAAGAGCATCTTGCGCCGCGACATCCCGAAGAAGATGACCGGTGGCGCCGCCTATGTCCAGGACGTGCGCCTGCCCGGGATGGTGTTCGGGCGCGTCGTGCGTCCGCCTTCACCCGGTGCGCAGCTGGTGTCCGTCGACGAGGCGGCGGTGAAGCGCATGCCAGGCGTGATCGCGGTGGTGCGCGACGGCAGTTTCATCGGCGTGGCCGCGCAACGCGAGGAGCAGGCGATCCGCGCGCGCGAGCTCCTGAAGAAATCCGCGAAGTGGAAGGAGAGCGCGTCGCTCCCGCCATCGGGTGAGGCCCTCTACGAGCACTTGATGACGAAAGCGAAGTCGGTGGATTCGGTGGTCAACGAAAAGACCTCCGCGACCGCTGCGCCGGCGGCGAAGACGCTCAACGCGACCTACACGCGCCCATTCCAGGTTCACGGCTCGATCGGTCCTTCGTGCGCGGTCGCGCAGTGGCGCGACGGAAAGCTCACGGTGTGGACGCACAGCCAGGGCGTGTTTCCGCTGCGCGGCGATCTCGCCCAGGTGTTCGCGACCGATCCGGCGAACATCCACTGCATCCACGCCGAAAGCGCGGGCTGCTACGGCCACAACGGCGCGGACGACGTGGCGCTCGACGCCGCGCTGGTCGCGCGCGCGACCGGCGGCCGGCCCGTCAAGCTGCAATGGATGCGCGACGACGAGTTCCAGTGGGAGCCGTACGGCTCGGCGATGGTGATGAAGCTCTCGGGCGGGCTCGATGCCCAGGGCAACGTCGCCAGTTGGACGCACGAGGTGTGGACGCATCCGCACAACAATCGCCCCGGCGCGAGGGATGGGGTCAACCTGCTCGCGAGCTGGTACCTCGAGAAACCTTCCAAGGCGCCAACGCCGGCCGACCCGCCGATGCCGACCGGGGGAGGCGAGCGCAACTCGGTTCCGCTCTACGACTTCCCTAACCAGAAGGTGCTCAAGCACTTCGTCCCGGAGATGCCGATGCGCACCTCGGCGCTGCGCACGCTCGGCGGCTACGCCAACGTGTTCGCGCTCGAATCGTTCATCGACGAGCTCGCGCTCGCCGCGAAGGCCGACCCGGTCGAGTTCCGCCTGCGGCATCTGAAAGACCCGCGCGCGAAGGCCGTGATCGAGGCCGCTGCGCAGCGCGCACTCTGGCAGCCCGGCGCGAAAGGGGACGGTACGCGCGGGCGAGGATTTTCCTTCGCCAAATACAAGAATCTCGCTTGCTACGTGGCGCTGGTCGCCGACGTCGAAGTCGATCGCGCGAGCGGCAAGGTGCGCGTGACGCGCGCGGTTGCGGCGGTCGACGCCGGGCAGATCGTCAACCCGGACGGCGTCGTCAATCAGATCGAGGGCGGAATCATCCAGTCGGCGAGCTGGACGCTCCTGGAGGCGGTTCGCTACGACCGCACGCGCGTTACGACCCGGTCCTGGGCCGATTACCCGATCCTTCACTTCGAAGACGTGCCGCAAGTCGAGGTCGTGCTGCTCAATCGCCCCGAAGAGCGCTTCCTCGGCGTGGGCGAAGGCTCGCAGGGCCCGGCAGCCGCGGCGATCGCTAACGCGATCTTCGATGCGACCGGCGTGCGGCTGCGCAGCGTGCCTTTTACGCCCGAGCGCGTGAAGGCTGCGCTCGCCTGAGATTTCCAACTCAAACGAGAAAGATGTGACGACGACATTCAAAGTCCTTGGCTTCTGCGGGAGCCTCAAGCAGAAGTCCTACAACATGATCGCGCTCAAGACGGCGGGCGACCTGATGCCCGCTTCGATGAAGCTCGAGATCACGACCTTCGATGACCTGCCGATCTACAACTTCGACGTGCAGGAAAAGGGCTTTCCCGCGACTGCGACGCGGCTGCGCGAGGAGGTTCTGGCGGCCGACGCGCTGCTCTTCGCCTCGCCCGAGTACAACTGGTCGGTGGGCGCGCCGCTCAAGAATGTGATCGACTGGTTGTCGCGCTTCCAGCCTCAGCCCTTCAACAACAAGCCGGCGGCGTTATTCAGCTGCACCACGGGTCCGTTGGGAGGTTCCAGGGGGCAATACCACTTGCGCCAGATCCTGGTGCAACTGGGGGTGCACTGGCTGGTGAAGCCCGAGGTGTTCATCGGCAACTCGGCGAGCAAGTTCACCGACGGCAAGCTGACCGACGAGACGACGCGCAAATTTCTTTCCGACCAGATGATCGCGCTCGAGGACTGGACCAAGCGCGTCAAGCGCCTCGTCGCGTAAGGAGAAGACCGTGAGCTACAGGCTGCTGAGCTTCAAATCGGGCGCGGAAGCGCGCGCGGGGCTGCTCGTGGGCGAGCAGGTGTTCGACGCGGCGCGGGTCACAGGGAAGCCGGGCTGGTCGTCGGTCCTCGGTGCGCTGCAAGATTGGCCGAAGGCCCATCGCGAGTTCGCCGCCTTCGCGAAGCGCGTCGCCTCGGGGAAGAGCAAGGCGAAGGGTGCGCCGCTTGCGCGCGTCAAGCTGCTCGCGCCGGTGCTCTACCCGGGCAACATCTACTGTGCGGGCGCGAACTACACCGACCACATGGCCGAGATGGCGCGCGCGCAAGGCAAGGAGCCCGGCCCGACGATGAAGGACCTGGGCGAGAAGCCCTGGCACTTCGTGAAGACTTCGCGAAGCTCGGTGGTCGGGCCCGGGGCGAAGGTGAAGCTGCCGGCGTATTCGCAGAAGGTGGACTGGGAGGTCGAGCTCGCCGCGGTGATCGGGAGGACGGCGAAGGACGTCCCTGTCGACAAGGCGCTCGCCTGCGTCGCCGGCTACACGATCGCAAACGATCTTTCCGCTCGCGACGCCATGAAGCGCGACAAGAACCCGCCGAGCTCGCCGTTCCACTACGACTGGGTCAGCCAGAAGTGCTTCGATGGCTCGTGCCCGCTCGGCCCCTGGATCGTGCCGGCGGGCGACGTCGGTGACCCGCACTCGCTTGGGATCAAACTGTGGGTGAACGGCGAGCTGATGCAGGACTCGCACACCTCGAAGCTGATCTTCGACACCGCCGAGCAGATCGCGATGCTGTCCTCGCGCGTGACGCTGCATCCGGGGGACCTGATCCTCACGGGCACGCCGGCGGGCGTGGGCATGGGCCGCGGGCGGTTCCTCAAATCCGGCGAGACGGTCAAGCTGTGGATCGAGAACATCGGCGAGCTGTCACACACGATCGCCTGAAGCGTCCAGAGTCAAAATCAACCGAAGGGAATCGCAATGATCAAAGAATTGTGGGACAAGGGCCTTGCCGTGCGCAAGGAAGTGCTGGGCGCCGAATACGTCGAGCGCAACGTGAAGGCCGCCGACGATTTCAGCATGCCGATGCAGGAGTACACGACCGAGGCTTGCTGGGGCTGGCTGTGGACGCGGCCGCAATTCCCGCGCAAGATGCGCAGCCTCATCAACCTCGCCATGCTGTCGGCGCTCAACCGGCCGCACGAGTTCAAGGTTCACGTCAAGGGTGCGCTCACCAACGGCTGCGCCCGCGATGAGATCCGCGAGGTCCTGCTGCAGGTGGCGGTGTACTGCGGCGTGCCCGCGGGCGTGGAGGCGTTCCGGCTCGCCCGCGAGGCGATGCAGGAGTACGACCAGGGAAAGAAGAGCGGCTAGAAACGCCGAAGTGCGGCAACGCTGCGGAAGCGGCCGGCCCGGCTCAGTGGCTGCTGCGGCTACCGTCGAGAAACAGGATCTCGTCCAGCCGGAGCACGCTGCGCACCGTCCCCTTCGTTCGATCGAAGAGGACGTTGAAGAACCGGTAGGTGGTCTCGTGGTACCGCCAGGCCCACAGCTCCTCGTCGCGCGAGCCGAAATACCAGACTTCCCTGGGGCGGCCGAGCAGCCGGAACACGTCGTCGCGAGACATGCCTCTCGTCACCTGCGAAAAGTATTCTTCGCTCAGCGCCTGGTGCACTTCCTGGACGGTCCGGTCGGGGCCGAGCGTGACCATGAAGGTCTGGGTCGCGTAGTAGCCGCGCGGATACTGCCAGAGCTCCGAGCCGTCGGGGTTCTTCCACACCGTGACTGGTGCGCCGACCTTCTGGCCGACGTCGACCTCGGAGTCGCCCGGGGCGATGCTGGAGAAGTTGGCGCACCCGGCGGAAAGGAACGCGGCGGCCAGCAGGGCGAGTGTCGCTCTGGAGCTCACATGCGCTTTCCGTCGCTCGTGTCGATCTGGAAGCGCGTCACCTTCGTCAACTCACCCGAGGACAGGTTGAACTGGACGTAGACCTCCATCTTTCGTATCTGCCACTCGAGGTAGCGCCAGTACCAGATCTCCTCGTTGCGCGACTCGGTGACGTTGATGCTCCCGGGCTTGCCGAGAATGCGCCGCACCTCATCGCGCGTCATGCCGGGCTTGAGCGTGGAGATGTTCTGGTCGGTGAGAACCTGGCGGACATCGCGCACCTCCCGATTGGGACCGAACGTGATCATGTACGTTTCGGTTCCGAGCGGCCCGCGCGGGTAGTCCCAGACTTCGGAGCCGTCCGGGGTTTTCCAGACGTCCGCGGGCGCGCCGAAGCGGGCCTGGACCTGCTCCGCGGGCGTTCCGGGCGTAATGGACGTGAAGGATGCGCATCCCGCAGTGAGGAGCGCGGCGACAAGGAAAAACGCGCAGCGTTGCAGCAGTGGTGCCATGGCCGGCCTCCTCAGCAGTTCTGGTCCATCCACAGGATTTCCTCCTGCCTCAAGGTGGTCCGCACCGTTCCCGAGTTGCGGTCGAACATCACATTGAAGTACATGGGGTTCTGCTGGAGGTAGCGCCAGGACCAGACCTCCTCGTCGCGCGCCTTGAAGAAAGAGACTTCCCCCGGTTTCCCGAGGAGCCGGCGCACTTCGTCGCGCGACATGCCTTGCCTCACCTGCGAAAAGTATTCCTCGCTCATGACCTGGTGGATTTCCTTCACCGCGTGATCGGACCCCAGCGTCACCATGTAGGTTTGCCTGCCCAAGGGACCCGTCGGATACTCCCAGGTCTCGGTGCCGTCGGGGTTCTTGCGCACTGTCTCGGGCTTGCCCATCTTCGCCTGGACCTGCAACTCGTCCATGCCGGGGGTGACGGGCGACAGGCCGCCACAGGCCCAGAGCAGGGTTGCGAGGGCCGCGAGGGGAAGGGCACGAAGCGCTCGTGGCATGATGCCTCCGCGATGAGGTACGATCATAGTCTGAACTCCTGTCCGATCACAGTAAACATCACCGTGCCCGCCCCTATTCCTGACCTGACCGCGCGCGGCGGCATTGCGGGGACGACTCTGACAAGCACCTGAAGATGCAGCGTCGCATACCTTGCGTGCTGATGCGCGGCGGGACCTCCCGGGGGCCGTACTTTCTCGCTTCCGACCTGCCCGCCGAGCCCGCGAAGCGCGACGCGGTGCTGCTCGCCGTCATGGGTTCTCCGCACGCCCTGCAGGTCGACGGCATCGGAGGATCGAACACGTTGACGAGCAAGGTCGCGATCGTCAGCCGCTCGCAGCAGAAAGGTGCCGACGTCGACTACCTGTTCGCGCAGGTGTCGGTGAACGAGGCCTTCGTCGATACCAAGCCCAACTGCGGCAACATGCTCGCCGGCGTCGGACCCTTCGCGATCGAGAGCGGCCTGGTAAAGGCCCAGAGCCCGACCACGCTGGTGCGCATCTACAACGTCAACACCGAAACCCTGATCGAGGCGATCGTGCAGACGCCGGGAGGGGAGGTGCAGTACGAGGGGTCGCAGCGCATCGACGGGGTGGGCGACCCGGCGGCGCCGATCAAGCTCACCTTCCTGGACGCGCTGGGCGCGGTGACGGGCAAGCTCCTGCCGACCGGGAACGCGCTCGACACCATCCAGGGCGTGGACGCGACCTGCATCGACATGGCGATGCCGCTCGTGCTCATGGCGGCCGAAGCCTTCGGCAAGACCGGGCGCGAGACGCCGGGCGAGCTCGACGCCGACCGCGCGATGATGCAGAGGATCGAGGCGATCCGGCTCGAGGCGGGGAAGCGCATGGGCATGGGTGATGTCTCGAAGCTGGTCGTGCCCAAGCCGGCGCTGATGTCGCGCCCCGCGCAGGGCGGGAACATCGCCTCGCGCTATTTCACACCCCACGCGTGCCACAAGGCGCACGCGGTCACCGGCGCCCTCGCCGTCGCCACGGCCGCGGCGCTGCCGGGCACGGTGGCGAACCGTTTCGTGGAGCCGCGCGGCTTCTCCGGCGGCGTGCTCGTCATCGAGCATCCCACCGGCCGCATCGAAGTGGACCTGGTCACCGACCGCTCGGGCCCGGCGCCCGTGGTTGAGCGGGCCTCGTTCGTTCGCACCGCGCGACGCATCTTCGACGGGCACGTTCACGTTCCGCAGGCGCTGTTCGACTAGGAGGAGACATGGATCTCGGGCTGAAGGGAAGGAACGCGGCGATCACCGGCTCGAGCCAGGGCATCGGCTTCGCCATCGCGACCGCGCTCGCCAGGGAAGGCTGCAACGTCGCGCTGTCGGCGCGCGGGGCGGAGGCGCTCGCGGCGGCGGTGAAGGACATCCAGGCGCTGGGCGTGAAGGCGGTCGGCATCGTCGCCGATTTCTCCACGGAGCAAGGCTGCAAGAAGTTTGCCGCGGACGCGGCGGCGCAGCTCGGCGGCATCGACATCCTGGTGAACAACGTCGGCGGCCTGATCCCCGGGACGCTCGACGGCCTTGGCGCCGAGCAATGGGAGAAGATCCTGAACCTGAAGCTGATGGCGGCGGTGCACACGACCAAGCACGCGCTGCCCCACCTGAAGAAATCGAAGGGGGCGCGCATCCTCAACGTATCGGGGGTCACCGGCACGCAGCTGCTGGCCGGAGCCTGGAGCACCGCGCTGACGAATTCGGCGATCATCGCTTTTTCCAAGCTCACCGCGGCCGAGGTCGGGGCGGCGGGCATCACGGTCAACAACATCTGCCCCGGCTTCACCAACGTGAAGTCCTGGGGCCCGCGCGCCGACGCGATGGCGAAGGTGCGCAACATCACCGCGGACCAGGTGCGCGCCGGGATCGCCGGGCAGACATTGCTCGGCCGCTGGGCGGAGCCCGAGGAGATCGGCAACGTCGCGGCGTTCCTGGTCTCGGCGAAGAACGGCTATATGACCGGCACGACCGTCGAGGTGTGCGGCGGTTTCACGCGTTACTTCTGAGAACCGCCATGCGCAAAGTCCTGATCGCCGTCGCATTGCTCGTCCTGAGCGGCACGGCCGCCGCGCAGACCTGGCCGTCGCGGCCGATCACCCTCATCATTCCCTTCGCTCCCGGCGGCGGCGTCGACGCCAGTGCGCGCATCCAGGCGCAGGCGCTGGGCGACTTGCTGGGGCAGACCATCATCTCGGAAAACATGGGCGCCGCGGCCGGCATGGTGGGGAGCGCGAGGGTCGCCAAGGCCGAGCCCGACGGACAGATCTTCCTCATCGGCAACACCGGCACGCACGCCTTCAACCAGTCGCTGTACAAGAAGCCGCTCTACAACGCCGCGACCGACTTCGCGCCGGTCGGCCTGGTCTCGGAATCGCCGCGCATCGTGGTGGCGCGCAAGGATCTTCCGGTCGTCAACCTCCAGGAGTTCGTCGCGTACGCCAAGGCGAACCACGCCAAGATGCAATTCGGTTCGGCGGGCGTGGGCGCGGGCACGCACCTGCCCTGCGTGCTGCTGAACAACGCGATCGGTGTCGAGATCACGCACATTCCCTATCGCGGCGCGGGGCCGGCGATGCAGGACCTGATCGCGGGGCGCATCGACTACATGTGCGACACCATCCAGACCGGGGCGATGCAGGCCAAGGCGCACACGGTGAAGGGCATCGCGGTGCTGGCACCCAGGCGCGTCGCCATCATCCCCGACCTCGCCACGAGCGGGGAGCAGGGGCTCCCCGGCGTCGAGGCGAGCGTGTGGAACGCCTTCTTCTTCCCCAAGGGAACGCCCGATCCGATCGTGCGCAAGATGGCGAAGGCGGTGAGCGACATGCTCGACAACCCGACCGTGCGTAAGCGTCTCGAGGACCTGGGACTGGAAATCGTTCCGCCCGAGCGCCGCGGCCCGGAATACCTCGCGACGTTCGTGCCCGAGGAGATCGAGCGCTTGGGGAAAGTCGTTCGCGCCGCGCGAATTATCCCGGAGTGAGGCAACGCGCCATGCCGAAGCACGATTCCGTCATCCAGCGCACCGCGCCGGTCGAGCGGCGCGTCGACGCGATTCAGGCCGTGCTCGAGGAGCGGGACGTCAAAGCCGCCGAAACGCTCGGAGAATTGAGGCACCTCGCGCAGGAGCAGTGGATTCCACAGAACGGCGCGCGCGTCGTGGCCAAGGCGTGGGTCGACCCGGCTTTCCGCAAGCGCCTCCTCGCCGACGGGCGCGCGGCGGTCGCCGAGCTGGGCTTTTCGATGCCGAAGCACCACCGGCACCTCGTAGTGCTGGAAAACTCGCCGACCGTCCAGAACGTCATCTGCTGCACGCAGTGCTCCTGCACCGCCTTCACCCTGATCGGGCTGCCGCCGGACTGGTACAAGGACCTCGAGTACCGCGCGCGCGTCGTTCGGGAGTCGCGCACGGTTCTGAAGGAGATGGGGCTGGATCTCCCGCCCGAGGTCGAGCTCCGCGTGTGGGACACCACGGCCGATACGCGCTACATGGTGCTGCCGGTGCGTCCGTCACACACCGATAGCTGGACCGAGTCGCAGCTCGCGCAGATCGTGACGAAAGACTCGATGATCGGCGTAGCGCGCCTGTAGGAGGATCCGCAGTGGACGGCATGCACGATCTCGGCGGTAAACAAGGGTTCGGTCGCGTGCGATTCGGGCTCGATGCACAGGTGTTCCACGAACCGTGGGAGCGACGCGTGAACGCGTTGTATTCGCTCGCGGTGCGGCTCGGCGTCTTCAA
>Ga0073909_10000496_pt1 | contig 12738 bp, 7 predicted proteins | sample Coa_R1_6_FD_66439 | JGI IMG/M metagenome (GOLD analysis project Ga0073909, IMG submission 66439) | Surface soil microbial communities from Centralia Pennsylvania, which are recovering from an underground coalmine fire. - Coalmine... | ecosystem: Environmental > Terrestrial > Soil > Unclassified ... | reverse complement strand
GGCGACGGCATCTTCCACTTCTATTTTCCGGAGCAGGGCCTGGTGATGCCCGGGCAGTTCATCCCCGGCGCGGACTCGCACAGCCGTGCCTACGGCGCGTACGGCGCGGTCGGAATCGGGGTGGGTTCCACGACGCTCGGCTTCGGATGGGCGACCGGCGCGATCTACTTCACGCTGCCCAGGCAGCGGCGCGTCGTGTTCCGCGGCGAGCTGCAGGCGTGGGTGAGCGGCAAGGACATCGTCCTGGCGCTGCTCCGGCGCTGGGGTGCCAAGCAGTCGCAGGGCATGAGTGTCGAATTCGTGGACGCGCAGCGGCAGCTCCCGATCGCCTACCGCAACACCATCTGCAACATGATGGCCGAGGCGGAGAGCTGGAACGGCATCTTCGCGCCCGACGACATCACGTACGCGTGGTTCGCGGCCAAGGGGATGAAGGACCTGCCCTATCCGAGGATCGCACCCGGCACCGACGTGGAGTGGGCGATCGACGAGACACTCACGCTCTCCGACGTGCGGCCGATGATCGCCAAGCCCTTCAGTCCGGGTAATGCCTTCCCGGCTGAAGAAGTCGCGAAGGAACGCCTCACGTTCGACAAGGCACTCATCGGCTCGTGCACGAACGGCGGCTACGACGACCTGCTGTCGGCCGCCCTCGTCCTGCGAGCGGCACGCGAGCAGGGGATGAAGAAGGCGGCGAAGGAGTTCGTGATCTTCCCCGGCTCGGGCGGCGTGAAGCAGCAGATCGAGCGCCCCGACGCGCGCCTCGATGGCGAGAGCATCGCCGACGTGTTCCGCTCGGTGGGCGGCGGCATCCGCCAGAGCTGGTGCGGCCCCTGCTTCGGCCAGGGACCGGATTCCCTCAAGCCGGGCCAGCGCGCCATCACCAGCTTCAACCGCAACTGGACCAACCGCATGGGCGTGGGCGGCGAGGGCTACCTGGCCTCGCCCAGCGTGGTGGCAGCGAGTGCGATGCTCGGCTACATGGGGCCGCCGAGCGAGCTGGGCCTGGCGTGGGAGCCGGAGGCGTTCGCGGTGTAGTCCAGGGCGGCGCGAGAAGGCCACGCTCACAGGGGTTGGCGTTCGCGCTCGGCCGCGGGCGCGTGGTCGTGCTCGGCGAGGCGGCCATGCTCACCGCCCAGGTCGCGGGCCCGCAGGCGTTCAAGATGGGCATGAACGCGCCCGGCAACGACGACCGCCAGTTCGCGCTCAACGTGCTGCGTTGGCTGACGCGCGCGCTGTGACGCGCGCGGCCTAGCAGTGCCGCGGGTCCTTGTCCTTCGCGAGCTGGCCAGCAGGCGTATGGCGGGCCGGTCGGCCGGGTGTGGGGCGGGCGGGCGCGGTCGGCTGGTACCAAGGCGTGTGGTCGACGGGGAACGCGTTCGTGCGGGCCGTCGCCGTCGATGCGAGTGCCACGACGCTCTGTACTGCCAGTACCGCCATCAGCGCGAGGGCGAGCGTCACCCGCAGGCGACGTGATCGCCGGGTTTCGGGGCGGGGATCGACGTCCCGCGCCATCTCCAGAGCCATGGAATCCCCCTTTCGTGCTACCGGGAGGGTATCGGACGCCGGCGACCCCGACCAGCGCTCAATTCACCTCACCCAGCTCGGCGACCTCGCGCCGGCGCACGCGCCAGGTGCTGCCCTCGGCCGCCACGGCGGCGGCCCAGCCGGCGGGCACGTTGAGCGCGCGTACGATCACGACCGAGGTCTCGTCCAGCTCTGGCAGCGGGTCCTCGAGGGCCAGGCCGTGGAGCTTCCGCCGCGCCTCGTGCCGGGCCCACGCTTCGAAGAACACCGTCCGCCGGCGTTCGGGCGGGGCGCGGAGGACCGCGGCCTGGTCCAGGAGGGAGAGGTGGTCGCGCGCGAGGCCGGAGACGTCGGCGTCCTCGAGTTCGCGCTCCAGGTCCACGCCCACCTCGCGGTCGCTCGCCACGCCCACGAGCGCCAGCTCCTCGCGCCAGGCGACGCTGAAGCGCGGTGCCTCGCGTCCCACCAGGCGGGGCTTGCCGAGCGGCGTGCGCTCGAAGCGGAGCGACTCGGGCGGCTCACCGAGATAGCGGCCGAGGATGGCGCGCAGGGCTCCCCGCGCCGCTGCCCACGCGGGCCCGGCCACCCGCCGTCGCGCCGCCTCCGCGCGCTCGTCGTGGCGCAGCGCCGATCGCCAGCGCTCGAGCGCTGGCGACTCCGGGCGCAACGGGATGCACCAGGTGTCGACGACGCCTGCGGGTAGACCGGCGAGCACGGCCGCGGCCGGTGAGCGGATCACATTCGAGGCTCCCGGGAGGGCCGCGTGGGTGCGCCCTCGTAGTCCTGGTCCGCGAGCAGGTGCTCGTGCTTCATCACCACGCTCTGCTCGGCGACGCGGGCGTGCTCGCCGATGTGGGCGCCGTAGAGCAGCAGCGACCCCGCCGAGAGAGTAGCGCCAGCGCCGATGTGCGAGCGGCCAAGCTTGAGCACGCGATCCTCGAAGCTGTGGAGCTGGAGGTGGCACGACACGGTGGCGTCGTCGCCCACGTCCAGCATGTCCGGGTCCACGACCTGGGCGAGGCTCGTGCCGAGTACCACGCGCCGCCCGATGCGGGCGCCCATTGCGCGCAGCCACACGCTCACGAGGGGGGTGCCCTCGACGCACTCTATCACCGGCCGGCCGTACGCTGACCATACTTCGAACAGGAAATCCCAGCGGCTGCACCAGCACGACCACAGCGGGTGGCGGTCCTCGCGCATGCGCCCGAGCAGCGTCCATTTTGCCGCCAGGGTGAGTGCACACAGGAATGCGCCCGTCACGAGTGCCGCGAGCGGCAGCACGCCGAATGCGAACACGGCTGCCGGCTCGGCGCGCGCGACGCGCGCGAGCGTCGTGGCCCAGAACGCGACCAGGAACGCGGGGAGTATGGGGAGCACGAGGCGCATGGACTCCCACAGGGCTCGGTTGGCGACGCGGATGCCCGAGGGCCGGAACGTGAGCCGCTCGTCGGCGGTCACCAGCTCGCGGTTCGGCAGCTCGAACGCGGGGTGGCCGAACCAGGCGCTGCCGGCCCGCACGCGGGCGGGGTCGGCCACGGTGCACACGCCCAGCAGCAGCTCGCCCGGCAGCCGCGCACCGGCAGGGATCACCGCGTGGTTCCCGAGGAACGTGTGGCGGCCGAACGTCGTGCGCTCGCAGTGCAGGTGCCCGCGGTGGACGAGCGGGCGGCCGAGGTAGATGCCGTCCGCGAAGAAGCAGTCGTCGGCGATCTCCACCAGCTCCGGCGTCACCTCCATGATGGTACTGATCTCGCAGCGCCGGCCCACGCGCATGCCGGCGAGCCGGAGCCACAGCGGCCAGGCGAGCGTGCCCGAGAGCGCCACGTTCGCGGTCTCGACGAGCCTCTCCTTCAAGAGCACCGTGAGCGCCGTGCCCCCACGGAGCGGGTAGACGCCCGGCTCGACGCGCCCGAGCGCGCGGCAGAGCAGCGCCTGGAGCGGCAGGGAGATGGCATAGCCCGCCATGATCGCGAGCGCCAGGGGGGCGAGCGGTAGCGACGAGAACGTGAACGCGGCGCGGCCCGAGATGCCGGCATTCCACGCCGAGAGCACCACCGCGGCGAGCACCATCGCGGGCAGGAACGCCACCTGCGCCACCGCCGCCTTGGCCGCGAGCAGTAACGCCGCATGCCAGGCGCTCGGACGCGGCGGCTCGGCGCTCGAGGGTGCCACCTCCGGCGCGCGGCCCTCAGGGGTCGCGGGCACGCCCTCCCAGCGCTCGCCGGCGGGGAGCACGGCGTTCTCGGAGAGCCACGCGAGCGGTCCCAGGAACGCGCCCGCTTCCATGCGGCTGCCAGGGCCCATGCGCGCCCGCGTGTCGAGCGTGGCGTCGGCGCCGATCGAGATGTGCGCGAACACGAGCTGCTGGCGATCGTAGGTGACGAGCCCCAACGACACGTCGCGACCCAGGGCGGCGCCGTCACCGATCTCGAGCAGGTCCCAGCCGCCGTGGTGGAGAGCCACCCCGCGGTGGAGGTGGACGTCGCCACCGACCCTGGCGCCGAGCGCACGCAGGAGCCAGGCGCGAAGCCCGGTGCTCTCCAGGAGGTCCCAGGGGATGCTGCGCGCGAACTGCATCACCATCCAGTGGCGGACGTACATCGACCCCAGGTAGGGATGCCGTCCCGCCGTGTAGCGCCCGATCAGTACGCGCTTGGCGAGCACGGTGAGCGAGGCGGCGACGAGAGTCCACAGGAGTGCACCCACCAGGGCGAGGCTCGGCAGCAGCAGCACGGAGGCGGTGACGCCGATCGCACCCGTGAGCCACGGCACCGCGCGCGAGGCGAGGAGCCACACGGTGTTCACGATCGCGAGCAGCGCCAGCAGGAGGAACGCTCCCTGCGCCACCACGCCCCAGCCGGCGTGCGGGGAGATGTTGGGGACGTTCTCCACGACCTGGCGTGGTGCTGCGTGTGGGACCTCGCGCGGCGAGGCCGAGCGGGGCACGCGAAGCGCCTTGGCCGCGAGCCCGGCCACGGTGCGCGCCTCGTAGAGGTCGCGCACGGTCAGCGACGCGGTGCGCCGCTCGCGCCGCAGCGTGGAGACGACCTGTGCTGCGACCAGCGAGTTCCCGCCGAGGTCGAGGAAGAAGTCGGCTTCCGCGGTGATCGCGCCCGCCTTGGGCAGGTGGGTGGCGAACGCCGCGGCGACCAGGCGCTCCAGCTCGCTCGCCGGAGTACGACCCCCGGCGGGTGCTGCGGGCGCGTGCGCGAGCTCCGGCAGCGCGCGGCGGTCGAGCTTGCCCGAGAGCGGCGCGCGCGGCAGCGCGTCCAGGCGCGCGATGTGCGCGGGCACCATGGGCTCCGGCAGCGTGCGCCGGAGCATGTCGCGCAGCCGGTCGCGGTCGGGCTCGCGGCCGTCGGCGGTGACCACGAACGCCACCAGCTCCGGCCCGGCGCCGTTCGCCTGCACGCGGCAGGCGGCTTCGATGATGCCATCGCAGCGGCAGAGCTCGCTCTCGACCGCGGTCAGCTCCAGCCGGTGGCCGCGGATCTTCACCTGCGTGTCGGCGCGGCCGTGGTAGGTGAACTCGCCGTTGGCGTGCTTCCTCGCCAGGTCGCCGGTCCTGTAGATCCGGCCGAGCTTCGGATGGTCGAGGAACTTCTCGCGGGTCAGGTCGGGCCGGCCGAGATAGCCGCGTGCGAGTCCGATGCCTCCCATGTAGAGCTCACCCAGCTCGCCCGCGGGCAGCTCGTGCAGGTCGGCGTCCAGGCACCAGGCTCGGTTCCCTGTGAGCGGCCAACCGATGGTGACCGGCACCCCGGGCTTCATCCGGGTGCGGATGCAGGTCACCGTGACCTCGGTCGGGCCATAGCCATTCTCCAACCAGCGGCCGCGCGACCACAGCTCGGAGACGTCCGGGGTCAGCTCCTCGCCGCCGACATAGACCAGCTTCACGTCGGGAAGGTCGCGCACCGGATCGTCGCTGCAGGTCATGCGGAGCATGGTCGGGGCCGGGCACCACACCGTGATGCCCTCGGAGCGCAGCCAGGGCAGGAAGTCGGGCCCCGACCGCACGCGCTCGTCGTCCACCACCACCACGGTCGCGCCGCTGCCCCAGGCGAGCCAGATCTCCTCCACCGACGAGTCGTAGGCCGCGGAGGAGGTCTGGGCGCAGCGATCCGCCGGCGTGATGCCGAAGCGCGCCGCGTCCGCCTGCACCAGGTTCGCCACGCTCCGGTGCTCGATCATCACGCCCTTCGGGTGCCCGGTCGTGCCCGAGGTGTAGATGACGTAGGCCAGCGTCTCGGGCTTCAACCAGCCCGGGGTGCGGCGCGCGTTGGCGACGCCGGACCCAGCTTTGCTGGGTGCCCCGCCCGAGACCGCACGTGGGGAGACGATGCGGGACTCGGGGAAGCCGGCGGCGAGGAGCACGGACCGGCGCTCGTCGTCTGCGATGACCGCGACCGCGTGCGAGTCCTCGAGCAGGAAGCGCAGGCGCGCTTCGGGCGTGTCCGGCTCGATGCACGTCCATGCCGCGCCCGCCTTCAGGATCGCGAGCTGCGCGGTCCACAGGTCGGCACCGGCTCGCGGGAGCAGCACCGCGACCACGCATTCGCCCGACACCCACGCCGAGAGGCGGTGGGCGAGCGCTTCGGCGCGCGCGTCCAGCTCGGCATAGGTGAGACGCTGTCGTGTTTCGCCGTTCCTTGGCGGAAGCTCGAGCGCGATGGCGTGGGGGGTGCGGCCCGCCTGATGCTCGAAGATAGAGTGCAGCAAGCGGACGCCCGTTGCGGTCCGCTCTTCCGTGTGCATATCGGGGTCTGCTCCGGCCATGGACGTGGGGTGGCCGCATTCTCCGATAGCTTCGCCATTCTCACAATGATAATCAGCATGATGAGACCGCCCATGCATCGCTTTCGAACCCGTTCGATGAGCATTGCGATGTGGCTCTCAATCCATGAACGGGCTCATGCGTGCACCGGCCAGATTGGAGCCACGAGCCCGCGATGCCGATGACCATGGAGGAAGCTCCATGGCGTCCGAAGGCCTTCGCTGGGGTCGCAAGAGCCTCGATCAGGGGTCGACCCACGATCCCCCCGTGTTCATAGCGTGCGAAAGGAACGGCCAGGATGGCCGGCTGGAGACAGAGACTCGCGGAGACCGCGCGGAAGAACCGCGTCGAGATCGTCGACGCCGGGCTCACGCGAAGAGACCTGGTCCAACTCGGGCTCCTGACCGCCGGCGGCTATCTCGTCTCCAAGCTCGGTCTCTCGACGCGTGCAGCCGGTGCCGGAGGCGCCCCCAAGAGCCCACGCACGACGCCCTGGGTCGAAGAGCTCCCGGTGCCGGCGGTCGCGACCCCGGTGGATGTTGATGCGCTCGGGGCGCGGCCCACGAAGGCCCCGGCTGCGGGGGAGAGCGGCCGGAACGATCCGCATCAGCACTGGGAGCTCTACGATCCCGCGGGCGCGGACCACTACCTGATCGAGAACCGCGAGACGCTCGCGAGCTGGCACCGCGAGCTGCCGCTCGATCGCTGCTGGTGCTTCAACGGCACGTTCCCCGGCCCGCGGATCCACGCGCGCCACGGGCGGTCGGTCCTGATCCGCTTCCGCAACCAGCTCCCGAGCCTGGATGCTCACGTGGGCTATGGCCGGCCGACGCCGAGCACCCGCGTCGAGAATGGCCACCAGGGCTCCGAATCCGATGGTCACCCGCTCGACACGATCGAGCCCGGCGCGTTCAAGGACCACCTGTTCTTGAACCGACGCGCCGGGTTCACCGACGCGCGCCATGGCTCCGGCGGCGACCCCCGTGAGGCGCTGGCCTCGCTCTGGTTCCACGACCATTGCCTGGGCTTCGCGGCGCAGAACGTCTACCGCGGGAATGTCGGGCTCTACCACGTGCTCGATGCGTTCGACACCGGCGACGAGAACGATCCGAGCGAGACGGCATGGAGGCTGCCATCGGGCCCCTACGACGTACCGCTGGTGCTCCACGACCGCTCGTTCGACCCCGATGGCAAGGGCTTCTTCGACCTGTTCGCGTTGGATGGCATCCTTGGCGACACGTTCACCGTGAACGGGAAGATCCAGCCCTTCCTGCGCGTGGCGCGGCGGAAGTACCGGTTCCGGATCCTGAACGTGGGCGCCACCCGCACCTATGAGCTGGCGCTCTCCAGGGAGCATCCGCTGGTGCGGCTGTCGCGGGATGGGAACATGCTGCCGCGGCCGCTCGTGGCGAAGCGCATCACGCTCGCGGTCGGGAGCCGCGCCGATGTCGTCGTCGACTTCAGCGGGCTTCCGAGCGGATCCGTGCTCCATCTGGTGAACTGCCGCGAGCAGGTGGATGGCCGTGGGCCATTGGAGAGGTCCGTGCCCCCGGCCCGGGGCCAGAAGCTCCTCCAGTTCGTGGTCGACGGCTCGCTCGATACCCAGACCGACCCGAGCCGGATCCCCGACCGCCTCGTGGAACTGCCGCCGGTGGATCACGCGGAAGTCGTCACCGAGCGCACGTTCGTCTTTGGCTGTGCGAACGGTGGCTGGAGCGTGAACGGGAAGCCGTTCGATCCGGACGTGTTCTCAGCGCTGCCGCGCCAGGGCACCGCCGAGATCTGGACGCTCGCCAACGACACCGTGGGCTGGACGCTCCCGATCCACGTCGCCCTGGAAGAGCACCAGGTCCTCTCGCGCAACGGTGTGGCCACGCCGCAGGACGAAGCGGCGCGTGAGGACGTGGTCATGCTCGCTCCCGGCGAGTCGGTGAAGACGTTCCGGCGCTTCCGCGACTTCACCGGCCGCTACGTCACGCGCTGCAGCAACGCGGTGCTCGGGGATCACGCCGCGATGTTCCAATGGAAGGTGGTGCCGTGAGCGAAGCCTCGCGCATGTCGCGTCGCGGCTGGCTCGCGCTCCTCGGGCTGCTCCCGGTCGCGGCCGCAGCCTTCCCGATCTTCGAGTCGCTCGAGCGCCGCCGGCGCCCGGGCACCCAGCGTCCCGTGCACGGCTTCCACCGCGACTACTTCCCGGACCTGGTGCTGCGCACGCAGGACGACGAGCGCGTGCGGCTCTACACCGATCTGCTCGCGGGCAAGACCGTGCTCGTCCACTTCTTCTATGGCGACGGTCGCGACGGCCTCTGCCCGGCGGTGACGGCGAACCTGGCGCAGCTCCAGCGGCTGCTCGGCGAGCGTTGCGGCCGCGACGTGTTCATGTACTCGTTCACGCTCGCGCCCGAGGCACCGGCGCGGCTACGCTCCTACCGCGCTGCGTATCCGATCACGGCCGGCTGGACGTTCCTCAGCGGATCCGCAGAGGACCTGGCGCTGTGCCGCGCCCGGTTCGGGGTCGCCGACCCCGATCCCGTGCTCGACCGCGAACCCGCCCGGCACGTGAACGTGGTGCTACTCGGCAACGAGCCGCACGAGCGCTGGCTCGCCCTGCCCGCGCTCTCGAGCCCCGGCGCCCTGCTCGAGCAGCTGGATCGCGTGGCCGGGGTGAAGACCTGAGGCGCTCGCGGGCGTGTGGAGGGCCACGGAACCTATCTTGAGAGCGCGGTCGCCGTGCGGTTCCTGCGCTGCCGGCAGCGATTCCGGTGCTAGGATGACGGTGTTTCGATCGGCGGCCGCACCGCCCGGAGCCCTGATGCGAAGCCGTACCCCGTCCCCACGGTCCGTCACCCGGCAGGCCCCGCTCTCCCGGGTGAAGCTGCAGATCCCCAACCCGGACGCTGCGGCGCTCGAGCGCCCGGCGCTGCTGGAGCTGCTCGAGCAGAACGCCGGCCGGCCGCTGACGCTGCTCACCGCCGACGCCGGCTGGGGGAAGACCACGCTCGCCGCGGCGTTCGCGCGCAGCCGGCACCGGCCCGTGGTTTGGTACGGGCTGTCGCCGTCGGACGGCGACCTGCGAGTGTTCGGCCGCCACCTGCTCGAGGGCTTCCGCGCCGACGCGCCGCGTTTCGGCGCCACGTTCTCGCGGCTGATCGAGGACACGAAGCCGGGCCCGCGCGGTGCGGAGCTCCTGGGCGAGGTGTTCGCGCAGGAGCTCGCCGAGTTGAAGGGCCCGCCGCGCCTGCTGGTGATCGACGACCTGCACGCCGCGTGCGCGAACGCCGACATCGTCACGTTCCTGGACGCGCTCCTGCGCCTGTTGCCGTCCACGGTGCGCGTGCTCGCCGCGTCGCGCACGCCACCGCCGCTCGCGCTCGAGCGCATGCGCGTGCGCGGCGAGCTGTTCGAGCTCAGCGCCGAGCGGCTGCGGCTCTCGCGCGACGAGATGGCGCGGCTCCTGGCGGGCGCGCTCGCACGCCCCGCGGCCGCCGCCGAGCTGGACCGGCTGGACGAGGCGTCGGCGGGCTGGCCGACCGCGGTCCAGCTCGCGCTCGAGGCGCTGCGCCGCGAGCCCGCGCGCGGGCTGGAGACGGTGCTCACCGACCTGCGCGTGCGCGACCTCGAGCTGCAGGCGTTCTTCTCCGCCGAGGTCTACCGCCGGCTCGAGCCCGCCGCACGCGAGCTGCTCGAGTGCTCGGCCGTGCTCGAACGCTTCGACGCGGCGCTCGCGGAGCAGCTCTCGGGCCGGCGCGGCGCGCGCGCGCGCCTCGAGTCCCTCGCGCAGCGCGGGCTCGTGCGCAGCTTCGGCTCCGGGCTCGATGCCAGCTACGAGTGGCACGGGCTCGTGCGCGCGTTCGTGCGCCAGGAGGTGGAGACACGCGATGGCCGCGCCGCATGGCAGGCGCTGGAGACCGCCGCGGCGCGGGCGCTGCGCGCCCGTGGCGAGCCCGAGCGCGCCGTGCGTCACGCGCTCGCGGGATCGGATGCGGGGCTCTCCCACGAGCTGATGCTCGAGCTGTCGCCGGTGCTGCTGCGGCAGGGGCGCGCGAGCCTGATGCTGCAGCTCCTGGACGACGCGCCGGAAGCCACGGGGGAGCCGGGCGCGGTGCTGGCGCTGGCGCGCGCCGACGCGCTCGCGGCGCTCGGTCGCTGGGACGAGGCCGAGCGCGCCTACGAGCGTGCGCTCGAGGAGGCGCGGCGCACCGCGGCCGTGGAGCGCGAGTGCCGCGCGCTGCTCGGCTTGGGCAAGGTCCTGAACCTGCGCGGCCGGCACGAGCACGTGCTCGGCATGGCCGAGCGCGGGCTCGCCGCTTCCGCGTCGCTCCCGCTCGAGATCCACGCCCGACTCCTACAGATGAAGGCGTCAGCGCACTTCTACCTGGGCCAGTACCGCGCGGCGATGGCGCAGCTGGACGCGGTGCGCGCGTTGCTGCCGGCGGGCGCGGATCCCGAGCTGGTGGTGCCCACGCTCCACAACCTCGCCATCGCGTGCGCGTCGCAGGGCCGCTACCGCGAGGCCTCGGAGTGGTTCCGCGCCGCGCTCGCGCAGGTGCGCGGCACCGCGTCGCCGCGCGCGCCGCTCTACCTATCGAACCTCGCGTTCCTGCAGATCGAGCTCGGCGACCTGGGCGAGGCGCGGCGCGCGGCCGAGGAGGGCCTGGCTGCGGCGCAGCGGTTCGCGAACCGCGCCCAGGAGGCGACGTGCGTGGAGGCACTCGCCGAATGCCTGGCGCTCTCCGGCGATCCCGACGGCGCGCTCGCGCACCTGAAGCGCGCCGAGGAGCTGCACGACCAGCTGCGCATGCAGGTGATCACCGCCGACCTGCTCGCCGCGCGCGGCCGCGTGTTCTGCGCGCGCGGCCAGTACCTGCGCGCGGTGGAGTTCCTGAGCGAGGCGGTGGCGCGCGAGAGCACGCGGCCCGATTCGCCGCGGCTGACGTCGTTCCGCGCCCAGCTCGCCTGGGTCGAGCTGCGCGCCGGCCGCGCGCACGCCGCACGCCGACGACTGACCGAGCTCATGCCCATCGTGGAGCGGGGCGAGAACGACGACGAGCGCATGCGCGTTCACTGGTGGCTCGCCGAGTCGCTGCTGGCACTCGGCGAGCGGCGGGCGGCCGAGCCCCACCTCGAGACGGCGCTCGCCCTCGTCCGCGAGCGCGGCTACGGGAACTTCCTGCGGCTGCGCGCGCGCGAGGCGCCGGCGCCGCTGCTCGAAGCGCTCGCGCGCGGCATCGAGATCGACACCTGTGCGGCAGCGCTCGTGGACGCGGGAGCACCCGCGGAGCCGGCGCTGCTGGAGATCGCCGAGGGCTCGTCGGTGGCGGCCGCGGAAGGAGCGCTGTCGGTGCTCTCCGAGTGCGGGGGCGCCGCGTCGCTCGAGCGCTTGGCCGCGATCGCGAGAAAGCGGCGGAGCCTCGCCAGCGCAGCGCGCGCCGCCCTCGCCCAGGTCGAGTCGCGCACGCGCCGCGCCACGGCGCCCGCGGGAGCGGCCGAGGCCGCGGACGGGGCGCGGCTGGTGCTCTTCGGTCCGCCGCGCATCGAGCTCGGGAGCCGCACGCTGCCGGCATCGGCGTGGCGCGCACAGCGCGCATTCCACGTCCTCATCCTGCTCGCCCTGCGCCCGCGGGGAGCGACGCGCGACGAGCTGCTGGAGACGTTCTGGCGTGGCCGCCAGCTCGCGGCGGGCAAGCGCAACTTCCACCCCACGCTCTCCTACATCCGCAGCGTGCTGCCACGGAACGCGGTGCCGCCGCTGCTGCGGGATGCCGAGCTCTACCGTCTCAACCCCGAGTACCCGTTGAGCTGCGACGCGTGGGAGTTCGAGGCGGAGTTGGACGCCGCGCGCCGCGCCGCGGGGGAGGAGCGCCTCGCGCACCTGGAGCGCGCGCTCGCGCTCGCCGCCGAGGAGGCACTCGAGGGCCTCTACGGGGAATGGGCGGGGGAGTTCCAGCACCGCCATCGCGACCGCGTGGTGACGGCGCGCCAGCAGGCGGGGGCGCTCCGGCGCGCGCATGGCGATGTCGCCGGCGCCCTGGACCACTTCCGCCGCGCGGCGGAGTTGGACGAGTTCGACGAGTCGGCGCGCGTGAGCGTGATCGAGTGCCAGGTGGCGCTCGGCAACCGCGGGGCGGCGATCGCCGAGTACCAGCGGCTCCGCGCCGACTTGAAACGCTCGCTCGACGTGGAGCCGCTCCCGGAGACGGAGCAGGCGGTGCAGAAGGCGCTGGGAGGCGCGAATGCAGGGGTTGCTAGAATCTCACAACCTCAAGCCTCACAATGAGGTATCCAGATGACTCAAGCCCGGCTCAAGGCCCGCGGCGCAACCTCGGCGTCGATGCGACCGCTCCCGAAGCCTGCCACGCGGAGTGACGGACGCCGCTGGAGAAGCGTGCTCACCACGCTGCTCGGCGTCGCCTGCGCCTTGGCATTGGCGGCGCGGC
>Ga0073909_10000493_pt1 | contig 12823 bp, 9 predicted proteins | sample Coa_R1_6_FD_66439 | JGI IMG/M metagenome (GOLD analysis project Ga0073909, IMG submission 66439) | Surface soil microbial communities from Centralia Pennsylvania, which are recovering from an underground coalmine fire. - Coalmine... | ecosystem: Environmental > Terrestrial > Soil > Unclassified ... | reverse complement strand
CGGTGGCGCACACTGGTGAATCCCGCGGCCGCGGCCGCGCGTAGTCAGGCAGGTTCCCGCCGCGCACCGGGCGCGGCGTTCGAAAGGAGACGGTCGCTTATGAAGGGTGGACTCGTCGTGCTGGTCATCCTAGTGATCATCGTGCTCGGGTTCGGCGGCTGCGTCGTAAACACTCAACGCTCACTGACGGCCAAGCAGGCAGACATCGAGAACAAATGGGCGCAGGTGGACAACCAGCTCCAGCGACGCGCGTCGCTCATCGGCAATCTGGTAGAGACGGTGAAGGGCGCCGCGGGCCAGGAGCAGACCGTGTTCGGCGACATCGCGAATGCGCGCGCCGCGATGGCGGGCGCCAAGACGCCGGAGGAACGCATCGACGCCGCCCAAAAGATGGACGCCGCATCGACCTCATTGCGGCAGCTGCTGGTTGTTGTGGAGAATTATCCGCAACTGCACAGCATGGACGCCTTCAGGCAGCTAATGGACAACCTCGAGAGCACCGAGAACCGGATCGCCACCGAGCGCATGCGCTACAACGACTCGGTGAAGGCGTACAACATCGAGGTCCGGAGCTTCCCGACGAACTTGATCGCCCGCATGTTCAGGTTCAAGGAAGCGACGATGTATCCGGTCCCCGAGAACGCGAGGGAGACGCCGAAGGTGGACTTCAGCGGCATCAAGCCGGGCACGACCGAGAAGAAATAGCGGTCAGTGCGCGGGCGCGCGATCCGGGGCCTTCGTCCCGGATCGCGCGGGCCCCGGCTCCAGGGCCTCGGGGAACGCGCCGCGGAGCGCCGGGTGGCCCTGCACCCCCATCCAGCTCGCCGACGTGCGCCAGCTCTCGAACGCGCTCCGCCCGGAGAGCCTCAGCACCTGGTAGCGGAGTCCGGCCGCCGCGAGCAGCGGCAGCGTGTCCTCGTCCGCTCCAGGCGCGCCCTGGGCACAACCGTCGGCGTCGATCACCAGCTCGCGCACGCGCTTCAGCTCGCGCGAGAGGCCGTCACCCACCAGCTCGTCGAGCGCCGCGCGACCGGCGTCGGTCCACACCCACGGGCCCAGGTCGAGCGCCCGCGTGAGCACCGCCTCGTCCGCGGGCGAGACGCCGAACCGCGCCGCCAGCGCCAGCAGTCGCTGCTTCGCTTCCCGTGCCGCTTCCCGGCGCCGCTCCTCGTTGGAGCCCGAGAGCAGCTCGAGCGCGCGGTCCTGCTGCTCGCGGAAGCGCTGCGCCACGGCGCGCGCCGGCGCGGCCGCCGCACACAGCACGCCGAAACGGTCGCGCTCCATGGGGCTGAACGGCCGGCCGTCGGGCCGCTCCTCACAGACGACGATCGCGGACGCGCCCCGGTCCGAAGCCAGGCTTGGCGACGCTCCGGCCGCCGCACCCGGCACGACCGCGAGCATGGCGACGCCGTGCGCCGCAAGCTCGCCCACCTCGCGCGCCATGTCGCCGAGGCGCTCGAGCTCGGCGCTCAGTGCGGGGCGGCCGAGCGCGGTGAGCCAGGGAACGCACGCGCCGCCGGCAGCGAGTGCGAGCGCGCTCCAGCGCTCGGGCAGATCGCCGCGCACGGAGGTCACGGTCCAGGCACCGGCGCGGTCCTGCGACAGCAGGGCCGCGCTGCGCGCCCCGGTCTGGACACAGCATTCGCGCAGCAGCCTCGCGTTCAGCTCGTCGAGATCGAGCGTGCGGAGCAGCGCGCCGTGGAGCCCGTTCGCGAGCGAACGGAGCGAGCGCTCGCGCTCCGCGTCCTCGCGCGAGCGGCGGCCCTCGAGCTCGAGGCGCGCGACGTCGCGCTCCAGCTCCTGACTGCGGTTCCGGTAGCGATCGGTCTCGCGCGCGCGGGACACGAGCCGTTGCACGCGCGCCACCAGCTCGCGCGGCGAGAACGGCTTGGTGACCAGGTCGTCGGCCCCGTGCGCGAGCGCCTCGACGCGCGCCTCGGGATCGGTCGCGGTGGAGAGCAGCATGATCGGCATGTCGCCCCAGTCCGCCTCGCGGCGCAGCGTGCCGCAGAGCTCCAGCCCGCCGCGACCCTTGAGCCGCACGCTGGCGATGATGAGGTCGGGCGACTCGCCGTGAGTGCGGCGCAGCACCTCGTCGCCGTCCTCGGCGACGCTGACGCGGTAGTGGTGGAGCTGGAGCGCGGCAACGATCGCCTCCACGATCTTCGGCTCCTCGTCCGCAACGAGGATGAGCGGCGGCGGCACGTCGCGCTGCGGCAGCCGGGCGATCACGAGCGCCCTCCTCGCAGCTCGCGCACCGCGCGCTCCACCGCGCCGGGCGCGAACGGCTTGCGCAGCATGCGGGTGATGCCGGCATCGTGCACGAGTCGCTCGTCGCTCGCGTCGCGCGTGAGCGCCACCACCTCGAAGCGCCGCCGGGCCGTGCGTTGCCGATCGGCCAGCGTCTTCAGATGCGCGCGGCCGCGCGCGTCGGGCAGCGACACGTCCACGAACACGATCGACCATTCGTTCTCGGGGAGCACCGACCACATCTCGGCCGCGGTCTCCACCCACTCCACTTCCCAGCCGTGGCGCTCGAGCACACGGCCCAACTCCATGCGCGCCACGAGCGAGTCGTCCACGACGAGCACGCGAGTGATCGCGGCGCGAGGCGCGGGTGCCACGGGCTCCCTCGCCGCGGACGGCTCGGGCGCGGGCGTCACCGCCGGCGGCGCGGGCGTGGCGACGACGGCCCCGGCCGGGGAACCCAGCGCGCGCACGAACTCCGCCCCCAACACGACCGGTGCGGCAGGCTTCTTCGCTTCGACCGCGACCGGCGCCGGCGCGGCGACGGGCTCCGGCACGAGCGCGATCGCGACCGCTTCGGGAGCCGGCGCGAGCAGCTCGCCGGCGGCGACCTCGGCCGGGTTCATGCGCGGCGCGGGCGGCGGCGTGTGGAGCGGCGGCACGGCGTGGAGCGCCTCGGCCACGTCGACCACGCGGTATTCATCGCCCTCTTCCGTGCGCACCACGTGGCGGCCGCCCGGCACCGCATCGATCGCCTCCGCGGGCTCGGGACGCGCGAACACGCGCCACACGATGTGGTCCAGGTGGAGCCAGGCGCGCAGCAGGCCGAGCGCCAGCAGCGCCGCCGGACGCTCGCCGCGCGGGCGCGCGAGCGCGGACCACGGCTCGAGCGAGGGCTCGGTCATGGCGCCGCGCGAGGCCTCGTCGGTGATCTTGAGCTTCGCCACCGCGTGCCACGGGAGTGCGAGCGACAGCTCGCCCTGGCGGGCGAGCAGGTAGGCGGGCTTCGCGGCATGGAGCGGCACGCGCAGGGCCCAGCGGCCGTCGGGTTCGGGGAACAACGCGCCTCCGGTGAGCCCGAGCACGGCGCCCGCGGCACCGAGCCCGCCCTCGTGCGCGGCGCGCGCGACCAGCGTGAGCGCCGCGTCCTGCATCTCCACGTGCAGCCGGCCGCCGGCATCGGCAGCGATCCAATCGAGCGCGGCGCGGAGGCCCGCCGCCACGGGGAGTACGACCATCGCTTTCGCCACCGCGGCCGGGTCGTCGAACGCGAAGTCGGTGAGCAGCACGTCGAGCGAGCGCACGTCTACTTGAACCGGTGTTTCCGCCGGCGCGCTCGATCCCGGACCCGGGGACGCTGGGGTGGGAGAAGCCGTGCTCTCCTCCGTCACCGCCGCGCGCCATGCGAGGCCGGCACTCGCGGCCAGCGTCGCCAACTCGCGATCGGCGCTCGCGAACGCGCCCACGTCGCCGCGCGACTCCGTCTCGTCGGCGAGGCGCGCGAGGCGGTTGAGCGCGCGGTCGAGGGGTGCCGGGGCCGTGGCCGGCGCGCCCGTGCACGCTGCGAGCAGCGCCGCGAGCCCGGGCAGGTCCAGCAGCTCCGCGATGTCCGCCGCCGCGGCCCACGCCAGCGACGGCGCGGCGGGTGCTTCCGGCTGTCGCGTCGTGGCGATCGCGCTGCGCACGGCCGCGGCCAGGCCGGTCGCGATCTCGCGCGCGTGCGCGTCGCCGGTTCCGCTGGACGCCATCATTCGAACGACTCGCTGCGCGGATCCTTGCGCGGCTTCCCAAACGGCTCGCCACGTGGCCTTTCGAACGACTCGCTGCGCTCGTCGGGTGCGGTGGCGGAGGGATCGCCTGGTGCGCTGGCAGGATGCTCCTCGGACGCGGACGGCTCTCCGGAGCCGAACGGGTCCTCGTCGATCAGGCGCAGGTCGGGGGCGGGGAGCGCCACTGGCTCACCCACGGGCGCGAGCCGCACCACCAGGGCCTCCGCATCCGACGCGTTGCCGTCGAGCCGGCGCGCGAGCCGCTCGGCCACGCTCGAGGCGCGCTCGCTCGCGGTCGAGACCCGCTCGCCCTTGACACTCGCGTCCTGGACCATCTCGAGCACGCGCTCGAGCAGCCGGCGCACGTCGCGCCCGAGCTCCACGGTCGCGGCCGCGGGGGTACTGCCGGCTCGCGCCCCGGCCGCCGCCGCTCCGGCCTCGAGCCGGGCGAGCGCCTGCTCGCGCGCCGCGCGCATGCGCGCATCGGCCTCGGCCACCGCCACCTCGATGTCGCGCGCGAAGCGCTGCGTGCGGTCGGTGGCGTCGCGCACCTCGCGGGCGAGGGATTTCAGCTCGTCGCCGAACGTGGCCGGGTCGCTCGTGCCCGCGAGCGCCTGGATGGCGATCAGCGTGGCGCGGTTGGCGAGCCGCTGCACCTGGTCGGAGACGTCCTGCACGCGTACGAGCCCGCGCCCGAGCGAGTCCACGCTCGCGAGCGAGGCGCCCACCAGCTCCTCGAGCACCTGCCGCATGCGGCCCTGGTGATCCTCGGCGCCGGCGGGCTCGGCTGCGGTTGCCGCCTGCGGTCGCTTGAGGTTGCCGGCCAGCTCTCCCGAGAGCCGCTGCAGCTCGCGCAGCGTGGTCTGCAGCGCGGTCGCCTCGACGAACCCGCGCTCGGCCTGGGTCGCCGCTTCGCGCGCCTCGGCGATCACCGCCGAGAGCTCACCCGCAACCTGGCGCGCCGCTTCGCGGTTCTGCTCGTCCACCGCGGCGCGCCGCTGCAGCGCGTGCGCCAGCAGCTCGCCGACCGCGGACACCTCGCCGTCGGGAAGCGCAGGTCGCTCCCAGCGCTCCGTGCGCTGCCAATGTTCGATGCTGGCGAACAGGATCTCGAGCTGCTCGCGAACGCGCTCCAGGTCTTGCAGCGCGCGCGTTTCGCGCTGGCGCTTCTCCAGCGTGTCCTGGACCGCGTCTCCCAGCTCGGAGAGCTCGCCCCAGCCGGAGCCCGCGGGCAGCCCGCGCAGCTCGGCGACGCGGTTCGAGCGCAGTCCCAAGAGCAGCCCGTGCAGCTGCCCGACGACGTGGTGGTCGATCCACAGCGCCAGCAGCAGCCCGATGATCAGCGAGGCGCAGGCCACGCCCGCGAGCCAGCCGTAGACGGCGGGATCGGACGGGGAGAGCGACGGCGTCGCCAGCATCCACAGCGTTCCCGCTGCGGCCACGAGACCACCGGAGAGGCATGCCAGCCACAGCCTCAGCTTCAAGCCGGGGCCGATGCGCGGTCGTGGTTGTGGGGCGGGAGCAGGAGTGGGGGCGTGCGTCATGACCGGGGGTGAGTGAACCCGTGGGGATTCCCTGCCATTGCATCACGCAAGCGGCATGCCCCGGAAGTGTCACGCGCAGGGAGCGGCACTTGCGCGGTTCCATTGGGTCGAAGCGCGGGTCAGCAGGTCGACAAGCGTGCACGACGCAAGCGCCCCGCAACCCGGTGGAAATGCGGGCATGTCCGTGTGCCACAGGCACGTGGCAGTCAAGCGCATGGCAAGGAGTTTTCACACTTCATAACGAGAATTGCGTTCAGCCCTCGGAAATGGATGTTGATATCGATATCCGGTTCGCGGGCCATTAGCGGGATCCTCCCCGGAGAATCGGGTCAGGTGGCCCGATCGCTGGCGCAGCACACCCGAAGCCACTGTCATCGCGCGCCTTCGTCGGCTACGTAATCCCACGCGAGATCGTTCAGTACACAGCCCGTCCGCTGTTCGCGGCCGCATATCGACGCATGGCACAACCGATGCTCTCTCATTCCCACAGAGCAGACGCGGCACCGGTCGTGGTGCCGAGCGCAACCGCCGCGGTCAGCAGGGGCCGACATGAACCCACGTCATTACGTCGATCTCAAAGACAGTAGCCGGGATCTTCAGCCCACCTACTTCTTCATGATCAACTGTCTCCTCTACAGCCGCATGGAGACGGGCCTGGTCTCGAACCAGGACTGCTACGACGAGGACGTGAACGTCTACCTCGCCCACCTGCTCCACTCGTTCATCAACCCCGAGTACGTGGAGCAGTCGCGCAAGTTCCTGTCCAAGTACGATACCGACGTGTTCCGGCGGCTGTCGTCCTCCACCGACGCGCGGCTCAAGTACCAGATCTACAAGACCAACGCGGACTTCCTGCTGGTCTCGATCGGCATCTTCGACAATCCGGCCATGGCCGCCGCCGCCCGCTCGCGCCCCCAGCCGAGCGAGGAGGCCTACATCGGCCGCGGCAAGACCTACTACCACTTCGCCTACACGTACTCGCAGCAGGTGCACCGCAAGAACGCGGGCGTGTCGGACGTGCTGGAGAAGCTCTCGAACGGGTTCGAGAAGTACCTGCGCATCCTGTCGCACATGCGCGGCGAGTACCTGGACCTGATGAAGCGGTTCTCGCAGGGCGAGGTCTACCACCTCGAGCGCTCCGTGGACGAGCATGCCCAGCAGGAGCTGCTGCGCACCAAGCAGGACGAGCTGCTGGAGCTCTACACGGCGTGGCGCGAGAAGCGCGACAGCGAGACCGAGGAGAGCCTCGAGCGCGTGGTCGGCGAGATCCGCGCCCTGAACCCGTCGTTCAAGTTCGAGCTGCCGCGCTCGTAGCGCGGCGGGTCAGTAACGGTTTCGACTGCCCTCCGACCGTCCAGTCGCGGGCAACGCGCGGGCCTCGGACGCCAAGAGTCCGGGGCTCGCTGCTTTTCCGGTCACGCCGGCGCGAACACCGGCCCGGTGACCCAGCTCCTCGGGGCGTCCCACTCGCGCTCGGGCAGGATCCCGGCGAGCACGGCCTCGCACCAGTCGCCGGGCTCGGCCCACACCACGTCCAGCTCGCCCGACACGGGATCGAGCCGCGCGCCGTAGACGGGATGACCCCAGTGCGGGCTTGCGAGCCCGGGCGCGGTGCGCGTGCTGAGGCAGGCGAGCCAGCGGCGCGCGCGCTCGTGGATCTGCGCCGTGGTGTCGTCGACCTCGTAGGCGAGCGCGGTGACGTGCGTGGACGTGAATGCCCACAGCCGCAGCGCCGAAGAGCCCAGGTAGCGCAGCTCGCCCTCGGGCGTGTCGGCCACGTGCGCCATGCGCGGCAGCCACGCGTCGCGCAGCCGCTCGAAGAAGTCGCGGCCCCAGCGACGCTCGGCGCCCTCGCCCGCCGACTCCAGCGTGCCCTCCCGAGCCGGCGCCGGCGGCGACCACATCCGTCGCCTCGCCGTCTGCTCGATCATGAACCGCAACGCGGGATTGCCTCGATGATGCCCGGTCAGACGCATGGACGCCTCCACGGAAGGAATGGACGCGTGAACCGTGAGCGAACGACAGGTCTGGGAACGGCGCGAGGTGTCGGGCGGGATGTTCAGCGGACTTCGTAGTTGGGAGCTTCCTTGGTGATCTTCACGTCGTGCGGATGGCTTTCGCGCAGGCCGGCGCCGCTGATGCGCACGAACCTGGTCCGTGTCCGCAGCTCCTCGATCGTGGCCACGCCACAATACCCCATCCCGGCCCGGAGGCCCCCGATCAATTGGAAGACGGTGGCCGCCAGCGGACCCTTCAGGGGCACGCGGCCCTCGATCCCCTCCGGGACCAGCTTCGAGAGCTCGTCGGTGTTGTCCTGGAAGTAGCGCTCGCGACTGCCCCTTGCGGCCGCCATCGCCGAAAGCGAGCCCATGCCGCGGTAGACCTTGTACTGGCGGCCCTCGTAGAGCACGACCTCGCCCGGGCTCTCCTCGGTGCCGGCGAAGAGCCCGCCCAACATCACCGTGTGCCCGCCGGCGGCGAGCGCCTTCACGAAGTCGCCCGAATACTTGATGCCGCCGTCGGCGATGATCGGCACCTCGGTGCCCTCGAGCGCCTTCGCCGCCTCGAGCACGGCGGTGATCTGCGCCATGCCGGCGCCGGTGACGACGCGCGTGGTGCAGATGGCGCCGGGGCCCATGCCCACCTTCACCGCGTCGGCGCCGGCATCGGCCACGGCGCGCGCGCCCTCGGCGGTGCCGACGTTGCCCACGACCAGCTCCGCCTCGGGGAGCATTCCTTTCAGCCGCTTCGTCACCTCGAGCACGCCGCTCGAGTGGCCGTGCGCGCTGTCCACGACCAGCGCGTCGGCGCCGGCGCGCACCAGCTCCTGCGCGCGCTCGGCGTAGTCGCCGGCCGCGCCCACGGCGGCCGCCACGCGCAGCCGGCCGAGCGAGTCCTTGCACGCCTGCGGGTGCCTGATGCGCTTCTCGATGTCCTTCACCGTGATCAGGCCTTTCAGCATCATGTGCTCGTCCACCACGGGCAGCTTCTCGATCCGGTGCTTGGCGAGGATGGCGCGCGCGGACTCGAGCGTCGTGCCCACCGGGGCGGTGATGAGCCGGGCGCGGGTCATGACCTCACTCACGCGCACCGAGTCGTCGTCCTCGAAGCGCAGGTCGCGGTTGGTGAGGATGCCCACCAGCTTCCCGCTCTCGGTGATGGGCACGCCCGAGATGTGGAAGCGCGCCATGAGCGCGCGCGCTTCCCCGAGCGTGGCCGCGGCACCGAGCGTGACGGGATCGGTGATCATGCCGCTCTCGCTGCGCTTCACGCGGTCCACCTGCGCCACCTGCTCCTCGATGGAGAGGTTCTTGTGGATGACGCCGATGCCCCCGAGCCGCGCCAGGGCGATCGCCAGCGCCGACTCGGTGACCGTGTCCATCGCCGCGCTCACCACGGGGATGTTCACCGCGATCTTGCGGCTGAAGCGCGAGCGCGTGTCCACGTCGCGCGGATGCACGGCGGCGTAGCGGGGCACGAGCAGCACGTCGTCGAACGTCAGCGCCTCGGGGCCGACCTTCTCCGTCCACGACACCCGGTCACTCACCCGCGCGCTCTCCTGAAACGCACACGCCTCCGGCGCGGCACCGCCGCGTTCCGCAGGGTACAACCTCGAGAGCGACCGCGCGCACCCGTGCTCACCGGGCGCGCAGCTCGGTCGCACGCCATCAGGGCGTGAGCCCCGGCTTGGTGCTCTTCGGCTTGGGCTTGCGGAAGTCGTAGTAGTAGTGCGCGCCGATGCGGGCCTCGATCGCCTGCGGGTTGTCGTTCCAGCCCGCCTGCCAGCGCACGTCCGACTTCGCGAACGCGATGTGCCAGGCGGCGGTGACCTCGATCGAGGTGTTGGACAGCTTCTTCATGAACTTCTCGTAGCCGAACTCGGCCGAGCCGCCCATGTGCGTGCCGGAGTGGAGCTCGAGGCTGATCGGGTCCTTCAACACCTTGCGATGGTTCTCGATGACCACGCGGTAGATGGAGGGCCCGATGCCGACGTGCCAGCGCGTGCGGCCGCCGGTGTTGAACCACTGGAGCTGCGAGTCGGCGCCGATCAGCTGCGTGAGGTAGAACTCCTTGGACGTGCCCTCGCCGGGGAAGTTCAGGTCCTCGTACGGCGCGTCCGCGTGCGAGACGTAGCCGTTCCAGGTGAAGTAGGGGCTCACCTGCCAGCCCCAGTGGGTGCTCGACTGGTAGCGGAAGTGCCCCATGAACGTGAGCCGGGGCTGGGAGCCCTTGGAGTAGTCGCCGCCCGCGAACATCCACGAGCTGCCGATCTGGCCGCCGATGGCGCCGCGGCCGGGGATCGCTCCCTTGGTGGGGATGGGCTTGACGCTGGCTGCGGTGGAATCCCCTTGGGCATGTGCGACGCTCGCACCGAAAAGCAACAGCAGGGCCACGACGCTCGCCGCGCGAGCGCGAGAATTCATGCTTGGGCAGCTCCGAGGAAGGCGGAAAAAGGGTGGCCCGGTTCGGTAGGCGCGGCACATTAGGCGGCGCGCTCGTGGGGTGTCAACGTCGACCTGTGGACGCGTGCGCCGCGTGGTCGACGAGGCGCGCGGCGCAAACCCTGGTGTGATCCGGGAGCGCGAACCGGGTACGCGTCTTGCCCGCGGGCACGCGGCCTCGCCGGCGGGGATCCCACCTCACCCTCCCGCCATCACCACCTCACCCCGACCCACCCACCAAGCCCTAAGGGCAACTCTTCCTTCGGGGCCGGCCGCCAACCGGCCCCCGTCCCGGCCGGCGAGGCCACGGACAACTCCCCCGATCGAGCGGCGCGGCGAATCTTTGACACTTCTTACGAGCCGCCCGTAAGCTCCCGCCCTCATTTTTCTCATGCGCCGGGAGGGCCTTCCGCCTTCCCGGCGGTCGAACGTATGGGGGAAGTCCATGAGCCGCACGGATCAGGGCAAGCTGCTCGGCGTGGTGCTGGTGACGATCGCGTCGCTGTGGCTGCTCTACCCGTCCTACCAGTACTACACGATGTCGCCCGCGCAGCGGCAGGCCATGGACACAGCGAAGCTCGGCAAGCTCCGCAAGAAGGCCATCCACCTCGGGCTCGACCTTCAGGGCGGCATGCAGCTGCTGCTCGAGGTGGACAAGTCACGTCTCTCGCCCGCCGAGGCGAAGGACGCGGTCGAGCGCGCCCGCGAGATCATCAACAACCGCATCGACCAGTTCGGCGTCGCCGAGCCGCTGATCCAGATCGAGGGCCAGGACCGGATCGCGGTGCAGCTCCCGGGCCTCACCGACCCCGAGCGCGCCAAGGAGCTGATCGGCAAGACCGCGCTCCTCGAGTTCAAGCTCGTGCGCAGCGCCGACGAGCAGCGCACGCTCTACCTGCGACTGGACAGCTGGCTCGCCGCGCGCCGCATCGTGCCCTCCACCGACTCGGCGCTGGCGAAGACGCCGCTCACCGGGCTGATGATCGACAACGGGTTCTTCCGCAAGGAGGACGTGCCCAGCGTCCAGAAGCTGCTGGCGACGACCGGTATCGACTCGCTGGTGCCCACCGACACCCAGCTCCTCTGGGGCGGAGAGGACGAGGCGCGCTCGGGCATGACCGGCCGCTCGCTCTACGTGCTCAAGAAGGACGCGGAGCTGACCGGCGGCTCGGTGGCGAGCGCCGAGGCCGCGGTGGGCCTGGAGAGCACGAACCCCGGCGCTTGGGGCGTGAGCATGAAGATGACGCCCAAGGGCCGCGCCGACTTCGCGCGCGTCACCGGCAACAACGTCGGCCGCCAGCTCGCGATCATCCTCGACGGCGTCGTCCAGTCGGCGCCGTTCATCCGCGACCGCATCCCCTCGGGCGATGCCTCGATCACCGGCGGCAGCTTCGACGTGAACACGGCGAAGGACCTGGCGATCGTGCTCCGCGCGGGCGCGCTGCCCGCCCCGGTCAAGTCGCTCGCCGAGAACACGGTCGGCCCATCGCTCGGCTCGGACTCGATCCGCGAGGGCCTCACCGCCGGCGTCATCGGCACGGTGATGGTGGTGGCGTTCATGGCCATCTACTACCAGCTCTCGGGGCTGGTCGCGATCGCGGCGCTGGCCTTGAACCTGCTCTACCTCGTGGCGGCGATGGCCTACTTCGGCGCCACGCTCACGCTGCCCGGCATCGCCGGCATCGTGCTCACGGTGGGCATGGCCGTGGACACGAACGTGCTCATCTTCGAGCGCATCCGCGAGGAGCTGCGGCACGGCCGCAGCATCCACGAGTCGGTGCGGCTCGGCTACGACCGCGCGTTCCGCACCATCTTCGACGCCCACACGACGACGCTGATCTCCGCGCTGTTCCTGTTCCAGTTCGGCACCGGGCCCATCAAGGGCTTCGCGGTCACGCTCAGCATCGGGCTGCTCGCGAACCTGTTCACCGCCGTGGTGTTCACGCGGATGATCTACGACTACTGGCTCGGCCGCGGCAAGGTCGAGCGCCTCAGTATCTGAGCGAGGACGGCCCCCACATGCTCCAGCTGCTGGTCGGCACCGACATCCCGTTCATGCGGTACCGGCGCTTCGCCTACGTGTTCTCGTCGCTGATCGTCGCCGCGGCCTTGGCGTGGTTCTTCGTCAAGGGCCCGCGCTACGGCGTCGACTTCACCGGCGGCACGCTGCTGCAGATCCGCACCAACCAGGTCGTGCACGCCGACCAGATGCGCAACGCGCTCGAGGCCGAGGGCATCCAGGCCGAGCTGCAGCAAATGACCGGCGACAACCCGAATGAGTACCTGCTCCGGTTCCGCACGCAGGGCGATCCCGTCAAGCAGGTCCAGGACGCGATCTCCAAGCACCTGCCGGGCGTGACGATGGAGCTGCGCGGCAACCAGACGGTCGGGCCCAAGGTGGGCAGCGACCTGCGGCAGAAAGCCATCATGGCCATCCTCACCAGCCTCGGCGCCATCCTCGTCTACGTGGGGATCCGCTACGAGTTCAAGTTCGCGCTGGGCGGCGTGGCCGCGTTGTTCCATGATGTACTGGTCACCCTGGGATTCCTCATGTTCACCGGGCGCGAGGTCTCCCTCACCGTGGTCGCTGCATTGCTCACCATCGCCGGCTACTCGATCAACGACACCATCGTGGTGTTCGACCGCATCCGCGAACGCGCGAAGGCGCTCCGCAAGGAGAGGCACTCGCGCGTCATGGACATCGCGGTCAACGAGACGCTGTCGCGAACGGTGATCACGGCGTTCACGGTGTTCCTGGCGGCGCTGGCCCTGTTCATCTGGGGCGGCGACGTGCTGCGCGACTTCTCCTTCGCCATGCTGG
>Ga0073909_10000490_pt1 | contig 12860 bp, 8 predicted proteins | sample Coa_R1_6_FD_66439 | JGI IMG/M metagenome (GOLD analysis project Ga0073909, IMG submission 66439) | Surface soil microbial communities from Centralia Pennsylvania, which are recovering from an underground coalmine fire. - Coalmine... | ecosystem: Environmental > Terrestrial > Soil > Unclassified ... | reverse complement strand
GGAATCCTCGCGGCATTTCTTGCGGCTCTGGCTGCGGCGTTGTGGGCCTACGACGGTTGGGAAGATTTGAATCTAGTCGGCTCCGAGGTGAAAAATCCGCAGAAGAATTTTCCGCGAGCGCTGCTCGGAGGCGTGGCGCTGGTGGCCGGAATCTATCTGCTGTTCAGTGCAGCCTGCCTGCGGGTTCTGCCATTCGATGCGATGGCCAATTCATCGCACATTGCTTCGGAAGTGGTCGAAAAAGTTGCGGGGCGCGGCGCGGCGTACTGGATGACGCTGGCAATGGTGATTTCGGCCATCGGCTCGCTGAACTCTTCAGTATTGAGCGGCGCAAGGGTCCCCTACGCCATGGCTCGCGACGGTATTTTCTTCAAGATTGCCGATGGGATTCATCCGAAATTCTTGACACCTTCGCGGGCGTTGATTTTTCAGGGGATTTTGGCTGGAGTGATGGCGCTAACCGGAACGTTCGAAGAGTTGACTAATCTTTTCATTTTTGCAGGATGGATTTTTTATGGATTGACGGTGGGGGCGCTATTCCGTCTTCGCAAGACTGACCCGGAGATGCCGCGGCCTTATCGCTGCTGGGGATATCCGTGGGTACCGGGAATCTTTGTGGCCGGCTCGCTGGCCTTAACGGTAAGTATTTTGATGGACCGGCCAGGCCGCTCATCGATTGGACTGCTACTCATAATTGCAGGATTGCCGTTTTATCGGCGCTGGGCGGCGGCACCGGTGAAATCACAAACGGCGTAGTCGATTTGCTGCTGTCAAGCGCGGGCGACTCTGGCCGACTCGAAAAGTGGCGTGATCGCCGACTCCACTTCTGAACTGACTTTTATTTCCGGATGAAAGACCTTCGCTAAAATTTCCAGGCCAGTGATGAGCCGCGGACCGGGGCGCGAGAAATAGCTGTTGGCGTCGAGCGAATAGATTTGGCCATTTCGGACTGCCGGAATATGTTGCCAATCATCTGGAAAATGCATGGAGCGATATTCTTCTCGGGCCTGGTCGGCACGGTAACCACACGGAGCGACGATCAAAATGTCGGGCTGCGCAGCGATCACTTCTTCCAGACTGATTCGGAAGGAGGGAATGCGCGCCTTGCCGAGTGCATCGGTGCCGCCGGCCAATTCGATCATTTCCGGCACCCAGTGCCCACCTACATACACCGGCTGCAACCATTCGAGAAACGCGACCCGAGGGCAGTCGACGCTGCACTCCACTTGCTGTGCGATGGAGCCTAACTTTTCGCCGACGGTTTCCAGTAATTTTTCAGCAGCGTGAGCCCGGAACGTTTGCTCACCGACCCACAAGATGTCGCGCCAGACGTCGCCAAGATCCAATGGATTCAAGCACAGCAGTTCCGGGCGTTGATCGAAATCGGCGAGGATGGCTGCCAAGTCTTCAGGCGAAGCAGCGCAAACGTGGCATAAGTCCTGGGTGACGATCAAATCAGGTGAAAGGCTGCGCAGCGCATCGGCATCTACGGAATAGACGCTTTCACCGCGCGCGCTGAATTCGCGCACCAGTCGGTCGATTTCCAGCGGAGCGGTGTCCTTTGGAATGCGCGAACGAATGACCACAGTCTTAGAGCGTGCTGCGCTGGGAAAGTCACATTCGTGGCTGACACCGACGACTTGATCGCCCAGACCGAGGGCAAACAGCATCTCGGTGGCAGAGGGTAGCAGAGACACAATGCGTTGTGGAGACATGCGCGGACTGTAGCACACTGCGTTGCGGTGGGCTATTTATACAGCCTATTTGTACAGAAAATAGCGGCGGCGCGTTTTGTCGAAGTCTGAAAGCGAGGATTGCCACGCGCTGACGATTTCAGCCGCGGAAACGCCGTCTCTAAGCTTTTGCACAGTTTCTGCGTTTCCCAAAAGGGTGATGGTTTTCGATACCGCAAAATTCTGCGGATACATTTTCTGCAATATTGAAGCGATAATGACACTCAAGGTCATCGAACGCACCACGGCACGATCGCCGATGCGAACGCCTACTCCCCCGCAGCGCCTGCCTGCGTACAAGTCGCTGACGGGAATGAACGGCTGAGAGACAAATCTCAATCCGGGCAGATGCGCTGCGTTCAGTGCGGTAGCAACTTTGTCGCCTTCCATCCAAGGAGCGCCGAATTCCTCGAACGGAGTTTCGGTGCCGCGCCCCACGGAAACGCCTGCGCTTTGCAAAATTTCGAGACCGGGATAGACGATGGCACCCTTCAGAGTGCGCAAATTGGGCGAAGGCGGAATCCAGCGCAAGCCGGTGCTGGCGAAGTAGTAGTTGCGATGCCAGTTTTTCATCGCGATGACGTGCAAATCTGCATTGATGTGCTTTTCGGCGTTGAAGAATTGCGCCAATTCCCCGATGCTCAGGCCGTAGCGGACCGGCATCGGAAAATACGCCACAAAATCCGTTTTGTCTGGATCGAGAACCGGCCCTTCGATAATTTCTCCGCCGAGCGGATTCGGCCGGTCCAATACGAAGAACGCGATATTGCGCTTCGCGGCTTCCTCCATGCAATAACCCATGGTCGCGGTGTAGGTATAGAAGCGGACACCGGCATCCTGAATATCGAAGACCAGTGCGTCGATGCCTTGCAGCATTTCGTCCGTAGGTCGCCGCGTTTCGCCATAGAGGCTGTAAACGGGCAAACCGCTTGAGCGATCCCTGGTGGACGAAACTTTCTCGTCAAGCCGCCCGGCCAAGCCATGTTCGGGGCTAAAAATCGCAACCACGGTCAGCCCGGGCGCGTGTGTCAGTAGTTCGATTGTCGATTTTCCCTGCGAATCGAGCCCGGTGTGATTGGTGATGATGCCAACGTGCTTGCCGCGAAGCGGCGCAAACCCTTGCGCAACCAGAACATCCAGGCCAGTCTGCACCCGCCCGGCCCTCGGAGCCGAACTCCCGGTGGTTTTCTTTTTGGTGGTGCTACCCGGCGAAGCTAAACAGAGTTGTGCCAAGACAAGAAATAGGACCAAAAGCGAAAACAATTGCATACGACCTATGGCCGGGGCGGTGTTCGGCAAGAAATCCTCCACGTTCGTTCCGAGTGCAATGATATTCTGGAACGCCCCGCCGGGAATCGCGTTGTCGCACCGAGTTGCGTGTGTTATCAACATGAAGAGCGGGGCGCAACCCTGGGAGAATTTGATTTGATGAAACCCCGCTCTGCTTTGTGCCTGTTTCTGCTTCCCATAACGATCTTTATGGCTACCAAATCACGAAGTCAGGGCCACGCCGCCGCGGCCAAACAATCGAAGCCTGCGCCGCAAACCAAGTCCGCCAGCGCATTACGGGCGCTTCCGCCGACGGCCAAACAATGGGTCGACTCCACGATGCGCCGCATGACCGTGGACGAAAAAATCGGCCAACTCCTCTTCACCACTTATCACGGGACTTTCACGTCCAGCGATTCGCCCGCATACCAGCAAATGCTGCATGACGTAAACGATTTGCACGCGGGTGGATTTATTTTGGTCACCCACATCACGCCGCTGGGAATTGAAAAGAGCCAGACCTACCCAACAGCCGTTTTAAACAATCAGCTGCAGTCAAAATCGAAATTGCCGCTGCTGATCGGTGCCGATTTCGAACGTGGCTCGGCCATGCGGCTGGACGAAGGCACTTCATTCCCGACGCAGATGGCGATTGCGGCGGGCGGCGATCCTAAAGATGCCTACACTATGGGGAAAATCACCGCGATCGAAGCGCGCCAGGCAGGCGTGCACTGGATTTATGCTCCAGTAGCGGACGTAAATAACAATCCCGGAAATCCGATTATCAATACTCGCTCGTTTGGAGAAGATCCGGCGCGCGTTTCGGAATTTGTATCTGCTTACGTGCGTGGCGTCGAAGAAAACGGCGGGCTGGCTACCGCAAAGCATTTCCCGGGCCACGGCGACACGGCTGCGGATTCGCACATTGACCTGCCGGTGATTCGTGCCGATCGCCAGCGACTGGATTCGCTGGAACTAGTTCCCTTTCGCGCAGCAATGGCCGCCGGAGTCGGCAGCGTCATGACTGGCCACTTGAATGTACCGGCGCTGGAGCCCGATCCGAACACGCCCGCAACACTTTCTTCGCATATCCTGACCGAGGTCCTGCGCAAAGATCTTGGCTTCGAAGGATTGGTCGTCACCGACGCGATGGACATGGGTGGAATCACGGTGCGATTTGCGCCGGGTGAAGCGGCAGTACGCGCGGTACTGGCGGGGGCAGACTGTTTGCTGATGCCGCCGGTTCCGGACGCGGCGTTCGACGCTCTGCAACATGCCTTGGCAAGCGGCCGCATTTCGCGCCAACGACTCGATGCTTCGGTACGTCGAATTTTGGAAGCAAAAGCGCGCCTCGGGCTAAACAAGAATCGCCTGGTGGACGTGAACGGCATCAATTCGCACTTTGGCGCGGCGGCGTGGCAGAAACAGGCGCAGGAGATCTCCGATCGCGGCATAACGCTACTACGCGACACGCCACATCGTCTGCCACTTGACGGTACTAAACCATCGCGGGCGCTGCTATTGGCGTTTTATGCCGACCCCGAACCCACTCCGGGCGAAGATCTGGAGCGCGAACTCCGGCGGCGCTTCGATTCAGTGACCACGCTTCGGGCGGACACGCGCTTTCGCGATGCCACCAATTTGAAATTGCCTTCTCCCGATTCTTACGACCTCGCGGTTCTCGCCCTTTTTGTGCGCGTGAGTGATCGCAAAGGAAATGTGGACGTTCCGGCCGAGCAAGCCGCGCTGGCCGAGCAAGTTTACAAATCCGGAAAGCCGGTGATCACGCTGGCGTTTGGCAGTCCCTATTTGATCGAAGGGTTTCCGCAAGCGGAAACTTGGCTTGGCGCATTCGGTATCAGCGATGTAGCGCAAATTTCCATGGCCCGCGCGATGTTCGGCGAAATTCCTATCCGCGGACACTTGCCGGTGACGATTCCAGGAGTGCAGCTGAAGGCGGGCTTTGGGATCGAAGTGCCTGCAGACCCGATGAAGCTGCAAGCGATGGACGTTCGCGGCGAAGCGCAGCTACAGCCCGCGTTTGATGTCGTGGAAACCGCGATCAAAGAAAAAGCTTTTCCCGGTGCGACACTGGCGATCGGCTATCGCGGCAAAGTCTCGCTGCACTCGTTTGGCAAGTTCACCTACGACGCGAAAGCTTCAGACGTAAAAATCGATACGATGTATGACATTGCGTCGTTGACCAAAGTTGTCGCGACGACGACCATCGTCGCAAAACTCGCCGAAGGCGACTTCCCGGTACGACTGGATCTCGACGCGCCGGTGCAACGATATTTGCCGGACTGGGCGAGCGGTCCGCAGCCGAAGTGGCGTCATCGCGTCACCGTGCGGCATCTGCTCACGCACACCTCGGGCTTACCGCCGTTTAAGGAATATTGGCGGACATCGAAATCGAAGCAAGACACTCTGGACAAAATATTTGTCGAACCGCTCGACTACGAACCGGGAACCAAAGAAGTCTATTCGGACCTGGGCATTATCTTAATGGCCGAAATCATCGAACGGCTTACCGGCAAGCCATTGGATGTACTTGCTCGGGAGAATCTATTTTCCCCGCTGGCCATGAGCAACACGATGTACACGCCGGCGAAGAGAATTTGGCTGACGATTGCGCCCACCGAGATCGACAACCAGTACCGGCATCGGCTGATTCAGGGAGAAGTTCACGATGAGAATGCCGCTTCAATCGGCGGCATTTCTGGACACGCCGGAATATTCAGCACCGCGCCGGATCTTGCGGCGTTTTGTCAGATGCTGCTGAATGGGGGAACTTACGCGCATCAGAGAATCCTGGCGCGGGCAACGATTGCGGAATTTACCGCGCGGCAACAACTTTCCGGCGGCGTCCGCACGTTGGGCTGGGCCGTACCCACCGAGGGCGGTTCCAGTGGCCATTTCATGGGGCCGCATACGTTTGGCCACACCGGCTTCACTGGAACTTCAATTTGGATTGATCCGGATCGCCAACTCTTTGTGGTGTTTCTAACCAATCGCGTTCAGCCAACGCGTGAAAATCAGAAGATTGCAAAGATTCGCCCCGCGCTACACGATGCGGTCATGCAGTCACTCGGATTCACGGCAGCAAATTCCACGAAGTAACTCGCCACTTCGCAAATGGGAATGTCCGTCGCTCACTATTGAAAGGCTGGCATATCGGCGATATCTTTCGCGGCTTGCTGAATGCTTTCCGGATTGCCAAGGTCGCGCCAGTAATAGCTGTCAGCGCGAAACGCGGAAATCGTTTCGCCTTGCCCTGCGAGGCGAAGATAGCTATCGATGATTGAGAATACACCATCCTCAGTCAGCATCGAGAGCAAGCGCGGCGAGATGACGTGGATGCCGGAGAAAGCGAGTGGCTGCGGATTCGTGGCTGGGCGAATGATCTCCGGTTCGCGGCCACGCCCTATATATCGTCCGCAGAGCTGTCCGGCATTGTCGAACAAGAGTTGCCGCGAACTTTCACGTCTCTGAACGGCCAGCGTCGCCAACGAACGATTCGCGTCATGCTGCTCCAGCATCGTACGCAGGTCTATGGCGCTGAGCACATCCACGTTATGTAGCAGAAATGGTGCGCCGCGGTCCGCGCCACTCTCCAGGAAAAACCATGCGGCCTTTTTCAGGGCGCCGCCGGTGTCGAGCAGCACGTCTTCCTGCGAGATCTGCACGCGCATGCCGAAATTGTCTTTGGATTTCAGGTAGCCGACGACCCTATCGGCAAAGTGATGCACGTTCACTATTACTTCGTTGACGCTGAAAGACCGTAGCCGCGTCAGAGTAATTTCCAAGAGCGTACGGCCGGCAAGCTCCACCAAAGCTTTGGGACGATCATCGGTAAGTGGGCGGAGGCGCGTTCCCAGTCCCGCGGCCAGAACCATCGCCTTCATGGACGCACGCTCATTTGCCGAGTGCCTCTAGGCCCAAATGCCGCACCACAACCTGCAAGCCCCTGCCCCCGCGCAACCGTTTGGCGAGCTGTTCGGCAAGGTAGACCGAGCGATGTTGCCCCCCAGTGCATCCGAACGACACCATCAGATTCTTGAATCCTCGCTCCCGATAGCTGCTCACGCTGGCATCTACCAGCGACATCACGCTCGCTAAAAATTGGTGCACGCTTTCTTGTTGATTAAGGTATTCGATCACCGGCGCGTCTTTTCCAGTCAGTGCCTTGAAACGATCTTCGCGACCGGGATTGGGCAAACTGCGGCCATCGAAGACGAAGCCGCCGCCGTTGCCGGACTCATCTTTCGGAAATCCCTTATGATACGAAAAACTGAAAACGCGTACAGTAAGTTCGTCGGCATCCGTTGCCAAGGCTGACAACTTCTCCGAAGCCAGCATGCTGCGAAACGCGCTCATCAACGTTGGCAATTCGATGGGCAGCTCAGCATGGTGCAACAGCCAACGCAGATTTTTCAGCGCGTATGGAACACTTTGTAAAAAATGCGCTCGGCGTTCGTAAAATCCACGGAACCCGTAAGCGCCCAGCGCCTGCATGATGCGGACATATACGTAAGCGTAGTAGTGCCGCAGAAAAGTTTCGCGGCCGATCTTGGCGTGCTGGTTTAGCGCCTCAAGATAGTGATCGAGCAGATGCTGCCGCAATTCCGGCGGTAGGTCAGCCTTGGCGTCATAGAGCAGCGACGCGATGTCGTAGTGCAAGGCACCTTTGCGGCCACCCTGATAGTCCACGAAGTACGGCACACCATCGAGCAACATGATGTTGCGCGACTGAAAATCGCGATAAAGAAAGTAGTCGCAGTCTGCCGTCAGCAGAAAGTCCGTCAACTGCCGGAAGTCTTGTTCCAGCGCCGATTCGCTGAACGGAATATTCGCCAAGCGCAGGAAATAGTATTTGAAGTAGTTGAGATCCCAGGTGATGGATTGCCGGTCAAAACTTGGGCATGGATAGCAAACGCTGTAATCCAAATCCCGCCCAGCGACTACCTGAAAGCGCGGCAAGATTTCCGCCACTTTTCGGTACGCTTCAATTACCTTCGGAGCAATCACTTCAGCGGTACGATTCTTAGAAAGGAATTCAAACAGCGTGGTATCGCCCAGATCCTGTTCGAGATAAGCGCCTTGATCCAAATCCTCGCCATAAATTTCCGGTACCGCCAACCTGTGCTTCCGAAAGTGTCTGGAGAACGCCAGAAACGCGGCATTTTCTTCGCGCACTCCGTACAGGATGCCAATGGCGCTGGAATTCTGGTTGGAGATCCGAATGATCTTTCGGCCGGAGCCGCCAAGTTCGCCTTGCAAAGGCTGTACCCGCCCTGCCGGCGTCTTAAAATGCTGCTCGAAAAACTTTTTTAGAATTTCCATTCCTCAAAATCCAGGCGGATCAGAATTGATTCACGCGATTGCATCGGCGTATTTCTAGAATAGCCGATTTCGCGGGAAGTATTGGGCTGCTGGGCGCCAGGTTGTCGTTCGGATTAGTGCTTGGAGCCGCACACCAGGAAGGAAAGTCCCTGGTCCACGGTAGTAACGTTCAAGGCGCAAAGCTTGTCGACACACTGCCAGCGGATCTCGCCGCATTCGCGCCACCTATATAATGGATCAGTGAAACTGCGCGCCAAAAATAAGGTAGCCAAAGAACAGCGCCTCACCGAAGGGCGGAATTCCGCTTCAACAAATCTGGACCGACTTTCCGCCGAAGCTATCGTTCGGCTGATGAACCGCGAAGACAAAAAAGTTGCGGTCGCGGTATCGCGTGAAATACCGGCGATCACCAAGGCAGTAGATGCAATCGTGCGCGGCATACGAAACGGCGGCCGTCTTTTTTACGTGGGGGCCGGGACCAGTGGACGGCTTGGAGTATTGGACGCTGCCGAATGTGCTCCAACATTCGGGATTTCCCCTACTCAAGTGCAAGCCCTGATCGCCGGCGGCCGTCGCGCAGTGACCAACGCCGTGGAAGGCGCTGAGGACTCGGTCGAGAATGGAGCACGCGATCTTCTCTCAAAGAAGTTGTCGCAACGCGACGTGGTAATTGGCATCGCCGCGAGTGGCACCACTCCATATGTACTTGGAGCGTTGAAATACGCGCGCACCCGTGGGGCTATCACCGTAGCCGTTACCGTGAACCGCAATATGCCGGTAGCACGCTTCGCCGAAATTCTAATCGCTCCGGAAGTTGGCCCGGAAGTATTAACCGGCTCGACCAGATTGAAGGCTGGTACCGCGCAAAAAATGGTACTCAACATGCTCTCAACTGCAGCGATGGTGCGTTTGGGACACGCCTATGAAAATTTGATGATCGACCTACTCGACACAAACGAAAAGCTTTCTGAGCGTTCGCTTCGTATTCTCATGGAAGCGAGCGGCAAGAAGCTGTCCGCTGCGAAACACGCTCTGCGGAATTCGGGACACCGTTTGCGCGTTGCGCTGGTGATGCTGAAGAAGGACCTGACCGCACAGGAAGCAAAGGCTTTGCTGAAAGAATCTGCCGGAGACATACGCCGCGCAGTGGGAGAAGACTAGCTCGAAATCGGCCAGCGATCCGAGAACGCCATCTTATGGACAAATTTCTCATAACCGGCGGAATTCCGTTGCACGGAAGCGTGACCGTCAGCGGCGCGAAAAACTCCGCGCTGCCCGCCATGGCGGCCGCGCTACTGACCGCCGACCGCTTGACGTTGCACAACATTCCGATGGTGCGCGACATCATTACCATGGGAAAACTGCTGGCGTATATGGGTGTCAGCGTTAGCGCCAACGAAATTCCCGCCAGCAACTATGCGTTCCAGGCTCACACCATCAGTGACGCCGTCGCGCCGTATGAACTCGTGAAGACCATGCGCGCCTCGATTTTAACGCTGGGCCCGACGCTGGCCCGCACCGGCATTGCACGAGTTTCCCTCCCTGGAGGTTGCGCGATCGGCGCGCGTCCGGTGGATCTGCACCTTACCGCTCTGGAAAAAATGGGCGCAGAGATTGCCACTTCGCACGGCTATATCGAAGCGCGTGCCCCAATAGGCGGCCGCCTTCGCGGCGCGCACGTTGTGTTCGAAAAAATTACCGTCACCGGAACAGAAAATATCTTGATGGCCGCGGCACTCGCCGATGGCGAAACCGTGCTTGAAAATTCCGCGCGCGAGCCGGAAGTCACCGACTTGGTGGAACTTCTAAAAAAAATGGGCGCAAAGATCGAAGGAGTGGGAACCTCGACACTGCGCATCCAAGGCGTCTGCACACTGCAAGGTGCCGAACATTCGGTGATTCCCGACCGCATCGAAGCCGGAACATTCCTGATCGCCGGTGCGATCACCAATGGCGACTTGACCGTCACCCATTGCCAGCCGCTGCACCTCGGCGCCATTCTCAGGAAACTCCGCGAAGCTGGCGTATCGGTGGAAGAACTCGCGCCCGGCGAGCTGCGGGTGCGTGGCAATCACAAATTAATCGCTACCGACGTAACCACCGAAGAGTATCCGGGCTTCGCCACCGACATGCAGGCGCAGTTCATGGCGCTGACGACACAGGCCGAAGGCACATCCACCGTCACCGAAACCATTTTCGAAAATCGCTATCTTCACGCCAGCGAAATGATCCGCATGGGCGCACATATTTCCATCGATGGTCGCCACGCGGTCATTCACGGCCCCGCACAACTTAGCGGTACAACGGTTCAAGCCTCCGACCTACGCGCCAGTGCTAGCCTGGTGCTCGCTGCTCTGGTCGCCAGCGGCGAAACCACCATTGAACGCGTGTACCACATTGACCGCGGTTACGAGCGTATCGTCGAAAAGCTTAGTGCCATCGGAGCCGACATTCGCCGTACCCCTTCAGCGTTCTCTTGACCATTTTTGTGCCCGCGCGGTTCTCTGCTACACTTTTCGAGGTTATCCGCGCAGCGTGGAATTGCATTGATGCAGGAGGTTGTTCCCACTTAGGAGGATTCTCGCCATGCCAATCGCTCAACTACTTGAAAGAATTGACGCGGCAATCGCCGATAAGAACCTTCTAAAACATCCCTTTTATCAGGATTGGCAAGCCGGCAAGCTTTCTCGCCAGTCGCTGCAGCTTTACGCCGCCCAGTACTACCAACATGTGGAAGCATTTCCCAAACACTTGAGGGTGCTGGCCGAGCGCGCCGATGAATCTCTGAAGCCAGTAGTGCTTGAGAATTTGGCCGAAGAAGAAAATCCCGCCCAGCCGCATCCACAATTGTGGCGTGACTTCGCAGCAGCACTAGGAGTCAGCGCAGAAGACATCACGACATCGCCTTCACTCCCAGGCACGCAAAACGTTGTGCACACATTTCGCGAAATCTGCGCCAATCGTTCCGTAGCTGAGGCAGTCGCTGCGCTCTACGCTTACGAATCGCAAGTTCCTGAAATTGCCGCCACCAAGATTGACGGCCTCAATCGCTTTTACGGAATCAGCGACGGCAAAGGAACTGCGTATTTCTCGGTTCACGAAGAGGCCGACAAGGCGCACCGCTCGGCATGGCGCAATTGGCTGGCCGAAAATGCCGTGGGCAATGAGGAACAGATTCTCGCAACTGCAAACGATGCTCTGAATGCTCTGTGGGGTGCGCTGGACGCCGTTCACTCCGGCTCCTGCGCTAAGAACTAAGCCGAGAGCGAGTTCGGCCTCGCAGGCCTGGCCACAAAACAGGAGCCGTCGTTGCTATTGACCGGTCGTCTTTTCGCTCCACCTGCGCCTTAACTCCATCTACTGTAATTGCTTAGAGACGAGTCGGCCTACCGTAAGCCAATTAAAAATAAGAAAGGCCTCCGGTTTGAAGGCCTTCTTAAATCATTGTTTATAATTCGCCTTACTCGGAAGCCGCAGCGGAAGCGGTACCTTCGCCGCCGCCTGCACTGCCCGTTCCGGCAGCTCCGTCCTTCTTCTGAGCCTTCTCACGCGCTTCCTTGATCAGCGCTTTGCGGGACAAGCGAACCTTGTTGCCCTCAATCGAAAGCACTTTGACCAGCACCTGGTCGCCGAGTTTCAGTTCGTCGCGAACGTCGCGAATACGTTGTTCGGATATTTCGCTGATGTGCAGCAAGCCGTCAGTGCCGGGGAAAAGTTCTACGAAAGCGCCGAATTCTGCCAAACGGACAACTTTGCCGAGATAGGTCTTACCGATTTCCGCGCTGGCGGTAACGTCGCGAACCATCTGCAACGCTGCATCGCCGCCCGAACCGCTGGTGGCAAAGATATGAACCGTGCCGTCTTCGTGCACGTCAATCTTTACGCCAGTCGCTTCGATAATGGATTTGATCTTCTTGCCGCCCGGACCGATCAGGTCGCGGATCTTGTCGGTCGGGATGGACAACTTGAACAAGCGCGGCGCATATGCAGAAATCGTGGTGCGCGCGGTGCTCAGCGTCAGATCCATGATGTCCAGAATTTCCAGACGAGCTTTTTTCGCCTGGGCCAGCGCTTCGCGCATCATCGGAATGCTTATACCGCTGACTTTAATGTCCATCTGCAAGGCGGTGACGCCTGCGCGAGTTCCGGCAACTTTGAAATCCATATCGCCGTAGTGATCTTCCGCGCCTGCGATGTCGGTCATCACGGCGTACTTACCCTTTTCGCCGACAACCAAGCCCATGGCGATACCTGCGCAAGGCGACTTGAGGGGTACACCGGCATCCATCATCGCCAGCGAAGCGCCGCACACCGTGGCCATCGAAGAGGAACCATTTGATTCCAAAATGTCGCTGACCAAACGCATGGCGTACGGAAATTCGGATTCCGGCGGAAGTAGGCTGTTCAACGCGCGCTCTGCCAACGCTCCGTGACCGATTTCGCGGCGTCCCGGACCACGCACCGGCTTCACTTCGCCCACGCTAAATGGAGGAAAGTTGTAGTGCAGCATGAAGC
>Ga0073909_10000489_pt1 | contig 12882 bp, 10 predicted proteins | sample Coa_R1_6_FD_66439 | JGI IMG/M metagenome (GOLD analysis project Ga0073909, IMG submission 66439) | Surface soil microbial communities from Centralia Pennsylvania, which are recovering from an underground coalmine fire. - Coalmine... | ecosystem: Environmental > Terrestrial > Soil > Unclassified... | reverse complement strand
CCGCAAGGTTGCCAGGACCATTCGCGAAGATGTGCCAACCGAATATTTCGGTGCGCCATTGGCCGGCGGCTTGATCCCCTGGATCGACGCGCAGCTGGAAAATGGTCAGTCCAGGGAGGAGTGGAAGGGACAGGCCGAAGTCAACAAAATCCTCGGAAACGAGAAGATCATCCCTGTCGATGGCCTGTGCGTGCGTATCGGCGCGATGCGCTGCCATAGTCTGGCATTGACTATCAAACTCAAACGCGATCTGCCATTGGCAGACATTGCATCCATTATCCGTTCCGGCAACCAATGGGTGAAATGGGTGCCGAATGAGCGCGCCATCACCGTCAAGGAGCTGACGCCGGCATCCATCACCGGCGCTCTGGAAATCGGTGTCGGCCGTGTGCGCAAGCTGAACCAGGGGCCGGAATATATTTCTGCCTTCGTGATTGGCGACCAGTTGCTGTGGGGCGCTGCTGAGCCGCTTCGTCGTATGTTACGCATCATCCTTGACAAGTGACTGCGTGGAAAATTGTTCCTTCCGTTGTCAGTTTGCAACGTCAACCCGCCAAATATTTTCACAAAATGGCGGGTTTTTGTCATCTTGATAATGGGGTTGTACTAGTATCTATGAGATGAAATGCACTTTTGTTTTTTTGGTCTTCTCTAACAGAACGTCGATTTCACCATACAAATATGTCCCTACATCTGCATACGAATCACAAGTTTCCGCTACTTCGTCTGAAAAAACTTAACGTCGTAATCACTCTTGCATTGGCTTTGCCGGTGGGGGCGCACGCCGCCGAACTGGGCAAGCTGACGGTGCTATCGTCGTTGGGTCAGCCGCTGCACGCGGAAATCGAGTTGAACTCGGTATCGAAAGAAGAAGAAGGTGCGCTGGTTGCCCGGTTGGCATCTGTAGATGTTTTCAAGAAGGCCAATATAGGTTCCGATCCGGTGCTATCGTCGTTGCAGTTTTCCATCGAGCAACGTCAGGGCAAGCAGCTAGTCCGCATTATGTCCTTGCAGGCAATCAATGAGCCTTTCGTCGATTTGCAACTGGAATTGAGTGGCAACGGTTCGCGTTTGGTGCGCGAATATACTTTTTTGCTCGATCCGCCAGACCTGCGCAGGCCGCAGGTAGCGCCAGTTTCTCCGGGAGTGCAGACTGTCGCTGCGGCCCTCCCCGTCGTGAATGATAACGATGAAGAGCCGATTTCCAGCATCTCCACCAAATCTGCGCCCTCCAGCCTGGCAGAGGAGGTGATCCGCAATGGTTACAGCAGCAGTCAGGGCGGGTTGACCAATGCGCCGGTACCAGCAGCGGTAGCCGCAAGGACTGTGCCGACAGTCGCCAGACCTGTGGCAAATTCGGTATCTGCGGTCGGCAAGCGTAGAAATAGGCACAGTGCCGCCGTCGCGAAAACTGCCAAACCAGAAGGCGGATCGTACCGCGTGAAAAAAGGTGATACGCTGGCGGGAATCGCCAGGCGCACCAAAGACGGCGCCGTGTCGCTGGATCAGATGCTGGTTGCCTTGTATCGCGCCAACCCAGATGCTTTCATTGGTGAGAACATGAATTGGCTGCGTGCCGGTCGCATATTGTCGGTGCCGGATGCTGCCACGGCGGGTGCCGTCGACAATGGTGAGGCGCGTGCCACCGTAGTTACGCAGGCACGAGACTTCAATGCGTATCGTCATACACTGGCCGAACAGGCCGTCAGCGGTTCGATCGGGAAGGCCCGTACCGCAAAGCAGAGCGACAGCGGCAAAATCACCGCGCGGGTAAAAGAAAAGTCTGGCACCAGCGTCGCCAGGGATAAGCTACAGCTATCGAAGGCCGACGCCGCCGTCGATCAGGCTGCTGCCGAGAGCGTGGCAGCAGAAGACAGGATCGCTGCCGACAAAGCCATTGCCGAAGCCAATGCGCGCGTAAAAGCGCTGGAGAAAAACGTCAGCGACCTGGAAAAGCTGCTGGAGATCAAGAACAAGATGTTGTTTGAGATGAGCGAACAGCAGAATTCTGCCGCCGCTACACCGGAAACGCCGGTGCCGCAAGCTGCGCCGGTTGATGCAGCAGGACTGGGTGAAAAACTGGGCGAGGGCAGCTCTTCCGAAATCGTCAAACCGGATGTCCCCGCACCGGCAGCGCCCGTGGCGGAGAAACCAGTGCAGCAGCCGAAGATAACCGTTGCGCCGGATCCGCCGCCGGTCGCCAAGGCTAGTTTCTTCGACAATATTCGGAACAATTCCTATCTGTTGCCTGGCGTCAGTGTGTTGGTCGCGCTGCTGGCTGCATGGGCTGCGGTACGTGTTCGCAATAACCGGAAGAAGTCCGCTGCTGGCGTGGCCAAGGCTGACGCCGATGCAGACAAGGAGGGTGAGCCGGTCAAGGCAGATAAAACAGCCCGACCGTCGTCTACAACAGCCGTCGCAGCAGTAACGCTAGCGACTGCTGTAACTACAACAGAAGCAGTGACTGAAAAAACTCAAGCGGTGCCGCAGGTTACCGCCGATGCGCCGGTAGCTGGGAAAGCGCGGGAGTCCGCGCCGGAATTGTCGGCGTCGAAAAAAGAGCAGGGTCTGGAATTCGATCTGAGCGATTTCAAGGGTGCGGAAATCCAGCCGGGGACAACGCCAGTGGCCGGCATCGACCACAAGACCGATCTCGATCAGGAGCTCGATCGCAGCGCCAAGGTTGATAACAGTATAGCAATCCTGCTGGACGACGGCTTGCCGACGCTCAACGATATCGATCTCGATTTACCAGCGCCGGTCAAGCCCATTAAAGCAGATAAGCTGGAAGATGACGCATCTGCCGTCGCTACGGAAATGTCGGCTAAACTGGATCTGGCTAGGGCTTACCAGAACATCGGCGACAAGGACGAGGCGCGCGAGTTGCTGGAAGAAGTCATACGTGGCGGTAGCGATACCCAGGTGGGGCGTGCCAAGGATATGTTGTCCAAGCTAAGCTGAGATCGTGGACAGGGTACCCGTTTGTTTTTATCCCCACATGAACGGTGATCGTGACCGAGTCTTCATCATTATCCGCCTCCATCCGGCGTATGCGCCGGATCGTGTTTGGCATTCAGTACGACGGCAACGCCTGGCAAGGCTGGCAAACCCAGCCGCACGGCCGGACTGTGCAAGACAGACTGGAAGCCGCGCTCAAGCAATTCACACTGACCGGCATTGCTACGACCTGCGCCGGTCGCACTGATTCCGGCGTGCATGCACTGGAGCAGGTGGTGCATTTCGATACCGACATTGCGCGCGACAAATTCTCGTGGGTGCGTGGCGTCAATACTTTTCTGCCGGCTTCCATCGCCGTGCGCTGGGCTTGCGAGTTGTCGATCGAAGATGGTCCTGCGCGCAGCGTCGCGGAACGCGAGGGCGGTTTTCATGCGCGCTTCAGCGCGACCGCGCGTACCTATCATTACCTCCTGTACAACCATCCGGTGCGTTCACCTTTGTTGGTCGGCAAGGCTGGCTGGACCTTCCGTCCGCTGGATGTGACTCTGATGCAGCAAGCGGCAAATTATCTGGTCGGCGAACATGATTTCACGACGTTTCGCGCCGTAGAATGCCAGGCGAAATCGCCGGTGCGTATCATGGAGTCTTTACAGGTGCGTCGTTATGGCGATTTGATCGTGTTCACTCTGAAAGCCAATGCCTTTTTGCATCACATGGTGCGCAATATCGTCGGTTCGCTGATCTTTGTCGGCAATGGCAACCAGCCGCCGCAATGGATTGCCCAGGTGCTGGCGCAGAAGGATCGCAGCCGCGCCGCGCCGACGTTCATGCCCGATGGTCTGTATCTGATCAAAGTCGATTATCCGGCGCACTGGGCGCTGCCACAGGAAGGCACCGCATGGCCCTGGTGCCAGCCGGCTTTGCATATCGGTTAGACTGAGAGCGCTTTCTCTTTGACGACTCCCTGGTAATGATGCATAGGACCAGAATCAAGATTTGCGGTTTGGCTCGCGCCGCAGACATTGCTGCTGCCGTCGCTGCCGGCGCGGATGCGATCGGCTTCGTGTTTTACGCCGGGAGTCCGCGCCATGTCACCGCGTCGGCGGCGGCAAAGTTGGCGCGCCAGATACCGCCCTTCATTTCGACGGTGGGATTGTTCGTCAATGCTGGTGCGGAAGAAGTTTGCGCCGTGCTGGAAGAGGCGCCCTTATCGCTACTGCAATTCCATGGTGACGAGACAGCGACGCAATGCGCCGCCATTGCGCACGCTGTCAAACGGCCTTTCATACGCGCTGCACGCATTGGAAGCGCAACCACGCAGGCGGATTTGATAGAATACGAACAGGATTATCGTAGCGCCAGCCCTTTCTTTACGGGACTCTTGCTCGACACCCTGGTTGAGCAATACGGCGGCAGCGGAAAGGTTTTCGATTGGTCTCTCATTCCAGAAGAACTCGCGTCTCGGGCCGTTTTAAGTGGTGGCTTGAGCGTGCAAAACGCGGCTGACGCGGTGCGGCGCGTGCGTCCGCATGCCGTCGACATCAGCAGCGGCGTCGAACGAGCCAAGGGCATCAAGGATGCCGCCAAAATCACCGCTTTTATCGAGGCGGTGCGTCGCGCGGACGACTCCTGAGCTGGGCAGGCCGGATCGTCCAGTCGTCTCACCAGGACATGAGAGGAATATCCATGAAAGCATCGAAGCTGCGTCAGGCAGCGTCTTACGGCCTGCCTGACGCGCGCGGCCATTTCGGCCAATATGGCGGCAGTTTCGCAGCGGAAACGCTCACCCATGCCTTGACCGAATTGCGCGAAGCCTATGCACATTATCAGCATGATGTGCAGTTTCTGGCCGAATTTCATACCGAACTGAAACATTTCGTCGGTCGTCCGAGTCCGGTGTATCACGCCAAGCGTTGGTCTGAATTAGCCGGCGGTGCGCAACTCTACTTTAAGCGCGAAGACCTCAATCACACCGGCGCGCACAAGATCAATAACGTCATTGGTCAAGCCCTGCTGGCCAGACGCATGGGCAAGCAGCGCATCATCGCCGAAACTGGCGCCGGTCAGCATGGTGTGGCGACAGCAACGATCTGCGCGCGTTTTGGCATGGAATGCATCGTCTATATGGGCAGCGAAGACGTCAAACGCCAGCTGCAAAACGTCTACCGCATGAACCTGCTGGGCGCCAGTGTTGTGTCGGTCGAGTCCGGTTCCAGGACGCTCAAGGATGCGATGAACGAAGCGATGCGCGCCTGGGTTACGCATGTCGAGACGACGTTTTACATCATCGGTACCGTCGCCGGCCCGCATCCTTATCCAATGATGGTGCGTGATTTTCAGTCGGTGATCGGCAACGAGTGTCTCGTGCAGATGCCCGAGATTGCAAGCCGTCAGCCGGACTATGTTGTGGCGGCTGTCGGTGGCGGTTCCAACGCAATGGGGATTTTTTATCCCTACATCGATTATCAGGACGTCAAGCTGGTTGGCGTCGAGGCGGCAGGCGACGGTCTTGATACCGGTCGTCATGCGGCCTCGCTGACGCTGGGTTCGCCCGGCGTGCTGCATGGTAATCGCACCTACCTGTTACAGGATGAAAACGGTCAGATCATGGAGACGCATTCGGTCTCGGCTGGTCTCGATTATCCCGGTGTCGGTCCTGAGCACGCCTGGCTGAAAGACAGTGGCCGCGCCAGCTATGTATGCATCACCGACGACGAGGCGTTGGCGGCGTTTCATACCTGCTGCCGTATCGAAGGTATCATCCCGGCGCTGGAATCGAGTCATGCGCTGGCGTATGCCGCCAGGCTAGCCACGACTCTGTCCAAGGATAAGATCGTGCTGGTCAATCTGTCCGGCCGCGGCGACAAGGACATGCATACTGTCCAGCAGCGGCAGGGTGGACCCTGGAAATGATTGTTACCGCATGTCCAGGTGAAATGTTTTTTCTTTTGAGTATTCGAGCATCATGTCGCGTATCCAATCTACTTTTTCAACGCTGGCCGCAAGCAATAAGAAAGCGCTGGTCACTTTCATTACCGCCGGCGATCCGGCGCCGGAATTCACCGTGCCGCTATTGCATGCGTTGGTCGCCGGCGGTGTCGATATTCTTGAACTCGGCGTGCCGTTTTCCGATCCCATGGCGGAAGGTCCAGTGATTCAGCGTGCCTGCGAGCGCGCCCTGAAATTCAATGTTAGTACACGCGACGTACTGGGCTATGTGCGTGAGTTCCGCAAGACTGACATGGTCACGCCGGTGGTCTTGATGGGCTACGCCAATCCGCTTGAACGCTTCGGCATCGATGCCTTCATTGCCGCGGCGAAAGAAGCCGGCGTCGATGGCACTATCGTCGTCGATTACCCGCCGGAAGAGTGTGAAGAGTTTGCGCAAAAGATGCAGACGCAGGGTCTGGATCCGGTTTTCCTGCTGGCGCCGACTTCGACGGACGAACGCATACAGCAAGTGGCCAAGGTCAGCAGTGGTTTTTGTTACTACGTGTCCTTGAAGGGTGTAACCGGCGCCGGCAATATCGATATCGCCGAAGTGGCGGCGCGTGTTGCTGCTCTCCGTCAGCATATCAAATTGCCGATCGGCGTCGGTTTCGGTATTGGCGATGGTGCCACTGTCAGGGCTGTTAGCCAGGTCGCCGATGCGGTGGTGATTGGCAGTCGCCTCATTCAGGAACTGGAGAATACGCCGCACGAGCGTGTAACGGAAGCGGCGCAGACTTTCGTGGCAGACATCCGCAGGGTGATGGATGCATAAGCTGTAAACACAGGATGCCGGCGACCAGCTGGCGCGTTTCTGAACTGAAGAGTGAGCAGGGAGTTGTCGCGGGGAAATTGCCAAAAGGGAATTGCCGAAACTTTATCGAATAAGCGGTACAATGCGCCACCGGAAATTAAACGAGGTTTCTATGAGCTGGCTAGAGAAATTACTCCCGCCTCAGATTCAACGCAGCGACTCCGCGAGCCGCAAGTCGGTACCCGAAGGTTTATGGGTCAAATGTCCGTCCTGCGAAGCAGTACTCTACCGTACTGATCTGGAGTCCAATCTTCACGTTTGTCCCAAATGCAGTCATCACATGCGTATCCGCGCCCGTGCGCGCCTGGACGCATTGCTCGATGAAGGCGGCCATTATGAGATTGGCCAGGAAGCTCTGCCGGTCGACACGCTCAAGTTCAAGGATAGCAAAAAATATACCGACCGGCTGAAAGACGCACTGGAATCTACCGGTGAAACCGACGCCATGGTCGTCATGGGTGGTGCCATCATGACCCTGCCAGTCGTGGTTGCCTGCTTCGAATTCGAATTCATGGGTGGCTCCATGGGTTCTGTGGTTGGCGAGCGTTTCGTCCGCGGTACGCAAGTGGCGCTGGAGCAAAAAGTGCCGTTCATCTGCATCACCGCTACCGGCGGTGCGCGTATGCAGGAAGGCTTGCTGTCATTGATGCAAATGGCCAAGACCACGGCCATGCTGACCAGGCTGTCCGAAAAAAAGCTGCCGTTCATCAGTGTGCTGACCGATCCAACCATGGGGGGGGTGTCGGCATCATTTGCCTTCATGGGCGACATCGTCATGGCCGAACCAAAAGCGCTGATCGGCTTTGCCGGTCCTCGTGTGATCGAGAACACCGTGCGTGAAAAATTGCCGGAAGGCTTCCAGCGCGCCGAGTTCCTGGTGACCAAGGGCGCCGTCGACATGATTGTCGATCGGCGCAAGATGCGCGAAGAAATCGCGCATTTGCTGGCGTTGCTGCAAAATCAGGCGGCTGAAACCATTTCCTGAGCGCCATGCCGCAGGCAGACCTGAACTTGTCGTCCCGCGCAAGTTCGGGTTTTTGTTTTCAAGTCATCGATCAAGCTTTTCCGTTTCACGCAGGCTGATGTCATGCAAGCGCAAGTCTCCCCCGTTACTTTGGCCGACTGGCTGGCGCTTCTTGAAACCCGTCACGTCAAGGCCATCGACATGGGCCTGGAGCGTGTCGGCAAGGTCAAGGAGCGTCTCGGCATCCGCTTCGACTGCCCGCTCATCACGGTGGCTGGCACCAATGGCAAAGGCTCGACCTGCGCCATGCTGGAATCGATCCTGATACGCGCCGGCTATCGCGTGGGCTTGTACATCAAGCCGCATTTCCTGTATTTCAATGAGCGTGCCCGCGTCGCGGGTACGCCGGTATCGGATGCCGCGCTGATCGCTGTGTTCGAGGCGGTAGAAGCGGTGCGCGGCGATATTTCGCTGACCTATTTTGAATTCACCACGCTGGCGATCATGAAGCTGCTGGCTGATGCCAGACTCGATGTCGTTATCCTCGAAGTTGGTCTGGGTGGTCGTCTGGATGCGGTCAACGTGATCGACGCCGATGTTGGCATCATCACCAGCATCGACATCGACCACACCGGATACCTTGGCAGCACACGTGAAGAAATTGGCCTTGAGAAGGCTGGAATTTATCGCGCTGGCAAGACCGCCATCTGTGGCGATCCGATGCCGCCAAAGTCGCTCGTCCGGTACGCCGAAGCCATCGGTGCCGATCTGTGGCTGATGGGCCGTGATTTCAATTACATGGGTGACAGGCTGCAATGGGCTTATGGTGGTCGCGCCCAGCGCCGCAATTCACTGGCCTACCCGAGCCTGCGTGGCGCCAATCAATTGCTCAATGCCACGGCGGCATTGGCCGCGCTGGAAGCACTGCGCGATCGCCTGCCAGTCGGCGCACAGGAAGTGCGCGCCGGACTGGCAACGGTGGCATTGCCGGGCCGCTTCCAGGTTTTGCCAGGGCAGCCGTTGGTGATTCTTGATGTGGCGCACAACCCGCACGCCGCCGCCACACTGGCGCAAAACCTCGATAACATGGGATTTCATCCCTATACCTACGCCGTGTTCGGTTGCATGCTCGACAAGGACATCAAGGGTATCATCGGGCAACTCGAGGGTAAGATCGATCACTGGTGCGTGACTGGTTTGCCGCTGCCGCGCGCGGCGACAGCGCAACAATTGAAGGATAAGTTGCTGGAAGCCGGCATCGTGCCGGAATGCGGGTCAAACGCTGCCTGTACGATAACAAGCTTTGATACTCCAGCGGCTGCATTGGCAAATGCACAGAGCAGAGCTGGCGAGAATGATAGAATTGTAGTTTTCGGATCCTTTCTTACTGTTGCTGGCGTGATGGAGGCTCGTAAGCCGAAATGACATCGAGTCGTGTTTTGCGTTGTGGCTTATCGATTGTCGACATTTTACCGATTATCTAACCTGGATCAGCATGGGCTTGTTCTCGTTTTTCCATAAAAACAAGCAGGAATCTGCTTCTGATCAAGGCGACTTGCGTTCCGCAAGAAAGTTGGCGGCACGCCGTCGCAGGGTTGGCAAAGAAGATACTGCCGATCCTGCGCTGTCCGAAAAAAAACGCGCACGCCGTCGCCTGATTGGTGTGGTTGCGCTGGTATTGGCCATGATCATCGTTCTGCCGATGATTCTCGACTCCGAGCCGCGTCCGCTGGCCGACGATATCAGTATTCAGATCCCTTCCAGAAGTTCCGTCGCCGATGCCAGGCCGGCCGCTTTGGCCCCGGCAGCGGAACAGCCGACGGCAGTGCCTGTGACCGAAAAAACGGAAGTGGACGCTAAAGTCGACACCAAAGCCGACGTAAAGGAAGGCAGGGCAGAAGCAAAGATGGCGGACAGGCTTGCCGGGCATCAAGATGATCACAGAATGGAAAAGGATGCCGGAGAAACCAGCAAGCCTAAGACTGCCTGGAAGCCGGACGATGACGCCCGTGCCGTAGCGATTCTGGAGGGCAGGTCTGTAGTTCCCGCTGGTGGTGCGTTCGTGATTCAGGTAGCTGTGCTGACGACCCAGGAAAAGATCGATGAATTGCGTAACAAGCTCAGTAGCGCCAGTATCAAGTCGTATACCCAAAGGGTAGCGATCCAGTCGGGTGAGGGTGTACGCATTCGCGTCGGTCCATTTGCCAATCGTCACGAAGCCGACAAGATGCGTGCCAGGATCAACAAGCTTGGTCTGAATGCGACGATCGTTCCGGTCTGAATGGTACTCCTGCCGGTCGCATATGGATCCTGAAATTCATTTCACTGCTCATCGCGAGTGCGAATGTCTCTATCTGGAAGGTGGTTGCTGCGTGCCTCTTACCGGCACATTTTTCCGGTTGTGACGATTTTCGATTATCTGGTGTTTTTCGTGCTGATCTGCTCGGTGAGCATCAGCATACTGCGCGGTCTGGTCAGGGAGGTGCTGTCGCTGGCGAGCTGGACGACGGCCTTCGTTGTTGCTGGCGCCTATGCTGAGGCATTGGCGGTGATGCTGCCCGACGGGATTCCGGGCGCGTCGACAAAATGGATTGTGGGATTCATTGCCTTGTTTATTGGTGTGCGCCTGTTGATGGCGCTCCTGGGCAGAGCGGTGCGGGAAATGGTGAAGGTGAGCGGTCTGTCACTGATCGATCGTAGTCTGGGCGCGCTATTTGGCCTGGCGCGCGGCGCGGTGATTGTGATGGCGGTGGTGTTGTTGTGCGGTACGACGTCGATGCCGCAGCAGCCGTTCTGGAAAGATGCCTTGTTGAGTTCGCAGGCGGTGAGCGCCGCGCAGACTGTTAAGCCGTATTTGCCGGGCCAGTTCGCGCAGCACATCCATTTTTAATTTTGTTTCTTGTTTAGGAGTCCACTATGTGCGGCATAGTCGGCGTCGTTTCTCATAGTCCGGTCAACCAGTTGCTGTACGATGCGCTGCTGCTTTTGCAGCATCGCGGTCAGGATGCGGCTGGTATTGCCACCAATCACGCGAACGGTTTTTCGATGCACAAAGCCAATGGTCTGGTGCGTGATGTCTTTCGCACGCGCAACATGCGCTCTCTGCCAGGCAACACTGGCCTTGGTCAAGTGCGCTATCCGACCGCTGGCAGCTCGTCCAGCGAAGAAGCGCAACCGTTCTATGTCAATGCACCGTTCGGCATCATCCTGGCGCATAACGGTAATCTGACCAACGCGGAACAGCTCAAGGTCGAGATGTTCAGGAACGATCGCCGCCATCTCAATACCGATTCCGACACCGAAGTGCTGGTCAATGTTTTTGCGCATGAATTGCAGCAGGCGACCACCAGCTATTCATTGGATCCGGCAGCCGTGTTCAAGGCCGTCGCCATGGTCCACAAGCGTGTACGCGGCTCCTATGCCGTAGTGGCGCAGATCGCCGGTTACGGTTTGTTGGGTTTTCGCGATCCATACGGCATTCGTCCGATGTGCCTGGGTTATAACGAAACCGACAAGGGTCATGAATACATGCTGGCTAGCGAATCCGTAGCGCTGGAGGGGCTGGGTTTCCGCTTCTTGCGCGATGTAATGCCGGGCGAAGCAATCTTCATCGATCAAGACGGCCAGCTATACAATCAGCAATGCGCCGAAAACCCGACACTCAATCCCTGTGCCTTTGAATTCGTCTATCTGGCGCGTCCCGATTCTGTCCTCGACGGTGCTTCCGTCTATGCCACGCGCCTAAAGATGGGCGAGTTTCTGGCCGAGAAGGTCCGCCGTGAAATTGCCGGCGGCGAGATTGACGTGGTCATGCCGATTCCCGATTCGTCGCGTCCTGCCGCAATGGAACTGGCGCTCAAGCTGAACCTGCAATATCGCGAAGGCTTCATCAAGAATCGCTATATCGGCCGCACTTTCATCATGCCTGGTCAGAGCCTGCGCAAGAAATCCGTGCGTCAGAAACTCAATGCCATCAGCGCCGAATTCAAGGGCAAGAACGTGCTGCTGGTCGATGACTCGATCGTGCGCGGTACTACCAGCCGCGAGATCGTGCAGATGGCGCGCGAAGCCGGCGCCAGGCGCGTGATCTTTGCTTCGGCTGCACCGCCAGTCAAATTTCCCAATGTCTACGGCATCGATATGCCGACACGCGACGAACTGATCGCCTATGGTCGTACCGACGCAGAAGTCTGTCGCGAAATCACTGCTGACGCGCTGGTGTATCAGGATGTGGAAGCGTTGAAACGCTCGATCTCTGATGTCAACCCGGAACTGAAGAATTTCGAGGCATCGTGTTTCGACGGCAATTATCCCACCGGAGACATCTCGCGTGATTACCTTGACCGCATCGAGTTCGTGCGCAAAAATCCCAAGCCAGCGCTGGATGACGCCATGAGTTCACAGCTCAATCTAAATCTGGCGAACGTGGACTGAGATAGTGCAGAGTAATCAGACGATTTTCTTTCCGTCGCGCAATTCACGGCGCAGGATCTTGCCGACATTGCTTTTTGGCAATTCTGTACGAAACTCGATATATTTTGGCTGCTTGTAACCGGTGAGCCGTTCCCTGCAGTAAACCACCAGATCCTCAATGGTCAGCGACGCGTCCCTGCACACGACAAACAGTTTGACTGCTTCACCGGTGTGCTCGTCCGGTATGCCGACGCAGGCGCATTCCAGCACGCCTGGATGGGCGGTCGCCACTTCTTCGATTTCATTGGGATAAACGTTGAAACCCGACACCAGGATCATGTCTTTCTTGCGATCGACGATACGCGTGTAACCGCGCTCGTCCATGATGCCGATGTCGCCTGATTTGAAGAAGCCATCCGGCGTCATGACTTTTCTGGTTTCGTCAGGACGATTCCAGTAAGCAGCCATGACTTGCGGACCGCGGATCGCAATTTCGCCAGGCTGGCCGGACGCTACCGGTTGACCGTTGTCGTTCACAATCCGGATCTCGGTCGATGGCAGCGGCAAACCGATGCTGCCGGTGTACTCACTGATAGTGTAAGGATTGGCGCTGGCGATCGGCGATGTCTCGGACAAGCCGTAGCCTTCGATGATGGCGCAGCCGGTGATCTGGCGCCATTTGTCTGCTATAAGCTTTTGTACTGCCATGCCACCGCCGATGCAGCAACGATAACTGGAAAAATCC
>Ga0073909_10000488_pt1 | contig 12894 bp, 11 predicted proteins | sample Coa_R1_6_FD_66439 | JGI IMG/M metagenome (GOLD analysis project Ga0073909, IMG submission 66439) | Surface soil microbial communities from Centralia Pennsylvania, which are recovering from an underground coalmine fire. - Coalmine... | ecosystem: Environmental > Terrestrial > Soil > Unclassified... | reverse complement strand
CGAGAATTTCCTCGTCGGTGTAATCCGCGAGCGCAGGGTCCGCTTTTTTGAGTTGGTCGAGCAGCGACATTACCTACCTCTATTGAAGCGCCTGCATCTGCGCGCCCAGCGTTGCCCATCCTTTGGCAAACTCTGTGGGCGAAACTTCCCCCCGTGCAAACTGCGTCCTGAGTTGGTCCTGCGCCGTGGTCACAGCGCTACGCGCTTTCGACTTCGCTCCCTCGTCCGTGACTCGCTCCATAGTTGACCTCTGCGGGGCAGCAGGTGCTGGTGCCACTTTCGCAGGCGCAGCTTTCGCTCCATCTTTCGGCGGCAGGTTTTTGCTTATGCTGCCAGCGAGCGATTTGATGTCACCGGGCAACATGACTTCTTCCGGCTCTCCCTTTTTATCCATCCTGAACAGCTTGCCGGGTTGGTCTTTCAGCCGGAAAAGTCCTTGCTCAGATAGACCCACATCAGGAGAAGTTTTCGCGTTCGGATCACGCAAGGCAACCTGTGCCGCCTGCATGCGTGCCTGCTCGTCGGACATGCCGGGATTCGCCGCCTTGATGATCGGAACGTACGTGTCGATCAGGTCTTGCGCCTTTTCCGCAGCCGTTTGCTTGCCAGCAGTTCTATCTATGCTTGCTCTTGCGTTTTGCCAGTTAGCCATCGCGTAATGGTACGCATTGGTCGACGCCGCTAATGCGTCGGCTCTGCTCGCGCCTCTGCCCATCGTCTTGTCGTAGGCTTCCTGCGCAGCCGACTCAGCATTTTTCTTGGCAGCTTCCGCAGTCATCTCGTGCGCTGCTGCCGTTCTGCCTTGAATGCCCAACTCTTGCTGCTTCGTCATCATTTCCGGCGAGAGCATTGACACACCCTGATTAATCAAAGCGTCTACAGACTCTCCCGTAATCGGCACGGGCTGCTGAACGTATCTTCCATCCGGCCCCGCAACGCCTACGTGCGGAACTCCATTACGGCTTTCGACCGTAATTTCGTGGCCATCGGGATATTGGCTGTATCCCTGCTGAAGTAGTCGCGTAGCCGCTTCAAGGCTGGCAGGATCGCCTCTAGTTCGCAGCATCTTCGCCTGTCTAAGTACGTTGAATCCTTCGCGCTGCCTCTGCTGTTCTGCCTGTTGCTCAGCTTGATACGCGTTTTGGCGCAACGTTGCGGCAGCTTGGAGGTCTTGCAGCCGACCGCCGCGAGCCATAATGTCGGCGCGCTGACGATCAGCGTCTGCTGCCGTGACGGTGGTTGTAGTCGTGGGCCTGCTGGCTTGTGCGGTGGGCGAAGGCGGTCCCTCGGCACCTGCTTCGGGCGATGAGTCGGTGTCAGTGTACTTACCAGCGGGGCGCACCTTTCGCAGCGTCGCGGCAAGCTCGTCATCCATCTGCTGCTGTTTCTCGACACGCAGCCGCTGGCGTTGCATGGCATCGAACTCAGCTTTACGTTGCAGGTCTTCCTGTCCCTGCACGTACCCCTTGCCAGCGCCACCCGCGATGTTGAGCCAGTCAGCCATAGCTATTCCTCAGCAGATTTGTGCAGCTTGCGCGAAGGCTTAGTCCCCGGTGTGGCAATTGCCACCTCGACTTCCGGTTCGGGTTGGTTCCCCTCCCACGCGAGATACGCGGCACGCCCCACCGGGGTGAACTCGCCGTCCCGGTGCAGGTACTGGCGTTTGCCATCGACCGTGCCGATGAGACAACCAGCGACGAACTCGCCGCCGATGCTTTCCGCGAAGCCTGCAAGGTTCATTGAATCCCCAGTTGTTTTTCGTGCGCCAACCCTTTCTGACGCATGTTCTCCAGATGCTTGATGCCGTAGTACTTGACCGCGCCGACCGGCATGACGAACTCGCCATCCGAGAGCGCCGCCATCACCTCGTCGTCCTTCGGTCCACCGGGGCCATCGACCTCGCCGGTTTGCTGCTGCGAGCCGGGGGTGACATCGCCGCCATCGGCCCACCAGTTGTTCTTGTGCGCCATTTGGTTGATGCCCCAAGCCGGGTCGCTCCACTTCCACCTGTCGCTCCCGCTCCCCGGCGGCGGCGATCCCCCACCGGGTTGTACCGCCCCACCATCCGCCCACCAGCCCGCCGCGTTGCCGATACCGTACAGCGCGAGGCCCGCGCCGATGACCGGAACAGCGGTGCCAACCGCTGCCGCCGCGCCCAGCCCTGCGCCCGTCGCGGCCAACCCACCTTCCGTCGCCGCTGCGGTGCCCGCAGTTGCTGCTTCCGCCGCAGCAGCCGCATCCGCTGCACTAGCAGCCGTTGCAGCATCCGCCGCGCCAGAAGTCGCAGCGTTGTAAGCAGCCAGCCCTTGTTCCGCGTCGCCCGCAGAAGTCGCCCCGATTTGCGAAGCATCAAGCGCAGCGGCATCCTGTGCCGCGCCCACTTGCGACGATGCGAGCGCCTGATCCGCATCACCAGCCCCTGTACCCAGTTCCTTGTCCACTGCCGACTTCGCCATCTGCTTGGTGGCATCTTGATACGCCGCCTGCGCTGCTCGTGCTTGGCCGGGTGACATCTGCATGCCTTTGCCGAACGCTTCTACTCCCGGCGAGCCGAGCTTGGCCCCGCCCCATTCCGCAGCTTTGCCGATACCTTGCCGCATCCCCTGCATACCCAGCGGAGATGTAGCCGCAGCGCCCGCTTGTTCTGCACCGCTCGGTGGCGGCGGTGGCCGCGATGGCGGTGGCATTGGTGTGGCGTTAGGCGTAGGCATGAATCCGCCACCATGACCGCCACCCGGCGTAGAACCACCTGCGAAACCGCCCGCTGCTAGACGTTGCACATACCCGCCCTGCTTGAGTCGGATGATTCCGCGCTTGGTCACCGCGCCGCCGTCCGCGCCCGTAGTGACGCCACTGCCCCTGTTCATGTCGTTGTACGCGCCCCAAATGTTGGTGCCCGCGCGCACGATGTTGCCGATGGAATTCGATTGGTTTTGCTGGGCTTGATTCTGCGCATTCAAGCTGCCGGTGGCGGCATTCGCAGCAGAGTTCGCTGCCTGCGAGGCTTGCGTCGGCGTACCCATCCCCATGCCGATGGCGTCCTGCATCCGGGCGAAACCCTTGTCGCGAATAGTGTCTCGCGCTGTCGTCTCGGCAGCGGCTTGCTGCCCCGCGCCTTGGATACCCATCTCGCGCATGCCCTGCGCGTAGCGTGGGTCGCTGGGGTTGATGCCGTACGAGGCGAGGTCGGCTGAAAGCGCCTGCTGTTGCTGGCTGATTGCGCCGCTCGCGGCCTTGCCTGCACGCTGCGCTGCCTGCTCCTGATTGGCCGTCGAGCCGTAATCCGCCGCTTCGCCCAGCCAACTCTTGTACGCGGGCGCGACCGTTCCCTTGAACGTCTGCCCGAGAAACTCAGCCTGATCGGCTTGGATGCCGTACAGGCGTTCGAGATTCTCGTAGTTCTCCGGTGCGCTGCTGCCACCTTTGGCGAGAGCGACCGGCCCCTCATAGTCGTAGCTTTCGGCTTCGACCTGAACCAGTTCGTCACCACGCCATTCGTAAACGACTCTACTGTAGACTCGCATTGCGCACCTCCCGCTCCATCACGATGTACGCTTCCTGCGTATCGGGGAACAACCGTTTGATATGACGAGCGACCGACGGACGGCAAAAACACCGCACCGCACTCGCGCCCATGGTCCCAGCAAGAATGTCGATCAACTCGTAGCACGGCACCAAACCGGCGAGATTCTTACCCGCTACCGCGATGAGGTTCATCACCGAGCGTCGGGGGTAAGGGATGATTTCAAAGGCGAACAGTAGCTGCAACGTGTCCCCTTCTTCCTGCGCGAGAATGCCTATCCTGCCGACGCCTACACCCGCGAAAAGATCGTCGACTTCGAGTTCCCCCCGCGCATGCTGTAACGCTCTGTCCAGCATGACGCGGAACTCGGGCCAGCGCTCTAAAATTTCGGGCGGCTGTACGAGGCGTAGTGTCGGCATGTTAGCAGGTTGACTCATTGCTCGGGAAACCGCTTGTTTGCCTCGTCGATCTTGTCGTAGAACCCCGGCACCTTGGGCAAGATTCCCTGATCCATCGCCCGCCAAAGCGCTTGGATCAACTCGTTCGTTTTGGGGTACGCCTTCCTTCGATTTTCGAGGTGCTCCGGCTCACGGTCCCCCCGCACCCACGCTCCATCAACGTACCGTTTCCCGTCAACATCAGGCTTCGCAGCGAACTCGCCGAGGTAGGCGTAATCGGGGAAGATGTCCAAGCTCAACGGATATTCGCTGATGTCAGCGAAGCCGCCGGGCTTGACGTAGAGGTGGTAGGCCATGGCTAGATATTCACCACGGTGACGCTCATGGTGAAGTCTTTGAGCGCAGTCTTGGTGGGGTCCAACACCTGCATTTGCTGGTTCGTAGGAGACACACCGAACTGCCAGATGTCATTCAAAGCAACGTCGAACGTACCCGACCACCCGCACGTCACTGCGCCGTAACTGTCCGATGGAGTGGACGTATAAGTGAGAGCGACCCAGTTGCCACCATTCTTCCTCGCCCAAATCGTAATGTGGTCGTCGGCAACGCCGATAAAAGTGATTACGGCAACAAGCTGAATGCCGTTGAGGTCTGTCCGTCGAATACGCTGGTAGATATTGTTGGTTTGTGTATGCTTGCCGGGGCCATAAAGCGTGAGGGAAGAATTGGTGCTTATGCTGGGGCCGATGTCTTGCAGTACGGAATTCCACGAAACGACCGCCGTGGTGCCCATGATCTGCCCCGAGTCAGCGTCAACAAACGTCGAACCCGAAAGCATCTGACCGAGAAATACTGCGCCGTTGAACTCCGCACTGCCGTCCTGCCGGATGATCCAGCCAGCCTTCCTCGAAATCCATGAGTCGGACTGCATATACTGCGACAGGTATGTCGCCGCCATCCTGATCTTGTTCTGATAGATGGAGAACGGCGGCACCGATGTGTTGCCGTTGTAGACGGCGAAGGCATCGGCAAGGAACACGACACCTGAACCGCCACCAGCGGGGCCAGCGTCGGCGTAAAGCCTCATGCCTGCGACGGCGAGTATCCCGCCCGACTGCGCCTGCACCTCCAAAGTGTACGCAGCGTGGGCGCGAGCCTCGTTCATGTTCACGTAAGTGTCGAACGATTGCTTCGTCGCCGCCTGAACGATGTTGCCGTTCGGGTCTTTCAACGCATTCTGTACTTGTATGAAATTGTTCGCCGAACCAGCACCGGGATTAATAGAAACCGACGATCCCTGTTGGACAAGTCCGTTGTTATTGCCGATGATGCCCCATACCGTATTGACAGATTGCGCGAGCACGTTGTCTTGTTGCACACGCGTGTTCGTCTCGGTAATGATGCCCACACTTGCATCCGCAATACGCAAATCAGCAGCATCCACCCATCCGCTGCCGTTCCACCGCATCATATTGTTGTGGTTGGCTGTGTTGATCCACAGATCATTCACCTTCAACGTATAGCTGGCGTCGCTGACCGGTGGAGTGCTTTGCGCAAATACTTTCGACTTGAGGCCAACACCAGCCGTCGTTCCGTAAAGTTGGCGTGCACTCGCCGACGTAGAGTTAGCGTCAACGAAATTGATTGCGTTGATCGCCGCGAACGCAGCACCCATGCCACTGTTCGGGTCATTGACTGACGCGTAAAGCCCTGCGGTTGTGCGTGCGTTGGCCGACGACGAGGTGGCGCTAACATCGTTGAGCGCCACGATGGCGGCGTTGGCTTGAGTCAGACCTGTAATCGGGTCGTGGACCTCGGCGACAAGCCCCGCCGTTTGCCGTGCATTGGCAGAAGTCGAGGTAGCCGAGACGTTGTTGATCTCGGAAATCGCAGCCATCGCCGCGAGGTTGCCCGTGAGCGGGTCGAACACCTGCGCAATCAATTGGGCGGTTTTCTGCGCATTGGCCGAGGTCGAATTAACCGATACGTTGTTGATTTCGATGATGGCGGCGGCAGCAGCGGGCAGGCCGGTCACCGGGTCGTTCACCTGTTCCTTCAACGCATACAGGGTCTGCGCGCTCGGCGACGTAGAACTCGGATCAATCGTGTTGATCTGCGTGATGTCGTTCTTGAGCTTGGTTATGTCCCCAACAGAATTGGTGATTAGCGTAGTGAGGGCATAGACCGATGCGAACAACTCGTTGTTGTTCTTGGTGATCGTGGTGAAGTCGATCAGCGTTATGCCGGAAACGAGGAAGTCGATTGCGTTCTGCACCCCCGGCGGCAGCGTTGGCGGGGGCGGCGTGCTCGTGCTCCCACCCACACCGGGAACCGACGAGCCGGGTTGTCCAATGCTCGCAACGGCGGCAATCGCCGGATTCTTGGCGAGTAAATCCCACTCTTGCTTTGTGATGAAGCGCTGGCTATCGTCAGCACCTATGTTGCCGTTGCGAAGCTGCCACGCGTTGGACAACGAGTCGGCAAAAGCCCGAACGTGTGGGTCTTTGATGTCGAACGTCGGCGCGAGGCTGGCGACCTTAGACATTTTTCAGTTCGTCCGGTGATTGCGCAAACGCCATATCTTCCAATGAACACGGCCCATTGACCACGACACGGAACTGCCACTTCAAGGCACCGGCATTCGGCGGCAAGCGAAAATACTTGGTGCGTGTGGAAGGATCGAGCGACTGCGAGAAAATGAGCACCTCGTCCGCGAGCAGCATGATCTGAATGAAACCCGACCCCCGCATACGCGCAAAGCCAACGCCGAGTTTGAGGTACTTGGGCGAGATGAATTGCTTGCTGTACCACGACGCGCCCATCGCGTTACCTTCGCGGAAACGATAGATCGAGCCGTTGTAGCTGTAGTACAGCGTGTCGAGCATCGGCAGACGCATCAGCGCGTCGTACTGGAAGTCGAAACGGGTCATAGCACCGCCAGCTTCGTCCATCTCCAGCAGGAAGCCGATTGGCGTTAGGTAGCTCACCGCGACAAGAAAGCCGTCGTGGTACGCCAGCGCCATCGACGGCAGCGCGGAACCGAAGTTGGACCGCCATGTAGCGCGAGTGAAGTAGCGCTGGCTCATATCCAGTGAAGCATCGCTGCCTTGAACGACCACAATGCCATCATGCGACAGGAACGCAACGCCGCCATCGACCTTGCACATGCTGCGCTGTGAAATGCCGCCCACCGGGATCGGCAACTCCATGGAATTTGCAGAGTGCGGATGCGGGCCAGTGACGATGTAGGTCGCTTCCATGGTCGCCACCACAATCCCCTGCGGCCCCACGCAAATGCCCATGATCGCCTTGGGGAAGGTCATGCTGTACGGCCACACATGCGGACGGTATGGCTCGCTCATGTACAGCGTGTTGCCTTTGAACGCAGCAAACCAGCCGTTAGGAGCAAGCACGAGGCCGAACATACCGGTCGGCGGCAGCACCCACGTCAGCGACGCCAGCGCTACGCCAATCGTCGTCACCGTGCGCGCAGAGTCGATGAAGACGTTGGTGGTAGTGCTACCCGCCCGAATGTACTGCGGCCCGCCATAGGTGCGGTAGACGTTGGCCTGCTTGAACGGGCGATATTGCGTGCCGGTGATGATGGGAGCCAGCATCGTCACCTTCACGTCCTGCAAATACGTGGGCGAGATAATCGCTACCGGAGACGGTCCCGACTCCTCGTCCCATGTGTTCTGCACCGTGTACAGGTAGGCGCGGGTTTCGACGACACCCCAATCGAAGTTGATGGCGTAGTCGTCGCCACTGATATTTTCCAGCGTCATGGTGACGCCACCGGGAAGCGCCTGCGTGCGTGCGACCGTCAGCGAAGACGCGCCCGTGTTCAGGGAAAAAAGCTGCTTGTTATTCTCCGATAGCACTGCTTCCACGACGAAAATCGCATCCTCGGGAACACCGCCCGTAGTATTCCCGTCTCCGTCAGTAGTGCCCGGTGGCTTCGGTGGAGCGGTGAAGGTATAGCGCCTGAACAGGGACGTAGCCACCGGGGCTATCGTCGTTACGCCGTATTGCGCCGAGGCATTTTCCCACCACACCTTGAACTCGAAACTCGCTGCGGGGTAATCCGCAAGCGTGGTGCGGTCGACCAATTCCAGCACGGGGGCAATATCGGAGTTGGGGATGCCAGCCAACCACGTCACCCCCACGTTTGGCTTGCCGCCGTTGACGAACTGCGACTCCGGCGAGAACGCCACCTTGAACGTGTTGTCTTCGATGAAGTAGATGCGGTTGTAAACCTCGTCGATAACCGGCGACTTGAACGCAGCCAACTCGGTATCCCATGTGTACCAATAGATGCCATCCACCGTGTAGATGCTGCGGATCGCACCACCGGGAGAATTCACCAGATAGCCGTCGTTCAGCGGAGCGAGCACGCTGCGGCTGAAGTCGCAGTTCGACGCGTACGCCGCAGCGTTGTCAGGCAACAGGTGGTCCGGCTGGCGCGGGACCATCCCGGTGAATTCCTTGATGGATATGGCTGTCATTACGCCGCCCTGTCCATGTAATCTTTCGTCAGCATCGCTTCGATGAAAGTGGTTTCGACCTCGACATGTATCTCGCTTGTCGAAACCAGCGCGTAGACGTAGTTTGGCTTAACGTCAACGTGAAGTATAGGCGTGCGAACCACATGCAGCGCGTACCCAACCATCTGCATGTCATCAAGCACCTGAATAAGCGACAGGTTGGTTACCGTATTCCCGACTGCGCCGAGCACAACGTCGTCGAGCAACGTGGTATGCCTGCCTTCGATAATCGCGCCAGCCGATGCCGCCAGCGTGAGTCCTTCCAGAACTGGAACAGCAGTAGCCGTAGCTGGCGTATTTGCCTGAAGGTCGCTCGTCACATTACCCAGCGTGCTCGTCATCCTGCCCGTCGCGTAGGCATTAGCTACGCCGGAAAATGCAAGGGTGCCCAGCGCTGCCGTCAAGGTGACGAGCGCAGGAATGGTTATGCCGCCTTGCAGTGCGACATCTTCAAGTGCCGAGTCAAGCCCGCCAATAGCGGCAGCGATAACCTGAGAAGTTAGCCGGACGTTCCCAAGCGTGGCGCTCACACGAGCTACCGTGAAGGCACTGCTGCTACTGCCGAGCACAAGATCGTCAAGAACTCCCGCGTAGTAGCCGATGGCCAGCGCACGCACTTGGTTTGTCGCGCTGATGTCGCTGAGGGTGGCCGTGCACCTGCACGTAATCGGTGCACGAGCCGTACCCACGAACGTCACGTTGTCCAGCACCGCCACCAAACCGTTCGTGATGGGGACGTTGCCATTGCTGAACAGCAGACTGTCGTTGAGCGTTACGTCAAGCGTGCCTATGCTGGGCGCTGAAACCAAAGCGAGAAGCAATGCCGGGTTCAAGCTGAGGATGCCCACAGCGTTTGCGAGCACGTCGATGACATCGGTGATGGTGATGTCGTCGAGCGTCTGATTCATCCTGCCCGTTATGGTGGCCGTGCTCGCCGTGGTGGTCACCACTGGATCGAGCAACGCATACATCGAGCCGGTGCGGGCACTGCTTGGGGTGTATGCGCTGCCGATGCCAACCAGAACTACATCCAGCAACGTCTGAGTGAGCGTGTAGTGGTTAACCTGCGCGCCGAGTCCCGTCACCGAGGTAGGGTCGAGCGCGCGCGAAAGCGATGCAACAACAGGCGTCGTTGCTGCGCCAACGAGAGTAACGTTACCGAGAAACTGATTGACGAAAGCGAAGGTTCTAACAGACCCGACACCTACCAGTGTCACGTCCTCCAGTACTTCGCTCAACCCGATGATGGGCGGGAAACTTGCAAACGCGTTGAAAGCTACATCTTCGAGCGTTTGCGTGAGCGTGCTACCGGAAACAAGCGTAGCCGCTGAACTCAGTGTTACCGGCGCAAGTACGTTGTTAGCCGTCGCCCCAGCCGAAACACCAACAGCGCTGAACAGCGACGCATTGCCCAACGTTGCAATCAGCGTAGCCCTAGCGACTTGACCTCCGACACCGGAGAACGTGACGCTATCCAACGTCCGCGTTAGCTGGCCATTTGCAAGAACTTGAACCGCGCTGGCGACTGTTACGTTGCCAAGCGTCCTGCTGAGCGTAGCCCCCGCGACAGCCTCAACGGCGCTTGCTACAACGACATCACCAAGCGTTTGCGTAAGCAGGCCGACACGCCCTACTTGCATAGCGCTGGCCAGCGTTACAAGGTCGAGCGTTTTGCTGAGCGAAGCACCTGCGATAGCAGTGGCAGCACTCGCTACGGTGACGCTGGCGAGTGTTCTGCTAAGCGTGCCGCCTGCAACAGCACCAGCAGCGCTCGCTACCGTGACGTTGCCGAGAGTCGCAGTAAGCGTGCCGGTACGCGGCGACGGTGATGCTCCATACACAGCACCGAGCCAGCCAATACCTGTAGAAGTAGCAGCAGGAACTGCCGTACGCGTGCCGGTGGCTACATTAAAACTGGGGCGCGTTTCCCAACAAACTTCCAATGTAGCAAGACCAATCGTCTGATCCTGCAATTCAAACATGTTGGCATCAGGCGTAAACGACGTACCTGCGGTTGCACGAGCGCCGAAGAAGCCAATCACCAAACTGTTCACTGATGTCGGAGTGATCGACGGAGCAACAATGGCAAGCCCCGCAGAATTCACTTGAATCGCAGACACATCCGTCGGCGTCGTAGGATTGCCGGGATTTGATACCGCAACCACCTCTATCACGCCCGTGGCGTTAGCGCCCGTCGTCCAAGTCCACGTCGAAGGCTCGCTCGCCGCGATCTTCCAATAGACCGACATGCGGCCATTGGTAACCGTCGTTGTGTCGAGCAGCGCCCAACCCGCAGGTACACCGGTGATGTTTGGATTAGTCGAAGTCCCGCAAGTAAAAACGCAGGCGTACAGTGCGTCGCCGTTGACCGTCCCCGCTGGCAGCGTGCCGATCAACGATGTAGTAGCTTGATTAAGCGTACCCGAAGTCGAACGTACGGCGGGTGCGCCCAATGGCGGTTGCGGCGCTGCCTTGATCGCGCCAAGCCAAGCAGTCGTCCAATCTGACGAACCAGACACGGCGACCATATTGGGAGTCAGGCCGATGGCAGGGTATATCGACCATGCGGTTTCCAACGAGCCTGCGGGATTGGCTTTGTCCTGCACCTCCGTCATGCTCGGATCAGGCGTGATGGCAGTGTTGCTGTGAACACCGAAGAAACCAAGCAGTAGATCGGATGGCCGCGTCGTCGTAACGCCCGCCCCGATGATGTTGTTGCCAGTACCCGAGCTTGTTGCTAGCTTCTGGTCATCGAACGGCGTCAACCAGTCACTCACGTCGGATACAGCAGCCACCTCCACAATATAGTTGTAGCCGCCGCCAGTACCCGAGCCAGTCCATGTCCATGTAGAAGGCTCGAACGACGCGATCTTCCAATACACGGCCATAATGCCGGTCGGTGTAGCAATCGGCCCATAGTTTTGTGAGTCGACCAGCGTCCACCCGGCAGGTGCGCCAACGATTGCTGGTGTAGCAGAAGCGTGGTTGATAAAGACGCATGCGATCAGCAGGTCACCATTAATGGTGCCCGCAGGCAGATTGCCTACTAGGTTGCCGCCAGTACCAGCGTTGAACGTGCTCGACCGATAGGCTGGATTCGGCATGGCTTACGCCCAGCCTTTCGGGAGCAGGAAAAAAGAGCCGAGGATTAGAGTGGCCACGTTAGGTCGGGGCCGCGTGCGAGACAGGTTTCGCGCACCCTCGGCGTAGGAGGAAGGTTAGCTTTCGGTGGTGGTAGTACCCGTCATCGTGGCAACGCTTTCGCTGCTGCCTTTTCTTTGCGTCGCTTCTTCGCCACCACCCACTCCGCGTCCATGAACTTTTTCAGTTCCTCGATTGCTGCTTCCACTTCGGACTCGGGCGCATCGTCGTGATGAACGATTGAAGCGAGATTCACTTTCAACAACACTTTTTTCTGCGGGATGTTCATGTTTACGCGTTGCCGTCCGTGAACGTGAAGACCGTAACGTTGATCGTCTGACCGACCGCCAGCACGTTGTTGTCGAGAATCAGGTCGGTGCCCGCCGTGCCTGCGGTGCCCTGAATGTGGCAAGCGCCACCCGAACTCTTGATGCGGAACGAAATGGCCGTACCAGCGGCGGCGGCAGAGCCAGTCCATGTCCCCGCGAGTGTTTTCGTACCCGCCGACGCGGCGTTCATCCAGTCGGAAGGCAGCGTCAACGTTGCCAGCACGCCTGCTGGGTCCGCTGCTGCGCAGTTCGCGGGCACCGCACCCGAAAACAACAGCAGGTTGGGGGAAACGCCGGTTTGCGTCTCGATTTGGTCGAGCCGGTTGTTGCGTACCAGTTGGCTGAGTTGAATCGTCATGTGGTGCTCCTTGATTAACCGACTTGACTGCGGACTTGGAACTTGAGCAGGTCATACACCGACTGCTTGTCCCCGTTGACAAACGTGATCTCGATCTCTCCCTCATACGAACCCAGCAAATCCTTCAGTGTGTCGTCGGGAAAATTGAAAAAGCACAAACCGTTGTCGGGATCGTGAACCACGCACGGTATCGTAGCGAGCAAATCTGTCGCGCCTGCCGCACGAAAATACACCACCACTTGGGCGTCGGTGAGGTTGATGGGCGCATCTTCCGGGTTCAGCAACGTCAGCACGATGAACGGGCGGTTATCGCCAGCAACGAGTTTGATCTTGTCCATGTCACCAATACCTGCGCATATGAACCGAGATCGGCGCTCGTACCTGACCCGCATTCACATGCGAGCGTGCGTTCGCGCAATCGGCCATGAACTGCTTGCGATACCCCAGCCCCATCTTTGGCTCGGTCCATTGCTGGTTCGGAATCATCATCAGCCGTGCCGCAGCGCCACGCGCGATCTCCTCCGCGTATTCTTCGTATATGTAGTCGATGATGCTCGTTGATTTTCGCAACGGCGTGAAGGCAAGGATTCCAGTCAACCCC
>Ga0073909_10000486_pt1 | contig 12932 bp, 9 predicted proteins | sample Coa_R1_6_FD_66439 | JGI IMG/M metagenome (GOLD analysis project Ga0073909, IMG submission 66439) | Surface soil microbial communities from Centralia Pennsylvania, which are recovering from an underground coalmine fire. - Coalmine... | ecosystem: Environmental > Terrestrial > Soil > Unclassified ... | reverse complement strand
GATCTCGCCGTCGCGGTGCGTGAGGCCGTCCGACTGCATCCGGTCCGCCTCCTCCGCCTGCTGCGGCGTGAGGTCGAGGCGGCGGATGCGGATGTTGTTCGTCCCCAGGAGCTTGATCTGCTCCACCGCGGCCCGCTTCGCGCCCTCGCCGATCGAGAGCATCGACACCACCGCGGTGACACCGAAGATCACGCCCAGCGTGGTGAGCAGCGAGCGCAGCTTGTGGTTGCGGAGGTTGTCGAGGCCCATCCGCCAGGCTTCTGAGGGTGCGAGCATCGGATCCCCGCGCTCAGAGCGAGCCCGGAGGCGCGAGCAGGACCTCTTCGTTCAGCCCGAGGTTCTTCACCACCGCCACCCGGTCGTTGCTGTCGGAGATGTTCACCGGCTTCTCCTGCACCCTGCCGTGCTTGCGCACGTACACGAACGGCTTCTCGTTCTCGTCGTAGAACACGGCCTCGAGCGGCACCGTGAGCGCCTCCGGATACTGGCCGCAGAGAATCTCCACGGTCGCGCTCAGCCCCGGCTTGAGGCGAGGGTCGTTGGCGACCACGCGCACGGTGATGTCGAACACCTTGGCGCCGGTCTGCTTGCCGCTCGTGCGGTTGATCTTCCGCTTGGCCAGGTTCGCGACCGTGACCACCTCGCCCTTGAACTGCACGCCGGGGTAGGCGTCGAGCATCACGGCGGCCGTCTCGCCAACGCGCACCTTCGCCAGGTCGATCTCGCCCACCTCGGTGTCGACCAGCATGCTGGAGACGTCGGGCAGGTACATGAGGTCCTGGCCTTGGAACGGCACCATGCCGACGGAGATCTTCTTCGCCTCTTCCGGCGTTCCGCTCGTGGCATAGACGACCAGACCGGCGCGGGGAGCGCGCATGACCCCCTCCCTGAGCTTGCGCACTTCCTGGTCCGCCGCGTTCTGGGCCCGGTCCACGTTCGCCTGCGCCGCCTTCACCTCCGCCTGGGACGACCGCGTCGTGGACTGGAGCTCCTGCCAGGCGAGCTTCGCCTGCTGCACCTCGCTGTCCATGACGAAGCCCTTCTTCTCCAGCTCGGGCAGCGACTCGTAGCGCTGCCGCGCCGCCTCCTCCTTCGCCCTCTGCGCCTCGAGGTCGTTCTGCTTCTGCTCCAGCTGCGCCTTGGCCACGAGGAAGGCCGAGTGCGCCTCGTCCGTGGAGATGACGTACTTCGCGGACTCGAACACGACGAGCGTGTCGCCCGTGTGCACGTACTTGCCCTCGGGGCAGAGCCACAGGATCTGCTTGTCGTTGATGGCGCTCACCGTCACCTGGTCCTTGGCGCGCAGGTCTCCCGACTCGACGACCTTGATCGTCACCGGTTCGCGCCGGACGTGAGTGGTGGGGACGCGCGAGCCCGCGCTCGTGCTCCCGATCGCCCAGAACGCCACCACCAGCAGCAGCACGGCCGTGGTGCCGGTCGCGACCCAAGCGTTGCGCGTTCCGTAGCGGGCGACGAGGAACTCCCACCCGCGACGGGGCGGGGCCGCTACACGTTCGATCCACATCGGAGTACTCATGCCGCACCTCTTCGCGGCCGGCGGCTCATCGTCCGACCGGTTCCCCGGTCAGGCTCTCGAGCAGCGCCAGCTGGCCGTTGTAATCCACCAGTTTCTTCACCATCTTCGTGCGCGCGCTCACCAGGTCCGAGCGCGCATCCGTGATGTCCAGGTTCGAAGCCCGTCCCAGGTTGAACATCGCCGTCGCGAACTGCAGCTTGTCGTCCGCCGCATCGATCGTCTGCTGGATCGCCTTGATCTCCTCGGCGCTGCTGCGCACGGTGCGCACGATCTCGCGCACGCGCAGCGTCAGCTGGCGCTCGAGGATCTTCAGCCGGTCCTTCGCCTGGGCGAGCTCGGCACGGCGCGCGATCGCGTCGCCCTCGGCGGAGCGGTCGAACAGTGGATAGAGCAGGTTCACGGACGCGACCCAGCCGCTGCCACGACCGATGTCGCCGGTGTCGAACTTCTGCCCGAAGTCCTGGAAGTAGGAGGCCTGGAGATCCACCTGCGGCAGCCGCGCGTTCTGGGCCACGGTGAGGTCGAGACGGCTGCGCCGGATCGCGAACTCCGCGCTCTCCAGCGACGGATGCGTCGCGATCACGCGCTGCACCAGTTTCGTCTCGTCGAGGGTGACGATGTGGGCGTCGAGGGAAGTGTCGGAGATCGCCACCGTGGTCTCGAGCGGGATGCCCATCACGTCCTTGAGCGCATCGAGCGAACCCAGCTCATCGCGCTCGGCAGCGACCACCGTGCTCAAGTCGTCGGCGAGCCGGATCCTCGCCGAGAGCACGTCGCGGCGCGAGGCCACCTTGGCCTCGACCATGGCATTCGAGGCCTCCACGAGCAACGAGTCGGCATTGAGCGCCGACTGCGCGACGTGCAGCAGCTCCACGTCGCGGATGGCGGCGTAGTAGGCCAGCTTCACGTCGAGGATCGTCTGGCGCTCGAGGTCCCGGAAGTCGGCCTCGGCTGCCTTCTCGTCGTAGGTGGCGCCGCGCAAGTCGGCCATCGAGGCGGTGAGGCCGGCACCCCGCAGCAGCGGCTGCGTCGCCGTGGCCTGGAACTGCCGGTTCCGCGACTTGCTCGGCAGGGCGTCGTCGGGGCCCAGCTCCTGGGTGATGTCGAGCTTCAATCCGCCGGGGATCTCCTGGCGGATGCCGCCGCTCATCACGTGCTTCTCGGAGACCGTCCGCTCCTCCGGCAGCGGGCCGGAGCTGTCGGCCGCCGACAGCCGGTCGGTGGTGTGCTGCTGGCTCGCGCCGCCGCTCAGGACGGGCGTGAACTTCGCCAGCGACGACACGTACCCGCCGTGGGCCCGAGCGAGGTCGGCCCGCGCCACCCGGAGCGGGATGTTGTTGCGGAGCGCCAGGTCGATGCACTCGGGGAGCCCGAGCGGCCGCCTGAACACCATCGGCGGCTCCGCGGGGCTCGCCTCGCGGTGCGCGGTGGCGCCGGCAGCGAGGCTCGCCGAAGCGAGCGCTGCGATGGCGGCGAATACGAGCGGCCTGGTCATGCGGGGTCCTGGGGGTACGGTGTGAAAAGAACGCGTGCGGCGCGTCGCGACCTCACCGGATCACCGATTTCGCCTGCGTGTGGCTGTTGACCTGGAACGTGATGTTCATGACGGTGACGGTCATCGCCGACGGGTTCAGCTTGTCGATCCGCCCGCGCAGCCGAACGCTCCCCTTGTGGTCCGGCTTGGTGTCGAGCTCGCTCGCCTTGTCGCTCACCTTGTTCGCGAGCAGCGTGCCGTCGCGCAGGAACGTGCCCTCGACGTTCACGTACATGCCCGGCTTCACCTGCGCGAGGCTCGTGAACGCGGGGTCGGTCTTGCTCTTGAACGTGCAGTTCTGGGCGAGCTTGCAGGGCATGGTGTAGACCGTGAACGTGCGGCTCGTGGGATCCACACGCCGCACGTCGGCGGAGATCTGCCAGTCGCCGTCGAGGAAGTCGCCGGTCAGCATCTTGGCCTGGGTGCACTGCACGATGGGCGCGTTCGCCGTGGGCCCTTCGATCTTCACCCACTGCCCCACCTTGAGCGCCGACATGAGCTCCGCGGGCGAGCCGGCGCGTCCGGTCTGTCCGCCCTGTTGCTGCGCCCACGCGGTGGCCGCGCCCCACAGCGCGGCCGCGCACCCGACAAGAAGTACAAGTCTCCGTGAGCTCATGGTCGTCTCCGGTTCGAGGTGTGGAAGTTCGGGACTTCGCCGCGGCGCTCTTCGGATCGCCTCGGATCGCCGACACTCATTGTGCACGAGTGTGCGACGAGCGCAGCGGCCACCGTGTCTGAACCGGGTATCTCTTGCGTAAAAATCAGGTCTCGCCCGTGCGGGACCTGGGCGTCAATCCAGAGAACCCAGTACGTCCGCTACTGCGGCGGCGACACCGGCCGTGGGGTCCACACCGAGATCGAAGCAGGCGGCGCGGCGCGTCAGCGCCTCGACGACGCTCGTGCGACGCGCCGTGAGGCCGGGGCTCGGCCAGTGGAGGTCGAGCGCGGAGGCGAACCAGACATAGTCGTCCACCTCGAGTGTCAATCGGTTCATCGCCATGAAACGTTCGGCGGCCTCACCCGGCGAGAGCCGGGTGACGCGGCGCTCGGAGAAGTGCGGCAGGTAGAGCGCGCGCGGCGCCCACGGCGGGTCCGAGTCCGCAGGCCGGACGTGGAAGAGGTGCTTCTCCTTGAGGCCCGAGGGGAAGCGCATGGGCATGAGGCCACGCATCTCGCCCAGCAGCTCCAGGCTCCGGGGATCCAGGCGGATGGGCTCGTGGACGGGGAGCACGGTCGCACCGTCCGTGAGCGACAGGTTCTCGGCGCCGAGCGTGAACCCCGGCTGCCGCGACAGCGCCATCGACAGCGTCGTCTTCCCCACGCCCCCGAGCCCGCCGACCAGTACCGCGCCCATCCCCGTCCCCAGCGCCGCAGCGTGCACGAGCGCGAAGCCGCGAGTGCGCTCGAGGTACCAGAACACCGGGTAGTGGACCAGGTAGCTCATCAGGCTGAAGAACTTCTTGTATTCGTACTCCTGGGCATCGTGCTGGTGTTTCGCGCCGGGGTGATAACGGTAGGCGACGATGAACTCCCAGCCGCGCTCGCGACGCCGCACGCGCAGCTGGAGGCCGAGCATGCGCTGGGGGTCGAGCCACAGCAGCTCGTCGGCGCTCCCGAGCATGCGTTTCCCGATCCGCTCGAGCGGGCCCTCGGGCGCGGACGCGGAGAGAAGCACCGCGGGGCTGGCGTGGTCGTCGAGCTCGCCCTCCGTCCACAGGCAGCGCACCTCGAGGTCCGCGTCGGCGAGCGGGGCCGTGGCCGGCCCGGCCGCACCGCCCAGGTGCTCGCGCACGTAGTCCACGAGCGGCGCGTGCTCGGAATGGAGGTTCAGGCGCACGCCGTGCAACGCGACGCCGAGGCTAGCCATGCGTGCCGTCGAGGTCGAAGAGGTAGCCGCCGCCGCGCACGGTCTTCAGGTAGATCGGGTTCTCGGGATCGGGCTCGATGTGCTTGCGCAGCCGCAGCACGTGGTTGTCCACGGTGCGCGTCGTGGGATGCACGCCGTAGCCCCAGTTCTCCTCGAGCAGCCGCTCGCGCGTGAGCACCTCGCCGGGATGGCGGATCAGGTACTCGAGCAGCAGGAACTCCCGGTTCGTGAGCTCCTGGAGCTCCCCGCCCCGCTTCACCTCGCGGCGCTTGAAGTCCACGACCACGTCCCCGAACGCGATCCGGTCCCCGGTCTCGGGGGCGGGTGGCGTGGCCGCGGGGACGTCGTCGCGCCTCAGCATGGCGCGGATGCGGGCGAGCAGCTCGCGCAGGCTGAACGGCTTGGTCAGGTAGTCGTCGGCGCCCAGCTCGAACCCGAAGATCTTGTCGTCCTCCTCGTCCTTGGCGGTGAGCATCAGCACCTTGGACGGGATGCGCTCGTCGCGGACGCGCTTGCAGATCTCGAAGCCGCTCATGCCCGGCAGCATGATGTCGAGCACGATCAGGTCGGGCCTGAGCTCCTTGGCCAGGCGCAGGCCTTCGGGGCCCGTGCGCGCCGCGTGCGGCTCGTAGCCCTCGTCACCGATCACGCTCGTGAGCCCGAGCATGAGGGCGGCGTCGTCTTCGACGATCAGGATCCGCTTCATCGGCCTGCCTCCGCCGGCCGCGCGGACGGCGCCGGAACCGCACGCCCGGCCGGCTCATGGGGGATCGGCAGCAGCACCCGGAACGTCGAGCCGCGCCCGGACTCGCTGTGCACGAGGATCTCGCCGTGGTGTGCGCGCGCGATGGCGCGGGCGAGCGTCAACCCCAGCCCCAGGCCGCCGCCGTGCCCGCTGTCGAGCCGCTGGTCGACGCGATAGAACTGGTCGAACACGCGCGCGAGGTCGCGCGCCGCGATCCCGATCCCACGGTCCTCGACGTCGAGCACCACCCAGGCACCCTCCCGACTCGCTCGCACTTGGATCTCCTTCACCGCATCGCTGTACTTGACGGCGTTCCCCAACAGGTTCAGCACCACCTGGCAGATCGCGTCCGTGTCGAGCCGGAGCGGAGGCAGGGCCTCCGCGAGCTCGACCTGGAGCTGGAACCCCTCGGCCTCCGCCCGTGGCCGGAACGACTCCACGGCGGTCTCGAACACCTCGGCGGGATCGCACAGCTCGAAGCGGAACGTGCGTCCGCCGCGCTCCAGCCGGGAGAAGTCCAGCACGCTCTCGATCAAGCGGGCGAGGCGGTCGGACTCGTGCCGGATGAGGCCCAGGTACTGCGGCAGCGACGCCGAGCGCTTCGCGGCCGGACGTCCGTCTTCGTCCTGGAGCTCGCGTTCGAGCAACTCCGAGAACATCTTGATGGAGGCGATGGGGGTCCGCAACTCGTGCGAGACATTGGAGACGAACGTGGCGCGCGCGCGGGCGAGCTGGGCCTGGCGCTGGGCCCGACGCAGCGACACCGCGGCGCCGCCGACGATCATGAGCAGCAGCACGCAGATGGTCGCCATCCACAGCCCGGTGCGGAAGCCCATGCGACGCTCCGCGGGCCCAGGATCACGCGGCCCCAGGGCGACGCGCCAGAAGTCGAACGGATCGGCGAGCGTCTGCATCGCCAGCGTCTCGCGCACAGGCGACTCCGTCCCGAGCACGTAATCCCCTTCGTCCCCGACCACCGCCAGCGCCACCTCGTGGCCGACGTCGAGATGACCGAGCAGCGAGGGGATGATCTCCTTTCGCAGGGCGTCCAGGTCCACCTGCACCGCGACGAGGCCGATGACGCTCACGCCCGCCGGGTCGTGCAGCTCGCGATAGGCGAGCAGGAACGGGTCGCTGCCGTTGCGATCCGAGACGTAGTGGAGCTGGTCGGACCAGTGCCGGCGGCGGACCACCGACTCCTCCAGCTCGCCCATCAGCACGTGGGCGAGGTACTTGCGGCTGAGCCCGCTCCTCGTGCGCTCGGCGAGGCGCTGGAACTCGGCCTCGTACGCCGCCCCCCCCTTGAGACCGGGCGTGCTGAGGAGCCGGGCGGAGAGGCCGCGGATCAGGTCGGCGTAGTAGGCGTACTGGAGCGCGGTGATGTCGTCGCTGCGCGCGAGCAGGTCGCGGTGGAGCGTGAGCAGCGCGTCCATGGCCTCGTGGTCGCGTCCCAGCTCGCCGAGCGCCGCCGCGATCTGGTACTGGGCGAGGAAGCGCACCACCATGCGGTCGAGGTCGCGCACCTCGGGGTAGCGCTGCAGCACCTGGCGGTAGGTGACGATCGCCCCCTCGCGGTCACCGGCCTTGAGCTGCGCGCGCCCGATCGCGGTCTCGAACATGCTGCGCAGCTCGTCGCTGTGCACGTGGCGCCTGGCCTCCCGGTAGGCGGCGATGGCGCGGTCGTAGCGGTGCGACACGTACTCGAACTGCTCGCCGTCGTTCATGAGCGCGTCGAACTTCTCGCGCTCGTCGGCGTCGGGTGCGTCCCAGGTCGGCGCCGACTCGCCATGGAGCGCCGGCGGATAGAGGACGCCGCCCGAGACCGAGAGCACGTAGCCGCCGTCCACGAGCGCGTGCCCGGAGGTGAACGCCGCGGCGCGCACCGCGAGCCCCCGGCGCGAGCCCGCGGCCAGGGTGAGGCTGTCGAGCGTGGCGCTCCAGTCGCGCTCGATGTCCCGCAGCTGCTGGTCGATCCCGTGCGCCGCGAGCTTCGCGATCTCCTGGTACGTCTGGCGCTCGCGCTCGCGCCACGCCAGCTTCTCGCTCTGGATCGCGCGCCACGCGAACGTGCCCAGCACCGCGCTCGGGAGCACGACCATCACCAGCAGTAGCGCCGTCATTTGCAGCTCGTGGCGGTGCTGGCGGAGCCACGTCCGCCGCGCCGTACCGGTGCTGAAGGAGCGCTTCATGCGAGCTCCCGCTCGAGCCGCTCGATTCCCGGACCCGCGGGCGTGGCGGCGGCGCGGGCGGCGAGCTGCTCGGCACGTGCCACCAGGGCGCGGGTGCGCGCGCGCGACGACGCCTGCGCGCGCGATCGCGTCGCCACCTTGAGCGCCTGCTTCTGGACGAGGAGCGCCGCCGTGAGCCACAACGCGCGCGCGCACGACTCGTCGCCGCCGTGCGCGCGGTAGCCTCGGAGCAATGCACGCACCGCGCGACGCCGCGCCGGCGCGGAGAGCTGCCCCAGCGCCTGCTGGTAGTGGAGCGTCGCGACGCAGTTGGCGAGGTCGTAGCCGGGCGGGCCGACACGGAGGCTCTCGAGGTCGAACACCGCGAGCTCGCTGCCGTGGAACATCAGGTGGTTCGGCCGGAACGAGCCGTGGAGCAGCGCCCGGCGGCCGCTCCGGCCCCAGGCGGTGTGTGCCAGTGAGGACTGCAGTCGCTCGAGCGCGGGCACGAGATCCGGGTAGACGTGGGCGATCGCGTCCGCGCACTCCCGCGTGCGCACCAGCTCGTCGGCACGGGTGACGCGCTTCTCGACCGTCGCGGAGGCGCGGTGGAACGCCGCCATCAATGCCCCTGCCGGCTCGAGTGATCGGGCGGGCGCGCCGTCGAGCTCGGGCGCGAAGGGCCTCCCGTGCAGGGCCTCCATGAACACGATGCCGCGCCGCGCATCCAGTCCCAGGAGCTTCGGGAAGCGCACCGGAGGATCGCCCGGCGCGAAGCGCAGCGTGCGGAGCTGGCGCGCCAGCCGCCGCGCCAGGTCCCGCCGCCGGTACTGTTTCGCGAACACGGTGAGGAGCTCGCGGCTTCCGTTCGGCGCCACGAGCACCAGCCGGCAGCGCGCGGTGAGCCGCTTACCCGCCGCGTGACGGACGATGGTGATCGAGGCGCGTTCGAGCTGTTGCGACGCGTCGCCGCCGGCGCGCCGGGCCCCGTCGCGGCGGAGCCACGCCACCAGGTCGGCCTCCTCCACGGGGCGCCAGTCGGGCGCGCCATTCCCTCCGAGGCGTGCCGGCGTTGGCAGCGCGACCAGATTGCGGGGCGGGCTCATAGCGCGGCGTAGACCTGAGCCCATTGCCCGGCCTCATGGTCGAGGTCCATGGCCAGCGCCGTCCTGCGCGCACCCTCGCCGAGCGCCTTCCGGAGCCCGGCGTCGCCGGCGAGCCGGCGGATGGCGTTGGCGATCTCGCCCGGCGAGCCCGGCTCGACGAGCAGGCCGTTCTCGCCATCGCGGAGGATCTCCGGGATCGCGGCGACGCGACTGGCGATGATCGCGCGCCCGACCGCCATCGCCTCGAGCATGGAGATCGGGCAGCCCTCCGAGAACAGCGACGGGAACACCATGATGTCGAAGAGCCGGAGGTAGTCGCCCATGCGCTCGGGCGGGATGCGCCCGGTGAGGCGCGTCTTCGCCGCGAGCCCGTGCGCCTCGATCTCGCGCCCGAGCATCTCACGGTCCTCCGCGCCGAAACCGTCCCCGGCCATGAGCAGCGTGTACTCCACGTCGCCGTTCAGCGACTGGAGCGCGCGGAACAGGTGCACGATGCCCTTCTTGTAGCGGAACAAGCCGCTCGAGCCGAGGACCAGGCCGTGGAGCGCCAGGTCCGGGCGCTCGCGCGCGACGAGCCGCTGCGGGTCGATGGAGTTCAAGATGGTGCGCCCGCGGCCGTGGAGCGGCACCAGCGCGCGGTCCGCGAGCTCGAGCAGCGAGGTCGCCACCGAGGTGACGGCGTCGGCGTTCTCGAGCGCCGAGCGCACGAAGCCCTGTCGCAACGGGTCGAACGCGTACTTCCCCACGTCGTTGCCGCGAATCGAGGCGATGACCCGGGTGCCGTGCATGCGGCCGACGATCCCGGCGATGTACGCGGCGGGATAGAGGAAGAAGCCGTGCAGCACCCCGTAGCCGTACCGGCGGACGAGGCGATCGAGCGCCTGGAACATCTCGCGATTCGAGCGCGTCAGCGTCTCCGCCTCGCTGCAGCCCGTGGGGTGGTGGACGAGCACGCGGTGGACGAGCACGTCGCCCTCACGGGAGCAGGTGATGGCGTCGTCCAGCGGCAGCGACTCCGTGTGCTTCTGGAACGCGATCACGTGCACGTCCTGGCCGTCGCGCGCGAGCAGCCGCGCCACCCTGGCCGCGGAGTGGCCGACCCCGCCCACCTGCGGCGGGTACTGGCTGGTGACGAGCGCGATCGGCTTCATGCGTGCGGTGCCCCCGCCGCCGGCTCCTGGCCCTCGGCCGGCGGCGCATCGCTGCCCGCGAGCGAGTGGACGAGGGCCTCGATCCGCCGCGCGTGCCCGCGCCAGGTGTTCCCTTCGCCGATCCCGTCGCGGCCCGCGAGGCCGATGCGCCGGCGCAGCATGGGGTCGCGCACGAGCCGCTCGAGCTCGACCGCGAGCGCGTGCGCGTCGCCTGGCGTGTGCAGCAGCGCGTTGCGCTCGTGCCGGAGCAGCTCGTCCAGCTGGCCGATGCGGCCGGCCACGACCGGCACGCCCGCGGCCATGTACTCGAACAGCTTGATGGGCGAGAAGTAGAAGTCCGGCTGCGGCGTGTAGGGTGCGGTGGCGATGTCCATGATCGAGAGCCACGCGGGGACTTCCCCATGGGCGACGGCGCCGGCGAACGTCACCTCCTCGGCGATGCCGCGGTCGGCGGCGAGCCGCTCGAGCGACTCGCGTCCGGGGCCGTCGCCGACCACGACCAGATGCACGGCGCAGCGCCGGACGAGCAGGCGCGCGAACGCATCGAACAACGTCTCCACGCCGTGCCAGGGCTTGAGCGAGCCGACGAAGCCGATGACGCAGCGACCGCGCACGCGCTCGCGGACGTGCGCGGGCACCGCGTCGGCCGCGGCGCCGGGCGTGAACTGGAGCGGGTCCACCGCGTTCGGCAGCACGTGGATGCGCTCGCCCGGCACGCCGGACGCCGCCACGGTCTCCGCCAGCCGCTGCGAGACCACGATCACCGCGTCGGTGGAGTTCCAGATCCGCCGCTCGCTCCCCCGCGCCAGCTCCCGCAGCTCGAGCCCGCGTGTGCGCTCCTGCTCGTCGGCCAGCGGCGCGTTCACCTCGAGCACGTGCGGCACGTGGTGGGCGCGCGCCGCGTCGATGCCGGCGATGGCGAAGAGCGAGTAGCGCTCGTAGACGAAGTCCACCGGCTCGGCGAGGAGCGCACGCCCGAGGCGCGCGCGGAGCGGCTGGTTGTAGAGCAGGTTCCGCAGTTCCTGCCGCAGTCGCGTCGGCCGGCCGAGGAGCGCTTCGATGGACTTGAGCTCGTCGAGCCACAGCACGTGCCGGGGCTCGGGCCCGACCTCGAGGATCTCGATGCTGCCGGGTTCGCGCTCGATGCGCGCGCGGAAGCGCTCACTCTGCACGCCCTTCGATCCGGGCTCGTCGAGCGTGGGCGCGAACACGCGCACGTCGTGACCGCACTCGGTGAACGCGGTCACCATCTCGCGCACGTGCACCGACGCGCCCTTGTGCCCGAACACCGGCACCCCGAAATCCGCGCACACGTAGGCGAGCTTCACGATCCCGCCCCCAGCGCACGCGCGCGCGCCCCGACCCACCGCGTCCGCAGGCGCGGCGCCCACGCCGCGATGCCGTTCCAGCGCTCGACGAGATCGGCTCCGTGCGCCTCGAGCCGCTCGAGCGTGGGCCGCGCCAGCCGCTTCACCGCGCCGTGCAGCTTGCGCAGCAGCGAGGTGCGCGCGTACCAGCCGAGGCTCGCGCCGTCGATCGTCCACGGCACGCCCGCGGCGTAGCCCGCGAGGAAACGCTGCGAGACCGCCTCGGAGTCGATCGGGCCCGCATTGGAGCGGAGCGCCAGGAACTCGAGCGAGGCCACGAACTCCGCCACGTCCACGAGCGGATCGCCGGACGCCATCCCGTCCAGGTCGAGCAGCGCGGCGTCCGTGCCACGGACCTGCACGTGCTCGGCGCGGAACGCGCCGTGGAGCGACACCGCCGGGCGATCGCCGGTCCGCGGCAGCTCGCGTTCGAGCCGGGTGAGCATGTCGAGCACGGGACGCGCCGCCTCGCCCACGCGGGAGGCGTACTTGGCCGCGTCCTCGCGCGCCTCCACCAGCTCCTCCGCCGGCGAGCGGTGCTCCGGGAGCCCGGACATCGAGACGCGGTGGAACGCCGCGAGCGCCGTCGCGGCACGGTCGGCCATCGCATCCCAGCCCCGCTCGGCGGCCTCGCCGATGATGCCGAAGCCGCCCCAGTCCGCGAACCAGATCACGCTCTCCTCGGGAATGTGGACGAGCGGCTCGGCGATCTCGACCGCCGCGCGCGACGCCGAGAGGCGCTCGCGGACGGCGCGCTGCAGCTGGAACGGCGCCGCGCTCGCGCCCACCGGATAGCCCTTGGCGTAGAACACCGCCGGCGAGCGCGGCCCCTCGCTCCCGGGTTCGGGAGCGAGGCGGTAGCGCAGCACGCAGCGCTTGGTCGGCATGTACTTCACCCGCTCGATGACCAGCGACTCGTCGCCGTCGCCGGAACCGTCACCGCTCCCGTCCGCCGCGGGCCCGGTGCCGCCCCGCTGGCGCTCGAGCCGCCCGCGCACCCTGGCGGCGTCCGCCATGGCCCGCAGCCCCGGCAGCTTGGGATCGTTCGGGAACGTCCACACGATCATGTCGAGGTCTTCCCACAGGCTCACCGGATCGAGCACGGTGCTCACCAGCGCCGAGGCTCCGGCGGCGACGACGCCGTCGAGCGCCTTGGCATAGCGCTCGCGCACGAGCTCGCCGGGGAGCATGCGCGCGTAGAGCCACTCGTCGTGCTCGGCGCCATGGGCGCCCTCGAGCCGCAGCCGGTAGAGGATCCCGCAGTGGCGCCCCGACCGGTGATAGACCTCCTCCACCTCGCACGCCCTCACCCGGGACGCGGGTCCGCGCGCGCGCTCGGCGAAGCCCTTTGCGAACCGCCGCGCCATCGCGGCGGGGTCGAGCGCCGCCGCGAGTCGCGGCAGCACCGGGTCCACGAGCAGGCCGAAGGGCCCGGCCGTGGTCGTGGGCGATGCGCG